>Ga0136846_1241590_pt1 | contig 14469 bp, 11 predicted proteins | sample HopSoiMetagenom2_FD_96841 | JGI IMG/M metagenome (GOLD analysis project Ga0136846, IMG submission 96841) | Grasslands soil microbial communities from Hopland, California, USA - 2 Assembly 2016 (version 4) | ecosystem: Environmental > Terrestrial > Soil > Grasslands | place: USA: Hopland...
AGACCGGATCCACTGGGTCTGGTTCAAGGACAGCGATGCGGCGCTCAGCGCGGTCGAGGACGGCGGTGCGGACGTCCTGCTCGGTGGGCCACCGCCCGAGCGATACCAGGAGCTCTCGAGTCGCTACGCGACGCTGGCACATCCGGTGGCATCGCTCGGAGTCCAGTACGTCTCGCTGAACACGCGCGTGTCGCCGTTCAACGATGTGAGGGCGCGGCAGGCGTTCAACCTCGCTGTCGATCGAGGCGCGATGGCGAATGTGATGGGCGGCGCGGGGGCGTTCGTTCCAACCTGCCAGGTGCTGCCGCCCGGGATCTTCGGATACGCCCCGTACTGCCCCTACACGAGCGGCTCGACAACGAGCGGAACGTGGACCGGCCCCGACCTGCGGAAGGCGCGAACGCTGGTCGAGGCCTCCGGGACGCGAGGCGACCGGGTGGTCGTCTGGGCGTGGGGCGGATCATCTTCGCGGCCGCTGATGCCGGCGATCTTGCGCGCGCTCGACCGGATCGGATACCGCGCCTCCGCCCATATCACGTCGCCGGACGGAGAGGGCTTCGGTGAGTGGAATGATGCGACGTCCGACTCCAACCGACGCGTCAGCGCCGTGCTCACCGGCTGGGCGGCGGACTACCCCAACCCAATCGATTTCCTCGACCTACTCCTGTCGTGCCGATCGTACGTCCCCCACAGCACCACCAACCTCAACACCGCCGAACTGTGCGACGCCACACTCGATGGACTCATTGATAAGGCGGAAGCGGTACAGGTGCGCGACCCCGCCCGCGGCGCAGTTCTGTGGCAGGCCGCCGACCAGCGGTCGGTCGACCTCGCCGCCTGGGTGCCGCTGCTAACCGAGGTCAGCACCAACGTGCTGTCCGCGCGAGTCGGAAACTACCAGCACAACGCGGAGTGGAACGTCCTGCTCGACCAGTTGTGGGTGCCGCGATAGCGGCATCGCCTCCAGTCACCGCGAGCGAACCATCGGTCTTCGCACCGGGCCTACGCTCTACCATCGAACTGCACGGCGCTCTTTGACCCCGGCAAACGCGCTCTCAGATTCACACATTGCAGGCCCGTCACCTGCGCGAGTCATTGGCTCAACCACGCCGAAACATCGAGGCCCTCTAACGGACTCGAACCGCTGTCCGCGGCGGGGGGCTGACTCGCGGGGCTAATCGCCGGTCATGCGTCGCACGGCGGACTCGATCCCAGCGCCGGCATGCTCGACCGGCTCCATATACAGCCGCGCCCATGAGATCCGCCCCTCATGGACGCCGCACACGAACACACCGACCATGTCCAGCAGCGTCCCGCCCGCTTGCGTTCCTTGCCAATGCCACTCACTCCAGACCGTGTCGCCGTCGGCCGCGGACCGCAGGAGCTCCGCGCGGAAGTCGGGAACCCCATCGAAGACCGCCGACCAGTTTCTCCGCACGTGCTCGCGCCCTCGGAACGCCCGATCGGGATGCGCGGGCTGCTCGCTCTGATAGTCGTCCTGGAAGCAGGCCAGAAACGCATCCAGGTCATGGGCGTTCATCGCCGCATTGAGGCGCTCCACGACAGCGCCCGAACCGGCCCCTCTGTCCGTCTCCATGACGAGAGTCTAGACAGCCACCGCCCGACTAGGCGATCCACGAGAGGTCACCCACAGATCCGGGTGTGGGCGGGCATGCCTGCCCGGGCTCACTGCCTAGTCGGCTTCGGCGTCCGGCCGGTGGGGTGGATCGTCGTTCGTCGTTCGTAACGATCCGACGAAGTTGGCCGCGATCCCCGACACTCCCATCACGCCGCACGTGGGGCAGGCACCGCAACAGGGCGTCACCTCAAGCCAGCGACTTAGGAATGGCATGAACCGGAGGAATGCGTGCCGCCAACCCACGACTCCATGGTACCGCGCGTCAAGCCGTGCTGCGGGGGCGAGCCGCCCTTAAGGATGACGTCTTCCGGCGCAGACAGTCCGGATTGTGCATATCAAGTCGCGCTAACGGGCATTTCCGATGCATGGAGCGGTTCAGATGGACACGCGCGAGCTACGTCGCGGCTCTGGCAGCGGGAGCAATCACTTGCCTGGTGGTTGGGATGCTGGTCGGAGTGCTCGCAAGCGGCGGCCATCCAAAAAACGTCTTTCAGGTCATCACTGACACCCCGCCCGCATCGGCCCATGACCTCCAGTCAAAAACCCGAGACCGCCAACCGGCGCTACCGACCCAGGCTTCCACCACAGTCACCAGCACGATTACCGTCACTGCGGCGGCGAGGACGGTCACGACGCCCACCCAGACGGTGACCGAAACCGAAACGCAGACGATCACAGAACCCGCCCCGACATCGACCCAGCAAACAACTAGCCCCTAGCAGGTTTGTCCCCCAGCCGAACACTCCCGCGATACGGGCAGACCAGCTTTCGGCGCTGACCTGGTAACGGCGGTCGCACGCTGTGAAGCACCGGCTATCCGCTCTCCGCCACGAAGCGATCAGGCGAGCCTCGGCAGTACGACGATGAAGAAGTACGCCAGGAAAGACGCGAATATGAGCGCCGGGAGACTGCAGGCGAACACAACGGCACGAGCCAACGGGCTGAGCGACGATCGTAGGGCGGCGATAGGTGCCGCCACGCTTGCGAGCACCGCCACGATCAAGGCGGTCACCCAGACCACGCTGAGGGCGATGCCCCAGTCGTTGCTGCCCGGCCCCGTTACGGCGAGTGTCGTGATCACGAACGCACCACAGGCGATGGATGCGACTGCTAGCCCGACTGCCCACGACTTCCGTGAACTGCTCACAACGCCACTGTACGGCCGGCTTCGTCTCTGTGGAGTACCCGTACGGTCAGCCAAAGGCGGCGCCATTCCACAAGGGGGCGACTCGCGGGCACTCGGCGTAACCCATGGAACCCGTCGATCCTGACGGGTAGGCAGGGAAAGGGACAGGGTGGGTTAGATGCGCCCAAGCGCGCGTCCAATCCGCAAGTTTGGCAAGATCCGAGGCATGCGCGTGCCTTACGGCTCGGAGGTAGGGTCCTTGCGGTGAGCGAGCCCACGGACAAGATGCGCTCCTTCCTGGGCGAACGGCGTCACGCAGTGCTCGCGACTCACGACCCGAACGGCGGCATCCACCTTACGCCGATCTGGTTCCTATTCGAGGACGACCACTTCTATTTCGCGTCATCGTCTGGAAGCCGCAAGGTGAAGAACATCGAGCAGCGGACATGCTCCGCCTCGGTCGTGGTCGACGCACGGGAGCCGGGGCGGGAGCGATGGGTCTCGGCGTCGGGCCCAATCGAGATCCTTCGCGTCGGCGAGGCCCGGTCGATCAACGCACGCATCAGACGCCGGTACCTCACACCGGACGCGCTCGACGGCCCAATCGGAACCGCACTCGCCGCCTCGGACGACATCACGCTCAAGCTGGCCCCGACCATGTGGCGATCATGGACCGCGCCGATCGTGGAGTCGCCGGAGCGGTGGTTCCTAGCGGTCGAAGCCTAGATCGAGCTCGCACCAGCCTCGATTACACGCCAGCCAAGTTCGCGTTCGAACGACGCTGGCGCAAGGACGTTATCCAGACCGATACCAGCAAGGTCGCCGAGCTGACCGTGTGAGGATGCGGCGCTTGAGCTTTGCGGCGCCATCGGCCAAAATCGCGTCAATGGATGCGCGAGAGGCCACTCGGGCGGTCTGCGAGGCATGGGAACGGGGTGACGCCGACGGCGTGGCGTCGCTGTTCGCGCCGGACGGCCGCTACGAGGATCCGCTGTTCCCGGAGGTGGTCGTTGGACCGGACGCGATCCGCGAGGCGGTCGCGCCGGCGATGGATGAGATCCGCGACCTTCGCATACCGATCATGAACCTCGTCCAGGACGGTGACGTGGCCATCTGCGAGGCGCGCTTCCTGAGCGAGCTTGCCAGTGGTGAGGGTCGCTTCGACTTCGATTTCGCGATGGTGATCGAAGTGCGCGACGGCAGGATCACGCGGCTTCGCGAGTACTTCGACACGCGCCCTTTGGTGCCGTGACGCAGGACTCGTCGACGCGCAGCATGCAGCCACTGCACTACACGGTGCGCCGCTCTCCGTACTTCGACCGGACGGTCGAACTTGGCGCCGTCGAGTTCATGGTCTACAACCACACCTACATGCCGCTCGACTACGGCCGTGATCCGCGGACCGACTATGACGCCATGGTTGAGCGGGTGACGCTGTGGGACGTCGGTGCCGAGCGGCAGTGCGAGCTGCGAGGGCCGGACGCTGTGCGGTACGCGGATTACCTGAGTCCCCGGCGGCTGGACGATATGCCGGTGGGCGGGTGCCGATTTACGCCCGTGTGCGACGAGAACGGCGAGATCATGGCCGACTGCGTCGTTCTGCGGCCATGGGAGGACGTGGTCTGGTTCTCGCACGGCGACGTCGATCTCGAGCTCTGGGCGCACGGCCTTGCCCTGGCGGGCGGTTTCGACGTGCGCGTCAGCGAGGCGGACGTTTCACCGATGCAGCTTCAGGGGCCGCGTGCGCTCGACGTGCTGGCGCCGCTCTGTGGCGCCGGCCTCGCCGGGTTGCCACGCTTTCGGTGCGTCGAGACGACGGTCGACGGCGTGCCGGCCGTCGTTTCGTCGACCGGCTGGAGCAAGGAGCCCGGCTTCGAGATCTACCCGCTGGGCAGCCGGCGCTCGGCCGATATCTGGGACGCCATCGCCGATGCCGGGGCGCCGCATGGCCTCCTCGTGACGGGGCCGAATGTGGTGCGTGCGGTGGAGCAGGGCATCACCGACACCCAGTACCGGATGAACTCGGGGATGAACCCGTTCGAGGCTGGTATCGGCTCCCTGCTCGACCTCGACCGCCCGTCGTTCGTCGGCCGTGACGCCCTGCGGCATGTCGCAGCGGAGGGCCCCGCCCGCGTCACCGTCGGTCTGGCCGGGGCGCGGGGTGACGAGTCGATGCCCTGGCTGACCGATTTCTGGCCGCTCGAGCTTCCCGACGCCACGCCGGTCGGCGTCGTGCGCTGGGCTGTGTATTCGTTCGCCCTCGAGCGGCCGATCGCTATCGCGCTCGTCAACCGTGCTCACGCAGAGCAACCCGGGTTCGTCCTGCAGGCGCCGGCCGGCCCGATCGCTATGACCCGCCATCGGTTCCCGTTCGTTGAAGCGACAGCGACCTGAACGACCGCCGAACACGCCTGCCTACCTACATGGCTCCGTGCGTCACCGCCACCTTTCGATCCTGCAGCTCCTGATACGTGACCGGCTGATACCGCGACTCCGCCCCGTCCGTCACGATCGGCTCGATCAGGGCGGAGGACGCCGGGTTGTAGAAGAACGCGATCGACTGCCGCCTGCTCCCGGCGGCGAGCGCGTCCGGGGGCGTCACGACGCGGTGCACCGTCGAGACGAAGCGGTCGTTGCTCCAGACGCTCATCGCGTCGGCGATGTTGATGACGAAGCAGTCGTCCAGGCCTTGCACGTCGATCCACTCCCCGTCCCTGCTCTTGACCTGCAGTCCGCCCGCCGAGTCCTGTGACCGCAGGATCGTCAGGCACCCGTAGTCGGTGTGCGCGCCCGCTCGCATCTGCATCGGCAGTGCCCCGATCTGCTCCGGGTAGTTGATCGCCCGCAGGTAGCTCGCGCCGCCGTTTGCTGGAAACAGCGCGTCGAGCAGGCTGCCCGGCTGCCCAAGCGCTTGGACGAGCACCCGTCGCAGCTGGTCGCCCAGTCCCAACATCGCCTGGAAGTAGCTCTCCATCGCCGGGCGTAGCGCGGCCGGCTCCGCCGGCCATGGCCGCCCGCCGTCCGCAGGCCCAAAGCCGATCGATTCCTTCAGGTCGCCCGGCGTCTTTATACCCAGCCCGGCCGCGAGCGCCTCCTCCTGGAACGGGTAGTACTGCGGGAGGTTGGGGATTAGCCTCTGCCTGTCGCCCAACGCCAGCGCGCGCTTCTCGGAGTCGGGCCGGTCGAAGAAGGCTCGCGCAGACATCCACGCATCCTGAATCACTCCATCCGGCACGCCGTGGTTCGTTATCGTGAAAAAGCCAATCTGCTCGCACGCGGCTCCCACCTGCTCGACCAGCTCCACCTCGGACAGCCGCATGTCCACCACCGGAATGCTCATACCACCCTCCCGTAGAACAGCCGCTTCGTCAGCTCGTTCAGCCGCATCCCCGGCTCGTGACCGTACGCGAGCACTGCGTTCACCCGCACCCGCTGCCCTTCGACCGGGCTCACCCGGTGCAGCGACCGCCGGCCGCGAAACAGGGTGAGCGTTCCCGGCTGGGGGTGCAGCGAGACCACCTGGTCGCTTCGTCCTTCAAGCACCGCCGCCACCAGCTCTGGCCGCTCATCGGCCTCCGACCGCACGTTCGGCACGTACTGGAACGCCCCCCCGCGCTCCGCGGTCTGCAGCATCAGCGTCACCGCGAACTCGCTTCGGTCGAAGTGCCACGCGAGCGTGTCGCCCGGCTGCATGTACGCGTATCCCAGTGCCGCCAGCGGGTCGTCCAGCCGGTACAGCTCGTCAAACCCGAGCACCGCGGCCATGAACCGCAGTGTCTCCTCGTCCTCGTACAGCCGCCGGATTGGCGACGAGCCCGGTATCTGGTCGTAGGCGATCTGCTTCTTGGACGAGCGTAGCCGCATCCCGCGCGGGTCGCCGGCCGGCGCGCCCTCATCGATCGGTTCGAAATAGACGGTGTGCTCCTCGTCGGTGGCGAACCAGTCGCCGGCCAGGGACGCCGTTTCGCCCACCGCCTCCTCGACCGCCTGTGCATGTACGAAGCCGGGCAGCTCGCACACACCGTCGCGCGCAAGCCGCTCGTGCAGATCGGCCACCAGCCCAGCGTGGTCGGTCGGATAGCGATCCCGGTCGATGACGTCGCTCACGGCGTGACGCTACACCAGATCGCGCGGGATTCGAAACTGCCAGGTGCGGCTACACACCGTCTCGCCGGCCGTGCGTGCCACCAAACGCGTTCCGATCTCGAACGCTTCGGCGTCGGAGCGCATCGAGCTCGACACCAGGACCTCCGCCTCCCAGCCGTTACGGCTGATCCGCACCTGCCGCGCGCTTTCGATGGAGGCCGACAGGGGATCGCCGTCGGTGATCGTGTAGACGTCCGGCCCGCTCCAGTCGATGCGCGCTCCGCCTTCAACCTGGAGGTCGAAGTCGTGTGGGATGTGCGTCAGCCGGCGCATCGCGCCAAGGTGCTCGACCGCCCGCTGGCCGGATCGTGACCGCGCGTGCGTGTGTGTCAGCTCGGGCGCCGACTCGGGGTGCCGCGCGGGCGTGTGCCCATCCGCGGCCGACGGGTCCCGCACCGGCAGCTCGAGCACCGACGCCGGCCCCGAGTGGATCGTCAGCGTCACGCGCTCGGGTGATGGCCACAGCCACGGCCATGACCCCGTCGCGATCGCCAACCGAAGCCGCTGCCCCGCCGCGACCGCTTGACCGAGCGACTGCAGCTCGATCGTCACGTCGTACACTCCTCCTGGCTTCAGTGGCTCCGGCTGCTCGTGCGAGGCCCGGTGGGCAAGGTTGAGCATGCCGGTCGTCAGCAGCGCTGAGCTTCCGTCCTGCGACACCGCGTTCAGTCGCACGGCCAACTGCGCGAGCGGCCGGTCGCTCTCCACCCGCACTCGCAGGCGGGGCCGTCCCAGCAGCTCCAACCGCCGCTTCAGAGGCGCCGTCGTGAAGCACAGCGACATAGCCTCCTCGCCGCGCTGGTCGGGCGCCCAGTCGCCGTTGTTTCCGAACGGGCACCAGAACCCGCCCTCCATGCCGGCGTGCACGGGTGAGCAGACCGTCGGCCGCCCGGGCGCGTTGCTTCCGAGCACGCCTTCTCCGCCGAGCGCAAGCGACCAGGCCTCCCGGTGGGGCGGCGGCCACAGGCTCTCCGATACCCACCGCCCCGGCCGCTCCGGGTAGAACGTGGCCGGCGGCGCGGGCTCCTGCATCCATGCCAGCAGCAGCGGCTCGTCCTGGACGCCGGCCGGCTGGCCGCGCAGCCACTCGTCCCACCAGCGCAGGCATTCCTGGAGGAATCCGATCGCCGGCCCCGGCGCCACGGCCTCGTGCGGGTAGGCGTGTGACCACGGCCCGATCAGGCCGCGCCGCGGCACCGCGAGCCGCTACAGCATCCGAAGCACGGTGTCGCGGTACCCATCCGACCAGCCGCCGATCGCCATCACAGGGCACTGGATCGCGCCGTAGTCCTCGCAGACCGATCCGTGCCGCCAGTAGGCGGTACGGCGCTGGTGCTTCATCCACGGCTCGATCATCGGCCGCGCCGCCTTGAGCCGCTCGAGCCACATCTCGCGCCAGCACTCTCCGAGCACCGCCGGATCGGGTGGAAGCGTCGCGTAGGCCAGCATCGACGTCGCCCAGCTGTGCTGCGTGTCCGCCAGGAGTGAGCCGCCGACGTAGTGGACGTCGTCTGAGTAGCGGTCGTCGGTCGACATGCACGAGATCACGGCCCGCAACGCCGCCGGCCGCCGCGACGCCACCTGCAGCGCGTTGAACCCGCCCCACGAGATCCCGATCATGCCGACCGCGCCGTCGCACCAGTCCTGCGCCGCGATCCACGAGATCACCTCGATGGCGTCGTCCTGCTCTTGGATCAGGTACTCGTCGATCAGCACACCGTCGGAATCGCCCGTGCCGCGCAGGTCGACGCGCAGGCACGCGTACCCGTGCTGCGCGAACCAGGCCATCCGGCCCTCGTCGCCCGGCGCGGTGATGTCGTCCTTGCGGTAGGGGATGTACTCGAGGACAGCCGGGGCCGGCGTTCCCTCCGGCAGCCACAGCCGTGCCGAGAGACGGCAACCGTCCGCCAGCGGGATCCAGGCATGCCGCGGCGCGCTCAGCCGAGGACCTCCATGTCGGCCAACCACGCCCTTGACGGCGTGGCGAGTTCGCTCGAGCAACTGCTGGTCGGCATCAGAGGTTCACCGCTACCGCTCACCTACGATCCACGCCGCCTCCGCCGGCCAGGACACGTTCACCCTGTCTCCAACGGCCGCCGGCTCCCCGCCGCCCACCGTCGCACGCAGCCGCCCCAGCTCCTGCGTCTCCAACTCCAGGTGCTTCGCAGGGCCTACATACGAGACGTCCGTGATCGTCGCGGGCCACCCCTCGTCACCCAGCCGTAGGGACTCCGGACGCACGATCAGCGTCACGGCCGCCCCCGTCGCCAGCCCCTCCGGCCCACGCGCTCGCACGTCATACCCGGACCCGGATTTCAGGGTGTAGCGGCCCTCGCCGAGCGCCTGCTTGACCGCCGCTTCCGTCCGGTTGGACGCGCCGACGAAGTCGGCGGTGAAGAGGGTCGCAGGCTGTCGGTACACGTCCTCCGGCGTCCCCACCTGCTCGAGGCGCCCCTCGTGCATCACCGCCACCCGGTCGGACATCGAGAACGCCTCCTCTTGGTCGTGCGTCACGTACATGAACGTGATCCCGACCCGCCGCTGCACCGCCTTCAGCTGCCCCTGGAGCTCCTTCCGCAGCTTCAGGTCGAGGGCCCCCAGCGGTTCGTCCAGCAACAGCACCTTGGGGTGCTTGACCAGAGCCCGTGCCAGAGCCACCCGCTGCTGCTGGCCGCCCGAGAGCTGTGAGGGCTTCGACCGCTCGCGGCCGGTGAGCTGCACCAGGGCGAGCATCTCGGCCACCCGCTCCCGAATCTCCGCCTTCGGCCGGCGCTCCTCGATCAGCCCGAACGCGACGTTGTCTGCCACGTCGAGATGCGGGAAGAGCGCGTAGCTCTGGAACACCGTGTTGACCGGGCGGCGGTAGGGCGGCCGCCGCGTGATGTCCTCGCCGCCGACCTCGATCGTCCCCGAGTCGGGATGCTCGAGGCCGGCGACCATGCGCAGCGTCGTCGTCTTGCCGCACCCGCTCGGCCCGATCAGCGAGAAAAAGCCACCTTCCGGGATGTCCAGGTCGAGGCTCTGTACCGCCACGAGGTCGCCGAACGTCTTTCGCAGCGCCTGAAGCCTGACAGCCCCCGTCTCCACTATTGCCGCACCTCCGGCAGCGCGAGCGCCTTACGCGCCCCGCGTCCCATCTGGGTCACCGCGATGAACCCGATCGCGAACATCGACACGGTGAACAGCATCACCAGCATCCCAATCGCGTTGATCTCGGGGGTGATCCGGAACCGGATCATGGAGAGCAGCACTACCGGCAGCGGCGCCGTCCCGGCACCCGTCAGGAAGTAAGACGTGACCACGTCATCGAAGGAAAACGTGAACGCCAGCAGGCCCGCCGCAACGATCCCAGGCAGCAGGCCGGGTAAGGTCACCCGCCGGAACACCCGCCATGGGTTTGCGCCCAGGTCGGACGCCGCGTCCTCCAGCGCCGGATCCAGCGTCGCCACGCGCGCCTGAATGATCAGAGTCGCATATGCGCTGTTCCAGACGACGTGACCGATCACCACAGCGGTCGTACCCAGAGGGAATTGGATCTTCGAGAAGAGCAGAAACAGCGCCACGGCGAACACGACCTCGGGCAGCATGATGCGAAGGTAGGTCAGCCCGTCGAACGTCCTGCGCGCCCGCGGCGAGGCGCGTCGCCACCACAGCGCGCCGGTGACGGCCAGTACCAGGGAGATTGCCGTCGATCCAAGCGCGATCGTCATCGTCTGCTTGACGCCGCTCTGAACGGTGCCGTTGTGCGCCGCCTGGCTGTACCAGTGCGTCGTGAAGCCCTTCCAGCTGACCAGCAGCGTGTCCGAGTTGACCGAGTTGATCGCCACGATCACGAGCGGAGCCCACAGGAAGACGATCACGGCCAGCGCGATCAGCCCGCTGAACCAGTGTCGACGCAGCCTCATACCGGCGCTCGCCTCTGCACGACCCGTGCGAGCACGAGCGCGGCTGCCATCACGGCCATCAGCGCCACCGCGATCGCGGAGCCGAACGGGTAGTCGCCGACCGAGAGGAACTGGTCGGTGATCACGTTCCCGAGCATCAGCGTCTTCCCGCCGCCCAGGATCTCGGGAATCACATACTCGCCGAGCGCTGGAATGCCGACGATGATGCACCCGACCGCAACTCCCGGCATCGCCAGCGGCAGCGTGACGCGCCGGAACGTGCGCCGCGAATTCGCGCCCAGATCGCCGGCCGCGTCGATCAGCGCGTAGTCGATCCGCTCGAGCGACACGTAGATCGGCAGCACCATGAGGGGCAGGTAGGAGTAGACGATGCCAAGCGCGATCCCCTTGGGCCGGTAGAGGATGTTCAGCGGCCCGCTCCACACGTGCAGCGTGTGCAGCACGTCCTCCAGAGGCCCCCCGTTGTCGATCAGGTTGACCATCGCGTAGGTGCGCACGATGAAGCTCGACCAGAACGGCACGATCACAAGCACCAGAAGCAGCCGCTGCCACCGGGCCGGTTGGCGGCTTATGAAGTAGGCCAGCGGGAAGCCGAGGAGCAGGCAGCCGATCGTGGCCGTCAGCGAGAGGAAGATCGACCGCGTCAGCGTGTCGAAGTAGAGCGGATCGTGGATCTGGCGGTAGTTGGAAACGGTCCAGCCGTAGCTGATGTCGTAGGTGACCAAGCTGATCGTCGCGAAGGAGTAGACGACGATCAGGCCGAGCGGCACCAGGAAAAAGAGCACCATCCAGGCCAGCGTCGGCAGCGCCAGCACGCTCCGCAGCGCCCGGCCGGCGTAACGCATCGTCACCCGGACCGGCTCAGGCCGACTTGAACTGATCCCATATCTTGTTGTACGTGGCCGTCGCTTCGCCCAGGTAGTTCTCGAACTCGACGTTGGCGAGCGTGGCGGGATCCACGATCAGCGCAGGGTTGCCGGAGATCGACTTCTTGATGTACGGCGTGGCCGTGTTCGACACGAACGCCGTGCCGGTGGTGTTGACGAAGTCTGCGTATTGCCTGGGCTCGAGGAAGAAGTTGAAGAACTCCTCGAGCACGCCCAGCTGGGGCGTGTCCTTGACGGCGAAGAAGCCCTCCAGGTAGGCGGTCGCGCCCTCGCTCGGCAGCACCCACTTGATGTTCGAGTTCTCCGCCTGAGCCAGGGCGATGTCGTAGTCCCAGTCCATGGCGATCACGTATGAGCCCTTGGCCAGCCCGGCGCCGATGTTGTAGCTCTTGAGCGCCTGGAGATGTGGCTTGATGTCGAGCAGCGCCTGCAGCGCCTGTTGGAGCTCCCCATCGTCGGTGGTGTTGGCCGAGAAGCCCTTGTACTTCAGCGCCGAGCCGATGCAGTCGCGGTCGAGGTCGGTGAATACGATCTTGTTCGAGTACTTCTCGGCCAGGTTCCAGACGTCGGCCCAGCTGGTGATGCCCTCAGGGACAAGGTCAGCGCGGTAGCCGATGCCGGTCTTGCCGTAGTCGGTGGGGATGCCCTGTGGGTAGCCTTTGCGGAACTTGTCGTCGACGTTCGCGATGTTGGGGATCTTCGACCAGTCGAGCGGCTCGATGATGCCCGCCGCCATGCCCTGGCCGACAGCGGCCACGTCGCCGAGCGCAGCGTCGTATGTGGATAGGTTGGCCTTGATCGCGGGCACGATCGACCCGCTCGAGATGGAACTGAGCGATGCCTGCTTGATGTCGGCGCCCGGGTACTTGGCCTTGAACTCTGCGATGGTGTCTTTTCCCATCCAGCCGTCGTAGTTGAGGAGGACTGCGGTTCCGGTCGGCGGCGCGCTCGACCCGCCGCCGCTGCTGGACGATCCGCTACTGCCGCCGCAGGCCGCGACGAGGGCGCTCATGGCCGGAAGCGCGACGCCCATCTGGGCCGCGCGGGTCAGCAGATCGCGGCGACGCAACGTGCGGGCCGGGGACGGGCGATACTGGTCGGTCATTTCGGAACCTCGTTCAGCTCGGCGGTTATGCGATCCTACCGGTTGGCCGTGCCGGTACGCTAACGTCGGCGTAATGGCGGGACGAAAGGGTGCTCACGCGACTGGCGAACGGCCCGAGCCGGTCGTTCCGCTCGGCGTCATGCGGCACGACAACGTCTGGATCCCGCTCGCCGACGGCACGCGTCTGGCCGCTCGCATCTGGATGCCAGAGGGTGCTGCGCAGACGCCCGTTCCGGGACTGCTCGAGGCGATCCCCTACCGCAAGGACGACACCACCTCGGTCGCCGACGCCGGTCGCCACGGCTACTTCGCCCAGCACGGGTACGCCTCGGTGCGCGTCGACATCCGCGGCAGCGGTGATTCCGGAGGCCTCCTCCTCGACGAGTATCTCGCCCAGGAGCAGGACGACCTGGTCGAGATCATCGACTGGATCGCCGCCCAGCGCTGGTGCGACGGCTCCGTCGGCATGTTCGGGTACTCATGGGGCGGCTTCGCGGCGCTTCAGGCAGCCGCCCGACGTCCGCCCGCGCTCAAAGCGATTGTCAGCGTCGCCTCGACCGACGACCGCTACGCCGACGATGTCCACTACATGGGCGGCTGCCTGCTCGCGTACTACCTGCTGTCGTGGGCAACGACCATGCACATGTACGCCGTGCTACCACCCGACCCCGAGGTGGAGGATGCGTGGCTCGACGTCTGGCGGGCGCGCCTGGAGGGCGCTCGTCCGATGATCGAGCCGTGGTTGACGCACCAGCGCCGCGACGACTACTGGCGGCACGGCTCCATCTGCGAGGACTACGCAGCGGTCGAGTGCGCCGTCCTGCTGGCGGGCGGCTGGGCCGACGGCTACCGAAACGCGGTCTTTCGCATGCTCGAGCACCTCACGTGTCCCCGCAAGGCTGTGATTGGCCCCTGGTCGCACCACTTTCCCAACGACGCGATCCCGCCCGGGCCCGCGATCGGCTTCCTACAGGAGTGTGTGTCCTGGTGGGATCGCTGGCTGAAGAACGAGCACAACGGTGTCATGGACGAGCCGATGCTGACCAGCTGGATGCAGGACGCCGTGCAGCCGCGGCCCAGCTACGCAGAGCGGCCCGGCCGTTGGGTGGCCGAGCCGTCGTGGCCGTCGCCGAACGTCGCCATTCGGTCCCTGTCGCTGGGCGCCGACGGCATCGACCGCGGCGGCGACCGCCCGCTGCTGGTGCGAAGCCCGCAGTCGACCGGCGTCGATGCCGGCGACTGGGATCCGTTCGGCAACCCAGCCGACCTGCCGCCCGACCAGCGCGCCGAGGACGGGCGCTCGCTCGTCTTCGACAGCCTGCCGCTCGACGAGGACGTTGCGATCCTGGGCCTCCCGGCCGTGCGGTTCGAGCTGGAGGCCGACCGGCCGCAGGCGATCGTGGCGGTGCGGCTCTGCGACGTCTCACCCGACGGCGCGTCCGCCCTGATTACGCGAGGCCTGCTGAACATCTCCCACCGCCATGGCCACAGCGATCCACGGCCGATCGTGCCCGGCGTGCGGGAGCGGGTGACGGTGCAGTTGAAGGCGATCGGCCAGATCGTGCCGGCCGGCCACCGTTTGCGCGTCGCTGTGTCGACGAGCTACTGGCCGTGGGCATGGCCATCACCCGAGCGCGTCACGCTGACCGTGCATGGCGGCA
>Ga0136846_1223502_pt1 | contig 14465 bp, 16 predicted proteins | sample HopSoiMetagenom2_FD_96841 | JGI IMG/M metagenome (GOLD analysis project Ga0136846, IMG submission 96841) | Grasslands soil microbial communities from Hopland, California, USA - 2 Assembly 2016 (version 4) | ecosystem: Environmental > Terrestrial > Soil > Grasslands | place: USA: Hopland...
AGCTCCTGGATCACGAACCATGCGGCCAGCGCCGCCGTCCCCCCGAGCGCGGCGCGCCACCACGCGGGCCAACGCGAGGCGTCGAGCGATCCGGCGAAGTGGAAAACGCAGAAGGCGAGCGCGCCGTACAGGAGCTCCGACTTGAGCTCGCCCCGGGTGTACGCCGGATCCACGCTCCACGCGAGCGATGCCGTAGCAAGCACCGCCCACGCGCCCCACGCGATGACGAAACCGCGCGGCAATTCGGCGAGCGCCTCGCGCAACACGCCACGTTTCGCCAGCAAGGCGATGGCCGCGAGCAGCAGCATCGAGACGCGCAACCCCGCGCTTCCCGGGAAGGGCACGAGGACGAGGAAAGCGCAGGTTGCCGCGAGCAGCAAGGTATTCATGGCGCGCCCGACACGATTCGAACGTGCGACCCCTGCCTTCGGAGGGCAGTACTCTAATCCAGCTGAGCTACGGGCGCGTATGTCTGTGATTCTAAATGTTTTCGGGGGTTCGCGTCCAATGGAAGCGACCGATACGGGCTATAATTCGCGCTCTTTTCGCGAGGCAGACATGTCCGGCGCACACCATCACCACGACCCCATCGAAGACAACATCGAGACGCATCCCGTGAAGCTCGCGATCGGGGTTGCCGCCGGCGCGGTTGCGGTGGTGATCGGCATCATCCTGATGGCGCAGCTCGCGGTTGGCCTCTATGGCTCGCGGGTGATGAAGAACGATCCCGCGATGGCGCCGGCCGCGGTCGCTAAACGCATCGCGCCGGTCGCGAAGGTGCAGATCGATCCGAATGCGCCGGCTCCTGCGCCCGCGGCTGCATCTGCGCCCGCCGCACCGGCAGTCGCCGCCGCTGCGATCCCGCCCGCGCCGGCGAAAGCCGCCGGCGGTGCCGCCGGCGGGAAGGCCACGTACGACACCACCTGCCATGTCTGCCACGGCGCAGGCGTGGCTGGCGCACCGAAGTTCGGCGACAAGGCCGCGTGGGCGCCGCGCATCAAGCAGGGCAAGGCCGCGCTTTACAACTCCGCCCTGAAGGGCAAGGGCGCGATGCCCGCCAAGGGCGGCAATGCAGCGCTCTCCGACGACGCGGTGAAGGCCGCCGTCGACTACATGGCCACCGCGGCCAAGTAACCCACTGGCGACCTACGCGATCGGCGACCTGCAGGGGTGCTTCACGCCCCTCGCCCGGTTGCTCGACGCGATCGGCTTCGACGCGAAGCGCGACAAGCTGTGGTTCGTGGGAGATCTCGTCAACCGCGGTCCCGAGTCGCTCGCCTGCCTGCGCTTCGTGAAGTCGCTGGGCGAGCGCGCGGTCACGGTGCTCGGCAACCATGACCTTCACCTGGTGTGCGTGGCCGAAGGCGCGCAGAAGACGCGCAAGCGCGACACGCTGGCGGAGGTGCTCGCCGCCCCCGACCTCGATGAGCTCCTCGAATGGATTCGCCACCGGCCGCTCATGCATGTCGAGGGCGGCTTCGCCCTCGTGCACGCGGGACTGCTGCCCGAGTGGTCGGTGCCGCAGGCGCGCGCTCTGGCGGGCGAGGTGGAGTCCGCCTTGCAGGCCCGCGGCTATCGCAAGCTCCTCGAACGGATGTACGGCGACGAACCGTCGCGCTGGGACGATCGCCTCGAGGGGTTCGAGCGGATGCGCGTCGTGATCAATGCGATGACGCGCCTTCGCGTGCTGCATCCGGACGGCGCGATGGCGCTGGATTTCAAGGGCGAGCCGGGCGAGGCGGCGAGTGGGCTCGTGCCGTGGTTCGACGCGCCGCAGCGTGCCAGCAGCGACCACGCCATCGTCTGCGGCCACTGGTCAGCCTTGGGGCTTCAAGTGCGCGCCGGGCTGCTGTCGCTCGACAGCGGCTGCGTGTGGGGCCGTTCCCTCAGCGCGGTGCGGCTGGAGGACCGGGCGGTGTTCGCGGTGGAATGCCCGGCCCCGAAAGGCCGAGAAGCGTAGCGACGGCCTGGTGCGCCGCCGCGGCGACCTCGCGGCGCCCGCGACCCGCCGTCTCGATCGGCGCGGAGAATGCGATCCGCGCGCGCACGCCGCGCTGCCGGATCACGAGGCCCAGCGACTGCATGAACGAAAGCTCGCCCACGTAGGCCATCGCGCGGCATACCGTGCCGTCGGCGTGCTCGTAGCGCAGGGCGCACGGATAAACCGGGGCGCCGTTGGCGACCGCAGGCTCGAATAGCGAGGAGTGGAACTTGAGCAGCGTGTCGCCCTCGGTGGTGGTGCCCTCGGGAAACAGGCCCACGCGGTCGCCCTCGGCGAGCGCGGCGTGCACCAGCTCGTTGATGCGGGCGGTGTCGCGCCTGCGGTCGCGGCGGATGAAGATCGTTCCTGCCTTTTCGACCACCCACCCCGCCAGCGGCCAGTCGCGGATCTCGCTCTTCGCGATGAAGCGCGTGGACCGCACGCTCGAGACTGCGAAGATGTCGATCCACGAGATGTGGTTCGCGGCGATCATCGCGCCGCGCGACGCTTGCTCTGGGGGCGCGCCATCGACCTCGGCCACTACGCCGACGATTCGCAGCAGCTTCGCGGACCACCAGCCCACGAGCTCGCGGCGGCGCGCCGGGCTTGCGCGCGGGAACACCGTCTTCAGGACCGCGGCGCCGTGCAACAGGTGCAGCGCCATGCGCGCCCAGCGCACGGCGCGCTGCAGCCGGCCCGCGCGAGGGCTAATGCGTGACCCGGGTGGAGTTGTGGCCGCCGAGGACGCGCACGCGATCGCCGGCACGGAAGCCCTCGGTCGCTTCCTGCACCACCGAGATGTACTTGCCCGAGTCGAGCAGGACCGTCACTTCGATGCCGGGCAGCTCGTTCGCCTGCTTCTCGATGTTGTAGCCGAGGATGCTGCCGATCAGCGCCCCACCGATTGCGCCCACGACCTGGCCGGTGCCGCCGCCCACGTTGCTGCCGGCGATGCCGCCGACAAAAGCGCCGGTCGTGCTGCCCACGCCGGTGTTGTACGGCTGGATGCGCACATCCCGCACCTGTTCGACGACGCCGAAGCGCACCGACTGCTCGCCGCGAGCCTCGTACGCGTGGTAGTCGGCAGGGCCGGCGTGGTACGCGCATCCCCCCATGGCGCCTGCGAGCGTGAACGCGCCCAGCGCCAGCATGATCTTCTTCATCGCGATTCCTCCGTTTCTCACAAGGACTCTGCGAACGCGTCGCGGAAGCGCCGCGCGATGTCCGCCCTATCCGGCCGGTGGTTCTGGCCGCCGCGATGGGCGATCTTGATCGCACCCATGACGGCTGCCAGTCGGCCGCACTTTTCCCAGCTCCACTCGCGCGCCATTCCGTACAGCAGTCCCGCACGGTAGGCGTCGCCGCAGCCGGTCGGATCCACCAGGGCTTCCGGCTTCACCGCCGGAATTTCGAGCATCCGTCCGTCGGCATGGATGACGGAACCCTCGGCGCCCCGCGTGACGATCACGGCACCCACGCTTCGCGCGAGCTCCGCCGGCTTGCGTCCCGTCTTCTCTTCGACGATGCCGGCCTCGTAATCGTTCACGGCAAGCGCTCGTGCGCCCTTCATCATCGCGAGCAGGTCTTCCCCCGAGAACATCGGCAAGCCCTGGCCGGGGTCGAAGACGAACGGGATGCCCGCGGCCGCGAGGTCGCGCGTGTGCTCGACCATGCCCTGGCGCCCGTCGGGCGAGACGATGCCGAGCTTCACGCCGTTGGCATCGGCGATGCGGTTGCGATGCGATTCGCTCATGGCCCCCGGATGGAAGGCGGTGATCTGGTTGTCGTCCACGTCGGTGGTGATGAAGGCCTGCGCCGTGAACTGGTCCTGGAGCACGCGCACGTGCGTCGCCGCGAGGCCGAGGTTCTCCAGGCGCTGCGCGTACGGCGCGAAATCGTGGCCGACCGTCGCCATGAGGCGCGGCTCCTCGCCGAGGAGCTTCAGGTTGTACGCGATGTTACCGCCGGTGCCGCCGAATTCGCGGCGCATGTCGGGCACCATGAAAGCGACGTTGAGCATGTGTATCCGGTCCGGCAGGATGTGCTTCCTGAACTGGTCCGGGAACACCATGATGGTGTCGTAGGCGAGGGAACCGCAGACGAGGATCGACATCGCTCCAGTATAGCGGCAGGTTTTGCCGGGTTCGGGGACGCACGGCGGCTACGGCCCGACCGGCGGCATTGATCTGACCCCTTGCCGGGCGCACCCTTTCGCTGACAACTCGACAAGTGCCGGCGTCCGCGCCGACCGGCCGACAGCCACAGCGCACACGAACCTCGAACGGGGGCGGTGCGTTTTATGGGCAACGGCAAGGTGGTTGCGCTCGCGAGCCACGCGCGGGCGAGATCGAGTCTCACACCGCAGGAATCGGCGAGCGTCCTCAAGGGATGCCGCGAGCTCGCGCTCGACCGCATGGGTGCGGCGCTCGCGGGAATGCTCGATCGGGTCGAGGACGAGCTCTTCGACCTCGCCGAAAAATCCGGCGACCGCAGTGCGCAGAACCTCTACCTGGACGCGCGCACGCAGGCTCACGCGAACCGCGCGGCGATGGAGTCGGCTTTCCGCGCGCACTTCGTCGAGTGCTTCAATTCCAAGGTGTTGGGCGATGTCCGGGCTGCGGCCACCGAGGGCGAGCTCGAGCTGGTCGACGAGGCAACGCTCGAGCAGAAGCTTGCGATGAGCGAGCTCTCGCGCCAGATGGGCAGCGCCTGCGAGACCGAGCTCTTCGCGCTCAGCCAGCGCATGGGATTCCTGCTCGAGCGCCCCGACATGGAGGACGATGCCAATCCGGTGAGCCCCGCCACGATCTGCGCGGCGCTGAAGGACGCCTGCGACCAGATCCAGTCCGACTACAAGGTGCGGATGGCGTTGCTGCGCCAGTTGGCGCGCCAGACTGAAAGCGAGTTGCAACGCGTCTACCACGACCTCAATTCGCTGCTCGTCGAGCGGCGCATCCTGCCGGACGTGCGGCCGGTGGCGCGCCGCTCGGCTGAGCCAGTGCCGAAGCGGCCCGCTCCGGGCGCGCATCAACTTGCGCCCGAGTCCGCGCCGGATCTTTTCGCAACACTCTCGCAACTCGTGGGGGCAGCGCCCGGCGCCGGCAGCACCCGTCGGGCAGCCGCCGCGGCGCCCGCCGGCGCCTTCGTAGCCGAGCTTACGCGCCTGCATCGCGAGGCGCCGGCGATCGGCGAGCCGGTAAACGTGATCCGCGCCCTCAAGTCGGCGCCGCGCGAGGCGCCGCTCAGCGGCATCGACGCCACCACCATCGACCTCGTCGCGATGCTTTTCGACTTCGTCTTCGACGACGATTGCATTCCCGCCACGGTGAAGGCGCGGCTGGGCCGCCTGCAGATCCCGGTCCTCAAGGTGGCGCTCCTCGACCGCACGTTCTTCTCCTCGACCACGCATCCGGCGCGGCGCCTCGTGGACCTTCTCGCGCAGGCGTCCATCGGGGCGGACGGGCGCGACGATGGCCGCAATGGAGCGCTCGCGCTCGTCGATGAGGTGGTCGACAAGGTGCTGCACGAATTCGAAACGGATCTCGAGCTTTTCGAGAAGCTGGTCGCGCGGGTCAACGCGTTCATCGTGCAGCAGGGGCGCGCCGAGGCGAAGGTGGTCGAGCGTTCGGCGCAGCTCGTGGAGTCGCGGGAGCGCGAAGAGATCGCGCGCACGGTGGCCCAGGACGAGGTCATGCGGCGCCTGCAGGTGCGCGTCTGGGTTCCTGCGCCGGTGCGCGACATGCTGCGCGAGTCCTGGGTCGGCGCGCTGGCGGCCGTCCACCTCGCCGAAGGCGAAGGATCGCCTGCCTGGCATGCGCTGCTGGGGACCATGGACGACCTGCTGTGGAGCGTCGAGCCGAAAGCCGCGCCCGACGAACGCAAGCGGCTGGTCACCATGCTCCCGGGGATGCTGTGCCGCTTGCAGGACGGGTTCGCGCGAGCGGCCACGCGCGAGGTCGAGCGCGACATCTTCCTGGGCGTGCTGGTCGATTGCCACGCCAACGCGGTGAAGGCAGGGTTGCGTGGCATCGCCGCGCTTCCCGAACCGCCGCCTGCGCCGCGCGAGCAGGATCCACGCCTCGAGCGCGAAATCGTTCCCGCCGCCGCCGGCGTCCGTGTCGAGGAGGTACGGCTGCGGTCTTCTCACGGGGGATTCACGCGGAACGTGTTCACGCGCACCGGCATCTGGAGCAACCTGCAGCGCGGCACCTGGGTCGAGTTCCGGCCGGCCGATGCCGCGACGATGCGCGCGCGCCTGACCTGGGTGAGCCCGAACAAGGGCGTCTACCTGTTCACCAATCCGGCGTCGGACTCGGCGGCATTGTCGATCTCGCCGGAGGCGCTCGCGGAGCAGATGCGTCGTGGCGAGGCGCGGGTGCTCGACGCGGCGCCGCTGGTCGAGCGCGCGGTCGGCTCCATGCTCGAAGGGCTGCGCCCGGCGAAGACGCGCTAGGGATAGAAGAGCAGCAGCTCGTACCCCGTCGCCTTCACGCGCGGGGTTTCCAGCCGCATCTGCAACGCGACCTCCGTGCCGGGCCCGATGACCTCGCCTACGGCGAGCGGCCGGCCGAGATAGTCCGTCGGGCGCAATACCCGGCGCACCGCGGCCTGCCCGGTGAGGTCGGTGAGCGTGAGCTCCAGGTACGGATATTCCTGCGCGACCGAAGCGAGGTTGCGGATGCGCGCACCCAGTGCGATCTCGCTCGGCTTGCCGGGGACCTCGAGCAGCTCGGAGTCCTCGAGCTTGAGCTGCCCCTCCTCGCGAGCGTAGGGAACGCTGCAATCGAGCCGCGCGCACAGCGACTCCAGCGTGGGACGCACCGCCGGATAGCGCTGCGCCAATGGCGCTCGATACGCGTAAGCAAGCTCGGCCGCGAGCAGGAAGGCGAGCAGCGCGACTCCGAAGGACCACGCACGGGAGGGCGGTTTCGATGGTTCGACCTCGAGCGTGAGCTCGGGTGCAGCCGCGCGGGGCCGCGGACGTTGCACTGCGGCATCGGCCGCCGGAGGGCCGGTTGCGGAGTCCGTGAGCGCCGGCGGCGCAACGTCTTCGGGGGGCGCCGGCATCGGCGGGAACGGCGAAGGCTGCGTCGCCTCGATCGACTCGATCTCCGGCATCTCCTCCGGCAGGGACCTTACGTCCGCGACGGCATCGCGTTGCGCGCGTTCCTCGGCTTCGCGCGCGGCGAGCAGCCTGCCGCCGGTGTCGTCGTCGGGAAATCGCTCCAGCGCCTCGAAGCCGTTGAAGACCTGCTGGCAATTGCCGCAACGGACCTGCCCCTGGCGCGCGTTCAGTTGTTGCGGCGTCACGCGGAAGCGTGCGCGGCAGGGGGCGCAGGTGGTGATCAGCATCGCGTCACCTCTCGCGCCGCCCGGCGAGAAGCACCCAGCCAGCCTCGACCTCGGCGACGGCGAGGCTCATCCAGGTCGCATACGCATCGATGACGGCTTGCGCCTGTTCCTCGAGGATGCCGGAGAGCGCGACGAGGCCACCCATGCGGGTGTGCGTGGCGAGCAGGGGGGCGAGCATGCGAAGCGGGTTGGCGAGGATGTTGGCGACGGTGATGTCCGCACCCGACGGGAGCTCGCTGCTCGCGTCGCGCGTTTCCAGTTGCACCTGGTTCCTGCGCGAATTGTAGCGTGCGGCCTCCAGTGCGAGGGGATCCACGTCGACGCCGGTGGCGCGCGCGGCGCCCAGCATCAGCGCCGCGATGCCCAGGATGCCGGAGCCGCAGCCATAGTCGAGGACCGCATCGCCCGGGCGCACATGGCGCTCGAGCCATGCGAGGCACAGCCGCGTCGTGGGATGGCTTCCGGTGCCGAAAGCGGCTCCGGGATCGAGCACCACGTTCACCGCGCCGGGCTCGGGCGGCGCGTGCCAGGTGGGCACGATCCAGAGGCGCGAGCCCGCGCGGATAGGATCGAACTGGCGCTGCGTCATGGCGACCCAATCCGTGTCCTCGAGGCGGTCCACCGATGCGGCGCTGAATCCCTCAACGCCGGTCTCGGCAAGGGCGCGTTCGAGCGCGCCGTCCAGGGCTGCATCGAGGGCAAAGAGCGCGCTCACCCGCGCGCGGGGCCAAGGCGCGGCTTCCGCGCCCGGCTCGCCAAAGATCGACTGCTCGTCGGGCGTGCCGGCGTCGGCGTCGGAAATCTCGGTGGCGAGCGCCCCTTCGGCCTCGAGCGCGTCGGCGAGCGCCGCCGCCGCGGACCCGTCCACCACGAGCGCCACGCGCTGCCAGGCCACCAGCCGGACCCTAGGCCTCGGCCTGGATGGACTTGAGTGCGGCCATCTTCTCCTCGAGGTAGTGGATGCTCACGCCGCCGCGGACGAACGCCGCGTCGTTCATGAGCTCCTGGTGCAGGGGGATGTTGGTCTGGATCCCCTCGATCACCATCTCGGAGAGCGCCACGCGCATGCGCGCGATCGCCTGCTCGCGCGTGTCGCCGTAGGCGATGAGCTTGCCGATGAGCGAGTCGTAGTGCGGCGGCACTTAGTAGTTGGCGTAGACGTGCGAGTCGTAGCGGATGCCGGGGCCTCCCGCCACGTGGTACTGGGTGATGCGCCCGGGCGAGGGCACGAACGAATAAGGGTTCTCCGCGTTGATGCGGCACTCGATCGCATGGCCCTTCTTCACGATGTCCTTCTGCCGGTACTTGAGCTTCATCCCGGCGGCCACGCGGATCTGCTCCTGCACGATGTCCACGCCCGTGATGAGCTCCGTCACCGGATGCTCGACCTGGACCCGCGTGTTCATCTCGATGAAGTAGAACTCGTCCTTCTCGTAGAGGAACTCGAAGGTGCCGGCACCCCGGTAACCGATCTTGCGGCATGCCTCGGCGCACTTCTCGCCGATGCGCTCGATGAGGCGGGGTTTCACGAGCGGCGCCGGCCCTTCCTCGATGATCTTCTGGTGGCGGCGCTGCATGGAGCAGTCGCGCTCGCCCAGGTAGATCGCCTGCTTGTGCTCGTCGGCCAGCACCTGGATCTCGATGTGCCGCGGGTTCTCGAGGAATTTCTCCAGGTACACGATCGGGTTGTTGAACGCGTTTTGCGCCTCGGTCCGCGTCATCTGCACCGCGTTCACGAGTGCGGCCTCGGTGTGCACCACGCGCATGCCGCGACCGCCGCCCCCGCCCGCCGCCTTGATGATGACCGGGTAGCCGACCGCCGCAGCGAGGCGGCGCATCTCCTTCGCGTCGTCGGGCAGCGCGCCTTCGGAGCCGGGGACGCAGGGGATGCCGACCTTCTTCATCGCGGCCTTGGCCGAGATCTTGTCGCCCATCATGCGGATCGAGGCCGCCGTGGGTCCGATGAACACGAAGCCGGAATTCTCGACGCGCTCGGCGAAGTCGGCGTTCTCCGAGAGGAAGCCGTAGCCGGGATGGATCGCCTGGGCGTCGGTCACCTCGGCCGCGCTGATGATCGCGGGGATGTTCAGGTAGCTCTCGCGCGATGGCGGCGGCCCGATGCAGACCGACTCGTCGGCGAGCATCACGTACTTCGCGTCGGCGTCGGCCTCGGAATGGATGGCGACGGTCTTGATGCCCATCTCGCGGCAGGCGCGCTGGATGCGCAGGGCAATCTCGCCGCGATTGGCGATGAGGATCTTCTCGAACACGGTCTTACTCGATGAGGAATAGCGGCTGCCCGTACTCCACGGGCTGCCCGTTCTCGACCAGGATCGCCTTCACCGTTCCCGCCACGTCGGACTCGATCTCGTTCAGCAGCTTCATGGCCTCGATGATGCAGAGCGTCTGGCCCTTGGACACCGACTGCCCGACTTCGACGAAGACGGGCGCGCCGGGGGACGGAGCGCGGTAGAAGGTGCCCACCATCGGGGACTTGAGCGCGTGGCCCTTGGGCTCCGGGGGCGGGGCAGGCGCCGCGGGCGCCGGGGGCACACCGGGCATTGCCATGGGGTGCATCCCCGGGCTCGCCATCACCATGGGCTGCGCGAGCTGGCGGCTGATGCGCACCTTTTCCTCGCCTTCGGTGATCTCGATCTCCCCGATCCCCGACTCCTGCACGAGGTCGATCAGCTTCTTCAGTTTCCTGAGGTCCATTGGGATTGGGCTCTTCTATTGGTTGGGCTGCGCGGGTTCAGCCAGGGCGCGGATCGCCGCCTCCAGGGCCAGCTCGTAGCTCAACGGGCCGAGGCCGCTGATCACCCCGGCCGCGATGTCGGAGAAATAGGAGTGCTTCCTGAAAGGCTCCCGGGCGTGCACGTTCGACAGGTGCACCTCTATGAAGGGAATCTGGACGGCCGCCAGTGCATCGCGCAGCGCGACGCTGGTGTGGGTGAAGGCCGCAGGATTGATGATGATGTATGCAGTTTCGTCGCTTTTCGCCGCATGGATGCGTTCCAGGAGGGGTGCCTCGGCATTGCTCTGGAAGGCCACCACCTGGATCCCAGCCTGCTTGCCGCGCTCCACGAGCCGGGCGTCGATCGCGGCCAGCGTATCGCGCCCGTAGTGCTGGGTCTCGCGCTGGCCCAGCAGGTTCAGGTTGGGGCCGTGGACGACCAGAATCTTGGGCATGGCGGGCGAGTTTGCCGCATCTGCCGACGCGATGTCCAGTTATCGCGGAAGATCCGAACGGACTTTTTCCGCCGGGGCGACGATTCGGCACGCTTCCCGCTTAGGTGCCGCCATCACTGATCGGCGCCGTGGCATTCGGCGGCGTTAGCGGCTTTTCGCCGCAAATGCCTGCAACTTGTGCTCCAACTCGGCTTCGTTGTAAGGGCCCACTTTCTGTTCCAGTACCCGGCCAGACCCGTCCAGGATGGCGGAGTGAGGAAGCACTCCGGTCGCATTTCCGAGGCGCCGCGAAAGCTCGGACGCGACAACGCCGACCCAGAGGGGGTAATTGACGCCTACCTCGCGCGCGAACCGCGCTACCTGACTAGCATCCTCCGCGCTGACCCCGACGAACTGCACCCCCCGCCCCGCCCAGCGCGACTGGATGCGCGCGAAGGCAGGCATTTCTTCGCGACAGGGGGCGCACCACGTCGCCCAGAAATTCAGCACGACGACCTGGCCTTGGAACTGGCCAAGCGTCTGGGGCCGGCCGTCCAGGTCCACGAATGCAGTGGCGTAGAGGGCCGCTGCCCCGATGGACGGTGCGACGATCATGGGCCTCGCCGGGACCGGCCCCACGGCAGGGGGTCGCGTGCCGAGCCAAAGCGCGGTGCCTGCGGCGAGCGCGGCCAAGCCGACCAGCAGGTAGAACCAGCGGGCCGTCACGCGCCGTGGGCCTCGCGCTCCACCCAGGCGAGGTACTCGGGATAGCCCTCCAGGGGCCAGCTCACGATCTCCGGCAGCGTGTAGGGGTGGCGCTCGCGGATGGCCTGCTCCAGACGCGGGTAACATGCGCGCGTGGACTTGATGAGGACGGGATATTCCGTCGCCTCCTCGTCGCGCCCCTCCCAGCGGTAGAAGGACGTCGCCGGCGCCAGAACATTGGCGCAGGCGGCCAGTCTCAGTTGCACCACCGCACGCGCGAGATTGAAAGCGGAGTCGGAGTCGGGTAGGTTTGTCAGGACGGCGATGGCGGCCACGTGGGATCTCCCGCGGCAGGCCGCAGGGAACGGATGGAGAAGCAAGTGCGGATCGTTTTGCTGGCGATTTTACTGGGATTCCCACTCCTCGAAGCGGTGGTTCTCGTGCGGTTGAGCGAGACGCTCGGCTGGTGGGTGCTTGCGTGGGTCGTGCTCGCGGCTTGCGCGGGCATGGCGCTCATCAAGGAAGCGCGCTTCGCCATGCTGGCGCGCCTCGCGGCGGGCCTGTCCAACGGGACGTTCGCCGTCACGGCGCTCACCGACAGCGCCCGGACGGTCATCGCGGGACTGCTGCTCATCTTTCCCGGCGTCGTATCCGACCTGATCGCCCTCACCCTCCTGCTGCTGCCCGGGCCGCGCGTGGTCATGGAGACCGCCCGGCGCGCAGGCCCCCCCCAGCGCACCCTGATCGAGGGCGAGTTCCGCCGCACTCGCTGAAGTTTCCCATTGGCTGATCCTTCCGCGCCCGGGCGCCTCGTTCGGCTAGAGCCCAGCGGGCATACGTTCCAGGTCGCTCCCGGCGAGACGCTGCTCGAGGCCGCGCTGCGCCAGAACATCGGCCTGCCCTATGGCTGCCGCAACGGCGCGTGCGGCGCCTGCAAGGGCATCCTGCGCTCGGGGGAGCTGCAGTACGGCGAATACCAGGAGCGCGCGCTGCACGACCACGAGAAGGCGGCGGGGAAGGCGCTTACCTGTTGCACGAGGCCGCTCACCGACATCGTGTTCGAAGTGCGCGAGCTCACCGGGGCGAGGGATCTCGCGATCCGCACGCTGCCGTGCCGCGTGGAGAAGGTGGAGAAGCCCGCCGAGGACGTCGCGATCATCTTCCTCAAGCTGCCCACCGGCGAGCGCCTGCAGTTCCTCGCCGGGCAGTACATCGATATCCTGATGAAGGACGGCAAGCGGCGCAGCTTCTCGCTCGCCAACGCGCCCCACGACGACGCGTTCCTGCAGCTGCACGTGCGCAAGACGCCGGGTGGCGCGTTCTCCAAATACGTCTTCGAGGAGATGCGCGAGCGCGCGATCCTGCGCTTCGAGGGACCGCTGGGAACGTTCTACCTGCGTGAGGATTCCGACAAGCCGTTCATCTTCGTTGCGGGCGGCACGGGGTTCGCGCCGGTGAAGGCCCAGGTCGAGCACCTCTTCCACAAGGAGGACGATCGGCCGATCGTGCTCTACTGGGGCGCGCGGGCGAAGAAGGACCTGTACCTGCCGGACTTGCCGGTGAAGTGGCAGGCCGAGCACCCCAATTTCTCGTTTGTCCCGGTGCTGTCGGACCCCGTGCCGGGCGATGACTGGAACGGCCGCACGGGTTTCGTCCATCAAGCGGTTCTCGACGATTTCGCGGACCTCTCGGGCTACCAGGTCTACGCATGCGGCGCTGCCGGCATGACCGACGTGGCGAGGCAGACTTTCGTCGAGCAGCGCCGCCTGCCGGACGACGAGTTCTACTGCGACGCCTTCACGCCGAGCGTGGACCCCAAGCGTTAGGGGGGACAGACCGCGGTGTACCTAAGTCGGTCTGGCGGTCTGTCCCCCGGGCTTGGATTTTTGTAGTTCCAGGTCCCGCAGCACCTTGCGCTGCACCTTCCCGGTGGTCGTCATCGGCAGCTCGGCGATGAACTCGATCTCGCGCGGTTGCTGGTATGGCGCGAGGTGCTTCTTCACGTGGTCGCGGATCGAATCCTTCAGCGCCTCCGATCCGGCCTGCCCCGGTGCGAGGAGCACGAACGCCTTGATGAGGGCGCCGCGGGTCTCGTCGGGCGTGGGCACCACGGCGCAGTTCGCCACGGCGGGATGCTTCGCGAGGCAGTTCTCGATCTCCGCGGGGCCGATGCGATAGCCCGCGCTCTTGAACATGTCGTCGCCGCGTCCCTGGTACCAGAGGTAGCCGTCCTCGTCCCAGCTGGCCTCGTCCCCGGTGCGGCACCAGTCGCCGGTGTACTTCTTCGCCGTGGCGGCTTCGTTGTTCCAGTAGCCGAGGAAGAAAACCGGGTCGGGCGTGCCGTCGATCCAGCGGCGGTGCAAGGCGACGTCGCCTACCTCGCCGGGCCCCAGCTCCCGGCCGGCGTCGTCGATCACCGCGATGCGGTGGCCGGGATAGGGACGTCCCATCGAGCCGGGCTTCACCGGCCAAACGAGGTGCGAATTGCCCACGATGTAGTTCATCTCGGTCTGGCCGAAGATCTCGTTCACGGTGGTGCCAAGCGCCTCGCGCGTCCAGTGGAATACCGCGGGTCCCACCGGTTCGCCGCCGCTCATGAGCGAGCGCAGCCGGACGTCGTGGCGCGCGCGCGGATTGGGCACCGCCTTCATCATCATCTTGAGCGCCGTCGGGAAGAGGAACGCGTTGCGGATCGCGTATTTCTCGAGGAGGTGGAACGCGCGTTCCGGATCGAAGCGCCCGCGGTAGCCGAGGATCGCGCGCCCGTGATACAGCGTGGGCATCAGCGCATCCCACAGCCCGCCCGTCCATGCCCAGTCGGCCGGCGACCAGAAGAGATCGCCGTCCTGCGGGAAGCCGTCGTGCGAGTGCTCGAAGCCCGGCAGGTTGCCAAGCAGCGCCGAATGCGGCAGCAACGCGCCCTTCGGCGGGCCTGTGGTACCGCTCGTGTAGATGATGGCGCAGGGATCGGAGTGCTTGGTGGCCGCGAGCTCGAAATCGGGCGAGGCCCGCGCGAGCGTGTCGGCCCAGGCCACCACGCCCGCCGCCCGGGCGCCCGCTACGCCGATCACGTGCGCCAGGGATGGAAGCCTGTCGCGGAGCATCTCGAGGTTCGCGAGCGTGGCCGGATCCACCACCGCCGCCACCGATGCCGCCGCGATCATCTACACCAGCGGGACCACCGGCCCGCCGAAGGGCGCGCTGGAAGCGCACCGGCTGATCCTCGGCAACATTCCGGGCTTCGTGTATTCGCACGACT
>Ga0136846_1221358_pt1 | contig 14464 bp, 11 predicted proteins | sample HopSoiMetagenom2_FD_96841 | JGI IMG/M metagenome (GOLD analysis project Ga0136846, IMG submission 96841) | Grasslands soil microbial communities from Hopland, California, USA - 2 Assembly 2016 (version 4) | ecosystem: Environmental > Terrestrial > Soil > Grasslands | place: USA: Hopland...
AAACAGGCCCTTGCCGCGGGCGCTCAATTTCTGGTCTCCCCCGGCAGCACGGCTGACCTGCGGACCGCCATGCGCGACAGCGGAATACCGCATCTGCCCGGTGTCGCCACGGTGTCCGAAGTCATGTCCCTGCTCGAAGAGGGCTACACCGACATGAAGTTCTTCCCCGCCGAGGCCGCGGGTGGCGTGCCGTATCTGCGGGCCATCCAGTCCCCTGTGCCAGTGGCCCGGTTCTGCCCGACCGGCGGGATCACCCCGACCAGCATGGCGGAATATCTCAAGACGCCCAACGTTGGGTGCGTGGGCGGCAGTTGGCTCACCCCGGCCGATGCCGTCCAACGAGGCGACTGGGACCGGGTCTCCAGCCTGGCCTCGGTGGCCCTCGAACTTGCCAACCCCGTGTTACGAAAGTCAGAGTCCCTGTGACTATTTCACTTGATCAATCGACACGTCCGGTCTCCGTCGTCGCACCGGATCCGGCCGTGCGTTGGCTGGCGGTACTCGCCCTTGCGCTCGGCGGCTTCGGCATCGGCACCACCGAGTTCGTCGCGATGGGCCTGCTGCCCGACATCGCGTCCAGCCTCGGCATCACCGAACCGACAGCGGGTCATGTCATTTCGGCATACGCGCTGGGCGTCGTGATCGGTGCACCACTCATCGCCGCGTTGGCCGCACGGGTACCACGCAAGACGCTGCTGCTCACCCTGATCGCGGTGTTCACGCTGGGCAACCTGGCCAGCGCGCTGGCGCCGTCGTACCAAACGCTGATGATCGCCCGGTTCGTCGCCGGGCTGCCTCATGGCGCGTACTTCGGGGTCGCGGCGCTGGTGGCCACGCATTTGATGGGGCGGCATAACCGCGCCAAGGCGGTTGCGCATGTGATGTGCGGACTGACCGTGGCCACCGTGATCGGCGTGCCGATGGCGTCCTGGCTGGGCCAGGCGCTGGGCTGGCGCAGCGCGTTCGGGCTTGTGGTGGCCGTCGGCGCCATTACGCTCACCGCGTTGTGGTTCTGGCTGCCAGCCCGGTTGCGGGCCATGCATGTCACCAGCCCGCTCACCGAACTGGGTGCGCTCAAGCGCGTGCAGGTGTGGCTGGCGCTGGCGGTCGGGATGATCGGCTTCGGCGGCATGTTCGCCGTCTACACCTACATCAGCACCACAATGACCGATGTCGCTGGTCTGCCGAGGGCTCTGGTTCCGTTGGCGCTCATGGTCTTTGGTGTCGGCATGGTCGTCGGCAACCTGGTCGGCGGCCGGTTGGCGGACCAATCGGTGATCCGCGCGCTGTACCTGTCGATGGGAGCGCTCGGCATCATTCTGGCGGTGTTCGTGCTGGCGTCGCACAACCCCTGGACCGCGCTGCTGGTGCTGTTCGGCATCGGCGCGGCGGGTTCGGCGGTCGCGCCCGCGTTGCAGACCCGGCTGATGGACGTCGCGCACGACGCGCAGACGCTGGCGGCCGCGCTAAATCATTCGGCGCTGAACATCGGCAACGCGACGGGTGCCTGGATCGGCGGTCTGGTGATCGCGGCCGGTTACGGCTACACCGCGCCGGCGGCCGCCGGTGCGCTGCTGGCCGCGGCCGGCATTGCGGTGCTCACCGTGTCGGTGGCGCTGCAACGCCGGGCGTTAGTCTGACCGGGTGTCCGTACTCGACAAGTTCCGACTCGACGACAAGGTCGTCATCGTCACCGGGGCGTCGTCCGGTTTGGGCGTGTCGTTCGCCCAGGCGTGCGCGGAGGCCGGTGCCGATGTGGTGCTCGCCGCCAGGCGCGTGGACAAGCTCTACGGCACCTCACGTCTCGTTGAAGCGGCGGGCCGGCGCGCGTTGACGGTCGCCACCGACGTCGCCGACCCAGCGCAGTGCCAGGCGATGGTGGACGCGGCGACGTCCGAGTTCGGCCGAGTAGATGTGCTGGTCAACAATGCCGGAGTCGGCACGGCCGTCCCGGCCACGCGCGAGACACCCGACGACTTCCGCGCCGTCATTGACATCAACCTCAACGGCTCGTACTGGGCCGCGCAGGCGTGCGCGCGGGTGATGCAGCCGGGCAGTTCCATCGTGAACATCTCCAGCGTGCTCGGCCTGACGACGGCCGGGCTGCCGCAGGCCGCCTACAGCGCGAGCAAGGCTGCAGTCATCGGTCTGAGCAGGGACCTGGCCCAGCAGTGGGGCTCTCGCAAGGGCATCCGTGTCAACGCGATCGCGCCGGGATTCTTCGAGTCCGAGATGACCGACGCCTACAAGCCCGGCTACATCGAAAGCCTCAAACCGCGAGTGTTGTTGGGCCGCATGGGCGATCCGGTCGAGCTCGCCGCGACGCTGGTATGGCTGGTGTCCGACGCCGGCGGCTTCGTCACCGGCCAGACCATCGTCGTCGACGGCGGCGTCACGATCACCTGATCCGAATCAGCACTTGAGGCCGACGTGCACCGTGGTGACGGTCTGCATGTTGGGCACACCGGTCAACGGATTGCCTGACGGCGGCATCCGGGTCTGCACTGGCCGAACCGATGTCACGGTGCAGTTCTCCGTCGGACCGGATCCCACCTTGTTGACGACTACCTGATTGCCTTCGGCCTGCAGCCGGGCGATGGTGTCGACCGCGTTCGACGGACCCGACGGCGCTGCCCCTGCTGTGCCTGAACCAATCGCCAGCGATGTCGCAACACCGCCGAGTGTGACCGCAACCACTACCGACATTCGTTTGTTGTTCATTTCATACCTCCCATGTGTTGTCGGCTGCCGTTGGTCGACATCCGTTGTGACACTTCGACGTTAGGCACGACGGCCACTGGCCGGCAATGAAGTCATACCAGCCACATAGAAACGCCGGCCAAGGCGAAACGACCGCGAGGAACTTATGTGTTTTCTATGACTTCCTTGTCTTGTAGGGCTTTTCGCACATAGCGTCGGCGTCGGCACTGGCGCCACGACCTCTTCGTTTGCGTGTACCTGTAAAAGCTTGACTCTGAATGGAATACACGCTTGCTCGGTTAGGAGACTCCGATTCTGCAGACTCATGAAACCCAAAGCACTGATGCCGGCTCAGGCCCGGGCACGCCGACCTTGATGCAGCGCATCCTCCGGTATGACGTGCCCGCGTCACTGGTGGTCTTTCTTGTTGCATTGCCGCTTTCGCTGGGCATCGCGGTCGCATCCGACGCGCCGGTCCTTGCGGGCCTGATTGCCGCGGTGGTGGGGGGAATCGTGGCCGGCGCACTGGGCGGTTCGCCGCTGCAAGTCAGCGGGCCCGCCGCGGGCCTGACCGTCATCGTCTCTGGTTTGGTCGCCGAGTTCGGCTGGGCCCTAACATGTGCGATCACCGTGTGCGCCGGGGTGCTGCAAGTACTTTTCGGTGTCAGTGGCATCGCCCGGGCGGCGCTGGCCATCTCACCGGTGGTGGTCCACGCCATGCTGGCCGGGATCGGAATCACGATCGCACTTCAGCAAGTCCACGTCCTGCTCGGCGGTGAATCAGATAGTTCTGCCTACAACAACGTCGCCGAACTGCCGGGACAACTGCTTACCGCCAGCGGACCAGGGGTGTTCTTGGGTGTACTCGTCATTGTCATCATGCTTGTGTGGAGATGGGCGCCGGCGCCGATCGCCAAGGTTCCCGGTCCCCTCGTCGCCATCGTCGCGGCAACCGCGGTTTCGGTGGTCTTCCCGTTCGAGGTGGCACGGATCCAGATCGACGGCTCGCTGCTGGACGCCTTGCAGCTGCCCGGAATTCCCGACGGTAAGTGGGGTGCGTTCGCGACTGGCGTGCTCACGGTTGCGCTGATCGCGAGCGTGGAAAGCCTCCTGTCGGCGGTGTCGGTCGACAAGATGAGCCGCAGTCAGCGAACCAATTTCGACCGCGAGCTCCTCGGCCAGGGCGCGGCGAACATTGCATCCGGTGCGATCGGCGGCCTCCCGGTCACCGGGGTGATCGTGCGCAGCGCCACCAACGTCACAGCCGGCGCGCGAACCCGCGCGTCAGCGATTCTGCACGGCGTCTGGGTGTTGGCATTCGCCCTGCCGTTCGCCGGTCTCGCCCGCCAGATCCCAAGTTCGGCGCTGGCCGGGCTGTTGATCGTGATCGGCCTGCAGCTCGTCAAACGCGCGCATATCGAGACGGCTCGACGCACCGGCGACATCGCGGTTTATGTGTTGACAATTCTGGGCGTCGTGTTCCTCAATCTGCTCGAAGGTGTTCTTCTCGGGTTGGCACTGGCCCTGGCACTCACGCTGTGGCGTGTTGTCCGCGTGAAGATCCATGCCGAGCCGACCGCCGAAGATGAGTGGCACGTCGTCATCGAGGGGTCGTGCACATTCCTTTCGCTGCCGCGACTTACCGCCACGCTGGCGTCCGTTCCCCCCGCCACCGACGTGACTCTGGAAATGGCCGTCGATTTCCTGGACAACGCAGCTCGCGAGGCAATCGACTCATGGCGGAAAGGGCACGAGGCATCCGGCGGTTCGGTGCACATCCATGACGTCGGCGCCGTCGGGCTGGCAGACGGCGTGGGACAGCCGCCGACGCGCATCTTCGCACCGGTCGACAAGCGTGCCGGTGTCGTTCCGTGGAGTGCGTGGCAGCACCGCGAACTCATCCGGCGCCATGACGGAGCTCCCCGATCGATGGTCAACGGCCTGGCCGTCTATCACCGGCGAACCGCACCTCTCATTCGGCCGCACATGCAGGAGTTGGCGCACGCGCAGCGTCCCGAAACGTTGTTCATCACGTGCGCCGATTCACGGATCGTGCCGAACGTGATCACCAGCAGCGGGCCGGGTGACCTGTTCACCATGCGCAATGTCGGCAACCTCGTCCCGGCGGACAACGGGGATGCGTCCAGTCAGGCAGCGATCGCCTTCGCGATCGACAAGTTGGCGGTTTCGTCGATCGTGGTGTGTGGACACTCGAGCTGTGGCGCGATGACCGCTCTGCTGGCCGAACCCGCCGCGGCGCGCAGCGAAGCCGACTCCTATTTGCAACCTTGGCTGGTCCATGGCGAACCGACCTTGGCCGCGTTCCGCGACGGGCTTCATCCGGTTGCGATGTCGGCCGCTGAGGCGGGCTTCAGTTCGGTCGATCAGCTGAGCATGGTCAACGTGGCAGTCCAGGTCGACACGCTGGTCAACCATCCGCTGGTGGCCGACGCTCGCCGCCGGCGCCGACTCGAGGTGATCGGGTTGTTCTACGACATCGCAAGCGCGCGAGTGTTGCAGGTGACGCCCGATGATGTGCGAACCTTCGAGATCAGCGCCTAGGTTGACGGCGCGTGTTGGCGTGTCATCTCCACCAGCGGAAGGCGGACGGTGAATGTGGTTCTGCCCACGCGGGATTCAGCTGAGATGGTGCCGCCGTGCGCCTCGATGATCGATGCGGCGATCGACAGTCCAAGGCCGAAGCTGCCTGCCTCACGCGATCGTGACTTGTCGGCGCGGACGAATCGCTCGAACAGATGCGGCAGCAGTTCGGAGTCGATTCCGGGGCCGTCGTCAGTGATGGACAGCTCGACATGTGTGCCGTCGTCGTCGCGGCTGGTCACCAGCCCCGTCGACACCGTGGTACCGGCAGGCGTGTGGACCCGAGCGTTGGCGAGCAGATTGGCGAGGAATTGATGAAGCTGGGCACGATCGCCCCGGACCCACACACCGCCGTCGGGCACGCTTGCCCTCCAGCGGTGGGTGGGTGCGGACACCGAGGCATCGTTCACGGCGTCGATGACGACGTCGGTGAGGTCTACCTCGGTCGCGTCGAGATCCTGACCCTCATCAAGTCGGGCCAACAAAAGCAGGTCGGCGACCAACGAATTCATCCGGTGTGCTTCGGCTTCGATGCGGGCGAGCGAGTATTCGGTTGTCTCGGGAAGCATCGCGCTGTCTTGGCGCGTCAGCTCGGCATAGCCGTTAATGGCGGCCAACGGCGTGCGCAGTTCGTGGCTGGCGTCGGTGATGAATTGGCGCATCCGCCGGTCTGACGCAGCGACATCGCCGAGCGCGCGCTCCACGTGTTCCAGCAGCCGGTTGAGGGTGTCACCGACGAGGCCGACCTCCGTTCGGGGATCGGTGTCGCGGTCTGGCACGCGTGGGGTGATCGCGTGTTGGTCGCGATTCAGTGGCAGGGCAGTCACTTCGGCGGCGGTAGCCGCCACCCGGCCGAGCGGGCGAAGCGCAAGCCGGACGATCGCGACCGTGCACAACGCGGTCAGTAGCAACGCGATCGCAGTCATGCCGACAAGGATGCCGGTCTGATGCACAATCGCGTGCCAGGCGGGTTCGCGGGACGCGCCTGTCACCAATACCTCGGCACCGTCGCCGGGTCGGCCGATCATCCGGTAATAACCCAGTTCCGGCAGTGCGACAGTGCGCGGTTCGACATCAGGCCATGACATTTCGGCGATCTTTGCCAGTGCCGCTTCTGGGACCGGTCTGGCTTCACCGTCGACGAAATACGCCGAATCCACCACATCGCCGTGCTGGATCAGCACGATAACGTTCCCTGGCGCCTGCCCGATGAGCTGAGTCAGCGGTTTCATCGCGTCAGTTGCCGGCCGCTCACCCGACGCGTCCGGCGTGATGCGGTACTTGGCGACCGCATGGCTGAAGCCGTCGGCCGATCCGGAGAGCTGTGCGTCGATGATCCCAAGGACCGACGACCGCAGGCTCAGCACTGACAGTGTGCCGAGGGTGAGCAGCACCACTATCACGACTGCCGAGACGCCGACAACCAGCTGCCGCAACAATGTCCAACTGCGCCAGACGCCAAGTACTCTCGTCATTCGGAGGACCGGAGCATGTAGCCGACGCCCCGGACGGTCTGCAGCATCGGTTCACGCCCGGCGTCGATCTTCTTCCGAAGATACGACACGTACAAGTCGACGATGCTTGACCGCCCGCCGAAGTCGTAGTCCCATACCCGCTGAAGAATCTCCTTGCGGCTCAATGCCCTTCGCGGATTACGCATCAAGAACCGCAGCAGTTCGAACTCCGTTGAGGTCAGCGAGATCGGCTCATCGCCGCGGGTGACCTCACGAGTTGCGCTGTCGAGCACAAGGTCGCCGACGGTCAGCGTCTCCCCGTCGGTGGGCGCCAGGTACGCCGAGCGGCGCAGCAGTCCACGCAATCGTGCCACCAGTTCTTCGAGTGAGAACGGCTTGGTCATGTAATCGTCCCCGCCGGCCGTCAGCCCGGTTACCCGGTCGGCGACGGAGTCCCGGGCGGTCAAGAACAGCGTCGGCGTGTATGTGCCGGATTCGCGGATCTCTTCCAGCACACCCAAGCCATCCATGTCGGGCAGCATGATGTCGAGGACCAGTAGGTCCGGTGTGCTGGCGTGGTATTTGTCGATGGCCTCACGGGCGTTATGGGCAACGTCGATCTCCCAGCCTTCGTAGTGCAACGCCATCCGGACCAGGTTTGTCAACGCACGTTCGTCGTCGACGAGCAGCACCCGGATCGACGACCCGTCGGGCCGGTACATCCGAGGCAGCTGACCGAGTATGGCGCGACGAGGTGTCAGATTGGGTTCACGAACCGGCGCAGACGTCATTTGACCATTGTTGCGATCTCACAGCGGACCGTCACGGCCCTCATAGATATTTCATATGTGACAAATGACCTTGTGCTTCGACCGATCGGGCGGGTCGAGTCGCCGCTCACCGACCTCACCGCCGCGCCCTGCCAGGGCGATGAAGGTGCGCCGGACTGCTGGCTTGTGTTCGAGCCGGACATGCTGCCGGCACTCGACGGCCTGCGCGCTGGCGCTGACATCGTGGTAATCACCTGGCTGCATCTCGCAGACCGCAGCGTCCGGCAGGTGCACCCCCGTGGCGATCCCGACAGGCCGGTTCAGGGAGTCTTCACCACCCGATCTCCGGATCGGCCGAATCCGCTCGGCATGCACGTGGTCAGGATCCTGGAGATCGACGATCTGCGTGTCCGTGTGCGGGATTTGGAAGCGATCAACAACACCCAGATCGTGGACATCAAGCCGGTGCTCGAAGCCCGTGGTGAACGCTAGCTAAATCGCGTTGTGGCTCTTGGGATTATGAGGCCATCGCGTCGAACAGCCTTGCGATCTGTGCCGGTGCCACATCGACGGCGCACTCCCGCCGCAAGTTGGCCAGCGGACGCGCAATTCCTTGCAGGTCGGCCCACTCCTGCGGATGAGCAACGAAGTACGTCCGAATCGCGTTCTCGGCGTCGCCCGGCGCAAGCGCACCAGAGTTGGTCACCGCGTCATTTGCGCCGGAATGCGCAGCGAGGTACTGGCCGGTCGAGGTCGAAACACCCCCAAGCGTGGTGCTCAGCTCTGCTGCGGTGCATTGGGGCTGAGCGGACGCCGTCGGAACCGCGATAGTAGCGGCGGCCAGACCAGCGAGCGCACCACCAGCAAGTACACCCAGAGCTCCGTGTCGCATACCAATGCCAGATATCTGCATTTCGTAACCCCTTGAGTCGCGGCCGTTGTTGGTTGAGCCGACGCTAGGGGCTACCCCGCAAATAGCGCACCTAACCCCACAATTCATGCCGGGCCGCGCAACTTTCTCCTCATCGCCTGCGCCACCCGTGACGAACTCGTCGACAACTGCACCCGAATGTTTCTCGCCGTCACGACCCCGGTGCTTGCTACTCCCACCTGACCTCTTCGGGCGTCTTGTCCGGGCGCAGCCCGCGCCAACTCGGCTGGCGCAGGCGGCCGTCGCCGGTCCGTTCGCTGTAGCGCACCTCGCCCACCAGCTCGGGTCGGACGAACGTCACGCCCTTGGCGTCTTGCGTGGGAAGCCTTGTGTTGAACGGTGATTCGCCCGTTTCGAGTGACTTGAGAATGCCCTTGAGCTTCGTCAGCTCCCTCTCGGTGAAGCCGGTTCCGACCCGACCGGCGAAATGCAGACCCCCGTCCTCGGGAATGCCGAGCATCAATGCCCCGATGCCGCTCGAGCGGCCGCCTTCGCCCTGCCGCCAGCCGCCGATCACAACCTCTTGCGTGCACCAGATCTTGTCCTTGATCCACGACGACGACCGTCGCCCCGGTTGGTAGGTGGAGTCCCGCTTCTTGGCGATCACACCTTCCCAGCGATGCTTACGGGCATACTCCAGCGCTTCGGGACCGTCACCCGGTAGCAGGTCCGGGACGATCAGGCCGCCGCTCTCCGCCAACGCCTCGAGTAGCCGCCGACGGTCGGAATACTTGGCCCGCAACAACGATCGGCCGTCAAGATGCAGGATGTCGAACGCCCAGTACTCGACTCGAGTCGAGCGAGCCCGGTTCTGCATCTCGCTGAAACTGGGTACTCCGGACCCGTCGAGGGCAACCGCTTCGCCGTCGAGTATCACGTGGTGATCGGCCAGATCGGCTGCCAAAGCCTCGAATTGAGGGTATTCGTGGGTGACGTCGCGACCGCGCCGCGAGCGCAGGTTGAGCTTGCCTCGGTTCGCGTCGACCAGGACGCGATAGCCGTCCCACTTGCCCTCGAACACCCACTGCGATGCCTTGAGTTTCTCAACCGATCCCTCGGTCGCCAGCATCGGTGCGAGATCGCCTGCCTGAGGGCGCTGTTGGTCCTTCATCCGGTGTGCCAGCCAGTTCTTGCCGTCGGTCTGGATCAGCGCATACCGGCCGTCGATCTTCTTGCCGTGCAGGGTGATGATCACTTCACCCCCTTTTTCAGCGGAGTCGTTGAACTTCTCTGTCTCATATGTTCCGGTGTCCCAGACGATCATCTTTCCTGCGCCGTACTCGCCCTGCGGGATGGTGCCGTGAAAGGCCAGGTACTCCAACGGATGATCCTCGGTGTGTACCGCCAGATGATTGACGGCAGGGGTGTCGGGCAGATTCTTCGGCACCGCCCAGCTCGCCAGCACACCGTCGCGTTCCAGTCGTAGGTCGTAATGCAGCCGGCGGGCGTGGTGTTCCTGGATGACGAAGAGGTTGTTATTGCCGGCCTGTGGGGGTTTTTGTGGTACAGGCTCCGGTGTTTTCGACGCGTCGCGCATGCTGCGGTACTTCGTCAGGCGGTCCGCGATCGGTATCGTCTCGTCGAGCTCCGCAAGTAGGTCACCGTCCTTAGCGACACGCGTGAGCACTTCGTCGAAGCGCAGATGCCGCAGCTTCGGGTCGGCGATCTCGTCCCAGGTGCGTGGCGCGGCGACGGTCGGATGTTCGCGGCCCCGAAGCGAATACGGCGCGATGGTGGTCTTGGATGCGTTGTTCTGGCTCCAGTCCACAAACACCTTGCCGGTCCGCAGGCTCTTCGTCATGGTGGCCGTCACCACCTTCGGCATTGCCTTTTCCAGTTGCTGTGCAACGCGTTTGGCTAGCACCACCGCGCCCTGCGAGCTGACCGGTTGCTCCAGCGGGGCGTAGAGGTGCAGACCCTTGCTGCCGCTGGTGAGCGGATATGTCGTCAGGCCGATGTCACCCATCAACTCCCGGACGGCCTGCGCGACCTCGCACAGCAGCCTCATCTTGACGCCCTCACCGGGGTCCAGGTCGAACACCAACCGAGTCGCCGGCCCCGGGGCTACCTCGTCACCGCCCGAAACGAACCGCCACTGCGGGACGTGCACTTCCAGCGAGGCCTGCTGAGCCAGCCAGGCCACACCCTCGACGGTGTCGACGATCGGGTACGTCGTCGTGCCCGACCGATGGGTGATGCTCGCGCGGTCCAGCCAGTCGGGCGCCGAGCTGGCGAGCTGCTTCTCGAAGAACGACGGCTCGTCGACGCCGTTGGGCCAGCGTTTACGGGTGACCGCACGGCCGGCGATGTGCGGGATCATGACCTCGGCGATGTTGAGGTAGTAGTCGAACACCTCGGCCTTGGTGGTTCCCGTCGCCGGGTACAGCACCTTGTCCGGGTTGGTGAGCTTCACCCGGCCGTAACGATCCACCACACCAAGGTATTACCCGCAGTACCGTTGGACTATGACGAGAATCGTCGCGGCGGGCCTGATGGTGGCCGCTGCGCTGATCGGGGCGCCGCACGCCGTCGCCGATCCAAATCAACTCGTCCCATACTGCTCGGGCGATCAGACACCCATGGACACCAACTGCAGGCCCATGCCGGATCAGGTGTTCACCGACGATGCGCCCGGCGCCAATCCCGATGTACCTCTTGGCACCAACCCTGACCTCGAGCCGGTCGTCGGGGGCGGTTAGCCGGCGGACTAAACCGATCGTGGCGCTGCCGCGCGGTCACGCCGCGTCGGGTTCCGGCCCTGCCCGACTTTCGTTGCCGCCGTTTGGGGCCCGTCCATCCCAATCTTCGTCGTCGAGGGGACGGTGAAGCCGCTCGGGGCGATGGTAATCGTTGATGCGGGCTTGCCCCGTGTCAAGGTCTGAGGGTGGGATCCACTCAACGTCGTTGTCTGCGTTGACCCGCGTTTCCCAGCCGCCGGGAGCGACCATGCGGTTGTCGGGCCCACACGCCAAGCCGAGCTCATCGACGTTGGTTTGTCCGTTGTCGGCCCAGTCGCGAGCCGCGTGATGGACTTGGCTGCCGTAGGCGGGCACGGTGCACCCCGGCTCGGTGCACCCGCCGTCGCGGGCGATGAGCATGATTCGCTGGGCCGGCGAGGCAACGCGGCGGGCGCGAAACAACTCCAGCGCCGATCCGGTGACCTTGTCGAACACCGCTAGGTAATGGTTCGCGTGTGCGGCCATTCGGATGATGGTCCCGATGGGAATGACGGTGCCACCACCGCTGACGCCGACTCCAGCCCGGCTCTCCAGGTCCTGCAGTGTGGTGCGGATGATGATCGAGGTCGGTAACCCGTTGTGCTGGCCCAGCTCACCGCTTTCCAATACGCTGCGCCCGACCGCGACCAGCGCGTCGTGCTGGCGCTGCGCCAGACTGCGGTGGTCTTGATCGATCTGGGCCTGTGACGGCGTACCCGAAACACAGGGGTTCTCGTCGTCAGGATTGCACATCCCCGGCGCAGCCCACTTGGCGAATATCGCCTCGTATATCGCCCATGCTTCGGGAGTCAGATTGCCCCTGAACGGGGTCATCTTGTCGGATCCTTGGGGCCCCTTCGACAGCCCGCGACGCCGAGCGCGCTCGATGTCGTCGGGTTCGGGACCGTCTTGGTCGAGGAGGAACAGGATGCGGTCGGCGTTGTCCTTCAATTCCTTCGGTCCCACGCCGATCGCGGTGCGCACCAGATCGACTTCGATCTGGGCGCGGGTCAGGGAGTCGACTGTGGGCGGGACGCGGTCCATCGCCTCGCGCACGACCTTGACGTGCTCGCGGTTGATCGACCCATGAGCTTGGGCTAGCGCGGTGCAGGACAGCTCGGGCTCGAGCGGTTCGCCGGTCAGTGCGCAGCGTGGCGCCAACTTGGCGGCCTCGTCGAGCCGGCGGCCGGCCTCGCTGGTCGAGATGCGCCACCGGATCGCCAGCACGTCGCGCCAGGACTTCGCGCCCATTTCCTTGGCGGTGGTCTCGGCTTGCAAGCGCGCTAGCATGCGATGGCTCTGCGACGGCAGCCGGCAGGTGAGGGTTTCGAGTTCGTCGAGCGCATCGGTCAGTTCAGACTTGGTGAGCGCGTCGATCGGCAGCGCGGCCAGTTCGTCGTAGGCGGCGCGAAGCGCAGCAACCGTGGCCTGCACCGCCTCCGCACTCATAACTCGAACATATGTGCGAGCTCTAAGAAATTAGCGAAGTATTTCTGAAGAGTTCCATGAGAGGTTGTCACTGTGCGGAAAGCGTTGTCAAACAGCGGATTCAGTCGTCCCGCAGCACCTCGAACGGTGCGGTCGGCACCTCGGCGATGGCCATCTTCGCGGCGGAGTCTGTAGGTATCACATCACCGCGCAGTGCCGCGAGTGCGGCGTTGGTGCCGACGTCGCGGCCCGCCTGCTCGCTGAGCAGCCAGCGGACTTCGAGGAGATCGCAGTACGCCTGAATTGCGGTGCCGGATTGGTGCAGCGCGGCGTGCGCCAGATGCTCGGTGGGCGTCACAACCTCGATCACCCATAGCCGGGCGGCAGTGGACTCGTCGACGTCATGGCCCGCTTCCCGACACAGCTGCGCCTGATACGCACGCAGGTCGCCCAGCAATATGCGGGCCTGCCCCTCGCCGACGTCCAAGCCGGTGAGTTCCCGAAGACGCTGCGCGTGGTAGCGCCGATCACCAACGGCGACATGGATTTTGAGTTGGCTCGGATCTTCGCGGACGGGCTGCAGGGATACTTCGTCCACCGCGAAACCCAGGTCGTTGAGGCGACGAACGGTCCCCTCGACGCGGTAGCGATCGGTGAAGCCGAAGACCGGCTCTGCGTGGAGCAGTTCCCACAGTGAGTCGTAGCGAGCGTGAACCTGTTCGGCTTCGGCGATCAACGTGTCCTGCAACGCTTCTGGCCTACCGAGCCGCTCAGCCAGATCGATCATGCCCATCGCGACGTTCTCAACCGCGATGTCGAGGTCATGCTCGCGCTGTCCTCTGCTCAAAGTGGGATGTACCTCGGAGGTTTCGGCGTCGACGAGCCACGCCTGCAGAGTCTGGCCGTCACGGGAGAACAGCGTGTTCGCCAGTGAGCAGTCACCCCAGAACACGCCGTGGCGATGCAATTCGACGAGCAGGCCGACCATCCCGTCCAGCAGTCGCGCCCGGTGCTTCGCCTGATCCTGCGGCAGTCGCATGAACAGGCGGCGATACTGCCAGGAGCCATCGAGGTAGCGGGTGACCAGGATCGCGGTGTCGAACTCGGGTTGCACCACCAGCCCTGCGGGACGCACAGCGGGCAGACCCATCTCCTCGAGCCTGCGCAGGACGTCGTACTCCTTGGCGGCGATCCGCGGCGGCATGTCCTTGACCGCCCACAGCGCTTCGTCGGCCTCGACGAACTTCACCAGGTGCCGACTGGGCCCTACGGCGATGTCGCGTAGTGGAACGTCGGGGACCGTCCACTGCGACAACGGCCGGTCCCACGGCAGCGCAAGGAGTCCGGGTGTCGGTGCCCGGAGCCGAAACTCGGGCGACCGCACGGTCAGTTGATGCGCTCGCCGGTGTCCGGATGGAACAGGTGGACCACCCCTTCGGGATGCCTGCGCAACCGCACCGAGTCGGCCAACTTGGGCGCCGTGCGCGGGTTGCACCGCGCCACCAAGTCGACGCCGGAGCCGGCATGGGTGTACACGTACGCCTCGCTGCCGAGGTCCTCGACCAGGTCGACAACGACCTCCACGCCACCCGAATCGGTGAGGTCGAGTTGCTCGGGCCGAATTCCGAACATGACCTCCGACAGGCCCGCCTCGCTCAGCTTGGTCAGATGGTCGCGTTCGAGCTCCAGCGTTGAGTCGCCGATCTTGACGCCGTCGGCGGTGATAGGCAGTTTCACCAGATTCATCGCGGGCGAACCGATGAAGCCGGCGACGAACGCGTTGGCCGGTCTGTCGTAGAGCTCGTTGGGCGAGGCGAATTGCTGCAGCTTGCCGAAGCGGAGCACGGCCACCCGGTCGCCCAT
>Ga0136846_1220908_pt1 | contig 14461 bp, 17 predicted proteins | sample HopSoiMetagenom2_FD_96841 | JGI IMG/M metagenome (GOLD analysis project Ga0136846, IMG submission 96841) | Grasslands soil microbial communities from Hopland, California, USA - 2 Assembly 2016 (version 4) | ecosystem: Environmental > Terrestrial > Soil > Grasslands | place: USA: Hopland...
GAGACGGTGTGGCTCCAGGCCACGTTGTTGTTCCAGCCGATGTTCACCACCGGCGACCCGATCAGGCTGGCGCCGGCGACGTCGTACTGGCCGGGGATCGTGAGGTGCTGCTGGCTGAAGCGGTAGCGACCGTTCCACGGGAAGTGCGGGTTGCCCAGGATCATGCCGCGACCGGTCGAGGTCTCGTCGCGGCCGATCGCCGTCGCGTTGGAGCCGAACGGCGAGTCCGGGTCCTTGCCGAGGGCCTTCTGCAGGTCCTCGGCAGTCGGGAGCTCGGCGGGCACCGGCGCGAACTGCGCCACGCTCGGCAGCCCGAGGTCGGTCAGCGTGGGCGGCGTCGCGTCCACGATCTGCTGCAGGAAGTGCCCGGTCGAGGCCAGGATGTTGGCCAGGTACACGCCGTACCAGACGTCGAGCCCGGTCACGTCCGGCTTGATGTACGCCGCCCCGCGGCACTCGGGGTCCGTGATGTGGGCGGCGCCGCCGATGGACGTCAGGTACTTGTTCACGCCGGCCGCATAGCCGTCGACCATCTGCCGGGTCTCGGCCTCCGGACCTGCGGTCGTGCTGTCCAGGAGCTGCTCGACGACCTTGCGGTTGTGCAGGTCGGTGACCAGCGCATCAACCTGCAGGTTCGTGCCGTTCATCGAGGTGAGGTCGTCGAACCTGCCGTCCGGCCCGAGGTAGCGCGATCGCTGGCCCCGGGCTGTCAGCAGGACGTCGGCGAGCGTGCAGATCGTCGTCTCGGCCGTCGCGTAGCCCGAACCGAAGCCGAGCGACCCGTAGTCGTCGGCCACGATGTGCGGGATCCCGTGCTGGGTGCGCGTGATCGTGACGTGGTACGTCGGGTCGGCGGCCGGGACCGGCGCGGCGGTCCCGGCCACCCCGAGACCGGACACGAGCAGGGACGCGAGGAGCGCACCGACGCCGACGAGGGCAGCCGGACGGACGGGTGAGGTCGCCATGCCGTGGAAAACGGCCCGTGGCGGTTCCGGTTACGGGGAGTTCACCTTCGTCTAGACACTCTCGAGCACCTCAGGCCGCTCAGACCTCGGCGGTCTCGAGCCAGTCCTCGAACGTCGGGCCGACCAGGATCGCGCCCGGTCCGGGCAGCAGCGCGCCGCTCGCGTTCGCCTCGACGTCGGGGTCGGCAGGGTGACTGCCGATCTCGACCTTGGCGGGGCGGCCACGCCTGGCGGCCAGGAGCGTGGCCATGTCGACGAGGTTCTCGGGGCGCGGTCCGGCGACCTCGAGGGCGGGGCCGTCCTGCTGGCTGAACTCCGGTGCGGTCGCGACGTCGACCAGGGTCTCCGCCACGTTGCGCGCCGCCACCAGCTGGGTGCGCATGTCGGGCAGGTAGGCCGTCTCGCCCTGGGTGCCCCAGTCGAGCAGCTGACCAACGAACTCGTGGAACTGCGTGGCCCGCACGATGCGGGTCGGGACCGGACCGGCCAGCGCCGCGCGCTCGTGGGCGACCTTGGCGGTCTGGTAGTCGCCCTTGAGCCGGTCGACCCCGACGATCGAGACCACGAGCATCCGCCGGACACCCGCGGCCTGACCCGCGTCGTGGAGGTTGCGGCTCGCGGTCGTGAAGAACGACGTCGCCGCGTCCCGGTCGGGGGTCGGCCAGGTCGCGGCGTCGATGATGGCGTCGACACCGGTCAGCGCCTGCTCGAGGCCGACGGCCGTCGTCAGGTCGATGCCGTGGGTCCGGGAGATCGGTACGACGCCGTGTCCACGCTCCTGCAGGACGTCGACGAGGTGGTGGCCGAGTCGTCCGCTCGCGCCGGCTACTGCGATCAGCATGGTGCTCTCCTCACCGGGCTGGTTACGCCCGTTACGTTGGTTTCGTCGTAGCAATGACGCAGCGCGACGGCGAAAGGTGACCGGTGGATCAGACAGAAGTTCGGCAGGAGACTCTGGCCGCGGAGTTCGAGCAGCACCGGCCCCACCTGAGGTCGGTCGCCTACCGGATGCTCGGCTCGCTCAGCGAGGCCGAGGACGCGGTGCAGGAGGGCTGGCTGCGCCTGAGCCGCAGCGACACGAGCGACGTGGCCAACCTGGCCGGGTGGCTGACCACCGTGGTGTCCCGCGTGTGCCTCGACCAGCTGCGGTCGCGCAAGGCCCGGCGCGAGGACTCGCTCGAGGAGCGGATCCCCGACCCCGTCGTCAGCGAGTCGGAGGTGCACGACCCCGAGCAGCAGGCTCTGCTCGGCGACGCCGTCGGTCTGGCGATGCTCGTGGTGCTCGACCAGCTCGCGCCTGCGGAGCGGCTCGCCTTCGTGCTGCACGACCTGTTCGCCGTCCCGTACGCCGAGATCGCGCCGGTCGTCGAGCGGTCCGTCGACGCGACCAAGATGCTCGCCAGCCGCGGCCGGCGCCGCATCCAGGGGGCGCGCGTCGTACCGGATGCAGACGTGGCGCGTCAGCGTGCCGTCGTCACCGCGTTCCAGGCCGCCGCACGCGACGGCGACTTCGACGCCCTGCTCCGCGTGCTCGACCCCGACGTCGTGCTGCGCAACTCCGCTGCGGAGGGGCTCCTGGTCGCACGGGGTGCCGAGACCGTGGCGTCCGGAGCAGTCATGTTCCAGAAGCTGGCACTGGCGTCGCGGCCGGTGCTGGTCAACGGCGTGGCCGGTGTTGCCGTCGACATCGACGGCGAGCCGTTCTCGCTCGCGGCGTTCACCGTCGTCGACGGCCGGATCGTGGAGATCGACATCATCAGCGACCGAGCCCGGCTGCGGGCCCTGCGGGGCTAGGAGATCAGGGAGCGTTCGCGCGCGGGCTCGAAGCGGAGGGTCTTGTCCAGGTCGCGACGCATGGTCGTCGCGGAGTCGATCAGGTAGTTCTGGCGCACCCTCCAGGGTCCGCTGTCGCCCTGCCGTGGCATCTGGTCGGCGGCGCGCTGGATGTAGCCGGAGGACAGCGGCAGCAGAGGTCGCGGCTGCACCTCGCGATCCAGCACCGGCACGACCGAGACCGCGTCGCGGCGCGCCATCTCGTTGAGCACCCTGCAGACCAGGCGCGAGGTCAGGTCGGCGCGCAGGGTCCAGGACGCGTTGATGTAGCCGACCGCCATCGCGAAGTTCGGCAGGGTGGTGAGCATCGCGCCCTGCCAGAGGTACTGCTCGCTCAGGTCGACCTCGTCGCCGTCGACCGTGGGTGCGACGCCGCCGCCGAGGAGCACCTCAAGCCCCGTCGCCATCACGACGACATCGGCCTCGAGCAGGCGGCCGCCGACGAGCTGGATGCCCTCGGGGACGAACCGGTCGATCACGTCGGTGACGACGTCGAGGCGACCCCTGCGGACCGCGCGGAAGAAGTCGCCGTCCCGGGCCACGCAGAACCTCTGGTCCCAGGGGTCGTAGCGCGGCGTGAAGTGCTCGTCGACGAGCTCCCGGCTGCGCACGGCCTTCGCGGTGATCGCGAGCAGGAGCCGACGGGCGAGCCCGGGTGACCGCTTGCAGAGCGTGTAGAAGGCCTGCACGCGCAGGATGTTCTTGACGCGGATGATCCGGTGCGCGAGCCCCGCCGGCAGGAACCTGCGGAGCCGGTCGGCGAGACGGTCCGTGCCCGGTACGGCGCCGATCCAGCTCGGGCTGCGCTGCAGCATCGTGACGTGGGCGGCCTCGGCGCCCAGCTCGGGAGCCAGCGTCACCGCGGTCGCCCCGCTGCCGATGATCACCACTCGCTTGCCGGAGTAGTCGAGGTCCTCCGGCCAGAACTGCGGGCGCACGACCCTGCCGGCGAAGTCGTCGATCCCGGCGAAGACCGGCTCGTGCCCGCGCTCGTAGTCGTAGTAGCCGGTGCACGAGTACAGGAAGCGGCACGTCGTCGTCGACTGCGTCACGCTGCCGTCCGCTGCGCTTTCGGCGACCGTCAGGGTCCACCGGCCCTCGACGCTCGACCAGTCCGCGGCGAGCACCTTGGTGCGGAAGCGCACGTGCTGGTCCACGCCGTACTCGGCGGCGGTGTCCTGGATGTATCGCAGGACAGACGCTCCGTCCGCGATCGCCTGCGGGCCCCGCCAGGGACGGAACGGATAGCTGAGGGTGAAGATGTCGGAGTCCGAGCGGATCCCGGGGTAGCGGAAGAGGTCCCAGGTGCCGCCGATCGCGTCGCGCGCCTCGAGGACCACGTAGCTGCGGTCCGGACACTCCTTGCTCAGCCGGCACGCGGCGCCGATGCCGGACAGTCCGGCACCGACGACCACGACGTCCGTGTCGACGTCCGGGTCACTGGATGCATCGGTCACGGGGCCGAGACTAGCCCGATCCGGCGATGTATGTAACCCTGAGTAACAGACATCACGTGCGCCGGCTCAGGGTGCCGCGTCTCCCGCGATGTTGACCAGCCAGCCGATGCCGAACCGGTCGGTCAGCTGGCCGAACTCGTCGCCCCAGACCTGCTTCGCCAGCGGCGTCTCGACGGTGCCGCCCTCGGCCAAGCCGTCGAACCGCCGCCGCAACGTGTCGGCGTCGTCCCCGCTGAGGCTGATGGTGATGTTGTTGCCGGAGCGCTTCTCCATGAACGACGGCGTGTCCGCGGCCATCAGCGTCAGGCCGTCCTCGGTCTCGAGCATGCCGTGCATGAGCAGGGTGGCGTCGTCTCCCTCGGCGTGGCCGTACTCGCCGAACGTGTTCATGGTGAGCTCACCGCCGAGCACCTGCTGGTAGAACGTCAGCGCCTCGCGAGCGTCGGTGCCGAAGCTGATGTAGGGGTTGAGCCGTGTCGCCATCGCTGCCTCCGGGGTGATCGGCAGGACGCGGTCGCGCCCCGCCGATCCGAGGCTAGCCCTGGCCGGCGCAGCACGCCGGGCCGTCGACGGCGGCGAAGGTCGGACTGTCCGCCAGGACGGTGTAGACCTCCCAGCGCTCGCCATTGGGCGCACCGTCGACCCAGAACTTGTCCTGCTTGGCGTAGCAGCACGTCGTGCCGCGCTCGTCGACCGATGACAGGCCGTGCTCGGCCAGCCGGCTCTGCTCGGCGTCGACCGTGTCGACGTCGGGCACCTCCACGCCGAGATGGTTGACCGAGCCGCCCTGGCCCGGGTTCTCGAGGAGGACCAGCTTGAGCGGCGGGTCGGCCACCGCGAAGTTGGCGTAGCCGGGCCGCACCTTGGCCGGCTCGGTGCCGAACAGCGTCGAGTAGAAGGTGATCGAGGCGTCGAGGTCGTCGACGTTGAGGGCGAGCTGGATGCGGGACATGCGGTCTCCTTGTATCGATGGTTGTCTATGTCTTGGCCACCGAGATTGCCCCATACATCGACTTCTGTCAATATTGATCCATGTCGAAGTCCTTGCTCACGCTCACGCCGGTCGAGACCGTGGCCTGCTGCTCGCCGCTGATGACCGAGGCGATGTCGAGCGAGCAGGCCGAGCGGATCGCGCCACTGCTGAAGGCTCTGGCCGACCCCGTCCGGCTCCGGCTGCTGTCGCTGGTCGCGGCACATGCCGACGGTGAGGCCTGCGTGTGCGACCTCAACGACGCCTTCGAGCTCTCGCAGCCGACCATCAGCCACCACCTCAAGGTGCTGCACGAGGCCGGTCTGCTCGACCGGTCCAAGCGCGGCACGTGGGTCTACTACCGGATCAAGGCCGAGGTGCTCGGCGACGTGGCCGGCATGATCGGCGGCGTCGGCCGGTGACCAAATCCGCGACCGACCTCGGTCGGCGGGCCGCCGCCGAGGCCCTCGGTACGACGTTCCTGGTGGTCGCCGTGATCGGCTCCGGCATCGCCGCCCAGCGGCTCTCGCCCGACGACGTCGGCCTGCAGCTGCTCGAGAACAGCCTGGCCACGGGGGCGGCGCTGGTCGCACTGATCCTGGCGCTGCAGCCGGTCTCGGCGGCCTTCAACCCCGTGGTCACCCTCGTCGAGCGTGCGCTCGGCCAGATCAGCAGCGCCGACGCCGCGGCTCTCGTCGTCGCCCAGCTGGCCGGCGGGTTCGTCGGCGCCGTCGTCGCGAACCTGATGTTCGATCTCGATGCGGTGAGCATCTCGGGGCACGACCGCACGGGAGGCGGCGTCCTCCTCGGCGAGGTCGTCGCTACGTTCGGCCTGGTGCTGCTGATCTTCGGGAGCCTTCGCTCTGGCCGGGAGAGCATCGTGGCAGTCACGGTCGGCGGCTACATCGCCGCGGCGTACTGGTTCACCTCGTCGACCAGCTTCGCCAACCCGGCGGTGACGGCGGCGCGGATGTTCTCCGACTCCTTCGCCGGCATCGCGCCGTCCTCCGTCCTGCCGTTCGTCGGCATGCAGCTGATCGGCGGCGCGCTCGCCCTCGGCACCGTCCGCTTCCTCTACCCCGCGACCACCCACCCGGGAGCCACCCGATGAACGACACCCCCACCGTCCTGTTCGTCTGCGTCCACAACGCGGGCCGGTCGCAGATGGCCGCGGGCTACCTCCGCCGGATGGCCGGCAACCGGGTGCGCGTGCTGTCCGCGGGCTCGGAGCCGGCCGACCGGATCAACCCGGTGGCCGTGGCCGCGATGGCGGAGGACGGCATCGACATCGCCGCAGAGGCGCCGACGCTCCTGGCCACCGAGTCGGTCGCCGAGTCCGACGTCGTGATCACGATGGGCTGTGGTGACGCCTGCCCGATCTTCCCGGGCAAGCGCTACGAGGACTGGGCGCTCGACGATCCCGCGGGTGCGGAGCTCGCCGACGTGCGCCGGATCCGCGACGAGATCAAGCAGCGGGTCGTCGTACTCCTCGACGAGCTGGGGATCCCGGAGTCGGCCTGATCGTGCGTGCGCGCGTCAGCGCACGGCTCGCTGCGGGTGCGACGGCAGGACGCACGCGACGTCGAGGCCCAGCACGCGGTTGAGCCGGCCGAACGCGAGCCACGAGCCGAGGCACATCGTCAGCTCGACCACCTCGCGCTGGGAGTACGCCGCGAACATCCGGTCCCAGAACGCCGCGTCGACCCCGGGCTCGAGGCCGTGGTGGTCCTCGGCGTACCGCTCGGCGTACTCGGCGGCGAGGCGCTCGCGATCGGTGAGCACCGGGCTGGTCCGCCAGGCGCGCACCTCCTCGTCGAAGCCGTCCTCGACGTGGGCGCCGTCACGCTCGGTGCGCCAGTCCTGGCAGAGCACGCAGCCGTTGGACTGGGCGATCCGGAGCCGGGCAGCTTCGAACTCGCGCAGCTCCAGGGTCGTGTGCTCGTAGACGGCTCCGGAGAACCGGGCCGCGGCCGGCCCGATGTGCGGCACCATCTCGCCCCACACGTAGGTGATCGGGTCCTTGCCGTCCGGTACGTCGATGAGCATGGGACCCAGTGTGCCCCTCCGGGCCGCCCAAGAATAGAACCAGTTTCAGTTTTTTCGCCGTTCGGAAATCACCCGTAACCACGGCGCCGTTGCCGCGTTGACGTGCTGTACCGCCCGCGGAGCGCTCCCTCCCTCCCTGCGCCCCGCTGGTTCGCCCGCCACCGGCACTCCCTCCCTCGCCGTGGCGGGCGCGGTGCTTTTCGGGGGATGTTGCCGGGGTCAGGTCAGCCGGCGCACGCGCCAGAAGCTGGCGGCCACCAGGAGTCCGGTGCCGGCGAGCAGGACGCCGGTCTCTCGCCACTGCAGGGCCCAGTACTGGCTTGCGGGGTGGTAGATCACCTGTTCGCCGTAGCCTGCGCTGGCGAGCCGGTCGAAGCAGCTCTGCTCGCGCGCACCCGGCTCCGCCGGCTCCGTCCCGGGCGGAGGCAGGCACGTCGAGACCCAGAACGGGTACGTGCCGACCTTCTTGCCCGAGGCGAGGACCGTCCTCGTGGACCGCACCCACGCGCCCGGTGTGTCGACGTCGATCAGCAGGTCGTCGATCCGGTCGGGTCCGCGGCCCCTGAAGCCGTGGAGCGTCTCCGCAGTGATGGGTGTCGTGGTCGCGTGTGCCCCGACCAGGTGGGTGCGGACCAGGCCCGGCATGAACACCTGGAGGAGGACGTACGCCGCGACGGTCACCGCCATCGCCGGCACCGTGCGTCGCAGGACGGCCCCGGCCAGAACACCGAACGCGAAGGCGATCGCGGCGTACCCGATCGGAGCGAGGCCCCGAGCCGCGAACACGTCGGGCAAGATCCGGGGAACCCCGAGGATGTTGCCGCCGTCGGAACCACCGGTCAGGTTGACGACCTGGTCGATCGGGTGCGCCCACCACGACAGGCCGAGCGCCACGACGCCCGCTGCGACCATCGCTCCGAGCAGGCCGAGCCCCACCTTGGTGCCGAGCCACCGGTCCCGCGTGACGCTCTGCGTCCAGACCAGCCGATGCGTCCCGGCCTCGATCTCCCGCGCGACCATCGGTGCACCCCAGAACGCACCGACCAGTGCCGGGAGGACGAAGCCGGCCAAGATCCCGATGTCGTAGAGCGTCCGGTCGGACCGCTGGGCGCTGACCCACGCGAGGAACGAGTGCGCGTCCTGCGCGTAGGCGTCGGCGAGGTGGGGACCGGTGAGGAGGAGCGCCGCCGCGAACGCGAGCGCCGCGGAGCCGGCCACCGCGACCTGGATGCGGGACTGCCGCCAGGTCAGCCAGATCACGACAGCCGCCGCACGCGCCAGAAGCACGCGCCGCACAGCAGTGCCGCGCCGGCGAGCAGCACCCCGGTCTCGCGCCACTGCAGGGCCCAGTAGCTGCCGGCCGGCTGGTAGCTCAGGTGCTGCCGGTAGCCCTCGCTGGCGAGGCGGTCGTAGCAGGCCTGCTTCTGGGCGGCGTCCGTCTGCGAGCCCTTGTCCGTGCCGGGCGGAGGACCCAGGCAGTCGGTCACCCACTTGCCGAAGCTGTGCACCGTCGCACCATTGGCATCCACCGTCTGGTTGGTGAGCACCCACGCGCCGGGATGGGCCGAGCCGACGTCGATCCGCTCGATCGGACCGTCCGGCCCGCGTCCCATGATCCCGTGGATCGAGCCTGCAGCGATCTTGGTGCTGGTGTCGACGGGAGTCGCGAGGTGCGGTCGGACGAAGTTCGGCATCACGATCTGGATCACGACGTACGCCGCCAGGGTGACCGCCATGGCGGGCACCGTGCGCCGGATGACTGCGCCGGCCAGGACGCCGATGACGAACGCGAGCGCGGCGTAGCCGATCGGCGCGACGCCCCGCGAGGCGAACAGCTGCGGCGAGAGCCGCGCGACCTGGAAGATGCTGCTCACGTCCGAGTCGGTCCGTGCGCCCACCGCCTTGTCGACCGGGTGTGCCCACCAGGTGGTCGCCAGGCCCAGGACGGCGCCCGCGGTCGAGGCGCCGACGAGGCCGAGCCCCAGCTTGGTCGCCAGCCAGCGGTCGCGGGTCACGGTCTGCGACCACGCCAGCCGGTGCGTCCCGGCCTCGAGCTCGCGGGCGATCATCGGCGCACCCCAGAACGCCCCGATGAGGGCGGGCACGACGAAGCCGCCGACGGTGCCGACGACGTACAGGGACTGGTCGAGCCTCCGGGTCGCGATCCAGTCGAGGAAGGTGCTCGCGCTCTGGTCGTAGACGTCGGCGAGGTGCGGACCGGTGAGGGCCAGGGCCGCGACCACGGCGAGCAGTGCGGCGTAGACGACGAGCGCGTTGACCCGGAACTGCCGCCAGGTCAGCCAGATCACGACAGCACCTCGAAGGCCGGGCGCTCGTCGCGAGCGACGTCTCGAGCGCCGCTCATGTAGGCGAGGACCAGGTCCTCCAGGCCGAGCTGGTCGACCGACCATGCCGGGTCGAGCACGGGTGCCTCGGTCCGCACGAGCAGCGTGGACTGCCGGTCCGTGTGGCTGGCCGAGATCACCTGCTGGTCCGCCGGCAGGGTCTCCGGGTCCCGTCGGGGCCCAGTGAGCCGGTGGTGCGTGGCGAGCAGGTCGTCGATGTCGCCGGCGACCTGCACTCGCGAGTCGACCAGCACGATCAGGTGGTCGCAGACGCGCTCGAGGTCGGAGACCAGGTGCGATGACAGCACCACGCTCATCTCGTGCTCGGCGACGGCCTCCATGAGGTCCTGCAGGAACTCGCGGCGGGCCAAGGGGTCGAGGCTGGCGACGGGCTCGTCGAGCACGAGCAGCTCGGGCCGCTTCGCGATGCCGAGGGTGAGCGCGAGCTGGGCGCGCTGCCCGCCGGACAGCCTGCCGGCCCGCTGGGCCGGATCGACGCCGAGGCGGCGGATCCGGTCGCGGGCGACCGCGTCGTCCCAGCGGGGGTTCAGGGCCGCGCCGAGCCGCAGGTGCTCGTCGACGGTGAGGCCGGTGTACGTGGGCGTGTCCTGGGCGACGTACCCGACCTTCGCGAGCTGCTCGGGCCCGGAGGCGGGGCGTCCGCCGAGCACCTCGATCGTGCCCGTCGTCGGCGCGAGCATCCCGACCGCCATGCTCAGCAGCGTGGTCTTGCCGGCACCGTTGGGGCCGACCAGGCCGACCACCTTGCCGGCGGGGACGTCGAGCGTGCAGTCCGTGAGCGCCCAGCGGCGGCGATAGCGCTTGCCGAGGCCGGCGGTGCTGATGACGGCGTTCACGCTATGTCCTGCTGCTCGGCCGCACCACGAAACGTGGTCGCGAAGAGCGCCTCGATGCTCGGGTCGTCCAGACCCGCCCCTCGGGCCTTCGCCAGCCAGCGCTGGAGCTCACGGCGCAGCGGCCCGTGCGCCGCCAGGTTGTCGTCGGCGAGAGTGCGGGTCACGAACGTCCCGACACCCGGACGGGCCGACACGAGGCCCTCGTGCTCGAGCTCGCGGTAGGCCTTCAGCACGGTGTTCGGGTTGATCGCCAGGCGGGCGACGACGTCCTTCACGGTCGGCAGCTGGTCGCCCTCGTGCAGCAGGCCGAGCCGAAGTGCGTGCCGCACCTGGTGCACGAGCTGCTGGTACGGCGAGACCCCCGACCGGGCGTCCAGGTGGAACTCGATCATCCGTACCTCCATTTATCTAGGTGCATAGCACAATAGAGGGATACGGCAATGCGGTCAAGAGTCGGGTCCCCATCGCCGTTAGCCGCGCTCGCGCGCGGGTACGGCTGGCGTACGGACGTCGCCCCAGTCGTCCGGTTCTGCCCGGAAGGGGTCCCAGGAAGGGATATCGACATGGAGAGCAAGGTCAAGGCACTCGGACACCCGGTGCACCCGATGCTGATCGTCTTCCCGCTCGGCCTGCTGGCCACGGCGGTGATCTTCGACATCCTCGAGCTGATCACCGGCAACGGGGACTTCTCGATCGCCGCGGCGTACGCGATCGCCGCCGGTGTGATCGGCGGCCTGGTCGCCGCCGTCTTCGGTCTGCTCGACTGGCTGGCGATCCCCACCGGCACCCGGGCACGCCGTCTCGGCCTCTGGCACGGCGGCGGCAACGTGGTCGTGTGCTGCTGTTCGCGATCAGCTGGCTGATCCGCGCCAACGCGGACGCCTGGGACCCGACCGCCGCAGCGCTCGTCCTGAGCTTCGCCGGAGTCGCCGTCGCCGGTGTGACCGGCTGGCTCGGTGGAGAGCTCGTCAACCGCCTCGGTGTGGGCGTCGACGACGGTGCCGGGCTGGACGCTCCCAGCTCGCTGGGCTGGCAGAAGCGCGAGCGCCGCACGATGCGCCGGCCGCACATCCGGCCGACGGCCTGACCGACGCACCTTGGGCGACCGCGAGCGGACTGGTGACGCAGGGCTGCTGACCGTCGTCGTCGCACTGACCGCGAATGCCTTGGTCGCGGCGGCGAAGACGACGGCGGCAGCCCTCACCGGGTCCGCCTCGATGGTCGCCGAAGCCGCGCACTCCTGGGCCGACACGGGCAACGAGCTGTTCCTCCTCGCGGCCGAGCGTCGCGGCGGCCGGCCCGCCGACGCGAGCCACCCTCGCGGCCACGGCCGGGAGACCTATGTCTGGTCGATGTTCGCCGCCGTCGGGCTGTTGGTCGCCGGCGGCGCCCTCTCGGTCTGGCACGGCGTCACCCAGCTGACGGCCGGCCCGGAAGAGGCGCCGAGGTACGCCGTCAACTGGGTGGTGCTGGCCATGGCGTTCGTCTTCGAGGGCATCTCGTTCGCGCAGGCGGCCCGACAGGCGCACGGCCGCGGCAAGGCCCTCGGCCTGCGGCCGATGCGCTACGTCTTCCGGACCTCCGACGCCACCCTCCGCGCAGTGTTCCTCGAAGACCTGGCCGCGCTGGGCGGGCTGCTCGTCGCCGGTCTCGGCATCGGGCTGCACCAGGCCACCGGGCACTCGGTGTGGGATGCCCTCGGCGCGATCGCCGTGGGTCTGCTGCTCGGTGCCGTGGCGATCGTGCTGATCGTCCGCAACCACGACTTCCTCGTCGGCGAGACGATCCCCGCTGCGATGTGGAACGAGACCCTCTCCAGGTTGCTGCACCACCCCGAGGTCGAGCGGGTCACCTACCTGCACATCGAGTACGTCGGCCCGATGCGGTTCTTCGTGGTCGCGGCGGTCGATCTGGTCGGCGACGAGAACGAGTCGTCGGTCGCCGTACGACTGCGGCGGCTGGAGGCCGAGATCGAACGGCTCGAGCCGGTCGCGGACGCCGTCCTGACGCTGTCGACCCCGGACGAGCAGAGCCTCGCGGGACCTGCCTCTCCGGCGTCGCGCGAACGGCAGGAGCTGCGGAAAACCTGACGACAACGACAGGCTCCACCTCGGAGAATGTCCGGCGATGAGCACGAATCTCCCGGCCACGCGTCCCGGGTTCTTCCGACGGCTCATCCCGCCGACACCGATGTCACGCCGGCTGGCGACACAGTCGATGCTCTTCTCGACCGGCGAAGGTGCTTTCAACACCGGCAGCGCGGTCTTCCTCACCCAGGTGGTCGGGATGTCGGCCGCGCGCGTCGGCCTCGCTCTCTCCATCACCGGCGTCGCGGAGTTCCTGATGGCCTACCCGGCCGGTCGCCTCGTCGACCGGTTCGGCCCCAAGCGGATCTGGGCGCTGACCACCTGGGGCAGGGCGGCCTGCTTCGTCGCGCTGCCGTTCGTCGGGTCCTTCGGTGAGTACCTCCTTGTCGGCCTGCTGTTCGCCCTCGCGGCGTCCGCGGGCCACTCCAGCTACCAGTCCTACGTGCTCGACGCGCTCCCGACGGAGGAGCGCATCGAGACGCAGGCCTACATGTACTCCGCGCTCAACGTCGGCTTCACACTCGGCGCGATCCTCGGCGGCATCACCCTCGCCTTCAACAACCTCACGGTGGTGCGCTGGACGCCGCTCTTCGCCGCGGCGCTGATGACGGTGACCGCGTGGTGGATCTCCCGACTTCCGCAGGCACCCCATGACCTGCGGGTGGCCAGCGGCGAGGCCCGCGAACGACCACCGGGACCCGGACCGCTGCGCAACCGGGGCTGGATGCTGGTCACGTTCTTCAACGGCACGCTCTGGACCAACCAGGTGCTGCTCAACGTCGTCATCCCGCTGTGGCTGGTCGAGGTGACCGACGCGCCGCACGTGCTCCTGGCATGGCTGTTCGGGACCAACACCGTGCTGTGCATCTTCCTGCCGGCGTACACCTCCAAGGGGGTGCGCAACCTGCGCGACGCGATGCGCTACGTGTGGATCTCCTCGTCGTTCTTCGTGGCGTCGTGCCTGATCACGATGGTCACGCACTCGACGGCCGGCCTGGTCACCGTGCTGCTCGTCTGGCTCGGCCACGTCACCGTCACCGGCGCCGAGCTGTTCGTCTCCGGCGCGAGCTGGTCGTTCCAGGCCGAGCTGATGGACCCCCGCCGGCGCGGCGAGTACCAGGGCGTCGCGGACGTGAGCCGCACGCTCGGCTCGATGTGGGCTCCGGCGCTCTACACGTTCCTCGCGATGTCGTGGGGGGCGCAGGGCTGGCTCGTCATCGCCGGCATCATCGTCGTCGCGACCGTCGCGATGGGTCCGTCGATCCGGCTGGCGGAAGGCTTTGCCGCGCGGAACTTCCCGGCCGAGGTCGAGCAGGAGGAGCTCGCCACCGAGCCCACGCGCGGTCCCGGTCCGGGGCCGGGCAGCCATGAGCTCGAGCTGTCCTGATGGCGCCTCTTCTGGCACCTCGACTGCTCCGGCTGGCCGGCCCCACGCCTCTCGTCCGGAGGCTCTCCGTGCAGTCGGTGCTCTCGGCGTTCGGCGACGGTGTGTTCCTCACCGGCAGCGCGGTGTTCTTCACCCAGATCGTCGGCTTGTCGGCCTCGCAGGTGGGGCTCGGCCTGTCGGCGGCCGGGGTGGTGACCTTCGCGCTCGCCGTACCGCTGGGCAAGCTCAGTGACCGGTTCGGTGCGAAGCGGGTGTGGGCGCTCAGCTCGCTGGTCGAGGCACTGCTGTACCTCGTCTGGCTGGCCGTCGGCGGCATGGCGACGTTCGTGGCGATGCTGGTGGCGCTCGAGCTGGTCGTCACGACCAGCCGATCGGCCCGCAATGCCTACCGGTTCGACCTGTTCCCGCGCGAGGAGCGGGTCTCGTCCAGCGCGTACTTCCGCGCCGCCCGCAACGTCGGCTACACGCTCGGCGCGCTGCTCGCCGGGGTCGCTCTGGCGACCAACAGCGACTC
>Ga0136846_1218467_pt1 | contig 14459 bp, 3 predicted proteins | sample HopSoiMetagenom2_FD_96841 | JGI IMG/M metagenome (GOLD analysis project Ga0136846, IMG submission 96841) | Grasslands soil microbial communities from Hopland, California, USA - 2 Assembly 2016 (version 4) | ecosystem: Environmental > Terrestrial > Soil > Grasslands | place: USA: Hopland...
GAAGATGCGAAAGGATTCCTGATAACATTGAATGGCTTTTTAGCAGAGAGTGGGTTCTTCAAGAGGATCACCTTGCTATATTCATACCTGTTGTTAAGATCGATTTGTTTTAGACGGTAGTAATTATTTTCTTGCGAGATTGATTTATCAGTCAGATGATAATTCACTTCAACATTACTGAACCCTTTTGCCGGTACAAATCCAATCCGGTTAAATGACTGCCCATCATACGACCTTTCAATTTCAAATCCTTTTGCGTTATTCTCAAATACTGTTTTCCAATTCAACTCAACTGAATTGTTGTGTAACCTCGCTGTAAAATCGGTAAGCTGAACTGGCAAGGCAACTCCAGCAACCCCTGCACCGAACCCAGAGAAACCTGAATTAAATGTATAGGTCAGTGTGTAGTTATTTCCAAGTGTCGCTCTTGTCGGTGTCACCGTTTCTACGTTGCCTCCACCTCCCGGACTTGCGGGTGTTACCTGGCTGATATGTCCCGCCACTTTGACCAACTGAATATTATTCCATGATTGTCCTGTTGCGGCTTCCCAACCTTCTTTTTCTGCCTGGCTATAATAAAGTGTTAGCTGGTATGTACCAGTTGAATTATTGGTGACAGGCGCAATATGGAATGTCTTATCAAGCAATTTATTTGAGAGATCGTTATTCCAAAATGCAGTTGCTCCTGTCCCTGCCCTATCAATTGTGACAGAGGTACAACCGTAATCGAACCCGGAAAGGCTTTGTATCCTCGCCAGAATTTGACCACCTGGAGCATAATAATATAAGTCCTGGTTAGGAGCAAGTCTTTCTGTTCTCGCAACATTTAAGGCGGATGCGATCGGACCACCTGTTGATGAAATTGTAAAAGTGATGTCGGGCTTTCCCGCGCCAGCAAAGATGTTCAATGCACTTACAAGCGAACAACCGGGAGTTACATTTTGTCTTGTAAAATGACATCCATCTCCTCCGTTCGTACCTTTCACCAGGTCGTTAGAACCACTGCCTGAAGATGGCGAGACGTTATCGTAACAGATGTCAACTAATATATTAGAAGTTCCATCCCATATGAAGGAGCTGGTTAAATTGATGACGTTAGTGCCAACAATTGTGTTATAGTCCATAGGCCCTGCAACTGTAGTGGCGCCTGTTTCAAAATCCCCGCCCGTCAATGTAGATGTTGCTGTGTTTTTTAATTTAACGGTAAGACTATTAAATGGGGTTGAAGTCACTTTCGCCACAACATCAAAAGCAATTGACGTGACGCTACCCGCATTTAATCCCGCGGCTGTAAGTTCACTGGCCAGGTAAACTATCTGTGTTCTTGCATCGGAGAATTCGCTTCGGAACGGTTGGGTGAGCGAAACATTATTGTTCCCTATATAACGGGATAATACCGCCGAACCAGTCGGTGCCCTATCATTGTCTCTAATAGTAAAAGCGAAATTCTTCGCAGCCCCTGCACGGGCATCGGTTGTGCCACTGACCACGAATGAAATTCCGAAACTTTCCGTTGGCTCTATCATTGCGTCATCATACACGCGGATAGTAATGAATTTGGTCTGCGCAACACCGCTTTGAAAAATATGTTGGTGTGAGATTGATGCAAAGTTCCCATTCGTGGTATAATCGAAATCAGTTCCTTCACTTGCTGTATTCCCTCCGTTGATTGAATACGTAACGGTGGCATCGCCGGTAGGAGCCGCAAGCATTGATACGTTAAATGAATAATCCTTATAATACCGGCATCCTATACTGTCACTTGTACTTTCTGTCACAGTTTGGGCAGAGGCTGAAAATCTTACCTCCGGTGGCGCCGCCACTATTGCTGTGTACATTCCTCTTCCATAGGTTGCAGCAAGAAGTGTATTATCACTTAATCGGATCTTCAGCATATCTGTTCTTACTGTAGGAATTCCCGTTTCCGGCATCCAAACGGTACTGGATCCATTTACTGCAGTGGTATGAAATACGCCAGCAGCGGTAGCGATATACAATTGGTCATCATGTGAAGGATCAAATAGTGCAGATCGTACCGGCATGTCCGGCAGATTTCCGTCTATGGCGCTCCACGAAGTGCCACCGTCATTGCTATACCAAACGTTATTGATTCCAAAATTAGAAAACACAGCCACCAGGAACTGCTCAGAGGAGCCAATGTTAATAGAGTGCAGAAACGTACTCGGCGTAAAGCCGGAACCTGTAAGGTCCGTCAGGTTTGCCCCAATAGTTGCGCTGGTTACTGTATTTGCATTACTTAATTTGTACATCCTTCCACTGTTCGTTCCAATGAACACAGTATTTGGAGTGTAGGGGGAAACCTTGAAAGCAGAAGGTGTCCCCGCAAATGCAGCTGACGTGATAGCCACGGCGGTGCCGGCTGACGTTATATTTGCATCCGTCCAACGCCAAATAGCATTACTGCCATTGCATGCATACAAAATATTCTGGCCATCATCGTAATCATATGGATTAACAAATAAACCGCCTGTTGAAATATTACCGTTGTTCCACGTCAATCCTCCATCGACTGATCTTCGATATTGATTAAAGACATAACTGCCCCATTGAATGAGCGGGTTTGCCTGATTGATATGAACATTGCACCCGTCCCCTCCTTTTACTTCATACGAGTAACTTAGGCCAGCTGTTTTCAGTTGGTGGGTTCCATTGTCTTGCGCGCCCCCTATGATATATGGCGAACCCCGATCTGGATGAAGGTCGCCAGAATAAAATTGTTTTAAGTTTAGATTCCTATTTCTGTCGGCCCATGAATTTCCACTATCACGCGATATAAAGATTCCTCCGTCTCCGCCAATCACCACCCTGCTTTCTGCTCCTACCATCCACCATTGCATGAAATGATGATCCGCATGAACATAAGGGTTGGTTATGGTATCGGTTATCCAAAATGAAAGGTGTTTGTCGAAACTCTGCCCGCTATTGTAAGACTTGTATGCATCCAATCCTCCAACAATAATTTGACTTGTATTTACCGGGTTAATTGCCAATGTGACATCGTAATCACCCTGTCCATTAAGAATGGAAGAAGAGAATGGAGAAGTGTTTTGTTTTGCCCATGTTGCTCCTCCATCTATCGACTTATAACAGCTGTCGATGTTCTCATTTGTATTTATAGTAATTGCATACAATGTATTGGCCAGACACGCCAATTCCATCCTGATGCAGGAAGTGGCAGTTCCGCTGGATCTAATACCAGTGCTTGCATTCCAGCCAGTGGATGCAGTTACATTCACGGGGTCGTCCGTATACCAATGTTTTACTATGGTGCCTTGATATCCAAAGCTTGCATGCAGCCTTCCGGTACTGCTAATTTCTATATCAGTGCAGGATGAATCGGAACTCCCAACTGTAGCGGGCGTTATGTTTTCCCAATTGGTGCCGTGATCTTTTGAACGCCAAAGCCCAAATCGTTGTACTACCGGAACAGTTGTACTTCTCAGTCCCGCATATACATTTCCTGCCGCATCACAGATGATCTTAAAACTTCGATAAAAATTTGCCGTGGTTGGAAGTTTTATCCAGTTATTACCGGCATCAACTGATTTCCAGATGCCGCCACCATAAACCGTGGTTGCGCCATAAAATCCATCCCCTGTTGTATAGTACATGGTGTTGGCATTGGTTGGATCCTGGCAGAAATAGGTTACAGATAAAGTTTCGTATGAGTCGTTTACCGCTGTCCAATTTGGAAATGGCGACAGAAAATTCGTGGTCTTCCAAACACCTCCTGTTGTGCCGCCTATCAATACTGTATTGCCAGAAGGATCATGCAAAGTATCAACAAGCACGGCTGACATATAGCCGGATGTATAACTAAATCCGCCTCTAAGATTTCCGTTTGAAGGTCCGAGCGAATCAAATATTGGTCCGCGTGCGGTCCAACTAAGAACGTTGACGTCATTCCTATGAAACCTTTTAAGATTCTCAGTGAATTTAATGGCTGTTTCCAATCTGTTTACTGGTACATAACCAAGTGAAGGATCCTTTGTTTTTTCAAATTCCAAACTGTCTCTCTGTCTTTTACCGTCATATCCACTCTGTTCGTCTTCATCATTCAAGCCAGGATTGGCAGCTATGTCTGTCGCAATGAAAAGCCGTTTCGGAATATTTAGTGTGAGCGTAAACGTGAGCAGCAATACCAACGCAGGAATGGTGTACACTTTTTTCATGAACAAGCAGTTTGAAGGTTAAAGGTCAAGCGGGAACGAAGAGTGGAGTTTCAAGGAATCATGAAGCGTGTTGAAAAGCCTGTCTTGAATACTTAATTGTCCATTCGAAATGAGCAGTAGAAATTAAAATCGGTGACCTCAATGGAGGTGCGTTTACTGAATATACAAAAGTTTTCTTTCCGGTAGAATTTTCTTAGCCAACAGGATGGATGGGCTTTAAATCAAAAAGCCCCTGATCTCTCAAGGGCTTAAAGAATAACTGGAAATATGTTTACCACTTATCTACTTCTTCAGTATTATCTGAAGCTTCCGGGGTAATGTCTGCGCTTGCAGTAACCGGGCTTCCGTTACCACTTCCGTCACTGCTGGCGGTGATGGGGGATGCTGTTACTTCTTCACCTTCAGCATCAACCTGGTCGTGGTTGTAGGCGTCGAAATCGAAATCGGGCATCAACTCTGTTTTCACGTAGTCTACAGCCTCATTCAATGCCTTAATAAATTTGTTGAAATCTTCTTTGTACAGAAAGATTTTATGCCTGTCATAACCATCGGCATTAAATTTCTTACGGCTTTCTGTAATGGTAAGGTAATAATCATTTCCACGGGTAGCTCTTACATCAAAAAAGTAGGTTCTTCTTTTTCCGGCACGAATGCGCTTGCTGTAGATGCTGTCCATTCGTTTGTCATTGTTTTCGTACGCCACGGTTGTTCTTTTTAGCAGTTATACAATTTTCTTGTTTTCAAAAAGACAGGCACAAATATAGGATTGTTTTCGAAACGGCAAAATGAGGAAAGTATTTCTACAAAAATTCCTGGCCTTCTGCCCCGGAAGGGGTTTCAGCCTTTTCCTGCTGTTGCTGCCTGTACAAATAGGTATAGTAACCATTCGCCGCCAATAATTCGGCATGGGTACCCTGTTCAATTATGCTTCCTTCGTCTAAAACAATGATCTTATCAAACTCAAAAAGGCTGAATATCCTATGGGTGATGATGATTGCCGTCTTGTTTTCCAGGAACCGGTATAAGTTTCCGATGATCTCCTTTTCAGTCTTGGCATCCACGGCGCTTAAACAATCATCGAAAACAATAATCCGTGGGTCTTTGATCAGCGCCCTGGCAATGGATATCCTCTGTTTCTGGCCACCGCTCAAGGTTACACCCCGCTCTCCAATTACAGTGTCATATTGATGGGCAAAAGATTCAATCTCTCTTTCCACGCTTGCGTGTTTTGCCGCCTCCTGAACTTTCCCATTATAGGAAAGGTCGGCGCCGAAGCCGATATTAGAGCTCACTGAATCACTGAATAGAAAAACATCCTGCGGCACATAACTTACCTGCTTCCTGAGATGCTGCATATCCAAATCCCTTATATCAATTCCATCAATCGAAACCGTTCCGTTTGTAGGATCATAGAATCTAAGTAACAATTGAGCGATTGTTGTTTTTCCACTTCCCGTTCGGCCAACAATTGCAATCTTTTGCCCCTTCTTTACCTGGATAGAAAAATTGCTCAATGCCTGTATGCCCGTATTAGGATAAATAAAATCTACTTTATGAAACTCGATATCGCCTTCGAGCTCCTTAAAGACAGGCACGGCTGAATTTTGAATTACCGGTTCAGTATGTAAGAATTCATTCAATCTTTTTTGGGAAGCCGAAGCACGTTGAATCATGCTGGCAGTCCAGCCAATAGCACTTACTGGGAAACTCAACAGGTTAATGTACATCACAAACTCCACGATGGTGGCGGTCATCCCAGGCTTACCATTGATTGCAAACATTCCGCCGATCATTATGGTTAAAAGCGTACTCAGTCCAATTAACAGTGCCATCGATGGAAAATACAATGCCTCAACTTTCGCAAGACCGATCGCATGCTTTTTATATTCATCACTATTATTTGTAAAGAACTTCAACATTGCTTTTTCCTGCACGAAAGATTTAATCACCCTTATTCCGGAATAAGATTCTTGCGCATTGGTAGTGAGAGATGCAAGAAGGGCTTGAATACGTTCACTTCGCTTATGAATAATCGTATTTACTTTGTAGATAATAATCGCGAGCACTGGCAATGGCGACAAAACAAAAAGCGTTAAGAGCGGATCCTTATGAAACATGTAATAGACGCAAAGAGAAATCCTCACCAACAGGTTAATGAAATACATGATAGCAGGCCCGGTATACATGCGCACCCTGCTGACGTCTTCAGCCATTCTGCTCATTAGGTCGCCCGTACTGTGCGTTTTATAAAAATTGCTATCCAGTTTGAGGTAATGTTGAAAAACTTCATTTTTCTGATCGAATTCAATATGCCTGCTCATCACGATTATCGTTTGCCGCATAAGGAACATAAACAAACCGCTTATCAGGGCAAAGGCGAGAATCGTTGTACACGCCAGCGCTACCACTGTTTCATAACTCTCGTATGAGTTGCCTATCCTACCGATAATTAGCCGGACTAACCAATCGTAATCTGCATGCTGTGCAGTAGTAATCCCCGAAGTCTTATAATTTTTCAGCAGGTCGAATACATAGCCCGTCACTTGCGGGGCAAGGATTGCAAAATAATTGGAGCTGACAACGAAGATCATCCCAAGGGCAAGCCTGTAGCGATATTTCCAGAAATATTTATTTAATACTTTTAAGTGCCTCAAGAAAACAATTTAAGAACGAAGGTAAAAAGGAAGATATCTCCAAGAGTTGAAAATTGAAGGATGGTAAACTGGCACCCGGTTGATCAATTGGTGTCTTTAATCATCAGCGGAGAATGCGACGGAACCCCATTCGTTCGAGTGGCCCCATTGATGAGGCGCTGATCGCAAGGCAGCACGATTGTAAAAACGGACCCTTTGTCGGGCGTGCTGGTAGCAAAGATGGAGCCACTATGTTTTTCAACAATCTTCTTACAGATAGATAAGCCGATGCCGGTTCCCTCAAAAAGATGGTTGCTATGCAGTCGCTGAAAGATCACGAAAATCTTCTCTGCATATTCCTCATCAAACCCAATCCCATTATCTTCTACGTAAATGCGGCAATAATCTCCAGTGGGCACCTGGCCGGGGAACGCAGGCAAGTTCTCTCCCTTTACACTATCAGCATACAGCTTGATTTCAGGAGTAGTATCTGCTTTGCAAAATTTGAGAGAGTTACTTAAAAGGTTTTGGATGAGTTGCCTGAATTGACCAGGTATTACAGACAGTGAAGGCAAATTACCAACTGTGATCTTCGCCTTCTTACGTTCGATTTCTATCTCCAGGTCTGACAATACTTCTTCAACCAGCCTGTTCAAATTCGTTTGTTCGAAAGATTGCGAAGCAGCGGAGAATTTTGAAAAATCCAGGATGTTATTGATCAGCAATTGCATTCTCTCCGATGCCTTTCGCATCCGCTCCAGGTACTCCTTTCCATCACCTCCCAATAATTCGTCGTACTTACTCGCGAGGCGGTCTCCAAAGATCATGATCTTCCTAAGCGGTTCCTGTAAGTCATGGGAAGCAACGTATGCAAACCGGTCCAACTCTTCATTGGTCGCTTTTAGCTGCATGATATTTTCCATGAGCTGTTGGTTGAGCAAATTAACTTTCTGCTCAGAAAGCGTACGCTCCTGGATCTCTTTCTGAAGGTTTTGATTTACCGCTTTCAGCCGTTGCTCCTGCGCCATTAATTGGTGTGTCTTCTTATACAATTCCACAAACACCGCCACTTTCGCCCTAAGCAATTCAGGATTCACTGGTTTGTAAATGTAGTCCACACCTCCCATCTGGTATCCCTTGAAAATGTTCTCGTCTCCCCGGTCATGGGCTGTAATAAAAATGATTGGTATATGGCGCAGTTTCTCGCGCTCATAAATCATTGTTGCGGTTTCAAATCCATTTAGTTCCGGCATTTGAACGTCCATCAGGATAAGCGTAAAATCCTGTTCCTTCAACAAGGCTTTCAAAGCAGCGCGACCTGAATTTGCTTTTCTCATGGTGTATCCATCCCTTTGCAATATGGATTCAATCGAGAAAAGGTTGTCCTCCCGGTCGTCAACCAGCAATAGTTTAATCTCTGGCTTGCTACTCACTATGATTTTCTCATTATACATGCCTTACGGTAAATCGAAATTACAAACGATAAATCCGAAATAAACTACAAATCACAAGCTCAAAATAATTTCAAATAACAAATGTCAACCTTACGTAAATCAAAAAACTCATGGCTCAAATAAATCAGAAATCAGATCCCGAATCTTAAATCAAATTCAAATAACAAGTATGCCTCGCGGGATTTGCGATTTATTTTTGTGCTTATTAATAATCTTTCTCTTTAATACTATTTGTTCCGTCTCTATTTGTAGAGCCATACTCTCATTAGAGACATCAACTGATCAATCTTCAACGGCTTCGTAATGTAATCTGAAGCACCAGCTTCAATACATTTTTCCCTGTCACCCTTCATTGCTTTCGCAGTTACAGCTATGATTGGCAAGTTACTATTCTTATGTTCACGTCTTATCTTTTGCGTGGTTTCATAACCATCCATCTCCGGCATCATAATATCCATCAACACCATATCCACCTGGTTATTGTCTGCAAGGATGTTAATTGCCTCCTGCCCGCTTTCGGCTGTGATCGCTTTGATATTATGCCGTTCAAATGCCGTTGTTAATGCGAACAAATTTCTTACGTCATCATCCACGATCAGGATGTTCTTACCTGCAAGTACATCTTCTCTCGACCTGAGATTCTCAATGATCTTCCTCTTCTCAGGTTGCAAATCACGATGATTCAGATGAAGATGCATAACTGTCTCTTCAAGTAGTAATTCAAGTGAGTTTACATCTTTTAATAGAATTCGATTCGCATACTGTTTCAATTGTGTCTTTTCTTTCGGCGTAAAATCTTTCGCCGAATAAATCAACACCGGCGTCATCTGTAATTTATTAATGGCGCTGACTTCCGTCACAAACTCAAGACCAGGAATATCGGGCAACATATAGTCGACGATGATGCAGTCATACACATGATTCCTGATCAGTTCGAGAGCCTCGTGCCCGGTTTGTGCAATAGCAATGTCAAAGAGGTCACCGTTATCCAGCACTTTTGCGATCTGCGAAGAATCGAGTTCATTATCCTCGACTATGAGTAAACGTTTTGGTTTGCGACTATGAAAGTCTACAATATCCTTAAACAACACATCAAGTGCCTCTGTCTTCAACGGCTTTAGGTTAAAACTCCGTGCACCGCGTTGCATTGCAAGCAGCCTGTTCTCTTCGCCTGATATCAGGTGAACGGGGATATGCCTGAAATTGATGTCATTTTTAAATAAGTCGAGGATCTTCCATCCACTCGCATCCGGAAGTTTCACATCGAGCGTCAAGGCGATTGGAGTGAATTTGTTCATCAAATCGAGCACTTCTCCAAAGCCAGTTGCTACCACAACTTTTAAATTCATTTCATGCGCCTTCTCAATCATGATCTTTGCAAACCGAAGATCATCTTCTACAACAAGTACCACTTTATCATGACTCATGATACCATTCCGGTCATCCCCCGCCTCATTGATGATTTCATTCATCCCTTCCATGTCTCTTTCCGGAACTTTGCTAACTACAGTGACCGGGCTGGCTGATTGAATATCCAGCTTATCATTATTCTGCGTAAGATCATATTCCCTCAATGCCGTAGTTTGCTTTTCTTTCCTGACGTGCGTAGGATTGTAGTCGATCGGAATGAATAAAGTGAAAGTACTTCCATTACCTGGCGCGCTATCCAATTCAATTGTTCCACCTAATAGTTCGGCGAGGCCACGACTGATAGACAATCCCAAGCCGGTACCACCATATTTACGGCTCGTTGAGCCCTCAGCTTGCTGGAATGCTTCAAAGATGATGTTCTGCTTGTCTTTTGAAATGCCGATTCCCGTATCCTTTATTTCAAATGCAACAACTCTGTTCGCATTATCAAGTCCTGCACTGCCCATTCTCCAATTATGTTCGGCCTCATAGATTCTAAACCGGACTTCTCCTTTTTCTGTGAACTTAAATGCATTCGACAACAAGTTCTTGAGGATCTGGTTAAGCCTCTGAATATCTGTTTCAAGATGATCTGGCAACGTTTTATCCATTTCAATGCTGAACTTAAGGTTCTTGCTTTCTGAAATGTGCTTGAACGTAGTTTCAACAAAAGATGTGATCTCTGTAAACCGAACGTTGACAAAGTCAGTTGAAATATATCCTGATTCGATCTTGGAAAGATCGAGTATGTCGTTGATCAACTGGATGAGGTCATCACCGCAACTGTGAATCGTTTTTGCATACCTGATCTGTTTTTCAGAAAGGTTGCCTTCGTGATTCTCGTAAAGTTGTTGTGCAAGAATTAGCAAGGAGTTCAGCGGAGTACGCAATTCATGCGACATGTTTGCAAGAAACTCTGATTTGTATTTCGAAGTCAACTGCAACTGTTCTGCTTTTTCTTCCAGTGATCTTCTTGCTTCTTCCACCTCTTTGTTCTTTGCTTCCACTTCCTCTTTTTGTTTTACCAGCAGGTGCGCTTTGTCTTGCAACTCTTCGTTTGTCCTTCTCAATTCGTCAGCAAGTGATTGGGATTGTTCAAGCAGGTCTTCTGTCCGTGAGTTTGCCTCGATCGTATTTAATACGATACCGATACTTTCGGTTAACTGGCTTAAGAAGTCAAGGTGCGTCTCACTGAATGTATCAAATGAAGCCAGTTCTATTACCGCTTTAATTTCAGTTTCAAATAATACCGGCAGAACGATGAGGTTAACTGGCGACGCCTCCCCAAGTCCTGAACCAATCTTGATATAATCCTTCGGCACATTAGTCAATAAAATCCTTTCCTTTTCAACAGCGCACTGCCCTACAAGTCCTTCTCCTAATTCAAATTCTTTCGCTAGACTGAGTTCATCTTTAAACGCGTAACCTGCAAACAATTTTAATTTTTGATGTGCAAGTTGTTCATCTTGCTCAAGAATGTAGAACATACCTTGCTGTGCATTCACCACTTGCGCTAGCTCTGAAAGAATCCTGCGAGTTACGGTCTTCAAATCTTTTTGCCCTTGCAACATCTGCGTGAACTTTGCAAGGTTAGATTTCAACCAGTCTTGTTCCTGGTTCCGTAACGTAGTTTCTTTCAGGTTCGCAATCATCTGGTTGATCGTGTCCTTCAATTCTTCCACTTCGCCTTTCGCTTCAACGCGGATCATTCGCGTTAGGTCACCTTTCGTTACCGCAGAAGCAACTTCAGAAATCGCACGCACCTGCGTGGTGAGGTTTTCCGCTAGCTGGTTCACGTTTTCGGTAAGATTTTTCCAAATACCAGACGCACCTGGTACACTGGCCTGCCCGCCCAACCTTCCTTCTACACCCACCTCGCGAGCCACCGTTGTTACCTGGTCTGCAAACACGGCGAGCGTATCAATCATTTCATTAATCGTCTCGGTCAATTGTGCTACCTCGCCTCTTGATACAATCGAAAGCTTTTGTTTCAAATTACCGGTTGCAACTGCAGTCACAACTTTTGCGATTCCACGCACCTGGTTGGTAAGGTTGGATGCCATCATGTTCACGGAGTCAGTCAAATATTTCCACGTTCCGGCAACACCCTGCACTTCGGCCTGTCCGCCCAGTTTTCCTTCAGTTCCTACTTCGCGCGCAACCCTCGTTACCTCGAAGGCGAATGAGTTCAACTGGTCCACCATCGTGTTGATGGTATTTTTCAAATCGAAAATTTCTCCTTTAACGTCGATCGTTACTTTTTTAGAAAGGTCACCTGATGCCACAGCCTTCGTCACTTCCGCGATATTTCGCACCTGGAGCGTAAGGTTACCGGTCATCTGGTTAACGGAGTCAGTAAGATCTTTCCATGTACCAGCCACACCAGGAACGAACGCTTGTCCACCAAGTTTACCATCGGTTCCCACTTCGCGCGCAACCCTCGTCACTTCTGATGCAAACGCACGCAATTGGTCCACCATCGTATTGAGGGTTTCCTTCAATTGCAGAATCTCGCCTCGTACGTCCACTGTAATTTTTCTCGACATGTCTCCATTCGCAACCGCAATCGCCACATCGGCTATGTTACGCACCTGGGCCGTAAGGTTACCCGCCATTTGATTCACGGAATCCGTCAAGTCCTTCCACGTTCCACCAACTCCCGGCACATTTGCCTGTCCGCCAAGTTTACCTTCTGTACCCACCTCGCGCGCCACACGCGTAACTTCGGATGCGAATGCACGTAACTGCTCCACCATCGTATTGATGGTATTCTTTAATTCAAGGATCTCGCCTTTTACGTCCACTTCAATTTTTCTCGACAAGTCTCCATTTGCAACCGCAGTTGTTACTTCCGCAATATTTCGAACTTGAGCCGTCAGGTTCGACGCCATTTTATTTACCGAGTCCGTAAGGTCTTTCCAGGTACCTCCAACACCCGGTACATCTGCCTGTCCGCCCAACTTTCCTTCCGATCCAACTTCCCTGGCAACACGTGTAACCTCTGAACCAAATGAGTTCAACTGGTCCACCATCGTGTTGATCGTATTTTTTAATTCGAGGATTTCTCCGCGAACGTCCACTGTAATTTTTCTTGAGAGGTCACCTTTTGCAACCGCCGTTGTCACCTCGGCGATGTTACGAACCTGGCCTGTAAGGTTTGATGCCATTTGATTTACCGAATCAGTCAAATCCTTCCAGGTACCGCCAACGCCTTGCACCTTCGCTTGTCCACCAAGTTTACCTTCCGTACCAACCTCCAACGCCACACGCGTAACCTCCGATGCAAAAGAGTTCAACTGGTCCACCATCGTGTTGATGGTGTTCTTTAATTCCAGGATCTCTCCTTCTACATCCACTGTAATTTTTTTCGAGAGGTCACCATTCGCAACCGCTGTTGTTACTTCGGCGATGTTACGCACCTGGCCTGTAAGGTTCGACGCCATTTGGTTTACAGAGTCAGTCAGATCTTTCCAAACACCTCCAACTCCCTTCACCTTAGCCTGGCCACCGAGTTTTCCTTCGGTTCCCACCTCCAACGCCACACGTGTAACCTCTGATGCAAACGAATTCAACTGGTCCACCATCGTGTTAATGGTGTTTTTCAATTCCAGAATTTCTCCTTCAACCGCAACCGTAATTTTTTTGGAGAGGTCACCATTCGCCACCGCTGTTGTTACCTCTGCGATGTTACGCACCTGGCCTGTAAGATTCGAGGCCATCTGGTTTACAGATTCTGTCAAATCCTTCCATACTCCACCTACTCCTTTCACTGTAGCCTGTCCACCTAATTTTCCTTCTGATCCCACCTCCCTTGCAACACGCGTAACCTCTGAACCAAAAGAGTTCAACTGGTCCACCATCGTGTTGATCGTATTTTTTAATTCCAGAATTTCTCCCTGTACATCCACCGTGATCTTCTTCGACAAGTCACCATTCGCAACCGCAGTGGTTACATCTGCGATGTTTCGCACCTGTGCTGTAAGATTCGATGCCATCTGGTTTACCGAATCTGTCAGATCTTTCCACACACCACCAACTCCTTCCACCGTGGCCTGTCCGCCAAGTTTACCTTCGGAGCCTACCTCCCTCGCAACACGTGTTACCTCTGAACCAAATGAGTTCAATTGATCCACCATCGTGTTGATTGTATTCTTTAATTCAAGGATCTCTCCTTTTACATCCACTGTAATTTTTCTCGACAAGTCACCTTTCGCAACGGCGGTGGTTACTTCGGCAATATTCCTCACCTGCGCTGTAAGGTTTGATCCCATCTGGTTCACAGAATCCGTCAAGTCTTTCCATACACCAGCAACGCCCTTCACTTTTGCCTGGCCACCCAATTTTCCTTCCGATCCTACTTCACGCGCAACACGCGTAACCTCCGCTGAGAAGGAATTCAACTGGTCCACCATCGTGTTCATCGTATTCTTTAACTCCAGGATCTCTCCCTTTACATCCACCGTAATTTTCCTGGAGAGGTCACCTTTTGCAACCGCAGTTGTTACCTCGGCGATGTTACGTACCTGGCCAGTAAGGTTTGAGGCCATTTGATTTACCGAATCCGTAAGGTCTTTCCATGTACCGGCAACTCCTTTCACCTGCGCCTGTCCTCCCAATTTTCCTTCTGTACCAACTTCAAGCGCCACACGCGTTACCTCTGAAGAGAACGAATTCAACTGGTCCACCATCGTATTGATGGTATTCTTGAGTTCAAGGATTTCTCCTTTTACATCCACCGTAATTTTTTTCGACAAGTCACCTTTTGCAAC
>Ga0136846_1235569_pt1 | contig 14458 bp, 6 predicted proteins | sample HopSoiMetagenom2_FD_96841 | JGI IMG/M metagenome (GOLD analysis project Ga0136846, IMG submission 96841) | Grasslands soil microbial communities from Hopland, California, USA - 2 Assembly 2016 (version 4) | ecosystem: Environmental > Terrestrial > Soil > Grasslands | place: USA: Hopland...
GTACCACGCCCCGTACAGCGCCCGCTCCCGCTCCACCACCAGCGCCAACGCCTCACTCGACGTCACCAGCTCACGCAACGGATACCGGCGCAGCACCCTGTTGACGGCGGGGGTGAGGGCCGCCGACAGCCGGGCCGGCGCCGGGCGTTCGACGTCCCGGAGGGCCTCGGCGGCGGCCAGGAGCACGTCCCGTTTGCCCTTGTTCTTCGGTACGCCGACGGCGGCGCGCTCGTAGAGCTGTGCTCCCTCCTCCAGCACCAGTTCCGTGTCGATCCCGGCCGGGATCTTGATGCCGGCGTGGTGCCGCCAGGTGCTGATCGGGTCGCCCCACGCCTCCACGGTGTACGTCCACTCGCCGGGCGCGTCGGCCTCGACGGTGGCGCCCCAGCGGTCGGTGCCCGGGGCGAGTTCGCGCATCGGTGTCCAGCGGCCGGGGCGGCCCTTCGGGTCGCGGAGCACGACGTTGGCGGCGACCGCGTCATGGCCCTCGCGGAAGACGGTGGCCGAGACCTCGAAGGCCTCGCCGACCACCGCCTTCGCCGGACGGCGCCCGCCCATGACGAGGGGGCGGACGTCCAGGACGGGGATACGGCCGACCGCGGTGGCGGGGATCGGGGTGGGAGTGGGGGTGTTCGAGGGTGCTTCCGGGGCCTGCTCGCCCTTGGCCGAGGGGGTGTTGTGGGCCGTCGGGCCGGCGCCGGAGGGTTGCTCCGCAGGCGTGGACCGGGCGGCGGCGGATGTCTTGCGGCCCGGCGAGGGCGTATCCGCGGCCTGCGGGACCTGAGCGGCCTGTGGCGGGACGGTGGTGTCCGGTTGCCGTATCGGTGGTGGTGTTCCGGTGGTGGGAGTCGGGGGTGCTGGCGAGTGGTGCGTGGCGGGCATGACCGCTCCTGTCCGCGTCAACGTGGGTGGGCGGATGGATGTGGGGAGGGTGTCCTGCGTGGTGTACCCCCAGTCGTGTACCGGAGGAGCCTTCCCACCCTATTCGGGTAGGCAATCCGGCACTTTGCTAACTACTCGCGCGTATGTCAGCACCCAGGATCAGCCAGGTCGGCGAACGACATCGGCCCCGTCCGGCGGACGGGGCCGACAACGGCACAGTGCTCCTAAGAGAGCGGTATCCGCAGGAGTTTGTTCGGTGAACCGTCGCCCTTGTCGGAGACTTTCCCGACCGTCGCCCGAGCCGTCAGCGCCTTGGCGACTTGCGACGGACTGGATTTCGGTCGTTCCGCCAAGTAGAGGGCTGCCGCCCCCGCCGCGTGCGGCGCCGCCATCGACGTACCCGAGTAGGCCACGCGGCCGGTGTCGCTGGCGTATGACGCGGAGGTGATCGAGACGCCCGGGGCGAACAGATCGAGGCTCGATCCCCAGTTCGAGAAGTCGGCCCGGATGTCCGTCGGCCCGGTCGCGCCGACCGTGATCGCCTCCTTGACGGCGGCCGGGGAGCTGTACTGCGCCGGCTGCCCGTCGTTCCCGGCCGCGACCGTGTACGTCACCCCGGCCGCGATCGAGTACCGTACGGCCGCGTCGAGTTGGGCGTTGCGGCGGCCCCCGAGGCTCACATTGGCGACGGCGGGCTTCCTCGCGTTCCGCGTGACCCAGTCGATACCGGCGATGACCTGCGCTGTCGTCCCGGCGCCCGAGTCGTCGAGGACGCGTACCGAGACGACCTTGGCCTTCTTCGCGACGCCCAGAGCCGTGCCGGCGATCGTCGCCGCGACATGCGTGCCGTGGCCGTTTCCGTCGCCGGCCCATCTGTCGCCGTCGACGAAGTCCCAGCCGTAACTGGCGCGTCCACCGAAGTCCTTGTGCGAGATACGGATGCCGGTGTCGATCACGTACACCGTGACGCCCCTGCCCGCCGACTCCGGCCAGACGTAGCTGCTGTCGAGCGGCAGGCCGGCCTGGTCGATCCGGTCCAGGCCCCAGGACGGCGGGTCCTGCCGGCCGGGCGCGCCCGCCTTGTCGGCGCCGTCGTACGTGATCCGGGTGTCCTGGGCGACCGAGGCCACGCGGGAGTCCGCCGCGAGGTTTTTGGCCTGTTTCTCGTTGGCCCGCACGGCGTAGCCGTTCAGGACGGTGCTGTAGATGTGGCTTATTCTCGCCCCGTACTTCGCGGCCAGTCTCTTGCCGTCCGCCGACGAGGCCGCCGTACCTCCCTTGAGTGTCACCAGGTAACTTCCGCCGACGGAGCCGGGTTCACCGGCGCCGGCTATACGAGCCTCCGGGGCGGCCTGCGCGGGTGCGGTGACCGAAAGCACCGCGGCGGTGGTCGCCGCGGTCAGGGCAGCCGCCCAGCGCGGACGCCAGGTGCGCGTCCGTTTCACGGGTTTCACGGTTTTCGCGTCTTTCACGGTTTTCATGGTGGGAGTTCCCCCCTCCTGGGCCGCCGACACCGGGCGGCCTTCTGGGCAGCCTCTCGTGCGGGGAGAAGTGTTACAAGGTGGCCTGCGGGGGTGGAATCGGCCATATCGGCAGTCGGTTCGGCATGGGGGCGCGCAATACGCGCCATGGTTCCCGCGCTCCCTCACCGATACCGTCAAGAGGTTGACGACGGGACGCACAACGCCGTGCGTCCTTACATCACGCACGACCACCGAGGTGAATGTGAAGGCGATCCGTCGGTTCACCGTCCGTCCCGTTCTCCCCGAGCCCCTGCGGCCGCTCAGTGATCTGGCCCGCAATCTGCGCTGGTCCTGGCATGCGGAGACCCGCGAACTCTTCCAGTCCGTCGACCCCGAGCGCTGGGCCGACGCGGACTGCGACCCCGTACGGCTCCTCGGCAGCCTCTCGCCCGAGCGGCTCACCGAACTGGCCGAGGACCGCCGCTTCCTGCGCCACCTCACCACGGTCGCCGACGACCTGCACGACTACGTCACCGGCGACCGCTGGTACCAGACGCAGACGCAGACTCAGGGCTCCGGCCAGGGGGCCGAACTCCCTGCCGCCATCGCCTACTTCTCCCCCGAGTACGGCATCACGGCCGCCCTGCCGCAGTACTCCGGCGGCCTCGGCATCCTCGCCGGGGACCATCTGAAGTCGGCCAGCGACCTCGGCGTACCGCTGATCGGCGTCGGACTCATGTACCGGCACGGCTACTTCCGCCAGTCCCTCTCCCGGGACGGCTGGCAGCAGGAGCACTATCCGGTCCTCGACCCCAACGAACTCCCCGTCGCCCTCCTCAAGGAACCCGACGGCACCCCCTCCCAGGTCTCCCTGGCCCTGCCCGGCGGCCGGTCGCTGCGGGCCCGGGTCTGGCTGGCTCAGGTGGGACGCGTACCGCTGCTGCTCCTCGACTCGGACGTGGAGGAGAACGACCTCGGCGAACGGGGCGTCACGGACCGGCTGTACGGGGGAGGCAGCGAGCACCGACTCCTCCAGGAGATGCTGCTCGGCATAGGAGGAGTGCGCGCGGTCCGTACGTACTGTCGCCTCACCGGTCACCCCGCCCCCGAGGTGTTCCACACCAACGAGGGCCACGCGGGCTTCCTCGGCCTGGAACGGATCGCCGAACTCTGCGACGAGGGACTGGACTTCGACGCGGGGCTGGAAGCGGTGCGCGCGGGGACGGTCTTCACGACGCACACCCCCGTCCCGGCCGGCATCGACCGTTTCGACCGTGAACTGGTCGCCCGCCACTTCGGCCCCGACGCCGAACTCCCGCGCATCGACGTGGAACGCGTGCTGAGCCTCGGCATGGAGACCTACCCCGGTGGCGAACCGAACCTCTTCAACATGGCCGTGATGGGCCTGCGGCTGGGCCGCCAGGCCAACGGGGTCTCCCTTCTGCACGGCCAGGTGAGCAGGGAGATGTTCGCGGGGCTGTGGCCGGGCTTCGACCCGGCGGAGGTGCCGATCACCTCGGTCACCAACGGTGTCCACGCGCCCACTTGGGTCGCCCCGGAGGTGCTCAGGCTCGGTGCCCGCCAGATCGGCGCGGGGCGTACCGAGGACGCTCTGACGGTCGGCGGCTCGGACCGGTGGGATGTGGTCGCGGGCATCGCCGACCAGGACATCTGGGAGCTACGGCGGTCCCTGCGTGAGCAGTTGGTGGTGGAGGTACGGGAACGGCTGCGGGCGTCCTGGCGGCAACGCGGTGCGGGGACGGCGGAGTTGGGCTGGATCGACGGGGTGCTCGACCCGGACGTCCTGACGATCGGCTTCGCGCGCCGTGTCCCCTCGTACAAACGCCTGACCCTGATGCTGCGCGACCGTGACCGTCTCCTCGATCTGCTCCTCCACCCCGAACGTCCCATCCAGATCGTGATCGCGGGCAAGGCGCACCCGGCGGACGACGGCGGGAAGCGGCTGATCCAGGAGCTGGTGCGGTTCGCGGACGACCCGCGCGTCCGCCATCGCATCGTGTTCCTTCCGGACTACGGCATGGCGATGGCGCAGAAGCTGTACCCGGGCTGCGACATCTGGCTCAACAACCCCCTGCGTCCCCTGGAGGCGTGCGGGACGAGCGGTATGAAGGCGGCGCTCAACGGCTGCCTCAACCTCTCGGTCCTGGACGGCTGGTGGGACGAGTGGTTCCGGCCCGACTTCGGCTGGGCGATCCCCACGGCGGACGGCGTCGCGGGCACGGACCCCGACCACCGGGACGACGTGGAGGCGGCGGCCCTGTACGACCTCCTCGAACAGCGGGTCACTCCGCGCTTCTACGAGCACGGCGAGACGGGCCTGCCCGACCGCTGGATCGAGATGGTCCGCGAGACCCTCACCCACCTCGGCCCGAAGGTCCTGGCCGGCCGGATGGTCCGCGAGTACGTGGAGCGTCTCTACGCGCCGGCGGCGCGCGCCCACCGCACCATGAACCCGGACACGGCGAGGGAGTTGGCGACCTGGAAGTCCCGGGTCCGCTCCGCCTGGCACACGGTGACGGTCGACCACGTGGAGACCTCGGCGGCGACCGCCCCCGCACTGACGGCGGAACTGGGCAGCACGCTCTCGCTCCGCGTACGGGTGGGCCTGGGCGATCTGTCGCCGGACGACGTCGAGGTCCAGGCGGTCTCGGGGCGCGTCGACTCGCAGGACAGCATCACCGACGCGTCGACGGTGCCGCTGAAGGCGGTCGGCGGCCCGGACGCGGAAGGGCACTGGCAGTTCGAGGGCCCCCTGTCATTGCACCGGACGGGGCCGTACGGCTACACGGTGCGGATCCTGCCGGCGCACCGGCTGCTGGCGTCGAGCGCGGAGATGGGGTTGGTGGCGGTGCCCTCGGAGGAGCTGGGGGAGGGGGCGGGGGTTCTGATGCGGTGAACGCGGTTGTGGGACCGGTTGGCGGTCGTCAAGGGTCCCCGCACGTGCCCACCGGAGTAGACGTTCACTGCGAGATCGCGATTGTGGTGTGAATCACTCGTGATCATTTAGGGCTTTATGCAGCCGCGAGTGACTGTTTATTCAATTTTTAATCGCCAGGCGTCTGTACAGCTTCCTCGTAGGTTTCCTGTGCTGTTCGTGATGTGTGGGTCGCACGGGGGATACGGGAGGGAACGTCATGGGGAGACGTCTGTGCAGACGTCCGGCGGTACGGGGTTTGGGGGGAGCGCTCAGCGCTGTGCTGGTCGCCGGACTGCTGGCGACGCTGCCTATGGCAGCTGCCTCGCCCGCGTCGGCGGCGCCTCAGTCCGGTGCCGCCGACGCGCCCGCCGCAGCCGGGACCGAGGACGCGGCGTTGGCCGAGGCCAGGCAGACGGGCAGAGACGTCGAGGTCGCCGCGCTGCGCAGCGAGACCGGTGAGGTGTACGCGAAACCCAGCGGTGTGCTGGAGGCGGCGGAGCATCTGCGCCCGGTACGTACGCGCGTTGACGGCGCGTGGAAGGATATCGACACTTCTCTGCGTAAACGGGCCGACGGAACTCTCGCCCCGGTCGCCGCTGCAGTGGGTATTGCTTTCTCCGGCGGAGGTGGGCAACCGCTGATCAGAAGGCAGGAGTCGTTGGCGTCTATGACATCGACGCTGCGCAGATGCGGTTGTACATCAACGGAGTTCTGCGTGCCACGCAACCATTCACCACGACGTGGATGGCACGCGGCCCGGTCTCTCTGGGGGCCGCCGCGTATCCCAACGGTATGGGTGGGTTCCTCAAGGGTGACTTGGACGACGTGCGGATGTATGACCGAGTGATCTCCGACGACGAGGTCAAGGCGCTCTTCAAGCAACACCCGGTGGTGAAGGGCCGCTGGAAACTGGAGTCGGCTTCCGGTAACCCGGTTGTCTCACCGGACTCCTCGGCTCAGAACCGGCCGGTGACCCTCTACAACGGGGCGAAGACAGGCGCGTCCTGGGTGGACTCAGGCGCACTCGTCCTCGACGGCGACAAAGCCTACGCCGCCACGAGTTCCGTTCCGATCGACACGAGCCAGAGCTTTACGGTGACGGCTTGGGCGCTGGCCTCGTCCGGTCGGCCGCAGGAGACCGGCGTGGTGCTCAGCCAGGCAGGAGCCGTCAACAGTGCCTTCACCGTCGGATATGAACCGGGACCGGACGATGGCGACCCGTCTACACCGGTCACCACAGGGCGCTGGCGGATCAGGATGCCAGATGCCGATTCGACCAGGGCCGGCGAGGCGACGGCGAGCAGCACGCTCTTCGACGAGTACAGCGCGAACGGTTGGAACCATCTGGCCCTGGTCTACGACGCGTTCGCCGACCAGATGAAGCTTTACGTCAACGGCCAGTTGGAGCAGTTCGTCTGTTCCGACGACGACGCGGACGGCACTCAGGACGATCCGGCGTGCACGGACAACGTCTCCTGGGCGGACAACACGGTTGGTTTCAACGCGACCAAGACCCTGGAACTGGGCAGGGCGAAAACCGCGGGTGTCTGGGGCGACAACTGGTCAGGCGCCATCGACGACGTGTGGGCCTTTCAGGGCGCGCTCGACCAGGGGCAGATCCAGCAGTTGGCGAACGGCCTCGCCGACGCTCCAACCACGGTGCCCGCCAGCGGAACCGCGGGCTGATGGCGGCGCACAACACGGCACGCGGCGGCCGCAGTACGACAACAAGTCCTGGCAGACCGAAGGACCAAGGGGTGTGGGTAGTGAAGAGGCAGCAGTGGCAGCATGCTCGCAGACGGACTGCGCTCGCGTTGTCCGCCGTGCTGGTGGGTACTCTCGTCCAGGCTGTTACGTCGGAGCCCGCCGTAGCGGACGACCCGAGCACCAAACGCCCCGCCGTCACTGAGGCGGACAAGCCTCTGTCCGGGCACGACCGCAAGGTGACGCCGCGCAGGGTCACCACGGCGCCCAGGACACCAGCGGGCGATCCCTCGGCAGCATGGCCCGCGTCCGGTGAGGCAACGGTCGCTGTGCCGGCGATGCGTACGACGGACCGGGGTGCCGCGGTACGCGAGCGGGTCGGCAAGCTGCCTGTCGCTCTGCGTGCGCCGAAACTGCCGAAGTCGGCGAAGCTCTCGACCGGCCGGGTGACAGAGGCACGGGTCCGGGTGCTGGGCCGGACGACAGCGCGGCACGTCGGGGTGGATGACGGGATGCTGATCGCCGTCGACCGGGCCGATAAGGCAACTCAGGCGGGCAAGATAGGCATCGAGGTCGACTACGCGCGCTTCACCGAGGCGTACGGCGGTGGCTTTGGCTCTCGCCTGGGTCTGGTCCAACTCCCGGCCTGCGCGCTGACCACTCCCGACCGCCCGTCCTGCCGCACCCCTGCGCGGGTTCAGGCTGTCAACGACACTGAGCACCAGACTCTGACGGCCGACGCCGTAAGTGTCCCTGGACGTTCGCGCGCGATGTCGGCCCCCGCCGCGCCAACCGTTCTCGCGGTCACCGCTGAAGCCGCCGGCAGCGCCGGGGACTACAAGGCCACCAGTCTCTCGCCGTCGGCGACCTGGCGGACCGCCCTCAATACCGGTGACTTCTCGTGGTCGTACGGCATGAACGTGCCGGACGTGCCAGGCAGTCTCGTGCCGGGTATCGGTCTGTCCTATTCATCTGGTTCGATCGACGGCCGTACGACGACGTCGAACAACCAGTCGTCGTGGATCGGCGATGGGTTCGATCTGTGGCCCGGTTACATCGAGCGCTCGTACAAGTCGTGTGACGACGACGGCATCACCATCGACGGCAACAAGCCGGGGGATCTGTGCTGGGGTTACGACAACGCCACGCTCAGTTTCAACGGCCGTGGTGGTGAGCTGATCCAGGCCGCAGACAACAAGTGGCACCTGAAGAACGACGACGGGACCGTGGTCGAGAGACTGACGGGCACGACGGCCGCCCCGAGGAACAACGGTGACGACGACCAGGAGTTCTGGAAGGTCACCACGACCGACGGCACCCAGTACTTCTTCGGCTATCACAAGCTGCCCGGCTGGTCGTCGGGCAAGGAGACAACGGACTCGACCTGGACGGCGCCGGTTTACGGTGATGACGTCGATGAGCCCTGCCATGCCGGTACCTTCGCGGCATCCTGGTGCCAGCAGGCCTGGCGGTGGAACCTCGACTACGTCGTCGACGTGCACGGCAACGCCATCGCGTACTACTACGACAAGGAGACCAACAACTACGGCCGTGCGCTGAAGGCCGCCGACGACACCCCGTACGTCCGTGGCGGCACGCTGGACCGCATCGAGTACGGCCTCCGCAAGGACACCGTCTACTCCGCCAAGGCCCTTGCCAAGGTCGACTTCACATCGACCGAGCGGTGCCTGCCGGTGACCGGGGTGACCTGCCTGGCCAACACGATCGACGACAAGTCCTTCTACTGGTACGACACGCCGTGGGACCTGAACTGCAAGGCGGCAACGGACTGTACGGGCAAGTACTCGCCGACCTTCTGGACTCGCCAGCGACTGTCCCAGGTCCTGACCCAGACGTTGAACTCGTCCGGCACGTATACGAACGTCGACTCGTGGGACCTGACCCAACGATGGGGCATGGCCGACATCGACTACTCGTTGTTGCTCGATTCCATCCAGCACACCGGCCGGTCGGCCACCCCGGCGATCAGTCTGCCGAAGGTCAGCTTCAGCTATCACCAGGATGCCAATCGTCTGGACAAGCAGGGTGACGGCACCGCGCCGTTCATCAAGGAACGACTGTCCACCGTGATCGACGAGTCCGGCGGTCAGATCGATGTCAACTACACAGCGGCGCCGTGCTCGTGGGACAGCCTGCCAACACCTGAGACGAACGCCACCCGCTGCTATCCGCAGTACTACGTCGCCTCCGGAGCGGCCGATCCGTCTCTGCAGTGGTTCAACAAGTACGTCGTGGACTCCGTGACGCAGACGGATCGCACCCACCAGTCCCCAGAGATGATCACCCGCTACTCGTACCTGGACGGGGCGGCCTGGCATTACGACGATGACGACGGGCTGACCAAGGAGAAGTACAAGACCTGGTCCCAGTGGCGCGGATATCGCCATGTGCGTGTGCAGACCGGTGGCACCTCAGGCATGAAGACGCAGACCGACCACTACTTCCTGCGCGGCATGCACGGCGACCGGTCGAGCAAGGCCGGCGGCCTCAAGACCGTCACACTGGACGACGGCGAGGGCGGCAATCTCACCGACGAGGAGGCTTTGCTGGGCTTCGAGTACCGGAGCGAGAACTTCTCGGCGCCCGGTGGCAGGATCCTCAGCAAGACGGTAAACCACGGTTGGTTCCGTTCCACCGCCACACGCGTTCGCCAGTGGGGCAGCACATCCGCCCACTTCAGCGGCGGGGACTCCGCCCGCACCTTCACCTCGCTCGACGACGGTGCGGGGAGCAAATGGCGTGAGACCAAGACCGAGACGACGTACGACAACACAACTGGCCGCCCGCTACAAATAGATGACTTCGGCCAGACCAATGTCACCAAGGACAACCGCTGCACGCGGACCACGTATGCGGACAACGCCGCCGCGAACCTGTACTCGTTGGTCTCTCGTGTGGAGACGGTCTCAGTGGACTGTGCCACGGCCCCGGATCGGGCGACGCAGGTCATCTCCGACGTGCGTACGGCCTATGACGGCAGTGACTATTCCGCGCCCCCTTCCAAGGGCGAGGCGCGCTACCTCGCCACGTTGAAGTCCCACAGCGGAACGACGGCGAAGTACGTGGAAGCTGGCACCACTTACGACACCTACGGCCGTGCGGTCAGCTCCACCGACCTCACCGCCGACATCACGGTGAACGGTTCCGGAACCCTGGCCCGCACGCCACGTGCCGACGGCCTCACCACGACGACGGCGTACACGCCGACCACCGGCATTCCGACCAGTTCCAAGGTCACCAGCCCGCCCGCCAAGCCCGGTGACAGCACCACGGCCCAGAGCGTCACCACCACACTCGACCCCGTCCGCGGCGTCCCCACCGTCGTGCTGGACACCAACACCAAGCGCACCGACCTCACCTACGACGCCCTGGGCCGCTCTCTCAAGGTCTGGCTGCCCGACCGCTCCAAGGCCAACAGCCAGACCCCGAACTACGAGTTCACTTACTCCGTCGCCGACAGGGCGGTGGCCGTGGGTACGAAGACGCTCAACAACGACGGTTCTCAGCAGACCTCGTACGCTCTGTACGACGGTTTCCTGCGGCCCACCCAGACGCAGGCGCCCGGCCCGGACGGCGGCCGTCTGATCGCGGACACGTTCTACGACGAACGCGGTCTGACGGCGAAGAGTTTCGCCACGTACTACGCCACCGGCGCGCCGGTCACGATTCCGTTCGAACTGGACGACGCGCTCAGCGTGGAGACGCAGACCTGGATCTCGTACGACGGTCTGGGCCGCGAGATCCAGCGCAAGAACGTGGCGGGGAACGGGGACGGTGGCCCGGTCCTGTCGACGACGACCACCGCTTACGGCGGCGACCGTGTCACGGTGACACCGCCCAAGGGCTCCCCGGCCACAACAACGGTCACTGACGCCCAGGGGCAGACTCGCGAACTGTGGCAGTACCGCGGCAACACGCCCGAGGGCCCGCACGACGTGACTGCGTACGACTACACGCCCGTAGGGCAGCTGACCAAGGCCACCGACCCCGCAGGGAATGAGTGGAAGTACGAGTACGACCAGCTCGGCCGAACCATCCGGACCACGGACCCCGACAAGGGAACGGTGGACTCCGCGTACGACGATCGCGGACAGCTTGTCTCCGTGCTGGACGACAACGAGACCAAACTTGTCCACGCCTACGACGGACTCGGTCGCATGACCGAGCTGCGTAGCGGCAGTGCCACAGGCCCCCTCCTGGCCAAGTGGACGTACGACAACCTCACCGGGGCCCAGGGACAGTTGGTCTCCGCGACGCGTTACGACGGAGCCAACGAGTACACGACGACGGTCAACTCCTACGACGGTCTGTACCGGCCGGGCCGCACCACGACGACCATCCCCGCCGTGGAGAAGGAACTGCAGGGCTCCTACCAGCAGAACTTCAGATACAACCTCGACGGCACTGCAATGAGCACGTCCTATCCGGCAGCCGGCTCGCTGCCTGGCGAATCGTTCGTCTACACCTACGACGCGAACCATCGGCCGATCAAGGCAAGCGGCACGAGTACGTATCTGACGGACGTCAAGTACAGCTACACGGGTAAGCCGCAGCAGCTCGAACTCGCCTCCACCGGCGGAAAACACACCTGGCTCTCCAACACGTACGAGTGGGGCACGCAGCGACTGGCGACCTCTCGGGTGGACCGCGAGGATGTGGCCGGCGTCGACCGCTCCACCACCTACGGCTACGACGAGACCGGGAACGTTCTTTCCATCTCGGACACCTCGCGGGACGGCACCGACAACCAGTGCTTCACCTATGACTATCTGCGCCGCCTGACGGAAGCGTGGGCGCAGGGCAGCACAGGCTGTGCGACCAGCCCGGCGGCCTCTGTGCTGGGTGGTCCAGCTTCGTACTGGCACTCGTACACCTACGACAAGGAGGCCAACGGTGCCTCCATCGGTAACCGGGTCTCGGAGACGCAGCACGCCCCGAACGGCGAAACCGCCAAGGACGTCAAGAGCGTCTACACCTACCCGCCCGCAGGCGCAGTGCGACCGCACACCCTGCGACAGGTCGACACCACTGGACCGAACGGCAGCACCGCCAAGGACATCTATACCTACGACAACGTCGGTAACACCGTGACCCGTGAGGTCGGCGGAGACAACCAGACACTGACCTGGAATGCCGAGGGTCATCTGTCCAAGGTCGCGAAGCCGGACGGGAACGGCGGCACGAAAACCACGTCGTACCTGTACGACGCGGACGGCAACCGACTGATCCAACGCACCGACACCGAGACCACGCTGTACCTCGGCAGCAGTGAGATGGTCCTCCCCAAGGGCGCCACCAAGGCCAAGGCCACGCGCTACTACGACCTCGGCAACGGCGTGCAGGCTGTACGCGCAGACGACAACAAAGTGTCGTTCGTCATCCCGGACCATCAGGGGACGGGCCAACTCGCCGTGGACGCCTCGACGTTGGCTCTGCAGCAGCGTCGCACCACTCCGTTCGGAGGTCAGCGGGGTAAGGCCGGCCCGGCCGATAGCTGGCCCGGATCGAAGGGATTCGTCGGCGGGACGGTGGACAAGACGACGGGCCTGACCCACCTGAGTGCCCGTGAGTACGACCAGAGCACCGGGCGGTTCCTGTCGGTCGACCCGATCATGGACCTTGCCGACCCGCAGCAGATAAACGGCTACAGCTACAGCAACAACAGCCCTGTCACCTTCGCCGATCCGAGTGGGCTGCGCCTGGCCGAATGCGAGGGAGGGTGGCAGAAGTGCGGGGCTGGGGGTGCTACCAATCCTGCCGGATTGGACTGGGGTTCGGAGGGATCCAGCAACGGCTCAGGCCATGGCGGCTCGGGTAACCACGGAGTGAAGACCGCGAAGGATGGACAGCCAGTCATCGGGGGGATCAGAATTCCGACGAGGAAGGAAAACATCGCCAGATTCGCTGGTCTGGACCCAAGCCACACCACTGATGACGAATATCTCGCGGCTTTCGCCAGAGACACGTGCATGCGCGACGAGTACGCCAAATCGTTCTGTGCCTCAGCGGGACAGGCCGGGCTGCTCCCGGGCAACAGCAACGACCCGTGGGGCGTCAAGGCGACCATTCACTGCATCACGGGACGCGGTGACTGTAAAGAGGCCCTTATTGCGGGTGTAACCACTCTCCTGACTATGGGCTGGGGCTCGGTGGGTAAGGGGCTCGTGGCGCGTGGCGTAACGAGAACGGTTGCAAAAGAGGCTGAAGAGGGCGCGCTGCAGGCGATGCTCAAAGGCGCCTGCAGCTTCTCTCCGTCGACACCGGTCCTGTTGGCTGACGGGAAGACCAAACCCATCGGCAAGGTGAAGCCAGGGGACGAGGTGGTCGCTGCAGATCCCCGGACGGGCGAGCATGAGGGAGAGCGGACGGTCACCGCCCACCTCGTTCACCGTGATGACGATCTCGTCGATGTTGCGATCCGCGGTACTGATGGCCGGATTGCCGCCCTTCAGACCACATCGGATCATCCGTTCTGGGATGACACGTTGGGTGCCTGGGTGCCGGCCGCGAGTCTCCAGATCGGTCACGCACTCAACACCGACTCCGACGCGCATGCCCGGATCGTCGACGTGGAGGCTCGGGCTGGCGCTGAATACATGTACAACCTCACGGTCGAGGACCTGCACACGTACTATGTACTCGCTGGGCAGACGCCGGTCCTCGTTCACAACAGTGGAGCGGGCCCTGACCCCACCTCTTTCTCGAACTTGATACCGGCAGATACGCCGGAGTGGTTCAAGCCGATTGCTCCTGGCACGGTGCTGTCTCGTTCTGGAAACTATGCATACGTAGTGACCGGAGATGGTGAGCTCGTTATCGGTAAGCGAACGGCTGGCCATGTGAGCCTCGCCCAGGGGCGGGACGTGTTGGCTGCCGGAGAGTTCAAGACAAAGGGTGGTCAAGTCGTGTACCTCGACAATAAATCTGGCCATTATCAGCCTTACGGGGCTAACGCTCAGAAGGCGGCAGTGGATGCCTTTGATAGGAACGGACTCGGCGCTGGTGGAAAATACATCGAAGCATGGCGGCCTAGCTGCTGATCCGGGCGCGGAGCTCAGGCAGGCCGTCCAAGAGGTTCTCGCCACGGCGGAGGAGACTTGCGGTGCCGAAGCGCTTGAGCCGGGCTTGGAGCGTACGCTCGCGATTCTGCAGAGGAACCCTGATTTTTGGGGGCAATTCGAGAATCAATTGATTGCTCTGATCGACTCGCCCGAGGAAGGTGTTGTTGAAGTAATCTCCTTCCTAATGCACGCGCTGCGTTGGGAGGCCGTCCGAGGGGCGGTAGAAGAAAGGATCAGTTGCCCCCGGGGGAATGTCAGCAATATTCGGCTTTACGAAGCCATGTTGGATTCCTTCTCTGATTCCTGGCGTGATCGTGATCTCTATGCGAGATTCGCTGGGTCGTGAGGTCGTAGCTCTGCAGTACGCCTACGGGGCGGTTGCGAGCGAA
>Ga0136846_1237736_pt1 | contig 14455 bp, 12 predicted proteins | sample HopSoiMetagenom2_FD_96841 | JGI IMG/M metagenome (GOLD analysis project Ga0136846, IMG submission 96841) | Grasslands soil microbial communities from Hopland, California, USA - 2 Assembly 2016 (version 4) | ecosystem: Environmental > Terrestrial > Soil > Grasslands | place: USA: Hopland...
ATGCCGATCACGCCATTCAAAGGAGTGCGGATTTCGTGGCTGATGGTCGCGAGGAAGGCGCTCTTGGCCTGGTTGGCGGCCTCGGCGGCGCGGGCAAGGCGGTTGGCTTCCTCGATGGTGATCTGAAGCGAGCTGTTGGTGCGGCGCAGGCTTTCCTCGGATTCAAGCAGGGCGATCATGCTCACGCGTTCCGTGGTGACGTCGTAGTTGACGCCATAGGACCGGAGCATGCCCCCTTGGGGATCGCGGGTGATGCGGCCGCAATTGCGGATGTAGCGGACGTTACCCGAGGCCAGCCGTATGCGGTATTCGGTGTCGAATTCGTTCTGTCCCTGGGCAAGAGCAAGGGACAGGCGGTCGGCGATGAGGCGGTCTTCCGGATGGATAAAGCGGTGCCAGATGGCGGGGTCGCCGGTGAATTCCGAGCGTTTAATGCCGTGAAGCGCGAGCATGGCGTCGTCCCAGATCAGCTCACCGGTGGTGAAATCGTGCTCCCAGATGCCGATACGGGCGGTTTTGGCGGCGAGGCTGATGCGCTCGACGAGATGGGTCATCTCGATCTGGGTGTGCTTGCGGTCGTCGATGTCCTGGATGCTGCCGGCCACGCGCACGATGCGGGTTCCCTCGGCGAAAGCATTGCCGATGCATCGCACCCACAGGATGCGGCCGCTGTTGGAACGCAGCTGCAGCTCGACGTCGTAGGGGACGCCCATGTGCACGCACTGGGCGAAGGCGGCTTCGATGATGGGCCGGTGCGGCTCGATGAAATAAGCGATCGCCTCGGCCGGCCTGGGCACTTCGCCGACCGGCAGATCATAAATGCGGAAAGTTTCCTCGCTCCAGCGGGTGTGGCCCTGAAGAAGATCGACCTCCCAGCTGCCGACTCGCGCGATGCGCTGCGCGGTCTTGAGCATGATCTGGCTGTGGGCGAGGGCGGCCTCGCGCTCGACGCGTTCGGTGACGTCGCTCTCGATCGACATGAAGGCGATCAGTGTTCCGCCGGCGTCGCGGATGGGCTGCACGTCGATCCGCACCCAATAGAGGGCACCGTCTTTTTTCCGATTGAGAACCTCGGAGACAAACGGGCGGCCGGCGTGCACGGCGGCGCTCATTTCCCGGACTTTTTCAGGATCGCTTTCCGGGCATTGCAGGAGCGCCCCCGGCTTGCGCCCGATGATCTCGGCGGCCTCGTAGCCGGTCATCCGGCTGAAGCTGGCGTTGACCCATTGGACGACTCCTTGCGCGTCCGTGATGATCACCGCATTGGGCGTGTGCAACGCCACCATCGCGAGAAGTTCGTTTGTCGCGAAGGGGAGATTGCCCAGCGGGGGCAGGGGGGCGTCAAAGAGAGGCATGAGAGGCGGGGTGGCCTTCACCTATTCCGCCATATTTCACTTCCGGGCTCCCGGGGAAGCAAGTCGCATATCCGGCTCGGGCGTTTTGGAAAAGACTGTCCTTTGCGCGGCGGGGCTTTTATCCCGGCCTCATGTCTTCCGCGCCGCTCAACCTTTATGATTTCACCCGCGCCGGCCTTACGGCTTTGGTGGCGGAGTGGGGGCTCAGCCCGGTGCATGCCGCCCGGTTGTGGAATTATTTGTATTATGAAAGTACGGACACCCTTGCCGCCATGTCCGATCTGCCGGCCCGGCTGAAGACGCGGCTGGAGGCGGAGACCACGCTCGGCCGCCTGCCCATCGCGCGCGAAACCCATTCGTCCGACGGCTTTACCCGCAAGTATCTGCTCGCCCTCGCCGACGCTCATCGCATCGAGACGGTGCTCATGCGTTACACCGGGCGGGTGACCGCGTGCGTGAGTTCGCAAGTGGGCTGCGCGATGGGCTGCGTTTTTTGCGCCACCGGGCAGATGGGCTACACACGGCATCTCACCACCGGCGAGATCGTGGCGCAGGCGGTGCATGTGGACCGGGTGCTGCGTGCGACCGCCGGCAGTGCGCCCGCGCTGGCCGAGCCCGGCGCCGTCTCCCCGCACCACCGCCACGAGCGCCTGCGCAACATCGTGTTCATGGGCATGGGCGAGCCGTTGCACAACTATTACGCGGTCATGAAGGCGATCGACATCCTGTGCGATTCCGCGGGCATGGCGCTGGGGGCGAAAAAAATTTCCGTCAGCACCGTGGGCGTGATCCCGGGCATTGTCCGCCTGGCCGACGAAAGGCGCCCCGTCCACCTCGCCGTGTCATTGCACGGCGCGACGCAGGCCGAGCGACTGGCGTTGGTGCCCGCGGCGCGGGCGTGGCCGCTCGACCAGCTCATGGATGCGTGCCGTTATTACACCGCGAAGCTGGAGCGGCGCATTTTCTTCGAGTGGACTCTCATCGAGGGCAAAAACGACGGTCAGGACCAGGCGCACGCGGTGGGCTCGCTGTTGCGCGGCATGCCGGCGCAGGTGAACCTGATCCCGCTCAATCCCACCGCCGGGTACGCGGGCGCGCCCAGCCACAACGCGGCGGCGAAACAATTCCAGTCGATCCTCGCCGGCTACGGCCTGCCGAGCACGGTGCGCCAGCGGCGGGGCATCGACATCGGCGCCGGCTGCGGTCAGCTCGCGGTGGCGGACTGAGCGGCCGCTCAGTCCAATGCGTGGGCGAGCACCTTGGGCAGTTTGTCCCGGCTGCGCTTGTCCCCTCGTTGCGCCCCAGCCATGTAATAATGGGCGGCGAGGGCGTAATTCATCTCCACGCCGATGCCAAATTCATAGCAGGCCCCGGTATTACGCTGGCCGAAGTAGTTGCCGGAGTCAGCGGCTCGTTTCGAGTCCTGATAGGTGAGCGCGGCGTCTTGGGTCAGACCCGCGTCTTTGAGCGCACCCCAATAGTGGTAATATCCCAGCGCGGCCAAGGCCTCCGCGTTGCCTTTGGTTTCGAGGGCATGCCATTCGGCCGCCGCTTTGGCGGGGTCTTTTTTTGTCCCCATACCTTCGGCAAGCAGCGTGGCGCGTTCGGCGCGGGCGTCGTCCGACCCCAAGCCGGCCGCTTTGCTCAAGAGGGCGAACGCCTTGGGGAAATCGCGGAATCCGCAGAATCCGCTGGCATACATGCGTCCCAAGGCGCCGAGTACCACAGGATCTTCCGGATAAGCGGCCTCGAGTTCGTTGGCGGCCATTTTGACGATGGGGGTCTGATAGGATGCGCCAAGCGACGCATACCAGAGCACGACCAGTTGATGGCTGCGTTTGATGGCGGGGATGGCGTCTGTTCGGCCGGCGAGTTCCTTCAGGCGGCCCGCTGCCTCGGCACTGCCGTAGATTGCGGCTTGATAGTAAATCTCCGCCGCCTTTTCCAGATTCAGCGGCTGCGGACGGGTGCCTTTTTCGAAGTTCTCGCCCAGGGTGAAAAGCGGCCAGGGGTTGCCGAGGCGGGCCGCGCGGAGAAACCAGGTTTCCGCCGCGTCCGAATCGACGGGAAGGCCGCGTCCGAACTGGTAGGTCTTCCCTAGATAAACCATGGCGTCGGCGTAACCGGCGTCGGCCGCGGCTGTCATGTAATTGATGCCGATGTCGGCGTTGAATTCCGACGTGCGCGGATCGAGTAGAATCCAGCCGATGGCGCGTGAGGCGAACAGGCTGCCCGCATCATGGGCCTCGTTGAGGAGGGTGCGGCCCTCGTCCGCCCGGCCGTCAGGCGCGCCTGCATATTTGCCATTCATCAAGTCTTCGCCGTAGCGGGCCTTGATGTGGGGGCGCGGGTCATGCGCGAATTCTTTTTCCACAAAGGCGAAGGCGGCCGCCTTGCCTTTTCTGATCAGTATCAGGTCGTGTTTGATGTCGAAAACATCGTCGATCTGGCGCTGCTTTCCGGCATCAACCGAAGTCGGTTCGGTCGCCAGCAAAAGAGGAAGCGTCCAAAGCGCCATCCCAAGCATGCCCCAGGCCTTGAATTTGAATTGCATCACGCCCAGCCTTTATCCGACCGAGGCGGACGTCACGCGTGATTTAGCAATGGACTGTCGAATACCGCGATGTGCGGCAACGGGCACCCGGGCTTTCCGCCTTAGCCGAGCGCGGCTTGAGCGGTCTGGACGAGGGGGGAGGGATAAAGCTGCACGTTCACGGGCGCGGGCAAGAGACCTTGCTTCAAGGCGCGCGCTTGCAGCGTGAGCCAGCCCAGCGAGGCGGCTTCGCCGGTGACGGCATGTTCGGCGGCGAGGTCGAGCACGGCGGGAGGTAGGACGAGCTGATCGGCGGAGAGGGCGTTTTTCTCGGCGAGAAAAAGCGAAAGCGAGGCGCCGAGCGTCTGGATCCACGCCGCCGGCCGCGCCGGCGGGACGTAGGCGAGGCCGTGCGTGGCGGGACCGTCCCATTCCATGAACAGGCGGAAGTGCTCGTGGAACCCCGCCAGCGTCCGGTCCGCGGTTTCGGGGGTCCAGCCGAGCGTCCATGCCTTGCGTTCCCGCGCCTTGGCCGCGTCAAACAGACGCAGGACCAGCGTTCGGCCGCCATCGGTCAGCTCGCCTGCGACCACGTAATCGAGTCCGTCCGCCGCGGTGTCCACAAGCTGCCGGAGGTGCTGGTCCGACCACGGCTCGGCGAAGAGGGCGTGGCGGCTTTTGTTGAGCGAGCCGACAACGGCGATAGGTTCGTAATTGGAGGAAAAATACAGCGTTTCCGCGAGCCACAGGGGCAGGCCGCGGGCGAGGCGGCCGAGGTCGTCCTCCGGCCGGGCGAGCCGGGCGGCGAGATCGGGCAGGCCGGGCGTGGCGAGCTGGGCGAAGGCGATGCGCCGGCCGCGGCCGGCCTTGGGTGGAAGCACGCCGGGAACGGTTTCGAGGCCGTAGCCCCACGCGGGTTTGCTCACGCTCACGAGCGAGAGCACGTCGTGTTCTGTCGTGGCCGTGGAGGACGAGGCCGCCGGAAATACGCCGGTGGCGTGCGCGGATTTCGGGCCGGCGAGTCGTCTGAAGAATCCCATGAAGAATAACAAAAGCGCCCGAGGGCCGCGGGCGAAGTCTATTTGTGGGGCGGATGATTTTTAACGGAATTATGATCCCGCCGCAGGCGCTCTAGTCGGTTTTCGCCGGCTTGGTTGGCGCGGGGAGTGCGTCCGCCTCGACGCCTTCGCGCACTTTGAGAGTGGCGAGAACCCTAGGCACATAGAGGCGGGTCTCGGTGGACAGGGAATCGGCGATTCCGGCAAAGGTCTTCGCACCGCTGTTTTTCAAGGCGCGTCCGACGCGGCCTTCACCGGCGTTGTAGGCGGCAAGCGCGAGCGGCCACGAGTCGAAGCGATCATGCATCGCGTGTAGCAACCGGGCGGCGGCGTGGGCGCTTTTCTCGGTATCCATACGGTGATCAAAGGGAAACAGGCTCAGGCCTTGGGCGCGGGCGGTGGCCGGCATGAGTTGAAAGAGACCGCGGGCGCCGGCCGGGCTGCGGGCGGAGGGATTGAACATCGATTCGGTCTCGGCCAGCCAGGCAAGCTGGGTCGGGACGCCTTCGGCGGCGAAGGCTTTTTTCACCTCGGGCAGGAACTCGTCGGCCCGGGTCGGACGCGGCTGGTTGCGCAGCCGGCCGAGCCAGAGGTCGTAAAGCGGAATGGCGGGCGCAGCGGGGACTGCCGGGGGCGGGGCGGGCTGACTGCCGTCAAATTTGGGCAGGACCACGGAGGGCGGGACGGGGGGTATTTTTTGCGCTTCCTTGGCGATTTCTATTTCGTCCAGCCGCTCCGCCAGCCAGTCCGCGTATTCCTGATAATCGGGCAGGGCGCGGAGCGCGGCCAAGGCGAGACGCGCTTCCGGTTCGTAGGCGGCGAGTTCAGCCATCGAGCCGGTTTCTCGGGTCTTCTGCAGCCGGGCGGCAAAATCGTCCCATTGTTCACGGGTGGGGAACGCGAATTGTTCCTTGATCTCCGGCGGGGCGTACGCGTCGAACAATGCCTTGCCGGTGGCATAGAGTTCGTCGGCCGACTTGGCTTTGCCTGTTTTGGGCGCAGGGGTCTCCGCGAAGGCCGGGATGGCGGTCAACAGGGACGCGAGCCAAAGGACAATGCGGGTGGGGGATTTCACACGCGGGTTGGACCGGGCTTTAGCGTGTCAGTTACGCGTCCGGACGCGAGCCTGGACCGCTTTACCGTTTGACCCTCCCTCCGGGGCGCGTAATTAGACCCGTTCCCTCGGATGAATCGGGTCTACATCAAAACCTACGGGTGCCAGATGAACGAGCGCGACAGCGATGCCGTCGCGGCGATGCTTCGCGCCCGCGGCTACCGCATCGTGCAGGACGAGGAGGCGTGCGACATCATGCTGCTCAACACCTGCTCCGTGCGCGATGCCGCCGAGCAGAAGGCGATCGGCAAGGCCGGCTACGTTTCCCATCGCAAGAAGAAGAACCCCGACTTCGTCCTCGGCATCCTCGGCTGCATGGCACAGAACCGCGGCGCCGAGCTTTTGGACAAGCTGCCCGACGTGGACCTGATCGTGGGCACGCAGAAGTTCCACCAGGTGCCCGACTATCTCGACAACCTTCGCGCCGCGCGTGAAGCCGGCGTGCCCATCGGCGAGACGATCGTCGACATCGCCGAGGAGGCCGGCTCGCAGAACACCATCCGTGACCATTTGGAAACCGAGGAAAGGCAGATCAGCGCCTTTGTCTCGATCCAGCAGGGCTGCAACATGGACTGTCATTTCTGCATCGTGCCGAAGACGCGCGGCGACGAGCGCTCCCGGCCGATGGACGACATCATCACCGAATGCCGCGCCCTCGCCCAACGCGGTGTGAGAGAGATCACGCTTCTCGGCCAGATCGTCACGAGCTACGGCCGTCGCGATTACGCGCACACCGGCGGCGTTTCCCCCTTCGTGCAGTTGATCGAGAAAGTTCACGCCATCGACGGCATCGAGCGCATCCGCTTCACCTCCCCGCATCCGCGCGGGTTCAAGGAGGATCTCGTCGAAGCTTACGGTCGCCTGCCCAAGCTCTGCGAATATGTGCACCTGCCCATGCAGAGCGGTAGCAACCGCATCCTGAAGGCGATGAACCGCCCCTATTCGCGCGAACGCTACCAAGAGATCGTCGATTCTCTGCGCGCGGTGCGGCCCGACATGTATTTTTCCACCGATATAATCGTGGGGTTTCCGGGCGAGACCGATGAGGATTTCGAACAGACGCGCGAGCTGTTCGAGGCCTGCAACTACGACATGGCCTACATTTTCAAGTATTCCATTCGCACTGGCACGCCGGCCGCCGTGCTCGGCGATCAGATCGCCGACGAGGTGAAGGAACACCGCAACCAAGTCCTGCTCGACATCCTCCGCCGCAACTCCGAGCGCCGCACCGCTGCGCTCATCGGCACGGTCGAGGAAGTGCTAGTCGAGGGTCCGGACAAGACCGGACAGCATTTTACCGGCCGCACGCGCGGCAACCGAGTGACGATTTTCGACGCCGATCCCCGCTTGGTGGGGCAGCTCGTGCCGCTCAGGATCGAGCGCGCCAGCGTGAGCACGCTTTACGGCGAGTTGATCCTCGCCGGAGTCGGCACCGAAGCCTCTTAATTTTTAACGCATGTCGCTTTTCTTTGCCACCCTCATTCCCGGTCTGCTGCTGCTCGCCTTGGGGACGTTGTTTTTGATCGGCAACTCGGCCATCACCGCGACCTTCAAGGCGCTGCCCCGTTCGCAGACCGCCGCGTACGTGTTCTTCGGCACGGGTGCCGCCTGGTTTCTCTACAATGTCTGGAATCTGTCGGCGGCCGATTTCGGCGAATATCACGTGCAGCTCTTCTTCGGCTTTGCGGCGGTGGCCGCGCTGTCGTTCAAGCTGGTGCCGGATTTCTTGGCGGTGCGGGGCCTGTGCGTCTTGGTTTTGCTCGGGGCGGCGCCATTGCTGGAAGCGGGTTATATGAATTTCGCCTACGGTGAAATTTGGAACGGTGGACGCATTTATTTCTATAAAATTGCGGTCTATCTTGCGATCGCCTTGGCGATCTATCTCGGGGCCTCGCCCTTCCGGCTCCGTGATTTCTTCGAGTGGCTGTATCGCTCGCCCGTTCGCGGCCGGGTTTTGGGCGCGGCGCTGGCCGTCTATGGCCTGCTGCTGGTCGGCGTGGCCTTCACTTACTGAACCCGCCTCATGACCGTCTCCTCGCAGCCTCCCGTTCTCCTCGTGCTCGCCGGTCCCGCCGGCTCTGGAAAAACGACCCTGTGCGAGCGCATGGTCGCGGAAGTTCCCGGTTTCGAGCGCGTGGTGACGACGACGACACGCGCTCCCCGTCCCGGCGAGGTCAACGGCGTGCACTACCACTTTTTCACCCCCGAGGAGTTTGACGCAAAAGTCGCGGCGGGGGCGTTTCTGGAGTGGGCTTGGGTGCATCAGAAAAACCGTTACGGCACGCTCGCCTCGTCGGTGCTCGATCCGCTGGCCGCCGGCCGCAGCGTGATCATCAACGTCGATGTGCAAGGCGTGGAGAATTTCCGTCGCGCCGCCGCCGCCAATCCACTGCTCGCGAAACGCATGGCCACGGTGTTCATCAACGTGCCTATTCCCGAGCTCCGCGTGCGGTTGGGCGGACGCGGCGAGAGCGAAGCCGAGATCGCGCATCGCATGCAGACGGCGGAGCGTGAGCTCAAGGAGATCGGCAAATTCGACTTCGTGGTCGAGAGCCGGGATCGCGAGGCGGATTTTCAAGCGCTCCTCGCCATCTGGCGCCAAGTGCAGGCCCGCGCCGCCCGCACGAACTAATCCGTTCCCTTCGCCCCCAGGTTTCTCCTTCACCGCCCACTCCGGCGCCCAAGCCATTTAGTCAATGATTACTTGACTGAAGGGCTCGGGCGCCGGGTTTTTGGGAAAAGGCGAAGCGGGGGCCGGGCGATGAGGGAGGCGCGAGCGCGGGGCGGGCGTGCAGGGTGAGGGAGGCCTCAGGGGGCGCGCATCGGGTGCTCTTGCGAGCCGGTGATCGTGTTGCCCGGACCGAGGAGCACGACGCGGGGCATGTGGGCGGCGACTTTGTCCTCGGGCAACCGACAATACGCGATGATGATCGCGAGATCTCCCGGCGTGACGAGGCGCGCGGCGGCGCCGTTGACCTGCACTTCACCCGGGCCGCCATAGATCACATAAGTCGTGAAACGCGCGCCATTATTGATGTCGAGAACATCGACCTGCTCGAATTCCAGCAGGCCGGCGGCGCGGCAAAGGTCGCGATCAACCGTGACGGATCCTTCGTAATCGGGATCGGCAGCGGTGATGGTGGCGCGGTGAAGCTTGGTCTTTAAAAACGTGCGATACACGGGCGAAAGGGAAAACAATCAACGCATCCCGGAGTCCGGCGCAAGATCGGTTCTCGCGAGGAAGGCGTGCAACCAATCTGCAAGCGCGGGCAGGCCGGCGAGGCTGGCGGGAGTCTGTTGGGTCGACCGGTAGGCGTGGAAGGGACGGGCGTCGCCGGCGGCCAGGTCATCCATGTCGTTATGAATCACGGCGTCCACGGTCCCGGCGGCGAAAAGTTTCGAGACGGCGAGCAGGCGGGCATCGGCGTCGGCCCCGGCGGTGAGCTTGAAGCCGACGATCACCGGCGGACGGGGAGCGTAGTGTTTGAGTTCGGGAAGGAGCTTGGGCGTGGGCACGAGGCGCAGGGTGAGCTCGGGCGCATAGGACGAGAGCTTGCCTTTGCAGGTCTCGGCGGGGCGGTAATCGGAAATGGCGGCGCAATGGATGACCGCGTCGTAGTCGCCGGTGCGGAGGAGCCGTTTGAGTTCGTTTTGCAGATTTTCCGTGGAGGAAAAGGTAAGCACTTCGTGAACCTCGCGCGGGACGGCGGCGCCTTCGCCCCGCAGCAAGGTGACGGCGTGACCGCGTTGCGCGAGGACATCGGCGAGCCGGGCGCCGGTATGGCCGGTGCTCACGTTCGACAGGAAGCGCACCGTATCGATCGGTTCGCGCGTGGCGCCGGAGGTGAGAAGAAGGCGCATGGATTTGGCGAAGAACGCGCGCGGGCTCAGGCGATTTTCGGTCCCAATTGCGCGAGGACGTGTTGCACGATTTCTTCGGGTTCGAGCAGACGGCCGCCGCCTTCCTCGCCACAGGCCAGAGCCCCGCTGCCGGTGGGCAGCACGCGTACGCCGAGGGCGGAGAGTTTTTGCAACGAGGCCTGCGTGAGCGGGTGGTTGAGCATGGCGACGTTCATCGCCGGCGCGACCCACCAGGGTTTTTTCTGGAGTTCCCACGCGAGGAAGAGCGTCCCGACGGGATCGTCGGCTAGGCCGGCGGCGAGCCGGTTGAGGGTGTTGGCGGTGGCGGGACACACGAGCGCGAGATCGGCCCAGCGGGCGAGCTCGATGTGGTCCATCGCCCGGCCTTCTTCCCACAGGTCCGAAAAAACCGGCTGGCCGGTGAGGCCTTCCAGCGTGGCCTTGCCGACAAAATGGAGCGCGGCGGGCGTGGCCACGGTGCGAATTTCGATCCCGGCCTGCGCCAGCCGCGAGATCGCAAAGCACGCCTTGTAACAGGCGATGGAGCCGCTGAGGAGAACGAGAAGGCGGGGCTTGGACATGGGAGAAGGGCGAAAGAATTCCGGCTATTCAGTAGCTCTCTTTTTTGTTCGGAAAACTGCCGTCGGCGACGGCGGCTGCGAACGATGCGAGGCCGTCGCTCACGGTTTTATTCCCGTCGGCGAACAGGCGCGCGAACCGGGGAGTGAAGTCGGGATTGAGGCCGAGAAGGTCGTGAAACACCAGCACCTGGCCGTCGGTGTGCGCGCCGGCACCGATGCCGATCACCGGGATGGAGAGCGCGGCGGTGATTTCGCGGGCGAGGCCGGTGGGAACGCATTCAAGCACGAGGCCGAAACAGCCGGCGACTTCCACGGCACGGGCTTGGCGAAGGAGATTTTCGCCGGCGGCCTCGGTGCGACCTTGGACTTTATAGCCGCCCATGGCGTGGACCGACTGGGGGGTGAGGCCGAGGTGGCCCATCACAGGCACACCGGAGCCGACGAGGTGGCGGAGCACTTCCTCGTGGCCGTCCACACCCTCGATTTTCACGGCATGCGCGCCGGCCCGCATGAGGAGGGAGGCGCATTCGACGGCGGAAGCGATGCCCTTGCGCGCGGCGAGAAAGGGGAAGTCGGCGATCAGCAGCTGCTTCGCGTCGCTTCCGCCGAGTCCGCGGGACACGGCGGCGGTGTGGCGCGCCATGATTTCGGGCGTGGCGGCGAAGGTCGTCGATTCGCCATCGAGCACGACGGCGAGGCTGTCGCCCACAAGCACGCAATCGACGGGCGAGGTCCGGAGAAAGCGCGCCTCCCAATGCGTGTAGGCCGAAACCATCGAGATGGGGGCTTTCCCTTTGCGGGCTTTGAAATCGAGAACGGACTTCATGCGAACGACGACTTTCGCAGATTTGCGGAGGAAACGCCACTTCAAGTTACGGAACCGTCCGGAGCGGGGCCGCGAGTTGCTCCGGCGGGCGGCTAGGCTATCGCAGGCCGCTGGCCCGAGCGGCGCGATGCAGATCGCGTTTGAGTTACCGGCGGCGATGCGTCTCATCTGCCTCTTATGTCTCTTGGTTTTGTCGGACAACGTTGCCTGAGCGAACGCGAACCCGAGCTGGGCCTCGGCCTGGTCACGGAGCTTGACCGCACCCGCATCACGGTCGAGTTCCCCGCCACCCGCGAGAAACGCATCTACGCCCGGGGCACGCCCGTGTTGAAGCGCGTGCAGTTCGCCGTCGGAGAAACCATCGCGACCCGCGCCGGGGAAAAGTTTACCATTGAGTCGGTGGAGGACGAAAAGGGCGTGCTCACCTACCTCGGTGGCGGCCGCCGGGTGCGCGAAGACGCGATCTCCGACCTCACGAGCGTCAGTTCGCCCGCCGAGCGCCTTCTCGCCGGCCAGGCCGATCTGTCCGAGGTCTTCGACCTGCGCCTGCGCACGCTTGAGGCGCAGGCGCGCTTCCGCCAGTCCGAGGTGCGCGGATTTCTGGGCGGTCGCATCGACCTCATCCCGCATCAATTCTACATCCTGCACGAGGTCTCCAGCCGGCAGATACCGCGTGTGCTTCTCGCCGACGAGGTCGGGCTGGGTAAGACCATCGAGGCCTGCCTTATCCTCCAGCGCCTGCTCGCCACCGGCCGCGCCAAGCGCGCCCTTGTTCTCGTCCCCGAGTCGCTGGTGCACCAGTGGTTCGTCGAGCTGCTGCGTCGCTTCAACCTGTGGTTCACGATTTTTGACGAGCCTCGCTGCGCCGCCGTCGAGGAAAGCGATCCGGGTAAAAATCCGTTCCTCTCCAGCCAGCTCGGCCTCGCCAGCGTCACGTTTTTGTCCGCGATGGAGAACCGCCGCGCCCAGATCGTCGAGGCGGGTTGGGATATTGTCATCGTCGACGAGGCTCATCACCTCGGCTGGACGCCCGAGGCCGCCAGCCCCGAATATCAATTCGTCGAGCAGCTCGCCCGCAAAGCTCCCGGCCTGCTGCTCCTCACCGCCACGCCCACCCAGCTCGGCCTCTCCGGGCACTTCGCCCGCCTGCGTCTTCTCGATCCGCATCGCTACGACGACTATGAAACCTTCGTCGACGAAGCTGGCGATTTTGGCGCGGTCGCCGGCATTGCCGAGAAAATCGTCGAGGCCAAGCCTCTCGCGCCCAAGGACCACGCCGATCTGCGCAAGATCTTCGACCGCGATCCCGAAACCCTCGCCACCCACCTGGCCGCCCTCGAGGCCGGCACGCCCGGCGCCCGTGAAGCCCTTCTTCGCACGCTGCTCGACCAGCACGGCACCGGTCGCGTCGTGTTTCGCAACACCCGCGCCGCCATGACCGGATTCCCCCGGCGCCAGTATTGCCCCGTCGTCCTCGGCGATGCCACGCCCACGCTCCTCGCCCGTGTCGCCCGCGAACTCGCCGCCGAGGAAGCCGGCGAGGCCGCCGCCGTCCGCTACTCGTTCAAGGATGATCCGCGCCTCGACTGGCTGGTCGCCTTCCTGAAAAAAACCGCCCCGGCCAAAATCCTTCTCATCTGTCGCTCCGAGCGCAAGGTCCTCGCTCTCGAGGCCGCCATCAAAGAAAAGCTCAACCTGAACATCGGGCTCTTCCATGAGGGACTTCCGCTCGTCCAGCGCGACCGTCAGGCTGCTTGGTTCGCCGAGCCCGAGGGCGCGCAACTCCTCCTCTGTTCCGAGATCGGCAGCGAAGGGCGCAACTTCCAATTCGCCCACCACCTCGTGCTCTTCGATCTGCCGCTCAACCCCGGTCTGGTCGAGCAGCGCATCGGCCGTCTCGACCGTATCGGGCAAACCGAGACCATTCGCATCCATGCGCCCGTTCTCGCCGGCGGGGCCGACGAAGCCGTCGCCGAGTGGTATCACCGCGGCCTCGACGCCTTCGAGAGCCCGCTCCACGGCGGCAACGACTACGCCGACGCCTTTCGCGCGCGCCTGCTGGAGCTCGCCACCGCCTATGGCGAAGGTCGCCTCAAGAAAAAAGCCCGTCCGCAACTCGACGCCTTCATTGCCGAGACGGAAATCTTTCGCGCCGAACTTCAGCTCAAGCTCAGGCAGGGCCGCGACCGTCTCCTGGAGTTGAACTCGTTCAACCGCGACGTCGCCGCCCGCGTGATCGATCGCGTCCGTGCCGCTGATGCCGATCCGTTTCTCAAAAAAATCCTCACCGACATCCTGGACCACTTTGGCGTGCGCATCAAAGACCACGAGGATGGCGACGTGTTTCTCGACGCCGACCACGCCTACGTGGAGGGTTTCCCGTCGATCCCGCGCGACGGCATGCTGGCCACCTACGACCGCAAACGCGCCATCGCCCGCGAAGACATCCGCTTTCTGTCCGCCGATCATCCGCTCGTGCAGGACAGCATCGACCTCCTCGTCGATTCGCCCGCCGGCACCACGGCGTTCTGCGTGCTCGAGGCGGACAAGCCCAACCTGCTGCTCGAAGCCGTCTTCGTTCTCGAAACCGTCGTCGATGCCCGCTGGCACGTGGACCAGTTTCTCGCGCCCACGCCCGTGCGCGTGCTGGTGGATATTCACGGCCACGATCTCACCGAAAACACCGATTACTCGCGGCTCACCGACGATGTCGAAGACGCCCCGCTACCGCGCTTCCTGGAGCGTCCCGGCTTCAACGGCACGCTCCTTAAAAATCTGGTCGAGGCCGCGACCGGGCGCGCCACCACGCGCACGCTGGCGCTGAAAAAAACCGCCCGCGAACGCGCCGCCGCCGTGCTCACCGCCGATTTGCAACGCCTCGTCGATCTCTCGAAACTCAACGACAACGTGCGTCCCGAGGAAATCGACCTGGCGAAGAAACAAGTCCTGCAAGTTCGCACCGCCATCGAGCAAGCCCGCCTGCGCCTCGACTCCCTTCGCTTGATCGTCGAAGGCGTGAGCCTGGACTGAGCGAAGACACTGAACTACGCGGAGACGGGGTGCTCGGCGAGGGAGCGGGCCCAATCGCAGTAACGGCGAATGCCTTCTTCCAGCGAAACACTCGGGG
>Ga0136846_1213497_pt1 | contig 14452 bp, 11 predicted proteins | sample HopSoiMetagenom2_FD_96841 | JGI IMG/M metagenome (GOLD analysis project Ga0136846, IMG submission 96841) | Grasslands soil microbial communities from Hopland, California, USA - 2 Assembly 2016 (version 4) | ecosystem: Environmental > Terrestrial > Soil > Grasslands | place: USA: Hopland...
CCGGCGGCGCCGACCTCGTTGTCGCAGTACTGTCCCGCACCGATGATTGGGCTGTCGCCCACGCGGCCGGGAATCTTCCACGAGATGCCGCTGGTGGTGGTTACGGAGCCGATGTCGCCGTTCGCGGTGACGGCGTTCATGTTGATCGTGCCGAACGTGTGCGGCACGCCCCGCTCGTCCAGAAACACATGCTCGTCGCCATCACCGTGCTGCGGCGTGGAGGGTGTGATCCGCCGCTTGGCCGGCACCGAATCGTCGGGCACGTCGAGCCAGCTGTCGCCCGGGCTCAAGCGTGACTTCCATTTCAGCCATGCCTCGCGCGATTTCTCGGTGAGGAGATTCTGCTCCTTGAATCCCATCTCGAGGGCGAACTTCTTGGCCCCTGCACCGACGAGAAAGATGTGGTCGGTGTGGTCCATTACCGCCTTTGCCACGAGGGATGGCGTCGCGAAGTCCTCGAGACAGCCGACGGCGCCGGCGCGCTTCGTTGGGCCATGCATGCAGCTGGCGTCGAGCTGGACGACGCCGTCCTCGTTAGGCAGGCCGCCCAGGCCGACGCTCATATCGTTCGGGTCGAGCTCGACCATGTTCACGCCGGCAATCGCGGCGTCGAGCGGGTCCGCGCCATTCGCGACCATGTCGTATGCTTTCTTGATCGGGCTTCCCGCCGGATTGTCGCGATAGAACCCATTCGCGGACGAGACGACGATCGGCCGGCGCGCCTCGGAGGCTCGGGCCATTCCACTCCCGTTCGGCGCGGCGATCGTGACGCCGGCATCGGCGACACGAGGCAAGGCGAGTCCGGCGGCGGCCACCGCACCGGCGCCCAGGAAGTCACGACGAGAGACTGACACAGAGTCCTCCAGCAGTTCGAGTGGATCGCGCCCTTCGGACTCTGATTCTAGAGCCAGCCGCTGCCGCCGGACAGAAGGTCGACCCTATGCATCTGCCGAAGCTTCGGCGCCCTCGGTAGCTTCGTCACTGCTGTTTCGAGACGGCGCTCGTCGCCGCGGCACTCACGACTGGAATTGAACGCCGGCTCATGGCCGCCTCCCCAACAACTCGCGACCAACTGCGCCAGGCGCAGTTCCTGGAAGGGCTCACCGAGTCCGCACTGCACCAGCTCTCACGACTGGTGACGCCTCGGACCTTCGAATGCGACGCCATGCTCTTCGAGGAAGGTGCTCCTCGAACCTTTCTCGCAATCCTCGGCACCGGCGCGGTCGCGATCGAGAAGACCGTCCAGGGACGGCCTGTCCGGCTCGTCACCCTTGGCGCTGGTGAGGCGATTGGTGAGGGGCTGCTCCTCGACGACTCGCCGCATGGGACGAGCGCGCGCGCCGTGCAGCGCACGGAAGCGTTCGTCATCACGGCGCCCCAAGTTGAGGAAATGCTCAAGGAGTTCCCCGCGCTCTACGCGGCGCTCGTCGCCCGCGCGGCGCGGACGATCTCGCGGCGGCTCGCCGCGACCGATGCCACGCTCGTAGGACACGGACGCACGCTCGGCTTCACGAGCTCGCGAACGCGCCGGGAGCACGATCTGCTCGGCGAACGTGACGTGCCCGACGACGCGCTCTACGGCATCCAGACGCTGCGGGCGCTCGAGAACTTCCCGATCACGGGGATCGTGCTGCGCGAGTTTCCCGCGCTCGTCGAGGCGCTCGCGGCGGTGAAGGAAGCGGCGGCGCTCGCCAACGCCGATCTCGGCCTGCTCGACCGCGACATCGCCGATGTTATCGTGCGCGCGGCGCAGGAGATTCGGGCTGGCCGTCATCACGAGCATTTCCTCGTCGACATGATCCAGGGCGGTGCGGGCACGTCGACGAACATGAACGCGAACGAGGTGATCGCGAATCGCGCCCTCGAGCTCATGGGTCGGCCGCGCGGTGATTATGCGGCGGTGCACCCGAACAATCACGTCAACCTCAGCCAGTCGACGAACGACGTCTATCCGACGGCGGTGAAGCTGGCGCTGCACCGCTCGATCGACGAGCTGAGCGCGGCCGAGAAATCGGTCGCAACCGCGTTCCTCGCGAAGGGTGAAGAGTTCGCGCATCTGATCAAGATGGGACGCACTCAGCTGCAGGACGCCGTACCGATGACGCTGGGCCAGGAGTTCCGCGCGTTCGGCCACACCATCCTCGAGGACGTCGATCGGTTGGGCGAGGTACAGCAGCTGATCAGCGAGATCAACATGGGCGCGACGGCGATCGGCACCGGCATCAACGCGCCGCCCGGCTACTCCGACGCGGTGCGGGAGCATCTGTCGCGCATAACGAAGCAGAAGTTGATCACGGCGCCGGATCTCGTCGAAGCGACGATGGATACGGGCGTCTTCGTGCAGCTCTCGGGCGTGCTCAAGCGATGCGCGGTGAAGCTGTCGAAGATCTGCGACGACCTGCGCCTGCTCAGCTCGGGCCCGCGCGCCGGCCTCGGTGAGATCAACCTTCCGGCGATGCAGCCCGGCTCTTCGATCATGCCGGGGAAGGTGAACCCGGTCATTCCTGAAGTCGTGAATCAGGTCTGCTTCGACGTCATCGCCGCGGACGTTGCGGTGACGCTGGCAGCGGGCGCGGGGCAGCTGCAGCTCAATGTCTTCGAGCCGTTGATCGCTTTCCGGCTCCTCTCCGCAATCGGGGCGATGCGCAATGCGTGCGTCGTGCTCCGCGACCGCTGCGTGAATGGAATTACAGCGAACCCCGACCGGATGCGCTACTTCGTCGAGCACTCGATCGGCGTCGTGACCGCGCTCGTTCCCGCGATCGGCTACGAGCGCGCGACGCAGGTGGCGAAGGAAGCGCTCGATAGCGGGCGCGGCGTCTACGACATCGTGCGGGAGAAGGGACTCCTCACGCGGCAGGAGCTCGACCGGATTCTGAATCCCGCGGCGATGACCGGCGACGGAGCGACGAATGCCTCGCCGTCGTAAGCGTCTCGACCCAGCGCTGTTCCGTCTGCCCGTCGACGAGATTCGACAGGGCTTCTACACCGACAAGTACTTCGAGCGCACGCGCGAGCTGCTCCGCGGCGATTCACACTCGCCGCGCGTGCTCATGCAGGTAACCGGGAAGTCGCCGGGCTATCTCAGCGGCATCGACGAGGCCGTCGCGATCCTCAAGCTGTGCGCCGAGGATTGGCCGAGCCTAACGGTGAGCGCGCTGTACGAGGGCGATGAGTTCGAGGCCTGGGATACGGTGATGACCATCGAGGGGCCTTACGAGTGCTTCGCCCACCTCGAGACCCTCTATCTCGGCGTGCTCGGCCGCCGGACGCGGATCTGCACGAACACGCGCCGGCTCGTCGAGGCGGCGCGACCGAAGCCGGTGCTGTTCTTCGGCGCACGGCAGGACTTCTGGGGTGCGCAGCCCGGTGATGGCTACGCCGCGTATGCCGGCGGCGCGACATCCGTGTCGACCGATGCGCAGGCGTCGCTCTTCGGCGGCTCGGGCATCGGGACGGTTCCACATTCACTCATCGCTGCATACGGTGGCGACACCGTCCGTGCGTCGCAGGCGTTCGCGACGCACGTGCCGGGCGTGGACCTCATCGCGCTCGTCGACTACGAGAACGACTGCGTGCGGACGAGCCTGGAGGTCGCGCGCGCGCTCGAAGGGCGGCTCTGGGGCGTGCGACTCGACACGTCGGAGAATCTCGTCGACAAATCCGTCATTCCACAGATGGGCGCGTTCAAGCCAACGGGCGTGAACCCACCGCTCGTCTGGAACGTGCGCAACGCGCTCGATGCGGAAGGGTTCGGCGAGGTGAAGATCGTCGTCTCGGGCGGGCTCGACGCGGCCCGCGTCCGCGCATTCGAGGACGAGAAGGCACCGGTCGACGTGTACGCGGTGGGGACGTCGATCGTGCACGATGGCCGGTTCGATTTCACCGGCGACATCGTCATGGTCGACGGCGCGCCGCAGTCGAAGGTGGGGCGCGAGCTCAGGGCGAATCCAAAGCTGGATCGCGTGAAGTAGTGGCGAGTGGCGAGTGGCGCGTTGCGAGTACGTTCGTCTTTACTCGCCACTCCTCACTCACAACTCGCCACTCTTATGGCTGGTCTCCGACTCGACGGCGCCGGACAGGCGAAGATGAAGACGCTCGATGATGCCGTGAACGCGTTGCTGCGCGTGAACGGGCTCGTCGAGCAGTACGCGCTACAGATCAAGAACAACCAGCCGGGCTCGACGTTCCTCTCCAACATCAAGCGGCAACTGCCCGCGTTGAGCGAGATGCTCAAAGCCCAATTCGGCATGATCTCCGATCAGATCATGGCGACGAGTCTCAGCTCGAGCCGCGGCGCGAGCGAGCAGATGCGTGTGCGTGCGTTGCGCGAGGGCGTCGCTCAGATCAAGACCGCGCTCGAGATCGCGATCGCGATGGTCAAGGACAAGCACAGCCTCGACGACGAGAAGGAGCGCAAGTAGAGCGCGTAGCGTCGTTCGGCAGCACGCAACACGCGGATCTTTCGTGCTGCGCGCGCGACAGCGGCGCGCGCTGTGCATGTCGAGCGGCGGCTTGATTCAGCCAGAGTCAGCCGGTACTTTGCCGTTGCTCCAGACCAATGCGCCCCGGGCGCGCGACATCACGTCGTGTCGATTGCGGCGCACCGCACGCCGGAAAAAAAAGGACAGCGCAATGCATCATCGATTCCGCCCGCGCCGGCTCGCTCGTGCCGCGCTGACGGTAGCGCTGGCGGCCTCCTCGCTCGTCGTCGCCGCCTGCGGCCAATATCCGAACTCCATCTTTCACTCTCGAACAGATACCAATCGCGACGTCGGATTTCTCTTCGAAATCCTGATCTGGTTCGGATCGATCGTCTTCGTTGTCGTCGAGGCGATCCTCATCTACACTCTCGTGCGTTTCCGGCGGCGTGGCGTGGCCCGCACCCCCGAGCATGTGCACGGCAATACGACGCTCGAGATCACGTGGACGATCATCCCCGCGCTGATTCTCGTTTTCATCGCCATTCCCACGGTCCGCACCATCTTCCGCACGCAGGCGAAGCCGCGGAGCGACGCGCTGCAGGTCGAGGTGATCGGGCACCAGTGGTGGTGGGAGTTCCGCTATCCGCAGTTCACGATGCGGAGCCCCACCGGAAAGCTCGACACCGTCGTCACGGCAAACGAGCTCTATCTGCCGCAGGGCCGCACGGTGAGCTTCACGTTGAAGTCGCAGGACGTGATTCACTCGCTCTCGATGCCCGCGCTATCGGGGAAGCGCGATCTCATCACGACCCACGTGAACTATCTCTGGTTCACGCCGGACTCGGCACAGGAGACCGCATACAACGGCTTTTGCGCCGAGTATTGCGGCGCGTCCCACGCGAACATGCGCTTCCGCACGTTCGTGGTGTCGCCAAGCGATTTTCAGAGCTGGATCGCGCACCAGGAGTCGCCGGCGGCGTTCACCGTCCCAGCGCCCGGGCAGACGGCTGCGAACAACACCGCGGCAGCGCAGGCTCCCGGGGGCGCGCAGCCGCAGGTACCGGCGGGCGCGCAAGTTCAGCCCAATCGCAACCTCAATAACGGGCCGTTGAGCGGACGGGCGACCGGAACGAACGGACCGACGGTTCCGTCCGCGGGTGCGCCTGGAGTCGGCGTTCCGGCGAATGCGGCGCCGGGTACACAGACGGCGGTCGCGCAGGCCGGTTTCATCGGTTTCCCTCGCGAGCGCATGCCCGCGTACACGCTGCCGACGACGCCCGTGCCCGCCGACATCCAGTACAGTGATCCCTTCGGCGATCCGTCGCGTGGCGCGCAGCTCCTTATGCAGGGGAAGGGCGCCTGTCTCGGTTGTCACACCATTCGCGGCAATCCGAGCATGATCGGCCAGATCGGACCGAACCTCACGCACATCGGCAGCCGAACGACGCTCGCCGCCGGTCTCTTCCCGAATGACGCGCGACATCTCGCGCTGTGGATCAAGAACGCGCGCAAGATGAAGCCGGGGGTGTTGATGCCGACGATCGGCGTCAACGAGTACGACCCGCAGTTAGGCACGACGATGAAGGTCGGTCTCACGGATCAACAGATCGCCGATATCGTCGCGTACCTGCAGGCTCTGAAGTAGTCGCAGCACCGCTCTTCCGCACATCGACGAATACTCTGGAGATATAGACGCATGGCAACGACTGCCGCGGTTCCAACCTATTCCGGCACGAGTGAGCACGCCGAGACTGGGCTCTGGAGCTGGCTGACGACCGTCGATCACAAGCGCATCGCCGCGCTCTATCTCGGGACGTCGCTCTTCTGGTTCCTCATCGGAGGCATCGAGGCGACGATCATCCGCGCGCAGCTGGCGTTCCCGAACGGCAAGGTGGTATCGGCGCAGGTGTTCAACGAGCTGTTCACGATGCACGGCACGACGATGATTTTCCTCGTCGTGATGCCGCTGTCCGCCGCGTTTTTCAATCTGCTCATCCCGCTGCAGATCGGCGCCCGCGACGTGGCTTTCCCGCGGCTCAACGCGTTCAGCTACTGGGTCTACCTGTTCGGCTCGATTTTTCTCAACGTTTCATGGTTTATCGGATCCGCTCCTGATGGTGGATGGTTCGGCTACACGCCGCTGACGACGCTCGCGTACTCGAAGAATCTGAACATCGATTTCTGGGTGCTGGGGCTCCAGATCCTCGGCGTGTCGTCGCTGGCAGCGGGCTTCAACTTCATCACGACGATCGTCAACATGCGCGCGCCCGGCATGTACTTCATGCGCATGCCGATCTTCACGTGGATGGCGTTCATCGTGCAGTTCCTGATCGTGCTCGCCTTTCCGGTGATCACGATCGCTCTGATCTTCCTGCAGTTCGACCGGTTTTTCGGCACCAACTTCTACGAGATCGCGCAGGGTGGCGATCCGCTGCTCTGGCAGCACCTCTTCTGGATCTTCGGGCATCCGGAGGTCTACATCCTGATCCTGCCGGCGTTCGGTCTTGTCTCCGAGGTCCTGCCGACGTTCTCGCGAAAGCCGCTGTTCGGGTATCCGGTGATGGTCTATTCCGGAATGCTCATCGCCTTCCTCGGCTTCGGCGTGTGGGCGCACCACATGTTCGCCGTCGGCATGGGGCCGATCGCCGATACGGTGTTCGGTGTTACGACAATGCTCATCGCCATTCCGACCGGCGTGAAGATCTTCAACTGGATCTTCACCATGTGGGGCGGCGTCCTGCGGTTCACGACGGCGATGAAGTTCGCGATCACGCTCGTGGCGCTGTTCACGGTTGGTGGGATCTCCGGCGTGATGCACGCGTCGCCGCCGGCGGACCTGCAGCAGACGGACACGTACTTCATCGTCGCGCACTTCCATTACGTGCTCGTCGCCGGGTCGATGATGGGGTTGTTCGCCGGCGTCTATTACTACTTCCCGAAATTCACCGGGCGTCTGCTCGACGAGACGCTCGGCAACTGGCACTTCTGGCTCTTCTTCATCGGCGTGAACCTCACCTTCTTCCCGATGCACTTCTCGGGACTGTACGGGATGCCGCGCCGCATCTACCGCTATGATGCCGGCCAGGGATGGGAGCTCTTCAACCTTCTCAGCTCTATCGGCGTTGCGTTCCAGGCGGTGGGAACGATCATCGGCTTCTGGAATTTCTGGCGGAGCAGCAAGGTTGGTGCGATCGCCGGTGCCGACCCGTGGGGCGCCCCAACGCTCGAGTGGTCGATCCCGTCGCCGCCGCCGGACTACAATTTCGCGACGATACCCACAGTTACGTCACGCTATCCGCTGTGGGACGTGAAATCGCCAGCGCTCACTGCTGACGTTCCACCTGGAGTCGTGGACCGCGGGCGGGGCCGGACCCCGCCGACGATCCGCATTCCGACGGCGCGCGAGCTCGGCATCCCGATGCCGAATCCCTCGATCAAGCCGCTCTTCGCCGCGCTCTTCATGACGCTGATGTTCGCGTCGCTGATCGCGATCCATAAGGACAAGGTGCAGCTTGCCGTTGCGCTCGTGATCGTCTTCGCCGGCGCGCTCACGGCCTCGCTCTACGCGTGGCTGCTCACACCACTCGAAGACGAGCACTAGTTCAGACTCCGAACTCAAACGATGTCTACTACCGCAGTCGCGCACGCGCACGCAGGCCATCCGCCGACCACTACCGGTCTCGATCACCGCAAGATCGCGATCTGGGCGTTCATCGGCTCGGAGTGCATGCTGTTCGCCTCACTGATCTCGACGTATCTCATCTACAAGGGACGCAGCGTCACGGGGCCCTTTCCCCACGAGTGGTGGTGCCGCGCCACGAAGGCGACGTCGGCCGCCGGTCCGATCGCCGGATGTCCCGCGGGTGAGCTCTTCAAGCCGATCCTCAACATTCCCGTCACGTCGCAGTCGACGTTCGTCCTTCTGATGTCGTCGCTGGCGATGGTGCTCGCGTTGGCAGCCGTCGAGAACAACGACAAGCCCGGCTGGGCGGGACCCGGCTGGGGCGGTCGGCTGCTGGAGTCGTCAAAGCTCTGGCTGCTCACAACGGCAATCCTCGGCGCGGGCTTCCTCTGCTACCAGGCGTACGAATTCACCTCGTTCATACACGAGGGCCTGACGATCAAGACGAACCTCTTCGGCTCGTCGTTCTTCACGCTCACCGGCTTCCACGGCGCGCACGTGACCGCGGGCGTGCTCTGGCTGTTGACGCTGCTCGCCATCGACATCAAGCGTGGCCTCGGCCCACGCGACGCCCTTCTCGTCGACATCTCGGCGCTCTACTGGCACTTTGTCGACGTCGTCTGGATCGCGATCTTCACGCTCGTGTACCTCATCCGCTAGCGGCGACCATCATGGCACACGAACCAGCGCACCACGGCGCCCCCGAGACAGTCGCGTCGGCCGAAGCACACGTCGCCGGCGGCGAGGTGCACGAGCATCCCACGTGGCACACCTACAAGTGGGTCGCGCTCATCCTCACGGTCATCACCATCGTCGAGGTGTGGGTCTACTACATCCCGGCGTTCGTGGCGTCGCGAATCTTCGTTCCGGCACTGCTCACGATGTCGGCGGTGAAGTTCGTGATCGTCGTCATGTTCTACATGCATCTCAAGTACGATCACAAGCTCTTCCGCGCTCTCTTCACCGGCCCACTGATCATCGCGATGACCACGATCATCGCGCTGATGTTCCTCTTCGCGAAGCTCGTCATTCGCACCGGATGATCGCGCCGCTCCACTTTTTCGGTCTGTTGCACACGGGCGCGACGCTGAGTGCGTCGCGCTTTTCCGTCCACGCCAGCACGGTCATCGGCATTCTCGCCCTCGCCGCGCTGTACGGGTGGCGGGTGCGCGTGCATGGACGCGCTGGTGGCACCGCGCTCGGGCGAGCGAAGCCGACGGTGCTTGCCGTCGCGCTGGTCACGCTCTTTCTCTCGTTGAACGGCTGGCTGCACGATCTGAGCGACTCGTATCTCTTCAGTGCTCACATGGTGCAGCATCTTCTGCTCGCGCTCGTCGTCGCGCCGCTGTTGATCATGGCGACGCCCGGTTGGATGCTGCGTCCCGCGCTCGCGTCGAGGCCCGTGTCTGCCGTAGCACGTTGGTTTACGAATCCCCTCCGCGCTTTCGCCATCTTCAATGTCGTGATGTGCGCCTGGCACCTGCCGCCGCTCTACAACCTGGCGATGGCGCACCACAACGTGCACATCGTGCAGCATCTCATGTTTCTCGTCGCGGCCGTGCTGATGTGGTGGCCGATTCTGAGCCCGCTCCCGGAGCTGCCCCGGCTCGCCTACCCGCTGCAGATGCTCTATCTCTTCCTGATGAGCATCCCGATGTCGATCGTCGCCGTCTACATCGCGTACGCCAGCTCAGTGCTCTATCCGGCTTACGCCACCGCGCCACGGATCTGGGGTATCTCACCGATGCAGGACCAGCTGATCGGTGGTCTCATCATGTGGATCCCCGGCGGCCTGTTCTTTTTCACGATCATCTCGGTCATCTTCTTCAGGTGGCAACAGCACGAAGGGGACGAGACGGTCGCGGGTGCGCAGGTCGCCGCGGCGCAATTGCCCGTGTCGCGATAGATCGTCCAAGGAATTGGATGCCCGTGATGGTAGAGATCTCGACCGAAGAGCGCCGGGGACCGTCCCTACCTAACACCTAGCACCTAGCACCTAGCACCTAGCACCCAGCACCCAGCACCCAGCACCTACCCCATCATGTCCACCACGCTCGTTCCGCCAACCGAGAAGCTCGGCACAGTCGCTGACCGGCCTCGGGCCTCCGTCGGAGGACCAAAGCAGTCACGCGAGCGCCTGCTCTCCCTCGACGTCTTTCGAGGTCTGACGGTGGCGGGGATGCTGCTCGTGAATGACCCGGGCACCTGGAGCGCGATCTATCCACCGCTCGAGCATGCGACCTGGAATGGCTGGACCCCGACCGATCTCGTATTTCCGTTCTTTCTTTTCATCGTCGGCATCACGACCCATCTCTCGCTGAGTGCGCGCCGAGCGCGGGGCGCGGATGAAAGCGAGGTGCGCCGCCAGATCGTTCGTCGCGGGGCGATGATCTTTCTGCTGGGCTTTCTGCTGAACGGGTTTCCGTTCTTCACCTGGGGTGCCGTCAGCGGAGTAGCCGATCCGACGTTCATGCAGCGCGTCGTCGATCGCCTCTTTCACTGGCGCATCATGGGCGTGCTCCAGCGGATCGGCCTCGCCTATATGTGCGCGGCCCTGCTCACCCAACGCGCAACTGTCAAACGGATCATCGTAACCGTCGGAGCGCTCCTCGTCGGCTACTGGCTCGCGATGACGGTACTTCCGGTGCCAGGCACGAACGGCACGCTCGGAGGGTTGCTGCTCGACGTTCCTTCGGGGACGATGGCCGCGTACTGGGATCGCTTCTTCCTCGACTGGAGTCGATTCGGCCTCGGCAACCACATCTGGTCGGGTAGCCTGACCTTCGATCCCGAGGGGCTTTTCTCGACGATCCCTGCGATCTGCACCGCGATGCTCGGCGTTCTGGCGGGCAGGTGGATCGGGAGCGAGCGCACGATCGAGGAGCGGCTGAACGGGCTCTTCGCCGTCGGTTGCTTGGCAATGACGCTGGGGATGATCTGGAATTGGGGCTTCCCCATCAACAAGAGCCTTTGGACCAGCTCGTACGTCGTTTTCACCGCGGGTCTGGCTGCCGTTTCGATCGCGACGATCATGTGGCTGGTCGACGTACACGGCCTGCGTCGATGGACGAGCTTCTTCGTGATTTATGGGACCAACCCGCTCATCGCGTTCATGGGCTCGGGTCTCCTCGCGCGGCTGATTTACTCGGTGATCTCGGTGCAGTACCATGGCGAGCGCGTCCAGCTCCAGAGCGCCATTTATCAGTCGCTCTTCGCGTCGTGGCTCGCGCCGGTGAACGCCTCGCTGGCATTCGCGCTCTGCTTCGTGGGGCTCTGGTTCTGCATTCTGCTCGTGCTCTACCGCCGAAAGATCTTCCTCAAGGTCTGAGCGCGAACCGCTGCCGCCGCATCTCGTTGCACTCCGTCACCGGCGCGAACCGGAGCGATTCTGCGCGCCATGGGTAAAGAAATTGGAACACGAGTTGCCAATTCAGACTCTATGAGCGGCTGTCGCACCTTCCTCGAGAAACGACTCTGGCTGCGCCGTGTCGGACGATTGGCATTCGCCACGACGTGCGTGGTTGGAGCGCTCTGCGCGTCCGTCGCCATCGGGCACGCCGCTGCGCCATTGGCGCAGGCACAGGCTAGCCAGCAGGACGGCGGGGCTGGCGATTCCACTGTCGGCACGACGAGAAAGGCCAAGCCGAAATCGCGCGCGCGCAGGAAGAGCTCGAGCAGCAGCGTGAGTCGTGGCGAGGTGGCGAATCGGCGAAACGTTCTCTCGTGGACGTCGCCGCGAGGTGTCGAGTCGCTCAATGACGATCTTGGCGCCGCGCTCACGCAGCATACGCGGAGTGGCCGGTGGGGCGTGATCGTCGTGTCGCTCACGCGCGGCGATACGCTCTTCCGCGCGAGCCCCGACGTGATGATGCAGCCCGCCTCGACGATGAAGATGTACACGTCGGTGCTCGCGCTCGATCGTTTCGGCGCCGACTATCAATTCAAGACCTCGGTGCTTCGCGAGGCCACGGTGGGGCCGGACGGCACGCTCGAGGGCAGCCTGTATCTGCGCGGGGGCGGCGACCCGTCGCTTTCACCGCGGTTCTGGGGCACGACGAATCCGATGGACTCGCTCGCGCGGCTGGTCGCGGCATCCGGTATTCGCCACGTCCACGGCGACATCATCGGCGACGCGAGCGCGTTCGATCCGCAGCTCGTACCCGAAGGTTGGCAGTCACGCTACCTCGGCGCTGCCTACGCGGCGCGCGTCTCGGCGTTGTCGTTGAATGAGAACCTCGTGTGGGTTGCCGTGCAGGCGGACGGCAACAGCGCCGCGGCCACGCTCGACCCGCCGACGACGACAATTCCGGTGCAGAGCACGGTGCGGGTCGTCGGCGGGAGCCGTGGCCGGATCAGCGCCGTTAGGCAGAAGGACGGCAGCATTCTCGTGCGGGGCACGATCGGGAAGTCGGCGCCGCCGCAGCGGTACTCGCTGGTCGTGGACGACCCCGCTTCGTTCACCACGGGCGCGTTGCGTGCGGCGCTCGAGAAGGCTGGGGTCGTCGTCGACGGGCGGGTGACCGTTGGAACGACGCCAGGCAACGCGACCGAGGTCGCATCGCTGGCGTCGCCGCCGCTGGCCTACATCATCGCCGAGATGAATCGCGAGAGCATCAATCTGTTCGCCGAGCTGCTGTTCCGCGACGCAGCGCACGCGGCTGCGCCCGACCAGGCTGGCTCAGCGGCGACGGCGCTCGCCACGCTTCGGTCGTTGCTCTCGGAGAAGGTTGGCGCGCGCCCACAGGAGGTACAGGTGTCGGACGGCAGCGGGCTCTCGGTGCTCGACCGCGTGACACCGCGCTCGATGGTGGAGCTACTCTCCTATGCGCATCAGGCGCCGTGGGGGGCCACCTTCCACGCCTCGCTGCCGCTCGAGGGCGAATCGGGAACGCTCCGGCACCGCGCACGATCGACGCCGGCCCGCGGCAATCTCCACGCGAAGACCGGCACCACCAACACCGTCGCGTCGTTAGGCGGCTACGTTACGGCGAAGAACGGCGAGATCCTCGCCTTCTCGTTCCTCTACAACGGAAGCGATCGCTGGAACGCGAAGCTCGCGATGGATCAGATGGGCGCGACGCTGGCGGAGTTTGTGAGGGAGTGAACGGTGAACGGTGAACCGACCACCGTTCACGGTCAACCGTCAACCGCCCTGATCTTCACCCCGCGCTTCGCGAGCTCGGCGATGTACTGCTCCGGAGGCACGCACTCGTCAGGCGTGTGAACGCCAGCCGGCTTCACCTGGCCACGCACCTGCATCATCCCCGTGATCGAGAGCGAGTACCCGGTCGTCCGCATCATGGCACTCACATGGTGCTTCTCGTCGTAGCGATCGATTAGCTCAAAGGTGAGCGTCTTGTCCTTTCCGCCCTTAGTGCCGCTCACCACGACTCGTAATGCAAGGAGATCCTTGCCCTGCGGCTTCGTGAGGCGCGGGCCGACGATCGCGATGAACGCCTCGCGCGGCACCACCTTCACGCCGTTGATGTCGACCGGATTCATGTCGAGCAGCCCGAGGTCACGAATGGCCTCCATGCGCTCGGCGTGCCCCGGATAACGCAAGGTCTTGTACTCCATCTGGGGGATCTTGCCCTCGTACCGGAACGCCATCGTGGACAGGCCGCCCGCGGTATGGAAAGCCTCGAGCGTGCCGACGCCGTCGCCGAAGCTCACCGGCTCGAGCTCGGACAGCGCGCGCACCTGCGTGCGCTTGCCATCGCGCAGCACCCAGGAGAGCGTCGTGTAGTAGTCGAGCACGCCCTCGAGCGAGTAGACGATCTGATAATTCAGCGGCGGCTCCGGACTCTGCGGCAGTCCACCAACGTAGATGCGCACCGAGCGCACGACGTCCAGTTGGCGGATGCCATACTCCGCGAGAATGTTCACCATTCCCGGAGCGACGCCCGTATCGGGGACGACCGTAACGTTCTTCTGGCGCGCTTCGGCGTCGAGCGTCTTCTGCTGATTCACGATCTCGGTGTTGCCGCCGAGGTCCGTGAACTGAACGCCCGCTTCGACGGCGAGCCGCGCCATCTCGAAGTTGAAGTAGTACGGGATAGCGCTCATCACCCCGTCGCACTCGCGCATGAGGCCGCGCACGGCGTCCTCATCGCGGACGTCGAGCGGCGTCGGCAGCAATCGCCGTCCGGAGTACGGCGCGAGAAAATCGGCGAGATGGCTGATCTTCACATCGGCCAATCGAACCTGCTCGACTTCCTTGTCCTGCAACAGATCAAACGCGCAAGCGGAGCCTTGCAATCCGGCTCCGAGAACGAGCATCCGCATTTCGAGAACGTCTCCAGGAAGAGAAACCCGCTACGGCCAACGGGAAACTAAACGCGTCTCA
>Ga0136846_1227860_pt1 | contig 14451 bp, 15 predicted proteins | sample HopSoiMetagenom2_FD_96841 | JGI IMG/M metagenome (GOLD analysis project Ga0136846, IMG submission 96841) | Grasslands soil microbial communities from Hopland, California, USA - 2 Assembly 2016 (version 4) | ecosystem: Environmental > Terrestrial > Soil > Grasslands | place: USA: Hopland...
TGGGAAACAAAACGGAATGTACCGGATTTTTAGCACGTACAACCATCAAACCAGAGACCAAAGCAGGGCTCGACAAAACAGAAAGTATCATGGTACGTCGTCCTCCCTTGAAATGGAACTTGAATGAAGACGCATTCAAGTCGATCTATTACGACCAGCGCGGTTGTTCGTATTTCATTTTCTTCTTCCAAGCCGACGCTCTTCTTATAAAAGAAAGCACTCACTGAATTACTTACTGAATCTCGTCTTTCTCTCGACGCCGAGAATTTTGGACGTGTCCGGGTCGATCAGAGGTTCGGCTTGCTTCTCCCCCACCCTCGCCTATGAAATGGATAACCCTTGCTGCCATAGCAGCAGGATTTTCAGGGCTTCTGTTGAAGCGGAATAGGAGGAAGCCATGCATTCTTTCAAGAATCTCCAAACCCCCCCTTTACCTTCTCTTTCTATTCTATAAAAAGGCGAACATCTAATCTAGGCCCGGTCGCCTTTCTATGAAGGCGAGCAGCCCAGCCCCCTTGTTGAAATTTGGATATTAAGGAAGCCGTATTTCGCAATAGCAGCTCCGAGAAGCTGGGCTTAGGGTGCGCCTCCTGCGGTCGTTTCAGTGACTCAATTGGCTGGCTTCCCTCAGCTCAGACTGGTGTCGCCACCTCTCCCAGGACCGGAATGATTATCCCCGCCCGATGGGTCTACATTCATCCCTGAATGTCGTCGGGTACTCTTCACTTCCCCGCCATTCTTGTAACCGTCACCTGTAATCCGCGCAGGTGTGTCCGCACCCCCTGGAGTGGACGAGAAAGAAAGGATTTTTTCTCGGAGCAACCCCCAGGTTCCAGACCCAGGAGTTCACTTTCCCGTATGAGCATTCGGTACATATATAAGTCAGTGGAAGAGTCAAAGGGTCACCACTACTGAGGATCTCCCCCCTTATCTTAGAAGGGTCGTCTGAGGGTTCGCCGCGGTTCATTGCTGTGCTTACACACTAGGCTACCCTTCTCCGAAAGCTCCGCGGGACCACCTATCACTAGTCTTCGGCCGGAGGGGTTTATTGCACAAAAAGGCCGGGACGCGGGCTCCCGCAGAGGAAAGCCCAACGAATGTCAGATGCAAAGCCCCGCACCTCATTAAGATCATATTGGCATACTCTCCTAAAAAAAAAAGAGCAGACCCCATTGAAGACGGGAGTGAGGTACAACAAGGCCATTTCCGTCCACCTTCTCACGGAGCCGTACGTGGACGTTACCGCTCATACAGCTCCCAGCCAGCAAGCAGTTAGCTTTCCTCTAGAAGTCATGGAAGTGTGGATAAATCGACGGAAGGTTTTTATTCCTTAGAAACCCGCCCTAACCGTTCTAAATATGGACGGAGAGCGGTCTTCCTTTTTTCGGGGTGCTCCAGATCACATTTAAGATCTAGGAAAGACGATAGGGAGTTTGTGGGCTTCCCTTGGCATTGCAAGATGGCCTCTATCGTCTTTTCGAGAGCCCCCCGTTGCCCCGTCAAGGGGCTGACATAGAGAGACCTAATTAGTGCCAGCCGAAACTCGGAATTAGCCCCAATTCCGGTAACCAGCTCTGCTTTCAAGGAAGGAATTCTTATCTATTTATCGAGGCAATTATACTCATATCGACAATATGAACTGCCGGTGCTTAGGCAGACGCCCCATTGTTCTTGGGGGAAGCCCACCAAAGCAGGATTTTTTTGGAAAGGGCAGTAGTGGGGGTGGGGAAACGCAGAATTGAGTTCATGCCACGACGATCTATACGGAAGGGAAGTTTTGTTGATGCTTTCCTGTTTAGAATAACTAGTTAGGAAGTGATGAGCAGGAAAATTGGGTCACGTAGATCTTCTATTTCGCCGGAATTCGTTGATTGCTCCGTACTCATTTACAATGGAAAAACTCCTGTTCGTTGTAAGATCACTGAAGGAAAGGTTGGTCATAAATTTGGAGAGTTTGCTTTTATTTTACACGGAGACGAAGACCCTATCGAACAAATAGAGGAAAGGGCGGAAAGGAGATTCCTCGACGAGGACTAGTGAGGCTATAGTACTGACTATGCAGAGGACTACTTATTTATTCTTAGGGTGAATCAATCAGCTTCGGGTTATTCAAGGCTTCGATAGACATTGGGGAGATACCGTCGATGTTCACTTTATTTTAAGAACAGAATGATAGTATAGGTTGCTATTCGAACAAGCCACAGCATACTTTCCCAGGCGGGCTTGTTTGTCAATACCAGGCCGAAAAGGTTATCTATCACTCACCCCTGGAAACAAAGCGAAATCCGCATTTATTGAGAAACTGCATTCCCTCTTCTTTTACAAGACCATCTTATTGCCTCGTCCACCTTTATACGTGCAAACCTGTGTCATAGGCGTCAGTCTCGATGACGAAGGGCTTCTAGAAATCGGGCAGTTGAACTCGTGTTGGTAGTAGATCCACTATACTGGTATGATGGTTTATATGGCCTGAATCGGAATTCGAAGAGAAAGGTGCAACTCCTTCTCTCACATATCTTTTACGCCTTGCGGCTGACCGTTGGCTTTACTAGGAAGGGGTGGCCCCTCTCACTATTTAGTAGCCGCCTTACCTCGAACTGAGTGAACTGAGACAAAATCAACACGTATCTTTCTTTTGATGAAACGGAGCCTACTTTCTCTCGATCGTCCTTCATTTGTGTACAATAAATAGGAAGATTGAGAAGAAAGAGCAGTTGTTACCCGCCTCCACTATTAAGCAGCATGAGCCACTAGACTGACTCGATATCCGTGTGTGGATCCGCCCGAAGGCAGTCGATTGGAAAAGATGAAGACAAGGAAGAGCCATTCTTCATACATAGGAGCGAGTGGTCGAAATGGAAAGCGGACAAACGGAATTCTGTACAACTATAGGGTTCGGTTCTTTCTTCTGTCCCAGGTCCTTTCTTCTCTTGCGGATCTTTCTTTGAGAGATAGACGCTGTTCTCTGCCATACTGTGGCTGTGCACTTCTTCTTTCACTTGGTTTTTCTTCCTTCCCTTCGGTACTCCTTAACTCGGAGATACTCCTTCGGTACTACTTGAACAGATGGGTTTAGTCCCTTCCTTCGCTCAACTCTTTCTTATTCACACACGCCTACAGATATGTAGGAAGAACAAGCTAGGGAATAATTGGGGCTTATGTGGACCCCTTCCCTTTCATTTAAGAAAGAGGTCTTCCTAGCTGACTTGAAACTAGATCTTCTTCCGAGTTTCGTTCTCTATGGCTTGTGAATTGCTGTACTGCCTGTTTCACTCTCTTCTAAGGGATCTCCTCCTATGGAGGTATGTAAAGTGGGTTCTATCGCATTTTCCATCTTAGGGCGAGCAATATAAGCAATTCTGGTATCAACAGATACATTGTTTGGGAAAGAAAGTGAAAACAATAGATCCAATTCTGGGTTTTGGGGATGGATTTATCACAACCCTGAGGTGCTTGCTAATCTCTCGGACGAGTCGATGTCAATAGCAATTCTGATGAAACATCTTTAGTGCCTTTCGCCTTTGAGCTCCATCTCTGGACGGAAACATCATATTTGTGCCACGAAGGGCAGGGAAAAGAAGGATACTGATATCTCAGAACTGAATAGAGCAGAGCAGCCTACCGACCCAGGGCTTAGATTGTATTTCTCTTTCGAGCGTTCAAAGCTCCAATAGAATCAATGGATGCATGCCCAGCTCCAAATACAGATGCAAAGCCTCCAGACGGTGCTGATTCGGGAAGTAGTTGCGGAGAGGAAACGGTCACGTTTTCTTCTTTAAGTATAGGTGGATGGTATCGATCAGCGTTTGAAGGAAGCTCTGTTTTCCTATATATATATTCCTTCTTCGGCCAAAGACTACTGATGATTTCACTAATGTTGTTTGCGCGGGTGAGTGACCTACACCTTCGATTCTAGGCTCTTGCACTTTCACTGCCGACTGTGCTCATTGTCATCTGGCATGACAGCCCTTTATGGTTCTGGGGGAAGGTTTCAAAGAGGAGTCGCAGGTACCGTACTTTAGCGGCTATAAAAAGGAAGGAATGAGGAATAGAAACACGTCTACTATACGAAAATCATCTTCTGAAAATGAGATCAATTCAGCATGGCCAGTGACCCCAGCATCGTCCTGTAAGGTAGGCTCACATGGTGGTGTAGGGGAAGGCAGAACCGGGCTTATCTAAGGGAGTCGTAAGGGCGTGAAGAACAATCGATCGATATTACGCAAGAGAGGGCAAGGGATTACAACTTCCCAACTCAGGTACACTAGTCTGGTAAGCCTTCTTATTTATCGAAGAATAGCTCAGTCCCGAGGTAAGAACGGCTATCGTGGGATAGGTATATCGGCTCAAACCAACCCTGCGTGTTTCAATAGAATTCCTAAATAGTCAATGTAGGAAGTGCTGGGTCTATCTGGGTCAAAAAAAATCTCTTGATGGCCAGGAGAAGCGAGAACCCCAGGTACATAATCTCATTTATTTTCTTTTTGTGCGTTTAGGGCTAGGTTGTGCCATTGCTCTGGGCGCCGCCCGAGAGTAGGTAAATCCTCCGCGGAAGCTAGACCAGAGTATCTTTTTCGCCTTCAGCTCTGGAATCGACTATTGGTGGGTTGTAACGTGAACCTATGGATTTCAATGAACAGCTTCGATACCACAATCATAACGAATATGGGCAAATGAAAACCAGCATCTGTTGAGGGCGAGCCTACGTATGGACCTTACCACCCTACCTCTCGATTGTACAATCGGCTTCTTAGGCCCGGTTATCTATTTTATTCTTCTGATGAGAGATTTCTTCTAGCTTCGCATGGGCGGTCGGAGCCTAAAAGCCATCCATAGTAAGCCTCACAGGCAGTCCCGGGGAGGAGGCACCGCATTCCTGTAACATCTTATGTGGCTGCTCCCGCATCACTCACTTGGCGGGAATTCTTTGACAAGAAATGATTTCGAGAAAGTTTGAGAAAAAGAAATCAATTTATACTTATTTCTTCCAGCCAGTAAGTGGATAACCTAGCAATCAATATGCGCATGCAAGGAGGTGCAGCCGCTGGAGGAGCTGCCAATGTATGCTCCAATGACTCCCGCTGCCCCAGGGGCTAATAGAACCATCCCACCATTCTCTTTCGTAATCCTTGCACAATAGGATACCCACCGTATGCTCACTCTGAAAAGCCTACCAACCTCTTATTTGCTCTAAAATAACTATGACCCGGGTGACTCCATTCTGCTGTGGACGGACGTACCAACTCTGGTATGGAAAATGGAATAGGGGAGTTGCACTTTAGGAGGTCGAATCCACCCTTTTTCGAACCAAAGGAGCTAGTTATTTAGCTAGTAGTTTTCTACTCATTTACTTGTGGGAAGTACCTCTCTCTGTTTCCGCTGGCTCCCATCACACCCGCGAGTTGAGACTTTTTCTTATGTATAATGCTAAAAAATATGTATGATATGATAACTGTCTTCTAGCCGCACAGCCCATAATACTGCCTAGCGCCCGGCAACGGCTTTATAGTCAAAAGGGCCATCCGCTGATTCGGCACTGTCTGTACCGCAGCGTGCCTCACTGTAATCCCAATCTAGTGCGCGGGAACCTATTGCCCTTCTTCCGACTGAATCATACCCCTACCCATTCGACCTATCATCGTCTTCCTTAATTAATATGGATGTGGATCTTTACCCAAATCAAGTGAATTGAAAGCAAATTGATCCACAAATTCAGGTTAGTTAAGGGCGGATTCTCTTATTTGTGATGGCATCCTTGTCTTGAATCTCGAATGAATTGCGTATGATGGTGTTGATTTGCTAGTTTCTCAGAAAAGATTGAGTGGCCCTTATAGGAGACAGTAGCGCCAGGTTCTAATGTTGAACGTTTCCTGGTCACTGCTCAGCCGTAGTAGGCTGGCACTTCATATTCACATCGCCCATTTCACTTCACTGGAAAGTGGTAACTTAGTTCAGTTGGTAGAGCCACCCCTCCCACAATGCGTGCAACTAGCGGACAGATACAAGCGACTAAGGAGCGAGGCGGTCGATGAAGTTCACAAGGTCGTGGAACAATAATATCTCCTGTCCCTCGATCTTTTGACTCCGGTAGCGATGCCTTTTCGAAAGACTTCAGTGGTTAACTCTAGAATAATGGGCACTTCTGGCTACTATGTCTAAACCTTAAGGAGGAGGCATTTCAAGTATGGCCTTGATTTTACTCGGGTCGATTTCTATTCCCCGATGTCGAATGACAAACCCTAGGAATTTGCCTGACGAGACCATGAAGGCGCACTTCAACGGGTTTAACTTGAGTGCATGTTGCCTTAGGCGGTCGAATACGATTCTGAGATGTTGAAGATGTTCTTCATAGGATACCGCCTTTACAACGAGATCATCTACATAGCACTCGACAATCTTATGTATTATCTCATCGAAGATCTTAGTCATGGCGCGTTGATATGTAGCACCGGCGTTTTTGAGACCTTTGGGCATAACCTTGTTTGTAACAATATATGCCTATTGGAGTGCGAAAGGCTGTGCTTTATCAAGGCAAGCTTCTCTTTCTTTCGCCAATGAAGTTCATATAAGTGTATAGAAAGCCTTCTTTTCACAACCATGCACAAACCAAAGTGCTGCTGAAACGTGAAATCCATGCACCAACAAGTTCCAGTTCATAAGCAATGAAAAAGCAGAGTATATGGGAGGATAGTGGCTAAACTGTTCTCTTGAGGAGAGTGGGAAGTGACTAGTCCGATAGGAGAAGAGCGGAAGTGCGATCTTTCGATCCAATCTACGTCGACTAAAATCCATGTCTCATGGCACGAGGGCCATTGCGAGTTGATGTTGTTGCTTTACCGTCACAGTCTGTCCTCAAGAGAGGCATCCATTCCTGGCCAGACAAAGTTCCTATTAGTTCTCTTATAGGAAGCTAGTATACCTGAATGGCCTCCGGTAGCTGTCCCATGCAGTTCTTGCGCTATCCTGGCTCTTGCATTTCCAGCGGTCCCCACATAAAGCCTCCCTTTTTCCTTAATACCCCTTCCTCCTCTTCCCAACCATCTTGTCCTCCTCTCGCTTCACTAATGCTCTTCTTAACTTCTTCAGCTAATGAGTCTCCTTCGTAGCTTTGTTTCACTTCTCCTATCCAATCCGGCAACAACTTGCTCACAAGGGTGCATGCAACCACAGAATTTGTAACGACACAATGATTTGAAAAACAATCCAAAGATATGTAAAGAACACAGACAGTAAAGGTAGAAGATCATTTCCGGGTAGATAGGAGAGTTATGAAAATCCACAAACATGAATCAGAGTTTCGACTGGGTTCTCCAGATTGAACCAAAAGAAGACGAGTCTACAAATAAGAGAATTTCTCATTTTTGGGTTTATACCGAGCCAAAACATAGAATTTCCATTGAAGAAGGAAGTAAGGATGCTAGCCGGAGAATCCAGAAATAAATACTTCCCATTCCGATTCTTTTTTAGTTCCCAAGATAGAATTTCTTTGTTTTTGGCAAGAGCGGTGGGTGACAACGTGCAAGACTAGATAGGTTTGGCTTTGATCTGATCAATAGGAATAGGAGGAAGCGTTGGAGAGGTACCAAATGACTGAAGAGGGGAACCCATCTGACCACATGTAGAGCCAGCCCATAAGTAAATTCCAGAGAATTTCTTCATCTTCCAAAGTATGTGAGTGAGGTCAAAATTCCATGGATCGATCTCATCACTCACATCCAACAACTAGTGAAAGATGTAATGATGAAGCTATAGGAGAAGAAAAAGCGTTGGTTTTGATTGGTAATCTTGAGTTGTCATCTTTTGAAAGAGAGTAACTTGCTGGATGGAGAGCAGCTAGGAGAATCAAGTTCATCTTTACCCCATCTTTCATTCCAACTCTATTTTCTTGTGTGCGATCCTTCTTTCTGGTTTGGAATCCAAGAAGCTCAATTAGAAGTTTCAAGTTCGATCAGACACGAAATCTGGTATAGCCACCAGCCTAGATAGAACGGGCGGTATTCTCATTTCCTTGGCTCGTATGCCAACGGCCACTTTCCAGTATTGACAAAGATGGTGTACATGAAATGGTGATTGCACTTTGACTCAAAAGCACTATTCGATAAGACGCAGTAGAACTGTGCACCCGTTTTTGTTTGAGTTTGAGGCGACCTATACTAAACTCTAATAGCAAGGAGAGACAGCAGCTGATACCAGATCATACTACAGTACAGCTAGTGCGTGCTAAAACCCTCCTTGTGTACTAGGCTTATGAATAAACTAAACTGTTGAGACGTCTCTAGTGTAGGTGACAGGGAAGCCATGCTCGTTAGAAGAGAAAACAGATGGTTTGAGCAAGCATGGGTTCAAGCTCTAGTGGATGGGTTTGCTAGCTGAACGCAAGGATAATTCATCTACGTAGCTAGTTGGTTATGGTGGCGGAGAAGCCCCTCTTTGATTGGGCTCCTTTACTACTTTATTTAACCCGGGGTTCTGCCTAAAACCGGTATCTTATGCGTGTTCGACTAGTTCCATTTCGAATTCTCCTTCTTCGCTGGGGTCTACATACGAAAGAATGGAACACTCGACAGCTTCGATACTCAAATAACCAGCTCATTATGCTTAGGTTGGGTTAGGAAAACGAAGCTTTCCAAGTTTCGCGCATCTGTTTCTCCATCCGTTCTCTTCACATAAGAAGCCAGCCGCCTACTCCTACTATTGGGTCGGTTGGTCGGTCAAGTGAACCATTGGTTTCGCCACAAGGGAGGTACTAGTTATGACTTAGAGAAATAGTGATTGATGCCCAATTAGCTAGGGCTGCTAGTTGACTGTATAGAAAGAATATTGTGCCTCTAACTCACGCCCCTTAGACTCGAAAGTACTAAGGCACTTATTACGGTGAGGCAACGAACCACCATTATGGAAAACCCTTCTATCTAGACTCCCCCCATGCTTCTCGCGAGCAGTGGTTAGTGAGGTACTAGAAACCATCTTTTTTTCATTGCCTGAAAGAAAGTAGTATATTAGCGAGTCTCGCAGGTGACCTAGCCGGGTGGGTACGATTAATCTCACAACCATGCTGAATTTGAAAGCATTTCAATCTATCGAAAATCAAGTCAACCGTGGTTGGTATTAACTGGTGGTTTACCTGACTTGTTGTTCAAAACCTTGAGCGAATCAAACCTATAATGCCTTTTCCATACCTTCTTGGACCTGGCGAACCACCTTCTGAGGCTAATCCACCACCCACCAGTCCTATAGTCAATGTCAGGGGCTTGTGTTAAAGCCACTTCTAGGCTCTTCAAAGAAGCTTCTTTTAGCATATAAGGAAGCTAGGGAAAGAAAGGATGAGATGAGATCGAAGAGAGGATACGTAGCAAAGAAGAATCTGTTCGAGAATGCCCAGTTGGAGGAAGAACTGGTAATTCGTAATGGAAGGAAAATGAAATCAATAGCAATAGGAGAAGGGACAAATGCCACAGAACGAAGGACAACGATCGATAGCAGCCGTATGTTTGGAAAGGTAAAAAGTGAAGACGACGGTGCTTTAAAGCCAAGTGAGGCTCGTGACCCGGGCTCGTACACCACCAATTCGTGTTAAGTGCACAAGGGATGGGCTACTGAGATAGGACGATCAGCCAATACAACTTCTAGCCAAGTCTTTCCACTAGATTGAATTGATATTGGATTGGACCCATGACCAATAGAGAGGTTGCCATTACGGCCTGTATTCGGAGTTTCCTTGGGGTACGGTTCACACGTGAAAGAAAGTGCTTCGAAATAGAAAGTTGAGAAGACCTGCCTGGTTCTGTATCGGTGGATTGGAAATCTCTATCGGCAAGCAAAGGAGATCTGCAAAATCAAGTTTGAGCAAAAAAGAAGAAAGCAACAAGTTCTCCGTTTCCTGTTCCCAAAGGGTGTGAATGGAATCAATAATTAGATATATATAAAGTTGACGTAAGCTGTATGCATTCGGTGCCCGGTACGACTATGGATCATTCTATTCCTTTCCTTTAGGTAGTCCTAAAAAGCAAAACGTAATGGTAGAGGATGAAGGAGAAGTTGTTACTTGAGAAATTGGCTCAAATGATGAAAGCAAAGAATGAAGTCTGCACCTTTGACTACTGATGAACCGCCATTTCGTTCTTTTCTTCTTTGTTCGGCTTTCACAAGCAAGATACCTTGAAGCAGGTGACAGTCTATAGCCCAGGAGAGTACCATTGCTGACATGATACAATTGGCCTTCCTCTTCAGATTGATTTAGAACTTCAAGCGTTCAAGGCAAGGTTGTGCAATCTCTCGTACCTGCGAGAAAAGGGCTTATTTACTACTTTTTATCGATCAATGGTCCACCGGTCCCATCCAATGAGTGGTATCTGAGTATCATAGTATCATAATAAAGTGCATTTGTACACCCGCTTATCTTTCTATAGAAACTTATCTCTAAATGATTTTGAGATAGGACAACTTGTTTCTGGAATTACCCCTGCTACGTAGAATGGGATAGTGTCAACGTCCTTCATTATAGTACCGAAGATTCTAGGGGGCTGGCAGCACTGAACATGGTTCCGGTCAAGATATTGTGTTTGGTTCGGGAGACAACCATTGTAGATTCCAGCCGAGAAGACCAGGAAAAGATAAGGATAAAGAATGTCATATATCTCAGGAGCTAGATCACTTCCCGATGAACAAGTCAGAATTGCCTCAACAAAAATGGATGGAATTGGACCGAAAAAAGCCATTCAGCTTCGTTATCGATTAGGTATCAGTGGGAACATCAAGATGAATGAGTTAACTAAGTATCAGATCGACCAAATTGAACAAATGATAGCTCAAGATCATGTTGTTCATTGGGAATTGAAGAGGGGAGAACGAGCAGACATCGAACGATTAATTTCTATTTCTCGTTATCGTGGAATTCGTCATCAAGATGGATCGCCCTTACGCGGTCAACGAACTCATACTAATGCAAGGACTGCTCGCAAGCAAATTCGGAAATGAAAGAAGGCTACCGAAAGAACAAGCAACGGATTTCGCGCTCATCCCTTGCTAAAGCGCATACGTTTTCTTGCTCCTTGGTACTTGTCTGATCAATCACACTGTTCATTAGTTCACTTGATTTTGCGTTCATTTTCGATGTCTTGAACCGCTTACTAATCACGTATACGTATAGTAGACCCCCTTCGCCACTCCGCGTCTGGCCCGTCTTGGTCTCGCTCACTTCGCCCGCCTATCGTATCGGCTCGGCTTCGTCCGTCAAGCGACAGCTTCTGCCTCTGACGGCTTCACTATCGCTCATGACTGGTAGTTGTCTCTATGTAGTAGTCGGCCTTTGTTAAGCTTCGCCAGAAGCGACTAGTCGCTTCCCGAATGCCTCTTTCTTGTACTAATTAATGTGTATGGTCTAGTCTTTCCAATGCCTCCTTCCTTGCCGCCAACTCAATTAAGGTTGGCTACCTTGCTTTCGTTGCATTCGTTAAACGGTAGCTTCCGCGCCCTTCCTGCCTGCTTCAATTGATGTGAATGATCGTGTCTTCGACATCAATTGAAGTCTGATTAGATATGTCATTGAAACAAATCTGTTTTGTCTCTGTTTTCTTTTCGGATGATGAGGATGAGCCAGCCGATCCTAACAGAATTTTGGAGAAGCCGGACGACGAAGCCTAAAAATAAGATAAAGATGTCTCCGACGCGACCGGACTTCAACTAGATTTTATAGGGGTCAGGAGGGACAATAAAGATATGCTGTTTTCTATCAGTCCCAAGCGGATACCCCCCCAGCTTCCACGGTCCGCTTACCGAGGAAGAGATGCGGGAGGACCCAGGGCCAGAGCAAGTTGGGTTGGGGTATAGAGCCGTAAGCGCGGTGGGGGTGACAGAGGATGTGCTCGTACGGTTCATAGTTGGGTATGATATTCTCGTGGATTGTTGGGAACGTCCTCTATATTCGAAATATGCCTTTCTAGGAGCATTACGATCTGCAGCTCAAATGGTCCCTTATGAAGTCTCTATTGGTCTTATTCTTATTGTGCGCCTTGTGAGCACGTTTGGATCCGCGAAGGCAATCGCTCGGATCTTCCCCTAACCCAACCCGGGAACGGACCGGAGGGAACCGCAGCATGAGGAATGTCCGCGTCTCGTCGCAAGGCTCATTTTGAGTTTTGGGTCATAGGGCGGGCAGTGCAGTCCGGGGCACAAGGGTCCTGGTACTACCCAGGTGCGAAGAACCCCGGAGGCGACTGCAATGAGCAAAAATGTAACTCACCGGCCTAAACGACGAGCAAACACTCGAACGTGAGAGCAAGGGATCACCCAACGAATGGACGAGCTCCAAGGAGGGAGGCAAGAACCATGCTTTCAGAGAAGTGGCGGTCCGAATCCACTCTGACAAAAGAAAATAACAGACTAAGCCGTGCCGTAAGGGGGGCATTCTCCACACGGGACGGGGCCAAGGCCTTCATGTATGGGTGACAGATCGGCCATAGGAGTACTCCGGGATATACACCAGGGCAACTAATGTCGAGCATACGATGATGCCGCCCGTTTTCATTTCGTGAAAGTCCCCGGCAGAGGAAAGGGCTGTAGGTGATGGCGCGTTCTGCTTCTTAGGGCGATGAAATCGTTCCTATGGGATCGTGCGTGGCAGCTGGTATAGATGATGATGAAAGGCGGGCCGCTTGAACCGGGACCTATTCTCATAATAGGCAGCAAGCCTTAATAGGAAAGGGGGCGACTGATGACTGCCTTTTTCGTCATAAATCAAAAGGGTGGAATGTGGAGCTAATATGGCTGGCTACAAGTATAGCCAAAGAAAGATGAGACGAGACGGACTGTCAGAGGACGCAGCGGGACTACCAGGGGAAAGCCCGCCCCCGCTAGCTAACATAGATATCTATTCTCGGTGCGCATATTCGAGATTTAGAATCTCTTTCCGACCAGGCCAGGCCGAATCGGGCCACCACTTGGGATGGGAATGGCTCAGCCCACATGCATCATTTGATGAAAGCACTCCAGTCCAGTCGCCTCCGATCAGTGGCTTGTCAACCACCGGACCGTAGCTCCTCACCAAATGCCCCTGCGTTGGGGCAACACAGCACATGACTAGTTCGCTCAAGGACCACACCCTCTCGAGAGCAGGATGCCGGCCGAGATGGAGCGCCAACCTATACCAACCTTGCCCCAACATCTAAATAAAGGGCGGGCGCCGAAAAGGAAGCAGTGACGCCTTTTCGACGAAAGCTTAGCTTGGTAGGCGCAGCTTACTCACCCTACTCCCTTAGACAATGCAATGCTCTGAACACGAAAGTTTGCAGTTCAGCCCTCTTCTCCCATGCAGAGTCGCAGGCAGCGCCTCGGATAAAAGCACGGACGAGCCACATGCAGGGAAACTTGCACGTGTGGTTCTGGCCGGGGACCCCGGTATACTGTACTAATATGTGTAGGTCCCTGTAATTCGAGTGAGATTGTCATGGCGCAAAAGCAGATATGGTCCGGTATTCCCTTGTTCCCCGTATTGGTTATGTTCCTTATTCCTCGTCTAGCAGAAACTAATCGAGCTCCGTCTGATCTCCCAGAAGCGGAAGCTGAATTAGTTGCAGGCTATAATGTAGAATATGCGCGGGATGCGATCCTTAATAGTTCACTGTTGGCGGAAGCCAATGTCTCGGGGACTCATTCTGACTTAAACAAGGGGTGGGTCTTTACCAACTTCCAAATCCAAGATTTAGGGACAAAAAAGAGGGGCAGGGCACTCTTCATTCTTCATTCGAAACTCATGAATGTCGGGTCGGAGGTTTTTGCCTTGTTATCAAAAAGGGGAGTTGGGTAAAGCAAACTCCCTCCTTGGACGAGCACGGGGCTTAGTCAAGTAGAACCGGGTTGCGCTGCTTGATGCTCCGATCGAAAACAAATCAGTGGGGCCATGCCGGTACGACAGAATATGCGTTAGAAAGGTCAATCCCTCCCCCCCCTTTTTTTTGGATTCAAAACCGGGCCGAACTTCTAAAAAGCAGCCCACCCGCTTCCATAGAACAATATCGCGGCAACGTAGACCTAAGTGGATTTATTGGATCCTGGGGAACCATCACAAGTACGGCCGGCCTATAGAACGAGAATGCCGTGTCGTCCAGCGGAGCTTAGAAGAAGGTGACTCGGAGCCTAAGGAAGGTGACTCGCGCAGACAGCTGACTCCTTTTTCAATAGAAAGGAATAGCCAAACCTACCCAGCTGGCTGGTCAATCTCAGTGATCTTATCGGCCGGCAAAGCGGAGACGGACGACCACGGTCCCGACCTTACCAGCACCGTAGGTTTACTAATCAATGAAGCCCCTCAACCTACTATCTTTTCTTACAAACTCAACCAAGCCTAACCAAACCCCATGCTCACGACATGTTCTTGATATTGATTGAGTTGGAGGGAGTCAGAGACTACCACGGAATCCTTCCATAGTCACCCCGGTGACCTTCGTCACCAAA
>Ga0136846_1208968_pt1 | contig 14450 bp, 13 predicted proteins | sample HopSoiMetagenom2_FD_96841 | JGI IMG/M metagenome (GOLD analysis project Ga0136846, IMG submission 96841) | Grasslands soil microbial communities from Hopland, California, USA - 2 Assembly 2016 (version 4) | ecosystem: Environmental > Terrestrial > Soil > Grasslands | place: USA: Hopland...
GCGGCTGCCCTTTGCAGCATCTTCTCCAGCTTGTCCATGCGGTTGTGGCGGAAGGGCCGCAGCTTGGCGCCGGAGAGGCGGCAGCCGTCGAGGATCGAGGCGTGATCGCCCGAGTCGACGATCGCGGTGTCAGCCGGGCCGAGGATCGTCCCGATCGTGCCCACGTTCGACTGGTAGCCAGTCGAGAAGACGATCGCGTCCTCGGTCTGCATCCACTCCGCCAGCTCGCGCTCGAGCGCGACGTGCAGCGGTGTCGTCCCGTTCAACAGCCGTGAGCCGGTGACGCCGGTGCCGTAGGTCTCCAGCGCGTCACGTGCCGCCTGCTTGACGCGACTGTCCCCCGTCAGGCCGAGGTAGTTGTTGGAGCCGAGCATGATCGTCTCGCGCCCCTCCATCTCGACAACCGGCCCGGCCTCTGAGGTGAGCAGGCGGAAGTAGGGAAGGAGGTCGTGCTGCTTGGCCGCTTCGAGTTGCTCGAGGCGGTCGTGGCTGCGCGCCTTCTCGAATACGTCTATCGGGGCCCTGGCAGTTTCGCTCATGGCCAGAGTGTAGGTTCCGGCTCCCATGCCAAGCGTGACAATCAGGCCGGTTCGCAACCGCCGTGAGCTGAAGCGCTTCGTCAAGGTGCCCTTCCATCTGCATCGCGAGCGGCCGCAGTGGGTGGCGCCGCTGATCTTCGAGCGGATGGAGTTCCTCAACCCGAAGAAGAACCCCTGGTTCGAGCACGGCGAGGCCGAGCTGATCGTCGCCGAGTGTGACGGCGAGGCGGTTGGCCGGATCAGCGCCCACATCGACCATCGCTGGGACAGCTACCAAGGCGGCAGCGACGCAATGTTCGGCTTCTTCGAGACCGCCAACGACCCAGAGGTGGCGGCTGCTCTGCTGGTTGCCGCCACTGAGTGGGCACGGGACAAGGGTCGCAGCCGCATCCTCGGCCCGATGGACTTCACCACCAACGACGAGATCGGCATCTTGATCGAGGGCTACGAGCGGCGACCGATGATCCTCGAGCCCTGGCATCCGCCACACTACCGCGAGCTGATCGAGGCAGAGGGCTTCGAAAAGGCGATGGACGTGCAGATGTGGGAACTGCAGTTCGGCGATCTGAAGGAGGGAGAGCGCTTCGACCCCTCGATCCACGCCGCCGCCGAGAAGGCGCTGCACGACGAAGGGATCGCGATTCGCAACATGCGCAAGCGCGAGATGGCCGATGAGGTGCGCCGCTTCATGGACGTCTACAACGAGGCATGGGGCGACAACTGGGGCTTCGTGCCGATCACCGACGCAGAGGTCGAGTTCCAGGCAAAGAACCTCAAGCAGGTGATCGACGAGGAGTGGGCCTTCATGGCCGAAAAGGACGGCGAGGTCGTAGGCGCTGCCCTAACGCTTCCCGATATCAATCAAGTCTTGGCCAAGCTCAATGGCCGCCTGCTTCCCTTCGGCTGGCTTCGCTTTCTGCTCGGCAAGGGCAAGATCGACCAACTGCGCGTCTTCGCCCTCGGTGTCAAGCACGAGTACCGGCACAGCGGCGTTGCCGCCGGCCTCTACCTGAAGCACCTCGAGACGGCAGCGGCGCCTGGCACGATTGAAGGCGGTGAGATGGGCTGGATCCTCGAGAGCAATGGGCCGATGAACCGGGCCATGGAAGGCATGGGGGGGACGGTGGTCAAGAAGTACCGGCTCTACGAGAAGGCGCTGGGAGAATGATCCGAATTCCCACGCCCACGGATGACGTGTCTGGCGCGGCGCTGGATCGCCACGCACGTCCTCACGCGTAGCGCTGCTACGCGCAGCGGCCGCGCGCGTCGCCCGGCTTGGCCAGTCACGCCCCCGCGGGCACGTGAATTGCGAATCAGTCACCCAGCGCCTTCGAGTTCTGCGGAAGGTGCGGGGGTGCTCGCTGTTCGCGGCCGCGGGCACCGCTACAGTCGGCTGGGTGAGCAATATGGAGCTAGAGCCGGTGGCGGTCCGAGTTGTTCCTCGCGAGAGCTCCGGTTCGCTTGCGGTGCTTGGCGAGGCGCGAACGGCGGCGATAGCTGCTGCCGGGGGCGTGATCGCGGGCGCCGCCACCGTGGCGGCTGTGCGTGCCGTTGGCGCTGCTGCCGGGCGCAAGAGATCCCCGCGTCGTCTATCTCGCCGTGAACGACCCAACGTTGTCGCCAGCCGCTCCTTTCTGGTTGACGTGCACCTGCTCGGGCGGTGAGCCTCGAGCTGGAGGTCGCGCCGCCCTCGCCCTATCGGCTGCCGCGCTATGGCAGCGAGGACGGGGTGATGCGAGTTGAGGGCGGTATCGCCACCCGGCTGCTTCACGTCGACGGCTGCCCGGTCCTGACCAAGGCCTGGGAACCGGGCAAGGGGCGGGTGGCGCTGCGGGCCGAGCCGCTCGATCCGGGCTCGATTGCAGCGCCCCGCGCGCTCGACGGGGCTTGCGCCGGCGAGGCCGGCGAGGCGGAGCTGGAGCTGGCGCTGGAGCGGATGCGCTTCGCGCTTGGCGTCGATGACGACCTCGGCGAGTTCTTCCGGCGCTTCCGTCGCGACCCGTTGCTTGGGCCGCTGTTGCGCCGTCGCCCATACCTGCGTCCCCGTCGCCGGCCCTGGCCCTGGGAGGCACTCGCCTGGGCGGTCGTCAAGCAGCTGATCGAGACCGGTCGCGCCGCTCGCATCCAGCGCCGCATGGTCGGCCGCTTGGGCAGGCGGCTTGGCGAGGGCCGTGACGGCTTCCGCGACGTCCCGACCCCGGATCTGATTGCCGGCCGGGCACCGGTCGAACTGGAGTCGATGGGCCTCGCGCTGCGCAGAGCGATCGCACTGCGCGCCATAGCCGGCGACATCGCCGCTGGTCGTTGCGACCCGGCCACGACGAGCGCCGATCGCCGCCTGCTCTCCGTTCGTGAGATCGGCCCCTGGACCGTCCAGTGCCTGGGGCTCTTCGGCCGCGGCGACCCGGACTCCCTGCCTGCCGGCGATTTGATGTACCTCAAGCTGGTAGGGCGGCTCGCTCGTCTCGGCCGTCGCGCGACGGTCGAGGAGGTCGAGGAGTTCTACGCTCCTTACGCGCCCTTCCGCGGTCTTGCCGCGGCCTGGACCAGCGGCCTCTGAAAGCCACTTCCCGAGCCCGCTTGCGTGCCTAACTCAAGCGTGCCTTCGATCCGTCGATAAGGCAGCCATGGAGCGGTCCAAGCGGGACGACAGCTGGCCCGAGAAACGAGTCAACGAGTTCCTCGACCAGATCTCCGCCGGGGGGGAGGATTATCGCCGCCTGGTCGAGCGCTTGCCGGCGATCGTCTATGCATCCGAGCTCGGTGAAAACGGGCGCTGGCGCTATGTCAGTCCCCAGGTCGAGAAGATCCTCGGCTACACCCCCGAGGAATGGGTCGCCGACCCGGAGCTGTGGGCGAAGCTGCTGCATCCGCAGGACCGCGAGCGGGCGCTTTCGCAGGAGACCCGCAAGACGCTTGGCAATCGCAATCCTCCGCCGGTCGACTACCGGATGATCACCCGCGACGGCCGTACCGTCTGGATCCTCGACGAGGCCGTGCTCGAGCCCGACGAACTCGGCACGCCCGTCTGGCATGGAGTCCTCTATGACATCACCGAGCGCAAGATCGCCGAGCAGGATCTGCAGCGCGCGGCGGCACAGCAAGCGACGGTAGCCCGCCTCGGCGGTTGGGCCCTGAAGGACGGTGACCCCGACTTGCTGATGGGCGAGGCGGTCTCCCTGATGAACGAGATCGAGGGGGTTGAGGCGGCCTGCATCTGGGAGATCGGCCGCGACGGCCGCCGCCTCGGGCTGCGCGCAGGCCTCGAGGATCGCGTCGTCGGCTCCGAGCGCGCCTCTGCCGCGCGCGATTCCCACGCCGGCGCGGCGCTCGATTCACGCTTGCACGTGATCGTCGACGACTGGGAGTCGGAGCGGCGCTTCTCGATGCCACCGGCGCTGCGGGTGATGGGCGCGCGCAGCAGCCTTGCTGTGCTGATCGACGGCAAGCAACAGCCCTTCGGCGTGCTCGACATCCACTCGACCGAGCCCAACCGCTTCACTCCGCAGGACGTCCACTTCGTCCAGGCTCTGGCCAATGTGCTTGCCGATGCGATCGAGCGCCATGCGACCGATCAGGCGCTGCGCCACCGCGTCCTGCATGACCCCCTCACCGGCCTGCCAAACCGCCTCAGCTTCATCGATTCCCTGGACGATGCGCTCAGGCGCAGCACCGTCTCGGGAACACCGGTCGGGATCCTCTTCCTCGACCTCGACAACTTCAAGCTGATCAACGACAGCATGGGCCATCACGCCGGCGACGAGCTGCTGCGCGCAGTCGCGCCGCGGTTGCGCGGCCACCTGCGCCCCGGCGACATCGTCGCCCGCTTCGGCGGTGACGAGTTCGGCATTCTCGTCGACCGCCTCGCCGACGAGGACGAGGCAGTGGCGATCGCCGATCGGATCGCCGCAGCCTTCGCCGAGCCCTATGCGACGGGCGGGGCCGAGCACTTCGTCAGCGCCAGCGTCGGCATCGCCGTGGCGCGACCCTCGACTCGCGAGCCGATCGGGGCCGACATGCTGATCCGCGACGCCTACGCGGCGATGTACAGGGCCAAGGAACGCGGTCGGGCGCGCTGTGAGCTCTTCGATGCCGAGATGCGCGCGACGGCGCTGCGTCGGCTCGAGATCGAGCGTGAGCTTCGCAAGGCACTGGAGCGCGACGAGCTGGAGCTTCACTACCAGCCGTTGATCGCGCTGCGCAGCGGCGAAATAACCGGCCTCGAGGCACTGGTTCGCTGGCGCCATCCCGAGCGTGGCCTGCTCGACCCCGGCGACTTCGTCTCAGTTGCTGAGGACAGCGGCCTGATCGAGCCGATCGGACGCTGGGTCCAGGAAAACGCCTGTCGCCAGGCTCTCGAGTGGCATCAGCTGCGTCCTGACCAGCGACCCTTCGACGTCTCGGTCAATCTCTCGGCGCGCCAGGTCACCCACCGCGACCTGGTCGGCTCGATCAGCGAGATCCTGGCAAGCACCGGCCTCGACCCGGTGCACCTGCGGTTGGAGATCACCGAGAGCGTCCTGGTCGAGGAGTCGGCGACCGCCACCGGCACGCTGGAGGCGCTGAGCGACATCGGCGTCGGCCTCGTCCTCGATGACTTCGGCACCGGCTACTCGTCGCTCGCCTACCTCAACCGCTTCCCCTTTGACGGACTGAAGATCGATCGCTCCTTCGTCGACGCGCTCGGGGTCGAACAGGAGCGGACCGCGATCGTCGAGGCGATCATCGGCATGGCGCGGGCGCTCTCCCTCGACGTGATTGCCGAGGGGGTGGAGAGTGAGCCGCAGCTCTCCGAGCTGAGCCGCCTCGGTTGCGATTATGCGCAGGGGCACCTCTTCTCACGCGCGCTGCCGGCAGAGAAGATCTCCGCCTTACTGAGCGAAGGCGCGTCGCTCTATTCGGGAATCTCGCCCGGCAGGTAATCGTTGCTGAGCACGCTGTCCGTCGGCGGCAGTGAGGAGATCAGCCCGTTGTCGCGCATCCAGCCGGTGAACTTGCTCCACCCAGCCGCGTCCATGTAGCCGAAGGGGTGTTTGCCACGAGCCGGCTTGAGCAGCGGCAGAGTTGCCGCCACCTCGGCCTTGGTCAGCTTAGGGTCGAGGTCAGGGTTTGCTTCCAGCAGCGCTTTGGTTGTCGCCTGAGGATCGCTCGCCGCCGCCGCTGTCCCTCGCGCCAAAGCCGCGAGGAATAGGCGGATCTCCTGCGGTTCCTCTTCGAGCCGCTTTCCCTGGGCGACCACGACCAACTCGTCGTAGCTGGGCACGCCGAGCTTGTCGACCGGCGTGACGAGCGGATTGGAGCCCCGCAGCCGCAGATCGACTCCCTCGATGTTGCTGAAGCCGCCCAGCATCGCCTGCGCCTGCCCGCCGAGGAGCGCCGGCAGGAGCCCGAAGCCGACGTTGACCGCTTTCACATCGGACGGGGAGAGGTGGACGCGGGCGAGGATCGTCTTCAAGTAGGCGTCCTGGTAAGGGATGCCGGCAGTGGCGACCGTCTTGTCCCGCAGCTCGCTAACTCCCTTGATCCCTGATTTCTTCAGCCAGATCAACGAGGTCAGCGGCCGGTCGACCAAAGCCCCGACCGCGAGCACGTCGAGTCCCTGTTCCTTGGCCAGCAGAACCTCGGGCTCGTAGGAGATCGCCAGATCAGTTTGTCCCGCGGCGACCAATTTGATCGGTGCCGCCGGGTCCGCGGGCGTGTGGATGCTGACGTCGAGGCCGGCATCTTCGAAGTAGCCCAGCTTCTGCGCCATGTATATCCCGGCGTGGTCGGGGTTTGGATAGAAGTCGAGCGTGAGGCTGAGCGACTGCGCCTTGGCGGTCACGTCCTCGCTCTTCTCTCCGCAGGCGGTGAGTCCCAGCGCCAGTGCGAGCAGGGCCACAGCGAGGGCGATTGCCAGGGAGGAGGAGCGCTTCATCCCCTGCTTTCTATCGCCAAGTGACGACACGGCGCTCTGCGAGGGCGATGAGGCCGAAGAACCCGATCGCAATCGCCGAGAGGACGACGACCGCGGCAAAGGCCCTCGCGGTTTGCAGCTGCGCCATGTCCTGGAAGATCAGGCGCCCTAGGCCGGCGCCGGAAGCTGCCAGCTCACCGAAGACGGCGCCGATCACGGCCACGGCGACGGCGATCTTGGCGCCGCTGAAGGCATAGGGGAGGGCCGCCGGCACCTCGACCCGCCAGAGGATCTGGCGACGCGAGGCATCGAGCGTGCGCATCATCTTGGTCGCCTCGACGTCGACCGAGCCCAGGCCGTCGAGCGTGTTGACGGTGATCGGAAAGAAGCAGATCAGCGCGATGATCGCCAGTGTTGGGCCGATCCCGAAGCCGAGCCAGACGACCAGGATCGGCGCAATGACGAAGATCGGGATCGTTTGCGAGGCGACGATCAACGGCTGGAAGGCGAGGCGCAGCGTCTCGAAGAGGTGCATCGCGACGGCGAAGCCGAGACCGGCGACGAGTGCGCAGCCGAAGCCGAACAGCACCTCCCGCACGGTAACCCAGGCATTTTCGGCGAGCAGCGAACGGCTTTGCCAGAGCGATTCGGCGATTTCGGCGGGAGACGGAACCAGGAAGCTTTCGATGTGCAGGGCCTCCGCGATCGCCCCTGTGCTGGCCGCGATCTGCCAAGCGCCGATCAGGACGGCAAGTAGGAGAGTGGGGAGGAGCCAGCGCTTCACGGGGCGCTTTCTTCCTGGACGCGAGCAGACGGGTCGACCCCCTCGGTCATCTGGCGCTGCAAGTCGACCCGCTCGGTCATGTGGCGCTGGCGCCTTCGCGCAGAGCGCGCATCGCACGCTCGCGAACGGTGACGAACTCTTGGGCAGTGACCGCTGCGTTGCGGTTGGCTGCACGAGGCGAAGGGGCGCGCAGTTGCTCGAGCACGCAAGCGGGTCGCGCCGAGAGAACGGCCACTGCGTCGCAGAGGTAGAGCGCCTCCTCGACATCATGGGTGACGAGGACGACCGTGCGCGGGTCGGCCCTCAGCGCCCCCGCCAGCCACTCCTGCATCTCGGCCCGTGTGATCGCGTCAAGCGAGGCGAATGGCTCGTCGAGCGCCAGCACCGGCTTCTCGGCGACCAGCGTGCGCAGGAAGGCGACCCGCTGCCGCATGCCGCCGGAGAGCTCGGCGGGCGAGGCGCTCTCGAAACCGCCGAGCCCAAAGCGCTCGAAGAGGCTGCCGGCTTCGCGTCGCGCCTGGGCCCGGCGAACGCCGCGGTTACGGAGGGCCAGGGCCGCGTTGTCGATCGCCGACAGCCAGGGGAGGAGCAGGTCGCGCTGGGGCATGTAGGCGCACCTGTCCAAGCGGCCGTGCGGGTCACGGGCGTCGCCCAATTCGATCGCGCCGCTCTCGGGCTCTTGCAGGCCGGCGATCAGCTCGAGCAAGGTCGACTTGCCACATCCAGAGGGCCCCACCAGGCCCAGCACCCCATGCGCCGCGACCGTCAGATCGAGGCGCTCGATCGTCTGCAGATCGCCGTAGGAATGGCTCAGGCCTCGGATCGAGATTGCCGCGCCGATCGCGCCAGTGCCAGATGGCGAGGCGCCTTCGGTAGCGAAATCTCTGGCTTCTGCAGTGGGCATCTTGGTATCCTGGCGCACTCCGTGCTCCTGACCAAAAAGGTCAGGAAAGTCGATAACCACCCTGCACGGCATTCATATGGACCCGGCAATCATCGTCTTCGGACTAGGAATCGGCGTACTCGTCGGCATGACCGGCATGGGCGGTGGATCGCTGATGACCCCGTTGCTGATCCTGATCTTCGGCATTCAGCCGACGACGGCGATCGGCACCGACATCTTCTACTCAGCCGTGACCAAGACCGTCGGAGGCTGGCGTCACTTCCGCATGAAGACGGTGAATATGGAGCTCGTCAAGTGGCTCTCCTTTGGCAGCGTCCCGGCCGCTGTGCTGGGGGTTGCGATCGTCTCGGTGCTGCAGGAGCACTTCGGCGAAGACCGCCTTGACTCGCTCGTCTACGCCGTGCTCGGCGGCACCCTCCTCATGGTCGGGATCATCACCCTGACCCGGGCCCTGATCCTGCGCGACCTCGTCGAAGAGCGTGATCGCTTCGACGTCGAGCGGCGCCACAAGGTCGCCGCCGTGCTGATCGGCGCCACCACCGGCTTCGTGATCGGAATCACCTCGGCTGGCTCCGGGACGGTTATTGCGATCCTCCTGATCGCGGTTTACCGCCTGGCGCCGAAGAGAGTCGTCGGCACCGATGTCTTCCACGCGGCAATCCTCCTCTGGGCAGCCGGAATCGCCCACTGGGTCGGTGGCAACGTCGACTTCATCCTCGCCGGCAACATCCTGATCGGTTCGATACCCGGAGTGGTTATCGGGGCGGCGCTTTCCGATCGGGCGCCGCAGGGCTTCATCCGCACTGCGCTCGGCCTCGTCCTAGTCGGCTCGGGCATCGTCACGATCCAAAAGGGCGACCCGAACGTATGGCCGATCGCGGCAGCGGTAGCTGCGCTTGGGCTCGGCTCGATTCTCGCCGCCCCCCGCTGGCTCCACCGCCGTCGCCAAAGAGAAGCAGCGGCGTTGTCGCTCGAGTCAACTGGCTGAATCCGCTTCTCGGGCGGGTGGCGCGGGGAAGGCAATCGGGGACGTGACTGTGACCCGCTCCCAGGTGCCCCTCCTCCGCGACAGGACCCGCGCGCCACTTGCCCTGATTAACTCCGTCTATGCGCGTTTCGGCGAAGGCGGACTATGCGGTGCGGGCGGCGGCGGAGCTGGCGGCATCGGCAGAGGGCCCGGTCAAGGGCGAGAAGCTTGCCGAGGCGCAGGACATCCCGTTGCAGTTCCTCGAGCACATCCTGCTCGAGCTGAAGCACGCGGGCATCGTTCGCGCCCGCCGTGGCGCAAAGGGGGGCTACTGGCTGGCACGACCGGCCGAGGATGTGACGATCGCCGACATCGTCCGTGCGGTCGAGGGGCCAATCGCCCACGTCCAATCCGCCCCACCGGAGTCGATCGAGTATCGGGGTAGCGCCGAACATCTGCAGGAAGTCTGGATCGCCGTTCGCGCCAGCCTGCGCACGGTGCTCGAGCACGTCACCCTGGCCGACCTGGTCAGCGGCCAGCTGCCCACTGAGGTGGAGGCGCTGGCCGCCTCGCCAGACGCCTGGGTCGCCCGCTAGGGCGAGAGTCGGAAGGGCGGGTACTGGTCGGTGACCAGGGCGAGGGCGTAAGCGAAGACGCGGTTCTGCCAGCGCAGCGTGCCCTCGACGAATTTGAAGACCCAGCGTGGGTAGCGACCGGTGAAGAGAATCGCGAACCAGGCCCAGATGACGGCGAAGAAAGCGCCGATGTAGAGGAAGAAGAGCACGATGTAGTGGGGAATCGCCAGTAGCCACTTGACCAGCGGCAGGCCTCGCTCGAGTCGCTCTGCGTCTGGGTAGGCAAAGTCGAGGTGGACCGCCTGCTGCTCGTCGGTCGAGGGGTATTCGTCGTCCATCAAGGCGAGGTAGACGCTGATCCGGTTGCCGAAGCGCATCAGCTCGAGGTTCCAGTCGTACCACCAGCGCGGGTACTTCTTCCGGAAGAGGAGCATCAGAACAATTGGCGCGAAGATGATGCCGCCAAGGGCCACGGCGCTGCTGGCGCCGGATCCGCCCCACCGCATGGCGAGCTCGCCGCCAGGCAGAAGCCCCGCGACGATCGCGATCGGGATTACGGTGAAGGCCCGGAAAAAAGTCGTAAGCCGGTTGAGCTTGCGCTCCGGATAGTCGACAGAAAACGAGACTGGATAGGACGGCGGCATCTCTCTCCCTTGGACGGTTGAAGATGCGTTCCAGCCGCTGCCCCGCAATCCTCTCGGGTGCAACGTTTTGTCCACCCGGCAGGGGGAGAAAGCGTTGCACCGCGGTTAGTCGGCCGCTGGCACTCCGCCTGCGACGACGTTGACGAAGTTCTCCAGGTGACGGGTGGTCCAGCACTCGAAGGCGCCGTCGCAGTAGCGCTCGTAGGCCGCCATCACCGAGTCCCCGTAGTTCCAGTAGAGCTTCGGCTCGGGATTCAGCCAGAAGAGCCGACCCGCTCGCTCAGAGACCTGGGCAAAGACGTCGGCGTGGGGCTCTCGGCCGTTGGTGCGGGCGTCGCCGAGCACGATCACGGTCGAGCGCGGGTCCAGCTCGTCGGAGATCTGGCCGAGGAACTCGAGCCAGACGCGGCCGTAGTCGGTATAGCCGGAGACGTCGGCGACGCCGCCCTCGCTGGAGATGCGCTTGGCGATGACGCGGAAGTCGCGCTCGTGCTCGAAGACGTCGGTCACCTCCGAGATGCGCTCGATGAAGACGAAGCTGCGCAGCTTGCGGAAGGAATCGTGGAGTGCATGCAGGACCGAGAGGAAGAAGACGCTGGCCGAGGTGACCGAGGTCGAGACGTCGCAGAGGACGTAGATCTCGGGGCGGCGCGGGCGTTTCGGTCGGTAGCGAAGGTGCATCGGCACGCCACCGGTCTCCAGCGAGGCGCGCATCGTCCGCCGCACGTCGATGCTCTGCCCCCGGCGGCGCCCACGCTGCTCGTGTCCCAGCGTCGCCAGGCGCCGCTTCATCTGCGAGACGGCCCGGTGCACGGCGGCGAGGTCCTGGGTCGGGTTGGTCGGCAGGGCGCGGTCGAGCTCGGCCAGCGGCCGCGACGGGGGTAGGGTCGAGGTGCGCTCGATCAGGTCGCGCTCGAGCTCGCGGCGTAGGTGGCGCTCGAAGCGGTTGAGCTGGTCGCGATCGATCGGCACCTGCTCGGCGGCACTGTCCTCGGCCGGCGCCTGGGTGCCGGCCGAGAGTCCCAGGGTGCGGCGGATCCGCTGTACGTCGACGCCAACCACCCCCGAGCCCTCGCCCTGGCGACCGAAAGCGGCGATCGCCAGGCGCGCCAGGTCGCGCATCTCTCCCTCGTTGCCCTCGATGATCGCCTGCCGCACCTGCTCGCGCAGCTCGTCGATGTCGAGCCGGTCGCCGCCCGCCTGACGCTGCGCCGTCTCGTCGATTCCACGCTCGATCGCCGCCGCCTCGGCGGAGCGGAAGAACCAGCGCTCGAAGAGCAGCTCGAAGAGGCGGCGGTCCTCCTGAGACTTGGCGATCGTCGCCGCCAGCGCCTCGCGAAAGTCGTCCTGCGAGGTCCACGGCACCTGTTCCAGGGCGGCGAAGGCGTCGAGAATCTCCGAGGTGCCGACGGCGACGCCCTCACTGCGCAGCTCCTCGCAGAAGCCGAGCAGCTTCGCCGCCAGCCCCGGCGGGCCGGCCTCAGCCTTGGGGCCGTACGGGCTCGGCAAGCTTCACCCCAACTCGCTCGGCCACCAGATCGATGTCGGTGCGGTGCTTGACGATGATCGACATCGACTGCTCGAACGTCTTGCGGTCGATGTCCTCGGCGCCCATCAGCAGCAGGGTCCGCGCCCAGTCGATCGACTCGGCGATCGAGGGCGGCTTCTTGAGGTCGAGGGCGCGGATCATCTCGACGACCTCGACCAGGCGCCGCGCCAGCGCCTCGGGCAGCTCCGGTGTGTGCAGGCGGACGATCTCCATCTCCCGCTCGAGGCCCGGGTAATCGAGCCAGAGATAGAGGCAGCGTCGCTTCAGCGCCTCGGTCAGCTCCCGCGAGTTGTTCGAGGTGAGGACGACGATCGGCATCGTCGTCGCCGAGACCTGGCCCAACTCGGGGATCGTGATCTGGAAGTCGGAGAGCAGCTCGAGCAGCATCGCCTCGAACTCCTGGTCGGTCTTGTCGATCTCGTCGATCAGCAGCACAACCGGCTCTGGGCTGGCGATCGCCTGCATCAGCGGCCGCTCGAGCAGGAACTCCTTGTCGAAGATGTCGCCGTGGACGTCCTCCCAGCAGTCCTCACCGCCGGCCTGGATCCGCAGCAGCTGCTTGCGGTAGTTCCACTCGTAGAGCGCCTTGGCCTCGTCAAGGCCCTCGTAGCACTGCAGGCGAACGAGCTGTCGATCCGTTGCGCGCGAAAGCGCCTTGGCAAGCTCGGTCTTGCCGACGCCGGCCGGACCCTCGACCAAGACCGGCTTGCCGAGGCGCTGGGCGAGGAAGGAGACCAGCGCCGCGGACTCGTCGGCGAGGTAGCCCGCCTGGGCCAGTGCGTCCTTCACCTCTGCCACGGAGCCGTCGGCCATGGAGGCGATGATAATCGGCGCTGTGCTCGACCTCGTCCTGCCACTTGCCTCCCTGCTGCCGCATAGCGCCGGCCCCTACATCGCGCTGGTCTTGATCGGCTTCGCCGTCGGCATCCTCGGCCACCTCAGCTCCGCTCGCTGGTTGGTCGCCGCCGGCGTGATCCTGATCTTCCTCGGCGCATTGCTCTTTCCCTTGGCGCTGAACCTGACCGAGGAAAGCCCCCGCTCACTCGACGCTCCAAAAGAAAGCGTGCAGCCGCTCGAAGCGGTCCCATGAGCAATGGCGCCAAGGACCAAAAGCCGCCCCCCACACGCTAGCTTTACGGCTACGCCCATCCCGCTCTCGCTCAGGAGGCCCATCGCTTTGAACCGAGTTCGCATTCTCACCGTCTTTCTGGCGCTGATCGCGCTGACGTCCGCGTTGGCCGCCTGCGGTGGGGGCAGCAGCGACAGCCCGCAAAGCATCGTCGACGAAGCGACTCTGCAGGGAATCGAAAGCGGCGAAATCGACCTCGCGCTGGGGATCGGCGCGAAAGGCGAAAAAAGCGGCCACGTCGACGTCAGCCTCTCCGGCCCGTTTCAGAGCGAAAGTGAAGCGGAACTGCCTGAACTCGACCTGAGCGCCACGGCCAAGGGCTCAATCGGTGGCGAAGACGTCGACTTCAACGGCGGCTTCACGCTGCTCGGCGGCAACAAGGCCTACGTCGGTTATGAAGGCGCCGAGTACGAAGTCGATCCGACCACGTTCAGCTTCGTCAAATCGGCGATCAAGAAACAGGGTGGTGGCCAGTCGAGCGAAGCAAGCGCATGCACGGATGCGGCCGGCGAGCTGAAGATCTCCGACTTCATGGAAAACCTCGAGGAAGGTGGCAGCGCTGACGTCGGCGGTACCAGCACGAGCAAGGTCAGCGGTGATCTCAACGCCGCCGCTGCGCTCGACACAGTCAGTGAACTGATCGAAGATCCGGCCTGCAGCGAACAGCTGAAAGCGGCCGGCCCACTTCCCTCTGCGGCCGAACTCGACGCCGCGAAGGGCATGGTTCAGGACTCGGTGAAAGACGCCCACGTCGATCTCTACGTCGGCGACGATCACATCGTGCGGCGGATCTCTGCCCAGGCGACGATCGAACCGCCGGCGGGCTCCGCCGGCAAGGGCGCGAGCAGCGTCGTCACGCTTGACCTCGACCTGAAACTCAGCGGGGTCAACGAAGACCAGACGATTTCAGCGCCGCAGTCCTCGAAGCCGCTCAGCGATCTCTTCCTCAAGCTTGGAATCAACCCGCTTGAACTGCTCGGCGCGTTCGAAGGCCAGGGCGCCGCCGGGCTTGGCGGCCTGCTGGAAGGCCTCAACGGCATCGGTGGTTCCTCGTCGGGCGGCGGCGGGGGCGGTAGCTCGGGCGGCGGTCAGCAGGACTACCTCGAATGCCTGCAGGGCGCACACACCGCGACCGCGATCCAGAACTGCGTGGGGATGCTCCAGTAGTCGCCTTTCTCCGCACTCCATATGGTTGGCCGTACCTGCTGGCGCCGCTGATTCCGCTGGCGGTTTTGCTGGATTTGGTCGGCGCCGCGGCCGGAATCGTCTTCGCCGTCTCGGCGCTCGGCATCATCCCGACGGCGGCGCTGATGGGACGCGCCACCGAGGAGCTGGCGGCCCGCTCGGGGCCCGGCATCGGTGGCCTGCTCAACGTCACCTTCGGCAACGCGCCCGAGATCATCATCGCCCTGTTCGCGCTCGCCGAGGGCCTGCAGGAGGTCGTCAAGGCCTCGCTGGTGGGA
>Ga0136846_1213246_pt1 | contig 14446 bp, 19 predicted proteins | sample HopSoiMetagenom2_FD_96841 | JGI IMG/M metagenome (GOLD analysis project Ga0136846, IMG submission 96841) | Grasslands soil microbial communities from Hopland, California, USA - 2 Assembly 2016 (version 4) | ecosystem: Environmental > Terrestrial > Soil > Grasslands | place: USA: Hopland...
GAGTCCACGAGGTTGATGGCGTCCAAGTCCGCGGCCACACCTGCGTCCACGTTGTCCTGGGCGATGCCCAGGAGTGACGTGTCGTCCACGTAAATGGCGAAATACGCGCCAGCCGTGTTGGCCGCGACACGCAGGTAGGTTGTCTGGTCCGTCGTGGTGAGGCCGAGCGCGAGATCATCAATGAGGGCTTTCAGCCCCGCGATGATTTCGGCCACCGTGGCGCTGGCATCCGACGTGAACGTCAATGGGTGGCTCACCCCGGCGTAAACGATGGTGAGCTTGTACACGGTGGTGTTGGCCGCAACGGGCGTCAGCGCCCAGCGCATGGTGGGGCGGTTGGCGCGGCGCCCCACGGCCACCTTCGCGGGCGCTGGGTTTTGCGCGAAAATGCTGGCAAGCATCGACGTCTCGGCGTCTGTGGCGTCGAAGCCATCCGCCGTCAGCGCATCCGGCGACGAGTAAAACCGGATGCGGTCCGTGTTGTGCGTGTGCGCACCAAGGACGAGTGGAACCCCGAACCCGGCCGCGAGCGCCTGCGCCGCTTGAAGCGAGACGACGATGGAGACGATGTCGGAAATGGGCATGGGCTACTCCTCGAGCGAAAACGCAATGGGGATGGTGGTGGAGGTGGCCGCGTCCGAGACGGTCCCGGAGCCATCCACCGTCGCGATGTAGCCAACGCGCTCGGAGGCGAACGCGGAGACGGACACCGTCAACTCCAGGTGCGCGCGACCCTGGAAGTCCGTGAAGAGAAGCATGGACAGGTCCCGGACGTCGGACGTGTCCACCACTGCGGCGCCGGCCGCGGCAAACCCCGAGACGGCGGATTCGAGCTCGAGCGCGTCCCGGGCGTTGGCGAGAAGCGACACGGCCGAGGCGTTCCCGTTGGCCGTCTTCGTGTAGATGGAGACGGTGATGACGAGTTCCCGAGGCCCGGTGGCATAGAGCTCCACCTCGCTGCCTTGGGCCTGGGTGCCGTCGTACTCCTGCCCCCGGTAGTCCTGGGGAAACATCCGACGCGCTGCCCCCAACTTCATCGTGGCATAGGGCGGCTCGAGCTCCGGGCCGGACTGGTTCTCGAGAATAACTTTCCCATCCGGGATGCCGGTGGCCGAGACAAGCCAGGCGCGAGCGGCGCGGACGACGGCGGCATAGTCAATCGCCAAGGTCCACCCGAGTAACGAGGTACTTGAAGAAGCCCCCGGCGTCCCGCCAGTCCTCGACGGTGGAGACTTCGAAGACTCCGCGCGGAAGCGTGATGCGGTCCGCCTGGGAGACGGTCTCGTTCGTCTTGAGCTCCGCGGTGGACAGGACGGTGTACGCCTCTTTGAGCCTGTCCCCCTCGGGGAGTCGCTGGAGCTCCGCACCGCCCGCGGGCACCACCATGGCGCGGACTTGGAGGGTAGCGCTGCCGCTGGGCGTGTAGAGGCCGTCCGTGTAGTTGCCTGCCCCGAAGCGCTCGACCGAGTACGTCCCGGTCGAAAAGCCGTCCACCACATCGGAGAGGTCCACGAGGCTCATTCGTGCGCCTCGCCCTCTGCGACGGGAGTCTCACCCGCGACGACTTCCCAAGACATGGCGCCCACCATCTGCCCCGTGTCCACGAGCGCGCGCGGCCCGTCCGGCGGAGGAGGGCCTCGCCGCGTCTTCGACAGTTTGCGGCGCAGCGTGGCTGGCGAGTTTGGAGGCTGGATGCCGGCGCCTTGGGTGACGCCCAGCTTCATGTCCGTGGCCATCGCGAGGCCGAGCAGCCCCAACGCCTGACGCTCGCCCATGCTGCCCTCGTAAATTTTCCGGACGAGGATGTTGCACATGGAGTCGTACTTCGGGCGGTTTTTGTCGAAGCTCGAGCGGATGAAGGACCGCTCGGGGATGCCGGCCGCAGGGGCGCCGAATTCGTGAATGATCGCGAGCTCGACGTTGGTCAGGTGCGCCGTCCCACCGGGCGTCTTAACGTTATGCTGCTTTGCCGCCTTGCTTCCGATGATGCCGGCCTTCGCATATGGCTTCTCGGCCCCAACGCGCTTCGCCATGGCCAGGATTCGCTCGAGACCCTTGTCCTTCGAGATGACATCGACTCGGGCGCCGCTCATGTGACAGCCCCGCGGAGTCCATAGCCTCGGACAACGAGTCGGTACAGCACCCCCCACTGAGTGCTGCCCAGGGAGGAGAGCGCGGTGGCGGTGGCCTGGGCGTAAGTGACAGAGACGCCGCCGGCGGACTTGGAGACGATGCGACCGCCCGCGGAATTGCCGTGGCCCATTAGGGCCAGGACGTGGAGCGCCATATACGTCGTGAGCAAGTCAATGTGCTCGGGGAATGTTTCCAGCGTCACCATCAACGGGACAGCATCCAGCGCGGCCTGGATGATGCCGTCATCCACCGTGCCGAGCTCGGGAGCCAGCGTGCGAAGGTCTGCAATGGTGACGGACACGCTGCCTCCCTTCTCGTGGACTCACGGGGTGGTCGGGCTACTTGTCCTGCTTCTTCGACGAAGCGGGCAGGTCCTGCTTGGGCGGGGCCCCAAGCCCGGTGCCTCGGCTGGGACTGCCGGGGCTTCCGCCACCGCTGGTGATGAGCGGTGTGGTGTCCACCGTGTCTGCGCCGTCGTCTGTCCCATGCACCACCTCGATGTCATGGTTTTCGAGGAGGCTGTCATGGAGAGACGGGCCATCCGCGCCACCGAATTTCCCGTCCTTCAACTTCTTCGCCGTCTCGGCACTTACCTCTGTCACCTGGCCTGGGGTGAGGACGGTGCCGTCCATGAGGACGACGGGGCGGGCACTGTTGTTTTTCAGCTTCAGAGTCTTGGTCGCCATCGGGCTTCCTTCACGGTTTGGGCTGCGTATTTGTCCCGCTCGGCGATTGCCCCGCTTTGCGGCTTAGCTTCCATGCTTCTTTGGAATTACGTCCCGTCCGCGTACACCATTGAGAGCGGGTAGTAGAGAATGACGCCGCCAAGCCGGCTGTGGCACGGAATGACGACTTCGAGGTTGCGCTCCTGTGGCGGAAGCTCGGTCCATTCCTTGGGGATGTTGAGCTCGATGTAATCGGGGTCTCGGTAGTACCCGACGATGCGGTCCGCGCCGCCCGCGCCCGCGCCCGCGAGGCGTTGCCAGGTAACGAGCTCGATGCCGGGGTTAGTGCGGAGGAAGAATTCCTCCACCGTCGTGTCGGAGACATCCGAGACGCGAGTCGTTTGGATGATGCCGCGCTGGTTTTCCGGCATCACGATGGTGTTGATTTTCTCAACCCCATTGGTGAGGTTGATGGGAGTGCGCTTGATGAGGTTGAGGTCCGCGAGAATCTCATCGGGCGTCTTGAGCGCCCACGTTGTGCTGCTCCCGGCTCCCGCTGGAATGGTGACGACGGTGGCATTGGGCTGGTTGAGCAACCCGAGGATGCCGATGCGCGAGTCACCCATGGCCGCGAGGGCTTCGACGCGCTCCTCGTTTGCACGGCGCGCAGCTGCGGCGCGCTTCTGGCTGAGGGCGATGCCCGAGTAAGCCGACGCCGCGACTTCGTCGATGTTGTACCCGTAGCTGTTGCCGATTGAGTACACCTTCGCGAAGTTGTCTTCGCCCTGCACGTCAGCGCGGGGCAAGTCGTCGGCGTAGTTGGAGATGATTTTCGCCATGCCGACAGGCCCGTACGAGCGCCACTGGATGGTTTGCACGCCGGGGTCCACGTCGTTTTTCACGGGGATGAGCTGCCGCGCCATGAATTGCGGGAAGCGCATCTCCAGGTTGGCTTTGCGGACGACTTCGAGGGCCTTGGTGAACTGAATGTTCCCCATGGCGTCGAGGTGACTGATTTGGCTGCGGCGCTTCTTCTTCAAGGCGAGAGACATTTTCAGCTCGGGCTTTCTTCGCTGGACGCGAGGTCAGGGGCTCAAAGACTCGGCGTTAGCCGTGGTCCACGAAGGCCCGGTGAGTGAGGAAGTCGACTTCGATTTCCACGAGGCCACCGCCAGCGGCGCTCCCCTTAAACTGGGCGCCGAAGAGCTCCACGGCGCCGGTCGCCGTGCTACCGCGGACGGAGCCCTGCTGGGTGTTTCCGCCGTTCGCCGTGTGGCGGTAGTAAACCTTGTTTGCCGGCGTCACCGCATCTTCGGTGACAACCCAGCAGCGGCCCTTGCGTAGGACATTGACGGGGGACTTTGGGGCGACTCCGACGCGCGTGGCGTCGAGGTTGGCCGCGTAGTCATGGAGGCAAATGCCGACCGGCATGTCACCGGAGGCCGCGGGCAGCTTCACTCCGTCCTGGCCAGTGCCCTGGGCTACGACGCAGCCGAACGGGATGGCCGCGGACGCCTCTTCGGAGACGCCCGTGTCCACCGTGTCGTCCACGGAGGAGGACTTCATGCCGGCGAAGCCGACAGGCATCGTCCGGGGGTAACTGAGCTGAGCCATTGTGCTTGTCCTTGCTCCGGCTCAGTGACAGCCCGCCGGATGTTGGGGTGAAGGGTTGGAGGTCAGACAGCCCGACCGGATGCGCCCGCGGGCTTCTTCCAGGCGTTGCGCGCGTCTTGCTTCCACTTCTCCTCGGCTTCGTCCGCGGTGAGCTCATCCCCCTCGTCATCGCGCTCCTCGCCGCGGCGCGGAGGGGCCGAGGTGACGCGGCGGACGTTGGCGAGCGGGGCCTCGTCGGCGTCCTTGTGGAACGCCTCCAGCGCCTGCTCGTAGCGGCCTTGGATGTAATCAGCGGACTTCCCGTCCAGCTTCAGGTCCGGGCACAGCTTCTCGAGCACCTTGGCCTTGAGCTGCTCGTCTGAGAGCGCGTCGAGCTTCATGCCCTCGAGCACGAGCGCGGCTTCCTCCTGGAGTGCCACGCGGGCCTGGATGAGGGCCTGGAGGCGCTTGGGGTCGGCCGCATCCGCGCGCGCCTTTTCGGCCTTCTCGGCCTGCTCCTTCAGCCCGTCCGCGCGCGCCGTCTCTTTGTCGGCCTTGGCCACCGCAGACTTGAGCTCGTCGCGCAGCTTGTCCATGGCGTCCTCACGCTGCTTGCGTTCGACGGTGAGGGCCTGCTCGGCCTGCTCGGAGACTTCGACCCAGACTCCGTTGATGAGCATCTTCCGCATGTCGGGCTCCTCACGGCCTGGGGCCGCGTCTTCCTTCTTGGTGGTTGGTGGCGTTTCGACGAAGTCCTGCATCACCGCGTCTTCGGCATCGAGCCGGATGCGCGCCTCCGGGCCGGCGCGACCCTTCGGGACGAGAGCGACGTGGTTGCCGCGGATTTGTCGTTGGATGGCGTCGTACTTGAGGCCATTCCAAGTGCCCGGCGTGTGCTCGAGCTCGCAGTCGTAGCCGCACGAGAGCTCCAGCAGCTCGCCTGACTCAACGGCCTTCACGGTCTCGCCGTCCGTCACGAGGACGGAGGAGAGGACGAGATGCTCGTCGGGGCGGGGATTCTCTCCGGTGACGCCGACTTGGTACTTGTGCGTGTTGCTCGCGTCGAGGCGCTCCGGAGGGTGATGCCTTGTCAGCGGAGCCATGGAGAAACTGGCGAGGCTGTCCGGGTGAAAGACTTCCTCGGGAAGCCGGAGCTCGTGACGCGTACTGCCGTCTGCGAGCTGGTACGCGAAGACGCCAACCCGGGTCAGCGTCGCGTCGGCACGCAGGTAGCCATTCGCGTGCTTCTTGGGCTTCCGGTACGTGCTTCGGTCGAAACGAGCGGGCATGGGCGTGTCAAGGGTACATGAATTCCCTGGAATTCAACCAATCAAGGTTAAACACGATTTCCCCGATTTGACACCTACATGCTGGCGGTCAGGTCACCTCCGCCTAATTCCGGCCGCCGACATCACGAACCGGGCGCCAGGTCACTGAGTAAATCGGTCAAATCAGGTTCCCCAAAACATCTGCAATTGATGGGCTCTCCCGGGATGCCCTCATCTGGGGGGGCATCCCAGTCGAAGGAGCGGCCATCGAGCTGCTCGTGCTCGAGGCGGACCCGGTTGTCGTGCATCGTTCTCCAGATGAACCGGGAGACGCCGAGCTCCTCCTGGCGGACCTGGTTGAGCTCCCCGTTCAGCTTCCCAATCTGGTCCCGGGCGATGAGCTTCGCTCGGGACTCCGAGACGCCGTAGCGCTCCTCGATGTCGTCGCTGAGGTCCTCCGCGCGCGTCCCCGTCCGCAGGGACTGGAGGGACATGGTCTCAATCTGCTGGAAGTGCCCGGCGACCATGGTCTTAATCAAGCTCACGTTCCCGACCGCGAATTGCGACAGCCGCGGGGCCAGGTTGGGCTCTGAAGCAAGCACGTCCACCCCCACCGCGGCCTTGAGCTGCTTGCCGAGCTCCTTCTTTTGGAAAGCCGAGGTGGCGTTCGCGTACTTGGTTGCCAGGTTGGCCAGCTCGGCGTCCGAGTGCTTTTGCAGCCATTGACGCGACACGCCGTCGATGATGGCCTGCACTCGCCGCGCGGTGGCCGTGTCCTCGTGCAACCCGTCCGCGTCCCCGCGCTCCCGCGCCGCGGCGGCGAGGAGGTCCGGGAGCTGGGGCGTGAGTTGGCTGCGCAACAGGGCGTGCGCGTCACGAAGGAGCGCGCGCAGGGATTGGAAATACTCGAGCCGCACGTTGTCCGGTTGGGCCTGCTTTGGGAGCTGCTTCTGCTTTCGCACCCTCCCCTTCACGGCCTTCATCACCGCCTGGCGGTTCCGGATGCGCTCGAGAATGTAGTGAGGAGTGGCCATCAATTCTCCAGGTTGTGGACCCAGAGGTGAGGGCCGTACGGCTGCTGGCGGGCGAGAAGCTGGTCCTGGACGAGGCTGCACCAGCAGTCCATCGAGCAGGCGTGCTCCTTCCCGAAGGTGGGGACTACATGGACGTCGCGGTCAGCGGTCCTCACGCCTCGTATACGCCCCAAGGAAGCGTTTTGGCCTCGCCCGTGGGGGTCGGCCGCCCCCTCAAGAGAATGTCGTTTGACGGCCATCCTGGGGCGTCTCATTGGACCGTTCCCGCCGGGGTTGTTCCCGCCACCCCGCCCGTGGCTTGGCCACCGGAGGCAGGACCCCCGCCGACTTGTCGCGTACCGCCCGCTCCGGGGGTTTCCGCGTCCGGGTTGTTGGGGTCCTCGGCCGGGGCGCCGGAGTCGGTCGCGCTCTCCCCGTCCAACAGTCCCTGCCGGGCCTCCACGTCGATGGTGATGTTCGGGTTGAATTTCACCCCGCTGAAGTGGCTGATGGCCACCTCCGGGCCGGACACGACTTGGTTGGCAATCCAGAGCGCATCCGCTTGCGCCGTCTTCAGCCTGAGGTCGGCCTCTTCCAGCTCCGTGAGTTGCCAGAGCGGGGGGAACTCCACCTTCCAATTGTCGGGCTCAATGCCGCGGGTCGGTCCGTTCTTGCAGGCGAAGATGAGTTTGAGGAAGGCCGTAATGGCAGGCAGCACCTGCTTCGTGCGACGCGCGGCGAGGTAGTCGTACCAGAAGCGGATGTCTGAGGCGCCCGTGGCATTCAGCCCCGCGGGGGCCTGGCCCATCAGCTTGGAGACGGGCATCCGTGCCGCGGCTGAAAGCCGGAGCGCGAACTGCTGGAGCATCTCCGGCATGCCAGACATGGGCGTGGCCTTGCGCTCAAATTCCTCGTCCTCGGCGTCGAGGAGGATGCAGCGCGCGAGGGAACGGCTCATGTCAATCAGCGCAGCGCGTTTGATGATGAGGTCCTCATTCCCCGACTCAAGCATCTCGGTCAGGCCCTTGAATTTCATCACCGCTTGGCTGAAGTCGGTGAGGAGGTGCGCGGCACCGGACCAGCTTTGCTCGAAGTCGCGAAGCACGTGGATGCATCGCACAAGGACGCTGCCGCCCCACCCGCGCTTCTCACGCGTGCGCTTGCGAGAAAGCCGCGTCCCCTTGAAGCGCAACAGCCGCGACTCATGCACGAGCGGGAGGTCTTTGATTGCCAGGGGGCCGCGGATGACTTTCCCCTCGTAGCTGACCGGCTGAATCTCGTAGACTTTCGGGTCCCCGTAGCGCGCGGCCGTCACATCGTCGTACCAATCCACCGGCCATAGCTCGGGCGCCGTCAGCACCGTCAGCCAGCCAATTTCTTCGAGGCGGTCCGGGTTGAGTGGCTCGGCGAGGTTGCGCGAGCGGTCCACCGCGCCGAGGAGGATGCCCGCGCCCCCATAGGCATCCGCGTCTTGAATGGCGTGGATGAGCTTGTCCGTAAATTCGAGGTCCTCGAGGCAGGCCGTCACTTCGGCGCCGAGTCCGGGGTCATCCTCCACCACGACGCTCAACCCATTGGCGAGCATCTCCTCGGCCGGCGTCTCGACAATCCGCGCGGCCATGTCGCTGCCCTCGACGTACTCGTCAATTTCGGCTGGGTCGAGGTCCTCGAGCTCGAGCACCATGGACAGCCGTTTGTCGCGCTGTACGTCACCGAGGCCGGTGAGGGCGTTGCGCCACCCGTCGGCTCGTTGTTCCGGAGTGCGCGGGGGGTTCGGCTGCTTCGCGGGCAGGGACATGGGGACTCCTGGTTGGTGAATCAACCTGCTGAAACCATGCGCCTCATCCTCTCACTGGCGCCACCGTTCTCGGAGAGGTCTGTCAGCGCCCACACGAGGGCATCCATCCGGTCGGGACTCTTCGCAGCCGCCGGCGTGAACTGGCACATCTGGTCTTCCAATTCCTCGAACGTTCCCACGTGGTGGACGCGGCCTTGCTCGTAAAGGACGGAGATGGGCTCCGCTCGCGTCCGCTTCCCGCGGGCGGCGTGGACGGCCCGATACTTCAGCTTTCTGTCCTTCTGACGAAGGAGCGACTCCACCAGCGCCCCGCCGTTATTCACCTCGGCCACCACGCGGTCTGCCTGCCAGCGATGGTAGCAGCGCACCACCTCTGCCGCCCATTCGTCTGGGCTGCCGTGGAGGGTCGCATCCTCGAGCACGAAGTACTGCGTCTTCAGCCCGAAGCCTCGGCGCCCGGAGACGTTGATGCCGCAGAGGTCCGTCTTGGAGTCATCGTCCTCCTCGTCCTCGTTGCTGGCCACGGAGGGGTCTACGCCCACGACAATCTCATCCAGGTCCGGAATGGGCCTGCCGAGCGCGTCGTAGAGGAGCCTCTTATCCCCCTTCCCTTGAGACCACGGAGGCTCGGCCACCCGGAAAGCATCAATCATCGGACCGCGCCGCCACAGCGCCCCGGGGATGTCGTCCAACAATTCGCCGGCGAGTTCCTGTCGACCCAGGCGCGACCCCTCGTACTTGTCGCGCATGTCATCGAGGTAGTCGCGCGCGAGGTTGTCCGCGTTGTCGTACGTGCTACCGCGGGTCACCACACAGCGTTTGTCCTTCAGCAGCTTGCGGATGACGGCAATGGGGCGAGGCGTAGTCGTGATGCACGTCTGCGGCTGAAGTCCGAGCCGCAAACCGAAGTTGAGCTGGTCGAAGGCCTCCGTTGGGTATTTCCATTTCCCGAGTTCGTCGCACCAGGCCCAGTGGTACTGAGGGCCGCGCAGCTGCTCGAAGTTGAAGGCCGAGTAAATGCCAGCGGTGGTGGGCTGTCCGGTGCCCGGGACGAGCGGCCAAGTGAGGAGCCGTTTGGTGGGCTCGTACAGCGGACGCTCGCGGTCAGGCGACATGTCGAGGATGCCGGACACGCCATTAATCATCACGTCCCGCGCCTCGCCCGGGGTGGGCGCCACGAGCGCGCCCTTGGTCCCAGGAAGCGCGCGGACCTTCTCCCTCACCCACTCGGCCCCCAAGCGCGTTTTGCCGAAACCGCGACCTGCCTGCACCAGCCAAAAGCGCCAATCCCCCTCCGGCGCGAATTGCTCCGGGCGCCCCCAGGCTCGCCAATTGAAGGGGAAGTCAGCCTGCTCGGCCAGCGACAAGCTGGCGAGGAGCGCTTCGGCGCCCCAACGCCGGACGATGCGCTGGACGAGGGAGAGACTCACTTAGGGAGGGGTTTTGGTTTCGTTGACGAAGCCTCCGGGCTTCCTGGACCCGCCAATTCCATTTTCCGGAGCTTGTCGAGGAGGCTGGATGGGTCGACGGGGGGGATTAAGTCCCTGCCGTCCTTACCCGTGACTTCAACTTTGTGGGCCGGGTCCCAACGCTTTCGCCAGCGCACCCGCATGTAGGCGAGCGCGTATTCTGGGTCGCTGGCAGCGGCCTTGTACGCCACCGTCCCTACGGTGATTTCGGCCGCTGTTTCCGCTTCAAGGACCTTGCGGCGGAAAACCCCGTATGGCGAGGTAGGCATCTCCTTGCCAAGGCGCAGCCAGTCCCGCAACGTGCGCTCGCCAATGCCTGCCCAGACAGCGGCCACCTTTCGGTAAGCGCCCGCACGCACGGCCTGGATAATTTTCTCGGCCGCCACCTCATCGAACTTCGTCGGTCGGCCGCGTCCTTTCTTCTCGGTCTTCGCCATGGGAACAATTTTAGAGCTTGCGCGCTTTCATGCCCGTTTGGCGCTCCCACCTCTCGATGGCTACTTGGACGTACCTTGGCTCGAGCTCAATGGCCCGCGCCTGCCTGCCCGTGTGCTCACAGGCCATGAGAGTGGTGCCCGAGCCGCTGAATGGCTCGAAGCACACATCCCCGCGGCGGCTGGAATTCATGAGCGACCGAGCGACCAACTCGACGGGCTTCATGGTGGGGTGCTCGTCGGACTTCTTGGGGCGGGGGATTTCCCAGAGGTCCGACTGGGTGCGGTCCTCGAGCTCGACGAGCCGGCCGGCACCCTCCTTCCACCCGTACCAGATGGGCTCGTACTGCGTGTGGTAGTCCTTGGCGCCCACGTTGAACTGGTCCTTCACCCAGACGATTGTTGAGCTCCAGTGGAAGCCGAGCTCCTTGAGCACACGGTCGATGGTGCCGAGTTCGTTCGGGTTCATCACCAGGTACAGCGGCGCGCCGGCGAACATGATGCGCTTCATCTCGGCCGCGAAGAGCGCGCAGAACTGGGGGAAGGCCTCATCGAGGTTGTCGTTGGCGATCTCCCGCCGCTTGGACTTGCGGCCGCGGCTCACCTCCGCGTCGTAGGCCAGGTTCCAGGGTGGGTCCGTGACCACGATGTGCGCGCGCTCCCCGCCCATCACCCGGTCCACGTCCTCCGCCTTAGTGGAGTCGCCACAGAGAATTCGGTGGCCCCCGAGATCAAACAACTCGCCCGACTTCACCCATGGCTCAGCAGAGGCCGGCGGAGGTTCATCCTCCTCTTCCGTCTTGTCGTCTTCCATGCTGTCAAGCAGCTTTGACAGCATGGCGTCGTCAAAACCGACGCCCTCGAGCGCCTCTTGCTCGGCGAGGCCCTTCAGCATCTCAGCGAGGGGGCCATTGTCCCAGCCTCCGCCCATCGTGAGCTGGTTGGATGCAAGGAGGTAAGCCTCCGCCTCCGTGTCGCTTGTCGAAGCCCAGCCGCGCAGGACGGGGACGAGCCATTCCTTCCCCTTAACCTTGACGCCCTGAGGCGGGTCCTCCCCAGCCTCGAGCCGCTTGCGAAGGGAATGGAGCCGGCCGTGCCCCGCGACCAGGCGCTGGGTCCGCTCGTCAAGGACGATGGGGTCTACGTAGCCAAACCGGCCGATGGACTGGCCGATGTCGCCATCGAGATGCTTCTTGGGGTTCTTTTTGGCCTCCTTGAGCGCCCCAATGGGCATGTACTCAAGCCGGCGCGCCGCCTGCTCCTCAGACCCAGGTTTCCACGACGGCAGGTTCGTCGTCGGGTTTTCGGGGGACGGCGACGAGGCCTTTTTTTTGGAGCCACTTGCGGGCGCACGAGATGCAGCAGGTGAAACCGAAGCCTTTGTCATCCGGCACCACGAGGTCAGGTAGAATTCGCGACCGGCGCGCAACCCACCCGGCTGGGAAGTCACGCGGCCGTTCATACAACGTCCATACCTCCAGACACTTTGCTTCCATGGCAGCTTAGCGCAGTACCACGGCCAGCGCGGCGCAAGCTACCAACACCAGGGCAATTGCGATGACACTGCGGCGCATGTGTCGACGCCGGCGCTCGGCCGCCTCCAGTCGGGCAATCAATGGCCAGGAGGAGGGGACAACGCGCTCACGCTTCATGGGGAGGACCATCACGCGAGGCGCCACAGGTTGACTCGAAATGTCGGCGTTGGCTCATCCTTACGCGGAGCCAGCGTGATGTTGATGAGGTCCGCAGCGCCGAATCGACCAGCGTCTTCCATGACGCGTTTGATGGCAATCGCCAGGCGGAAGGAAACGCCCGTCCATTCAGGGCCGCTCATTTCGTCGAGCTCCTTGGGCGCAGGGACGTCGCGCGTGAAAGGCTCGCATCCGAAAAGCTCCCGAAGCTCGGCGTCAGCCGCCTCTCTTGCTTGCGCTGCCTTCATAATTCCGGCTCCTCGATGGCACCCGCGGCCAGCCACGCGAGCAGCAATCGTCTGGATTCACTGGATGAAGCGAAAGCTGGCAAGACCATGAGGAAGCCATCCTCCTGCACGAACCTGACAACGTCCGCCTCTCCGTGGCAGCGAACCATGTAAACGACGGCGGCAGCCGCGGGGACGGGCACCTGGGACACGTCGTCGACTTCGCGGCGGCATTCGACGCAATGCGGCCTCGGGATGCGGCCGTCCGACGCAGCCCATACTCGGCCGAGCGCATCCTGCACCGCAAACGACGTCACGGCGTGTGGGTCGAGGAAAACTTTCATGGAACCCAACCCCCGACGCGGTAGCAGTAACGTTACAAAACCCGAAAATGCTTTGCTGCCAAGGCAGCTTAGGGATACTCGCGGCCATGCCCCCCATTATCGCATTCGTTTCCCAGAAAGGTGGCGCTGGCAAGAGCGCCATCGGCTACTCCCTTGCATGGGAACTCCAGCGCCGGCACGGACGCGTCCTCATCGTCGACATGGACGGGCAGTTGTCCTTGCGTAAACAGGTGGCCCGCGCCAAGAAGCTCGGCCTGGACCCACCCGAGGTGATGGCCGTCGCTGAGGAAGACGTCGGGCGCGCATGGAAGGAATTGCGCGAGCGTGCAAGCGACTACGCGGCAGTCGTCATCGACACCCCCGGCCGCTCCGGCAAAATCCAGCGCGCCGCCCTCATGGCCGCCGACCTCGCCGTCGTCCCGGTCGTCTTCGAGCAAATGGGCGTCGACGCCGAGGACGACACGCTGGAAACGCTGCGCGAGGCGAAGAAGCGTCGGCCCAAGCTCGAGGCCGCCATCGTCATCAACCAGCAGCTCAGCCGCGGGAACCTCGCGCCTTTGGCGCGCGCCGCCCTCAAGGCGCTCGGGCTGCCCATTTTCAAGACCGAGCTGTACACGCGACAGGACTGGCGCGCCGCGAGCAATGCCCACGTGGGTGTTGCCGAGTACGCGCGATCACGCAATGCCGGCCGCGAATTGCGAAACCTCACCACGGAAATTGAGCGCCTGACGGACCTCCCGAGGGGACGTTGATGCCTAAAAAACCGAAGAAGACTCCGACCCCCAAGCTGAATCGCCCCAAGCTGGACACCGTGGACGCATTCGTGACGGGCAAGCCGTCCCGAGGCGCCAAGGGCCAGGAATTGAAGAAAGCCAGCCTGTATTTCCCGCCCGACTTCCACCGCGAAGCCAAAGGATGGGGCGTCGCCCACGACATGACGCTTTCAGAAATGGCCGTGGAAGGAATGAAACTGCTGATGAAGTCCCGCGGCTAGACCGCGCGTTGCTCCCTGGGCGTCCGGCATTCGGGATTGAAAACCCCGAGCGCCGGCCTCCCTCCCCACGGGGAGTCGTCCTCGGGCGTCTCCCAAGTCTTCCCGTGCCATTCACACACCGGGAGCTCCGTCCCAGGTGAAGCCTCCATTTGCTTCGCGCCGGCCTGGTCTAGGACGAATACGCCCGACGCCCGGTGCTTGCACCCCCGCACGGAACATTGCACCGCGTTGCGGGCCTTGGAGCCGCAGAAGGCCACCCACTCGGCCTCGGACGGAACGTCGGTGTTGGCCACCGGGTATTCATCCCAGGCAAAGAGGTGCGCTTCGCACACGCGGTGGGGAAAGCCTTTTGACCGGTCCGTCCAGGCATCCCCCCTTGCCTCAGCCTTGCAGCCGGGCACCTCGCACGGCGTCGGGGCAGTCCGCTTGGCCATGGCCTGATCGCTCATCGACGGGAGATGGAGCCGCCATTGCCGACGAAACACCGACCAGGGGCAAACGGGGTCCCGGGCAATGGCCCACTTGTCCTCGAGAAACCGAAACCAGGCATTAGCCAGGCGCCACACGTTGGCCTCTCCGAGCTCTGCGCGGGCCGCTGCGAGGTCTTCGGCCAGGGTGGCTGGGGTGAGCTCGGGGTGGACGCCGTGGCGCCGCATTCGGGCTTCCTGCGCCTCCCTGAACCAATCCAAGTCGGTATTTTCTTCAGGGGGAGGGGGGGCTTCTGGTTCGGCGTCGGGTAACGCCACCAGGACAGGTTCCGGCGCCGCGTTTGGCTCCGGCACCCCTCCCCCTCCAACTACTACTTCTTCTTCTTCTA
>Ga0136846_1239952_pt1 | contig 14444 bp, 10 predicted proteins | sample HopSoiMetagenom2_FD_96841 | JGI IMG/M metagenome (GOLD analysis project Ga0136846, IMG submission 96841) | Grasslands soil microbial communities from Hopland, California, USA - 2 Assembly 2016 (version 4) | ecosystem: Environmental > Terrestrial > Soil > Grasslands | place: USA: Hopland...
CTGGCGGCGATGGCGGCGCGGATCGCGCGCAGCCGTTCCGCCTCAAGGGCCCGGCCATCGAGTCGATCCGGCTCGAGGCGGAGATTGACGCGACCGATTCGCTCGAGCGTCCCGAGCAGAACGCCAACGCGGTCGCCTTCGGCGTCGCGCCGCAGCTGGCCGCGCTCGAGGCGCTGGTCAACCCGACGACGCGCGAGCTGCTGGCGCTCAAGGCGCTCGCCAGCCAGGTGACGCTGGAGATCCTGCCCGCCGAGGCGCCGCTCGTGCTCTTCATCTGGAGCGCAAGCCGCGTCGTCCCGGTACGCGTGACGGAGTTCTCGGTCACCGAGGAAGCCTTCGATCCGCTGCTCAATCCGATCCGCGCGCGGGTGAGCCTCGGCCTCCGCGTGATGACGACCGACGACCTCGGGTTCGATCACCGCGGCGGCAGCATCTTCCTGAACCACCTCCGCACCCGCGAGGGGCTGGCCGCGAAAACCGGCGCCGCGACGCTGCAGTCGATCGGCATTGGCGACCTGCCGCGCTGACCGGAGAGCGATGATGACCGATCCCGTTCAACAGCTGATCGACGCGGGGGCGATTCCGACGACGCCGTTCGTGCCGCAGAGCCGCTACTACGGCGTACCCCTCGGCGTGCTGCAGCGACGCGCCGACGATCGGCCGATCGCCTACGTGCGGCGGCGCTTCATTGCGCAGCCGGAGGCGCTCGGCGTCAGCGCACGGCACACCGTGAAGGCGCTCGACCGCCCGGACCTGCTGGCGGCCAGCTACTTCGGCGAGCCGCTGTTCTACTGGCGCATCGCCGACGCGAATCGCGTGATGCATCCGGGCGAGCTGACCGGCACGATCGGCCGGCGGCTCGTCATTCCGGAGCCGCCGACGTTATGAGCGCGATGCACGGCGGGATTCGCCTGTCGCTGTTCGTCGGCCCGTTACCGGTGCCCGCGCCGCCGGAAGCTGTCGACGCCCTGTCGTCCGCGAAGGTCGAGGCCGGCGCCGGCGATGCGCAGTCGGGGTTCGAGCTCACGTTCGATCTGCCGGCGCGTTCGCCGCTGCGCACGATCTTCCTGCTCACCGGCGGCGGCGCCGTGCCGCTGATGCGCGTCGTGCTGGTCGTGCAGATTCGCGGCCAGCGTGAATCGGTGATCGACGGCGTGATGACCAACGTGGAGACCCAGCCAGGCGAAGGCGGCGTCGGCAAACTCGTGGTGAAGGGCAAGGACCTGACTGCGTTGATGGATGTGAACGAGCTGCCGGGCATTCCCTATCCGGCGATGCCGCCGGCAGCGCGCGTCCTCGTCATCCTCGCCAAGTACGCCGCGTTTGGTGTGCTGCCGCTGGTGGTGCCCACCGTTGTCGAGGACATCCCATCCCCGGCGGAGCGCATTCCGCGGCAGGGCTGCACCGACTACGCCTACGTCTCGCGCCTGGCGCGCGAGGCGGGCTACGTGTTCTATCTCGAGCCCGGACCGGTGCCGGGCACTTCGAAGGCGTACTGGGGACCGGAGATTCGCGTCGGCGCGCCGCAGCCGGCGCTCACCGTAAACATGGATGCACTGACCAACGTCGACCAGCTCTCGTTCACGTTCGACAAGGAGCGCAAGACCATCCCGATCGTTTTCATTCAGGAGCCGATTACGAAAACGCCGATCGGCATTCCCATCCCCGACGTCACCCCGCTCAATCCACCGCTCGGTCTGGTGCCACCGCTGCCGCCGAAAACCGTCAATCTCGACGACACCGGCCACCTCTCGACGACGTCGGCGCTGATGGCGGGTATTGCCTTCGCGGCGCAGAACAGTGACTCGGTGTTCGGCAGCGGCACGCTGGACGTGTCGCGCTATGGCCGGCTGCTGAAGTCCCGGCAGCTGGTCGGCGTCCGCGGCGCGGGGCTGCCGTTCGACGGCCTCTACTACGTGAAGAGCGTCACCCACGATATCAAGCGCGGCGAGTACAAGCAGACCTTCTCGCTCGCGCGCAACGGGCTCGTGTCGACGCTGCCATCGGTGCCGGTATGAGCGCGGGCACGTTCTTCGGCAAGTACCGCGCGACCGTGATCAACAACCTCGACCCGCTTCAGATCGGGCGCATCCAGGCTGCCGTGCCGGACGTCGCCGGCCTGCTGCCGTCGACGTGGGCGATGCCTTGCGTGCCGGTGGCCGCGCCCAACATGGGCGTCTTCACGGTGCCGCCGATCGGCGCCGGTGTCTGGATCGAATTCGAGCGGGGCGACCCCGACTATCCGATCTGGGTCGGCGGCTACTGGGGCAGCGCCGGAGAGACGCCCGCGCTCGCGCACGCGGTGCCGCCCGGTAGTGCCAGCATCACGTTGCAGACCACGATGCAGAACGGGATCGTGATCAGCGACACGCCCGGGCCGTCGGGCGGGATCCTGATCAGCACCGCGACAGGAGCGATGGTCTCGGTCAGCGACGAGGGCATCGTGATCGCCAACGGGCGAGGCGCCCAGATCACGCTCAATGGACCGTTCGTCGACGTCAACTCCGGCGCACTCACCATCGAGTAGAGCCATGGCATTTGTCCTTCATGTTGACGCCACCGTCGTCTGCGCGCACCGCGGGCGCGCCAACCCGATCCTGCCGTACGCGCGCGTGCGCGTCTCGGGTCGTCCCGTCGTGACCACCGCGACCAAATACGGCATAACGGCGTGCTCGTTGAGCGGCAGCGGGACGCCGCCCTGCGCCACCGGCCACTTCACCACCGGCGCCGCCCGCGTGCGCGCCGGCGGCTTCTTTCTCGCCACGATGGCGGGCTACGGCGTGTGTGTGCCAACCGCCACGCCGCTGACTCCCACGATGTCGCAGACCCGCGTGAGCGCGAGTTAGCGAGGACGCGTACCTATGTCGACGCTGGATTATCCCTATCGTTTCGAGAGCCGCGGACGCACCGCGGGCACGACGGACGCGGATCACGTCCGCGATCTGATCGAGCAGGTGCTCTTCACCGCGCCCGGCGAGCGCGTCATGCGCCCGGACTTCGGCGCCGGCCTGCTCGCGCTGGTGTTCGAGCCGAACAGCACGGCGCGCGCGGCCGCGACGCAGTTCCTCGTCCAGAGCGGGCTCCAGCAGCACCTGTCCGATCTGATCGCGGTGAATGCGGTGACGATCGAGAACGTCGACGCCGCGCTCGAGGTGACGATCCGCTACACGGTTCTCGCCGACGGCACGGATGGGCAGGCGGCGTTCACGGTGCCGGAGGGGGGACTGTGACGTTCGTCTGCTGCGACGAGCGGCGCCTCGACGCGGTGAAGCTGTTGGGCAGCGCCAACGGCATCGAATACCTCGAGGTTCGCGATCATCTGGAGCCGGACGCGACGCTGCGGCAGCGCACGCTGTTCGTGCGCCTGTTGCGTACCGGTTTCACGCTGACGCGCGACAACGTGCGTGTCGACGGCGGCGCGTGCGTGGCCGTCGTGCCGATCGAGTGGGTCGCGCCCGCCGACGCCCTTCCCGCCGGCGTCGACCCGGCGCTGGTCGACGAGGTTGACGATCCGCCGCGCACGCTGGTCGTCCGTACCGCCGTCTCTGGCGACTTCTCGCGCTACACGCTGCGCCTGCGCGCCTCGATCGACAGCGACCAGCCGCCCCCCGGGTTCGATCCGCGCCTCTCCGCGATCGACTTCTCGTTCAAGGTCGAGTGTCCGTCCCGCTTCGACTGCGCGACCGCGCGCACCTGCCCGCCGATCCACGACTCGACGCCCGAGATCGATTACCTCGCGAGGGACTACACCGGGTTGCGCCGCCTGATGCTCGATCGTCTCAATCTGCTCGCGCCGGGCTGGACCGAGCGCTCCGCCGCAGACTTGGGGATGGCGCTCGTCGAGCTGCTGGCCTACGCGGCGGATCACCTGTCGTATCAGCAGGACGCGATCGCCGCCGAGGCATATCTCGCGACCGCTCGCCGCCGCGTCTCGGTGCGCCGCCACGCGCGCCTCGTCGACTACGCGATGCACGATGGCTGCAACGCGCGCGCGTGGGTGCACGTCGAGGTATCGAGCGATTACGTGCTGCCGGCCGCGACGCCGCTGCTCACTGGCGGCGACGAACTGCCCGTGCGCATCGAGCCCGGCAGCCAGGCCTGGCGCGAGGCGCTCGCGGCGGGTGCGATCGTATTCGAGACCGCACAGGACCGGGCGCTGTTCGTGGACCTGAACGTTCTGCGGTTCTACACCTGGGGCGACCAGGCGTGCTGCCTGCCGCGCGGCGCCACTGCGGCCACGCTGCGCGATCATCATCCGAGCCTCCGGCCCGGCGACGTGCTGGTGTTCGAAGAAGTGTGCGGGCCGCGCACGCTGCTTGCGGCCGATGCCGATCCGGCGAAGCGGTGGACCGTGAGGCTCACCGCCGTCGACTTCGGCATCGACCCCTCCGGCCAGTTGTTCGATGAGCCGCCGGTCGACGGTCCCGAACCTATCACGCAGATCGACTGGGACCGCGCCGACGCGCTGCCGTTTCCGCTCTGCCTGTCGGTCGAGGACGCGCCCGGGAAGGACATCTCGCTCGCGCGCGGCAACGTCGTGCTCGCGGACCACGGACGCAGCATCTCGAACGAGAACGTCGGCACGGTCGACGCCACGTCGTTGATATTCGCCGCTGTCGCTGGTTCGATTCCATGCGCGTCCGCGAACATCAGACCGATCCCTGTCCGCTTCCGCCCGACGCTGGATGAGGCGCCGTTGTCAAACGGCTTCGACCTCGCGGAGGACCTGGAGGCTGGCGCTCCCGGCGACGACATCTGGATGGCGGCGTCCGGCGTCGTGTCGCGCGACCCGCACGACGCGGCGCCGCTGGTCGCGCTGTCGTCACAGTTCGAGAACGAGCCGCCGATGCGGTGGCGCGCGCTCCGCGACCTGCTCGAGAGCGACGGCGATGACGCAGCGTTCGTCGTGGAGACCGATGACGATGGCACCGCCGTGTTGCGATTCGGCGACGACGAGCACGGCCGGCGTCCCCCGGCCGGAACAACGTTCCGCGCCACGTATCGCGTCGGCAACGGCACCGCCGGCAACATCGGCGCCGACACGCTCACGCACGTCGTGTGCGACCCGCACGTGCCGGTCGCCGCGGTGCGCAATCCCATGGCGGCCGGCGGCGGCATCGATCCCGAAGACATCGACGCGGTGCGACGTGACGCGCCCGAGGCGTTCCGCACGCAGGATCGCGCGGTGACCGCGGCGGACTACGCCGCCGCGGCGGAGCGGCGGCGCGACGTGCAGCGCGCGGCGGCGACCTTCCGCTGGACCGGCAGCTGGTACACCGTGTTCGTGACCGCGGATCGGTTCGGCGGGGCCGCCGTTGACGACGCGTTTCGGACGCGACTCGGCGGCTTCCTCGAGCGCTTCCGCATGGCGGGCTACGACCTCGACGTCGCCGCGCCGCGTTACGTCGCGCTCGATGTCGCGTTGCACGTCTGTGTCAACGCGAGGTATCTGCGCAGCGACGTGCTGCGCGAGGTCGCCGCAGCCCTCGGCAGCGGCGTGCTGCCCGACGGCCGGCGCGCGCTCTTTCACCCCGACAACTTCTCCTTCGCCGACCCCGTGTACGCGAGTCGCCTCGTCGCCGCCGCGCAGGCGGTTGACGGCGTTGACGCCGTCTGGGTCGAACGATTTCAGCGGCTCGCCGATCCGGATCCATCGTCGCTCGCGTCCGGCGTCATCCCGATCGGTCGCCTCGAGATCGCGCAGCTCGCCAACGACCCGAGCTTTCCGGAACGTGGACGGCTGGCGATAGTCATTGGAGGCGGCCGATGACGGCAAGAGTCGAGCCTCCCGGCACGGAGGCTTGCGGCTGCTGTGAGGGCGTCGGGATACGGACACCGCAGGCGATCGAGAACAGGCCGGGCCTGAGCGCGATTGCCTATCGAACGGGGGACTACGCGGCATTCCGCGACAGCATGCTGGCGCGCCTGTCGTCGTCGGCGAATACGCCGCTCGGCCGGTTGAAGACGCGCGAGACCGACGACTTCACGATTGCGCTCATCGATGCGCTCGCGTGCGCCGCCGACGTGATCACCTTCTATCAGGAGCGCATCGCCAACGAGTCGTACCTGCGCACCGCGCTGGAGCGGGTCTCGCTGCAGGAGCTCGCGAAGCTGATCGGCTACCGCCTGCGACCGGGCGTCGCAGCGGAAACATCGCTCGCGTTCGCGCTGGAGCCGCCGAAGACGGCACCGCCCGCCGCATCGGACAATCCGGGCGGGTTCGTCACCGGCGTCCCGGCCGTCGTCATGCTGCCGGCCGGCCTCAAGGTTCAGAGCGTTCCCGGTCCCAACGAGACGCCGCAGACCTTTGAAACGATGGAGCCCCTGGAGGCGCGGCCGGAATGGAACGCCATCAAGCCGCTGCTGACCGACACGCGTCCGCCGCACGCCGGCGACACCGACCTGTGGATTGCCGGCCTGCGCAGCAACGTGAAAGTGGGCGATGGGCTCGTTTTCGTCGGCGACGAGTTCTTCGCGAATCCAACCGTCGGCACAGGGTGGGATTTCCGCGTCGTCGCCAGTGTCACACTCGACCCGCCGAACGATCGCACGCACGTTACGTGGAACGGCGGGCTCGCCTCGTCCACTGCATCGCCGGGACCGGCCGTCTACGTGCTGCGCGCGCGCACCGCGGTGTTCGGCCACAACGCGCCGCAGTGGACGGGACTGAACCTGCAGTTCCGGACGGCATACGGCATCGACGAGGCACGGTCAGATCAGTGGCCGTCGTTCACGATCAGCGCGCTGCCCGCCGACCCGAGCGGCGGCTACATCGATCTCGACGGCGTCTTCGCGAACGTCATGCCGGGGACGCTGGCGGTGCTCACGCGCGGCGCGCTGCTGCGACGTCTCGCAAGGTTCGGCGGCGCCGCGACCGTCCAGCTCTACGTCGTCAGCAGCACGAGCGAAGTCTCGCGTGCGGAGTTCGCGTTGTCGGCGAAGGTGACGCGCCTTGGCCTCGAAGGTCCGGATCTCGACAGCGGCTTCGCCGCGTTCCCGCGTGAGACGACCGTCTACCTGCAGTCCGAACGTCTGGAGCTCGCGGCCTATCCGATCCTGGACCCGATGGAGGACGATCGGCTGCCCGTCGCGGTGGCCGCGGATGGTCTCCAGCCGGGGCGCCGGCTGATAGTCAAGGGGCGCCGCGTCGATACCGGCGCCATTGAGATCGTCGACGCAACCCTCGTGGCGGTCGAGTCGCTGTCGCGCGGGGCGCAGCTGACGATCGATCCGCCGCTCCCGGCGCCGCTGCAGCGCGAGAGCGTCGTCGTGCACGCAAACGTGGCGCTGGCGCGACACGGCGAAACGGTCGCGCAGATTCTCGGCTCGGGCAATGGCAGCCAGAGCTTTCAACGTTTTCCATTGAAACGACTGCCGCTGACGTATCGCAGCGCGGCAACCGATAGTGGCGCGGCCACTGAGCTGACGGTCAGGGTCGGCGACGTCGCGTGGATGGAGCGGCGATCGTTGTTCGGCGCCGCGCCCGACGACCACGTCTATACGGTGAACGTCGACGAGCAGGGCGCGCCGTCCGTGGTCTTCGGCGACGGCCGGCGCGGCGCGCGGCTGCCGAGCGGCACCAACAACGTCCGCGCGACCTACCGCACCGGACTCGGGCGCGCCGGCAACCTCGGCGCGGACAGGCTGACGCAGCTGGCGGCGCGGCCGCTCGGGTTGAAGACCGTCAGCAACCCGGGGCCGGCGGAAGGCGGCAGCGATCCCGAGCCGGCGAGCCAGGCAAGGCGCACGATGCCGCTCGGCACACGGACGCTGGCGCGGGCAGTGTCGCTCGTCGACTACGAGGACTTCGCGATGGCGTTCGCGGGGATCGCGAAGGCCCAGGCAGCGGTGCTTCACATGCCGCCGGGGCCGGCGGTCGCCGTCACGATTGCCGCGCAGGACGGCGCGTCGATCTCGACCGCGAGCCCGCTCTGGCGCAATCTCGCGCGCGCGTTTCACGGGAGCGGCGATCCGAACGTGCGCGTCCTGCTGCTGCCTTACCGGGCGAGCAGCTTCCGCCTCGGCTTGAAGGTAAAACGGGATCCGGCGTACGAGCGCGACGCCGTCATCCAGGCGCTCGAGCAGGCGCTGCGCGAGCGCTTCGCGTTCGACGCGCGATCGCTCGGGCAGCCCGTGTTCCTGTCGGAGGTCGTCGCAGTGGCGCACGAAATCGCCGGCGTCCTCGCCGTCGACGTCGACTTCCTCTACGGCGGCACCGCTCCGGCGGCGCAGACGACGCCGTCGCTGCAGACGCGCCTGCTCGCGTCGGGCATGCGAGTCGAGGGGGGTGTCGCACGTCCGGCGGAGCTGCTGACGCTCGACCCGTCTCCATTCGATCGGTTGCAGGAGATGGCGTGATGACCACGGCCGATCGCCTTTACACGCTGCTGCCGTCCATCTACAGAATCCGCGACGAGCAGCAGGGTGGACCGTTGCGCGCGCTGGTCGAAGTGATCGCCGCGGAGTTCGCGGGCCTGCAGCAGAATCTCGATCAGCTCTACGACGACCAGTTCATCGAGACCTGCCAGCCCTGGGTGGTGCCGTACATCGGCGACCTGATTGGTTACCGGCCGGTGCGCGGCAGCGGTCCTGGCAGCCGCTCGCCGCGCGCCGAGGTCGGCAACACGATCGCGTATCGCCGTCGCAAGGGCACGGCGGCGATGCTCGAACAGCTCGCCCGCGATGTGACGGGATGGCCGGCGCGGACGGTGGAATTCTTCCAGCAGCTCGCGACGACGCAATACATGAAGCACGCCCGGCCGCAGGCGGCCGCTACGGCCGATCTGCGATCGCGCCGCGCCTTGCTGCAGCGCGGCGGACCGTTCAACGCGCTCGCGCACACCGCGGAGATGCGCCGGCCGGAGACCGCATCCGGCCGCTACAACATTCCCAACGTAGGCATCTTCGTTTGGCGCCTGCGGCCCTTTGCGCTGACCAACGTGCCGTTGACAGCCGATGCCGGCGACGCGACCCATCGCAGGTTCCGCTTCAATCCGCTCGGGGCGGACCAGCCGCTGTTCCGGTCGCCGCGGACGGAAACCGAAATCGTGCATCTCGCCGAGCCGATCAACGTGCCCGAGCCACTGGCCGTGGCGCTGCTCGCCGCCGACATCCGGGCGGCGCACGACGACCCCTCGTCGATCAGCGATTACGGTGGTGACGCGAGCCTCGTGCTCTCGCGGCCCGACCCCGATCCCACGCAGCCGCCCGAGCCGGTGCCGCTCGCACAGATTCGCGTCTGCGATCTGCGCGACACGGCGGGCGGCTGGGCGCACGAGTCGACGCTGGAGCCCTCGAGCATCGCCATCGATCCGCGGCTCGGACGCGTGCTGCTCGGCGCGAACGTCGACGGCCCTCTCGTCGGCTCATATCATTACGGGTTCTCGCTCGCGATCGGCGGCGGCGAGTACGGCCGCACGCCGGCCGGCGACGACGCGCCAGTCGAGCGCACCGCCCGCGGCGGCGAATCACTCCAGCCGCACCTCGACGCGATCGCCGGCGGCGGCCGGCTGTTGATCGAGGACAGCCACAGCTATCTCGAAACGCCGGTCATCAAGGTGGCCGGCGTGACCGACCCGGGGAAGGCCGGGCTCGAGGTGGTCGTCGCGGCACGCGACGGCGCGCGGCCGCTCATCGCAGCCGCTGGCCCGATCGCACTCGAGATTGGCGCGCGCGGACGCCTCATCCTCGACGGCCTGGTCATCAGCGGCGGCGCGCTGCAGCTGGCCGCCGCCGCGGACGATGAGCCGCGGTCCGTGGTGCTGCGACACTGCACGCTCGTGCCCGGCCTGACGCTGAACAGCGACGGCTCCGCTACTTCCCCGGGGGCGGCGAGCCTGGTGGCGATGCATCCATTCGCGTCGATCACGCTCCAGCAATGCGTCACCGGGCCCCTCCGCGTGCAGCGCGATGCCACCGTGCAGCTCGTCGACTGCATCGTCGACGCCGGGGCCGCGGACGCGATCGCAATCGAAGGACACGCGCCGGACACGCCGGGACCGCAGCTTTCAGTCCACGACACCACCCTTGTGGGAAAGGTGCGCGTGGCGGTCATGGCGCTCGCGTCGAACACGCTGTTCGTCGCCCGGCTGGCCGGCGGCGATACGTGGAGCGCGCCGATACGCGCCGAACGCCGGCAGGAAGGCTGCGTGCGATTCTGCTTCGTGCCACCCGAGGCGCAGGTACCGCGGCGCTTTCACTGCGTGCCGGACAGCGCACATCCGGCGGCGGCGCCGTTCTTCACGTCAACCCGGTACGGTGATCCCGGGTACATGCAGCTGCGGCCGTCGACCGATGCCGCGATTTGCCGCGGTGCGGACGACGAAGGGGAGATCGGCGTCATGCACGCGCTCTTCCAGCCGCAAAAGGAAGCGAACCTGCGGCTGCGTTTCGACGAGTACCTGCGGTTCGGCCTGCGCGCGGGCATCTTCTACGCCACGTAAGCGATCGGAAAAAGGATTCAGCATGGGTGCGGACGTCTCGAGAATCCGGTTCAACCCGCTGCTCGACTACTCCGGAGTCGAGCTGCAGCAGGGGCGCGTCGTGCTCGACGGCGACTTCAACGAGCTGGTCGCCGTGCTCGATCGCCGCGGCCGCGCGGCGGCAAGCGATGTCCTTGGCCGCAGCGCGGTTTCGGCGACGACGCCGGACGCGTTCAAGGTGGCCGCCACGCCGGGAGCCCTCGCGATCGGCACCGGGCGCTTGTATGTCGATGGCCTCGTCGCCGAGAACCACGGGGCACCTTCGGCGGATCCGGCCAAAGTACGGTTCGATCCGGTGCTGGCAGAGACGCAGTTCACCGATCCGGTTGCCTATGACGCACAGCCGTATCTGCCGGCTGCGCCGCCGCTCCCGCAAGCGGGTCAGCACCTGGTGTATCTCGACGTGTGGGACCGGGAGGTGACGCCGCTCGAGCGTCCCGATCTCGTCGAACTGGCGCTCGGCGTGGACACAAGCACGCGCCGACAGACGGTGTGGCAGGTGCGCATCCTCGAGGGGGACGCGTCCGGCGTGACGTGCGAGACGCCCGACAATGAGGTGAACGGGTGGTCTGCCCTGACGGCGCCCTCCGCAGGACGGCTGACCACCGGCACGTACGACGTCCCGCCAGAGGAGGATCCGTGCGAGCTGCCGCCGTCAGGCGGTTATCGCGGGCTCGAAAATCAGACCTACCGCGTCGAGATCCACGACGGCGGGGCGGTCGGCGCCGCGACGTTCATGTGGTCGCGCGAGAGCGCCAGCATCGGCAGCCGCGTTGACGTGATCCTCTCCGGAACCGAGCTGGAGCTGCAAACGCTCGGACGCGACGAGGTGTTGCGGTTCAACAGCGGCGACTGGGTCGAGATCATCGACGATCGACGCGAGCTGTCGCAGCGCGGAGGCGAGATGCGGCGGGTCACGGTGAACGAAGAGGCGCGGCGGATCACGTTCGCGCCGCCGCTGCCGGCCGAGATGATCCCGTCCGCATTTCCCGACACGGACTTTCCTCGGGATCGCAACCTGCGGATGCGCCGCTGGGACCAGACGCACAAGGTATTGCGTGCCGCCGGCGGCGGCGCGACCGAAGTGTTCGAGGATCTCGACGCCGGTACGGCCGGCGTCATTCCCGTGCCGCCGGAGGGCACGGTCCTGCTTCTCGAAAATGGCATCACGGTCAGCTTCTCGACGGCCGGCCCGGGCGGATTCCACGCCGGCGACTACTGGGTGTTCGCTGCGCGCACGGCCGACGCGTCCATCGAATCGCTCGAGTATGCGCCGCCGCGCGGGATTCACCATCATTACGCGCGCCTGGGCATCTGGGACATCGGCGCCGGGACGGTCACCGACTGCCGGCATCAGTGGCCGCCGGCCGGCGGCGGCGACGATTGCGGCTGTACCGCGTGCGTGACGCCGCGATCGCATGCGACCGGCACGCTCACGATTCAGGATGCGGTCAACGCCGTCCGCGAAACCGGCGGCACGGTCTGCCTGAGCGCCGGCGAGTACGCGCTGAAGGAGCCGGTTCGCGTTGTCGGCGCGCGATCGGTGCGCATTCGCGGACAGGGGCCGGCGACGGTGGTCGCGAGCGCCGGCGCGGTGTTCACGATCCGGACGTCGGCGGCGATCGCGATCGAACACCTCTCGGTGATGAGCCTGGGCAAGCAGTCCGCGATCAGCGTCGCGACGGCGGCCGGCCTGATCCTGCAGCATCTCGCGATCGACGTCGTCGATCCGACTGGCGACGCGCGTGGCGCGGCCATTTCGCTGCAGGGCGTCGTCACGTCGGCGACCATCCGCGACAACGCCATCACCGCGCGCGTCGGCCTGGTCGCCACCGATCCGACGCCGTTGCCATCGATCGGCGACGCGCCGGTCCCCGATTTCCTCATCACGACCGCACTGGCGATCGAAGACAACCGGTTCTCGTGCGCGCGGCAGGCAATCGCGCTCGGCGGCAGCGTCCAGCACGCGTTCGGGACGCGGATTGCCCGCAACCACGTGCTCGAGTGCGCGGACGTTGGCATCGCCGCGCTCGGCATCGGCGCCCCGGGGTCGACGCTGACCGTCTCGCACAACCACATCGCCGTGGCGGGCGGCGGCATCCGCTGCAGCGTCGGCGACCTCGCGATCGAGGGCAACACCGTCGTGTGCTCGAAGCGCGAAGCCGCCATTAGTGCCGCGGCAGGAATTGCCGTGGTCACCGGCCGCGATAAGAGCGGCATCGAGCGCTGTCAGGTGCTGTCGAACCGGGTCAGCGGCTTCGGCGGCCCCGGCATCGCCATCGCGACGCCGACCCGCGAGCTGCTGATCAAGCAGAACATCGTCACGGACTGCGCAAACGGAATCCTCTGCAGCGAGGACGCGAACGCCGTCACCCTGGCGATCGAGAACAACCAGCTGCGCGACATCGGCCGCGCCGACGCCCCGGGGGCGCCGTCGGTCGTGGGCATCGGCGTCACGCGCGCCGATGCCGCCACGATTGCGGGCAACATGATCCGATCCGTCGGGCTCAAGACGGTGCAGTCCGCCTACTGCGCGGGCGTGATGACGTTCGCGGTGGGACGCGCGCGTGTGAGCGGCAACGAGGTCACGGCTGTCGCGCCTGCCGGCGACTTCGTCGGCACGGGCGCGGGCGTCATGCTGCACGCGCCCTACGCGGAATTCGAGGTCAGCCACAACCAGGTGCGGCGCGACGACGTTGCGCTCGCGCAGCCCGGCAACGCGCTCTGGTCCGCCGTGCTCGCGACCGACATCGATCCCAGGATCCCCGTGTCACGCCTTGGCGAGTTCACCATCGTGCGACTGGATCTCGCGCGCACGCTCGTGCTCGGTCCGGGAGGCCCGTTCGTCTCCACGACCGGCGGCCTGATTGCCGGCACCGGCGCGGAGCCCGTGCCTGCCGCGCGCGGCGCCGTGCTGGGCAACGCCGTGAGCGGTCGCGGCCCGGCGCCGGCCATTGACGTCGCCGCGTCCGGCGAATGCCTGGTGGCCGACAATCGCGTCGAGGCGCACGGCAACCGCCAGGCGGCGGTCCTGATCGCGAGCGGAGTGGCGATCGTGCACGCAAATCGCGTCAGGAGCGCCGATCAATCGATCGAGGTCACGGGGGCAACCGCCGCTGCGGTCCTCGGCAACGTGACGACGGGATCGATCACGCTCCCGGGAGGCCTGCTCCCGCCGTGGAATGCACTCAACCTGCGGGCGTGAGCTCGCCGAGACTCTGGAGACGCAAGACATGCACGTGCTCGTCATCGATGCGAAAACCGATCGCCGCGGTCTGCGCGACCGTGTCCTGACGAGCCGCCTCGACGCGGCGGACGCGGACGCAGCGCTGCGCTCGCTGGCCGCGCTCAACCCGCACGTGGATCTGGAGACGGTGCCCGCCGGCACGGTGCTGCTCGTGCCGGATACGCCAGGCTTCCGGCCGCCAGCGGCGGCGGCCGGCGAGACCACGTCCGCCACGCCACTCCCGGCCACGTCTCTGCAGGAGACCGTGGAGGCGGCGTTGAGCGCCGCAGCCGAGCGCCTTGGGGCGGGCAACGCGGCGCGCGCCGCAGCCCGTGCCGATGTCTCCGCCGCGCTGAAGACCACCGCGCTCAAGCGGCTGGCGGAATCGGACCCGGATCTCAAGGCGCAGCTCACCGACGCGGTGAAGCGCTTCAAGGACGATCAGAAGGAGGAGGACGACGCTGCCGCGGCGGTCGAGCGTACTGCCAGGGCGGCGCTCGCCGAGCTCGCCGCGCTCGCCAAGCTGCTGCGCTGAGGCGTCGCCCTCGCAGTCATCGAACCCTGAACAGCAGAACCCACATCCAGTCGACGAGCGCGTGAGTAACGGCGCTTGCCGTAATCCGCCGCGTGCGGAGATACACCCATCCATACGCGAGACCTGCAAGCGTCGCCAGGGAGGCATAGCGGAGGTCGGGAAGGTGCGCGAGGCCGAACACGACGGCAGCGACCGGCAGTCC
>Ga0136846_1224505_pt1 | contig 14443 bp, 18 predicted proteins | sample HopSoiMetagenom2_FD_96841 | JGI IMG/M metagenome (GOLD analysis project Ga0136846, IMG submission 96841) | Grasslands soil microbial communities from Hopland, California, USA - 2 Assembly 2016 (version 4) | ecosystem: Environmental > Terrestrial > Soil > Grasslands | place: USA: Hopland...
GTCAAGCGAGACGAGGTAGAGCTGCGAAAGCGATGTTCAGATGTCCCGCGGCGGTACGTCTTCGCCCGACAACCGGTCTGCCGGGATCCCACCCAAGTGCTCGCCGACAAACCCGTCTGCCTGGATGTCGTCGACGCTTTCGCCGAGGCGGTGGCGTTCCGCCGGGCTCATCTGCTCGCGCTCCGTCTCCCGTTCGGCAGCCTCTGCACTGCGATGTCCCATCAGCCGGTGCCAGAGTTCACGAAACATGGGGTGAGTCTATTCGACCCGGGCCTACGACTCAGCCGGGGTCCTCGAAAAGCTTGATGCTGTTCCCGTCGGGGTCGGTGAGGATCAGCGTCCGCATCCCGTTGGCCTCCGTGGCTTCGTCGACCGGCAGCCCACGCCGGGCGAGGCTGACACGTTGGTCGTCGAGGTTCTTCACCGCGAGAGTGAGGAGCCCGCGGCCGGCCCTCGCTCGGTCGACGGTGATGTAGATCGACGCGGAGGCTGCGGGACGCCAGATCGCCTCTTCCTCTGTCGGCAAAACGTCGGGCGGAGACTCGAAGAGGCGCTCGTACCAGTCGCACGCCACTGTGAAATCCGACACGGCGAGTCCTGCGAACGAGTGCGTGATATTCACCGCGCCTAGCCGACCAGCTCCTGGAAGCGCGGGTCGCCGCGCAGAGCATCGAAGTCGGAGTCCTCTCTCGCCCACTCGCGCAACTCCCCGTTCAGCTCGAACCCACGGCGGAGGTACACGAGCGCCTCGTCGGGGCGGCCGGCGAGACTCGCCGCGCAGGCGAAGTTGTAGTACAGGGCGGCATACGGCGGGTCAGCGGCGAGCACGTCAGCAGCCCGATCGGCGACCGCCGCGTACTCGCCCGCCTGGTAGAGCGGGTGAAACGGCGCCCAGAGCTCGTATCCCTCCGGCCGGTACGGCGCTCCTGCCTTCGCGCCGACCGCGAGCAGCGTCGTTCCATCCTCCTCGGCGAACGCCGTGCGACTCGCACCGGGACGGACGAAGACCAGAGATCCCGCCGGTGCGTCGAGGATCTCGCTGTCGATCTCGAAACGCGCGCGACCGGCGGTGACCACGTACAGCTCCTCCTGCGCGTCCGGCTCGGCCTCGTCGTGCTCGTTGATCAGCCGGTCGCCCACCGCCCGCGGCCCGAACGCGTTGACGCCGAATGCCGTGATTCCGAGGTGGTGTCGCACGGGACGGAACGGGCTCCGACCGTCGTCGATCTCCTCGATGTCGTTGAGCTGCGCGATCTCGTACTTCTGCATGATCCTCCCCTCGTGATGGCTTCGGATCGTATGTCCCGTCGCCACGGCCCCTCCTATCATCAGGTGATAGGTCCACGCATTGCCTCATCACACTGATCGCCGGCAGAAGGAGTGGGCATGGGAGACAAGGTTCTCGTCAATCTCGCGACAGGACTCGAGGACGCCGAGCGCGTCCTGGTGGCGTTCCTCGTCGCCACCGCAGCGCTCGGCCAAGGCAGGGAAGTGGTGATCTGGGCGACGAAGGATGCAGTCCGGCTGGGGCTGCCGGGCGAGGCGAAGGGCGTTGCGTGCACGGGCTGCCCGCCGCTCGAGCGGTTGTTCGTGCAGTTCAAGGAAGGCGGCGGCCAGCTGTGGCTGTGCCCGATCTGCGTCAGCGCCCGCGAGCTCGACGATGCCGAGAAGGTGGGCAACTCGAAGATCGTGGGAGCTACGCCCTTGTGGGAATGGGCCGGTAGCGACACCACTGTCTTCAGCTACTGACCGTGACGACGACGCGGAGTGTCGAGTTGCGCACGATCGCGCAGGCGATCGCAGACGCGCTGCCGCGGACGGTCGACGAAGTGATCCTGACGGGGAGCGTGTCGCGCGGTGCCGCGGACGAGGTCTCGGACATCGAGATGCTGATCGTGACGCGCGACGAGCTCACCCTGAACGACTGCTTCGCGCTCGCTACCGCTTGCGGGCTGACCGACCTCGGGACGTGGGGCCCACAGGGCGTGCCGACGAAGCGTGTTTCGGGCTACCGCGACGGAGTTCCAATCGAGCTCATCTGGTGGACGCGCGAGCAGGCCGAGACAGCCGTCAATGCCATCTTCGAGGGCGATGTCTCGACGACCGCCGACGCGTTGGCCCACGGCGTCCCCCTCCGGACGTCAGGGGCGCTGGCGCGATGGCAGGAGCGCCTGCGCAACTACCCGGACGAGCTCGCCCGAGCACGGATCGAGCATGCAGCACTGACCTGGGGCGGATTCGCGGCCGCAGGTCTGCTGACGCTGATCCGCCCGGGCGAGCGGCTCGCGCTCGTCGAGCGGATGGTCGACGACGCATCGCGGGTCGTCCGGATCGTCTTCGCGATGAACCGCGTCTGGCAGCCGACGCTGAAGCGGCTCGAGGAGCGTGCCGCTCTGTTGACACAGAAGCCGGACCGGCTGGCGCAGCGAATCGAAGAGGCGCTGACAGAGCCGGATCCTCGCCGCGCGGTGCTCCTCATGACCGAGCTCCAAGCGGACACGGTCGGGCTCGCGCCCGATGGCCCGAACATCAACCGCGCGCGGACGTGGCTCCGCGACGCGCGCGACATTCTCGCTCGCGCGCCCAGTTGGGACTACTGCGTGGGCCTAGAACCGAGCCCCGAGAATCCACTCCACGGATCGTGCCTCTGCGGCGGCGTCCAGTTCGAGGTGACGGCGCCCTTCCGCCGGGCCAATCACTGCCACTGCTCGCGGTGCCGAAAGCACTCGGGCGCGTTCGGCGGAACGCAGGGGCGCGTCCCGCGCGAGGGGTTCCGCCTGCTGTCCGGGGAAGAGCTGATCCGCGTCTTCAGGCCGGACGAGGGGCGCGTGAAGGCCTTCTGCTCGGTCTGCGGCTCGAGCCTGTTCGGCGCGGAGTGGCCGGAGGGCGATGAAGTCGGCATCCGCCTCGGTTCGCTCGACGGCGACCCGGGCATCCGCCCGCAGTTCCACACCTTCGTCGGCTCGCGGGCGCCCTGGGACGAGATCCCGGATGACGGCCTCGCGCGTTACGACGAGGCGCATCCCTGAGATCTCTAATCCGCCTCTGAGAGCCACGCTCGCCGGTACTTGACGAAGCGGGATCGCGGCAGCGTCGCCCACACCTTCGCATAGGCAATCGCGGGATCAGCCGTCTCGCGCTCGACGCTCGCTCCGTATCGTGCCGCCGCCTCGCAGACCGTGTACAGGACGCCGCCACCGACACCGCGGCCGCGCGCACCGACGGCGAGCACCACGGCGGACTGCCCCTCCGCCGCAACGATGATGTGCTCGGTCTGCGGTGCGCAGTAGAAGAAGTCCCACGCCACCAGCCGCCGTTCTTGTCCCTCGACGATCAGCGTGCACTCACCGGAGAGCACGAGAAATGCCTCCTGGCCCTTCTCGCGGTGGTACATGCCGATCCGCTCGCCCGGCTCGAGCACGCTGATGTTGATCCCGAAATGGGGGAACCGCCGCTTTCCCTCGAAGGTGCAGTACGAGCCGAGCGGCCCTTCGTCCTTCCAGCGTGACTCGCGCGCGTTCACGACGAACCAGCCCTCGCCGTCCACGACGAGCCCGGCCTTGCTCATCCGAAGCGGGGCCTCGGCCATCGGGGGAAGTCTCGCAAAGCCCTCGGCAGAACGCGGCGCGCGGTAGCGTTTCCTCAGCGTGCCCGGCAACAGCACGTACGCGAACGCTGAGAGTGCGATTCGCAGGATTGCGATCGCTCGACTGATCTCGTGGACCGGCACAGAGGCCGCCTACATCGCGCTGATCGCGCTGATCTACGAACGATCGAACGGCTCGGGAGTCTGGATCGCGGCGGCGCTGCTCTCGGCGCTGGGCGCGCGCGTCTTGGTGAGCCCGTGGGCGGGGTTGCTGGGCGACTACTTCGACAGACGGCTCGTGATGGTCGGGTCGGATCTCGTGGCCGGAGCGTGCTTCGTAGCGCTCGCGACGGTGCATTCCTTGCCGCTGCTCGTGACGGTGGCGGCCATTGCCGGAGCTGCGGAGGCTCCGTTCAGCCCCGCGTCCAGCGCGCTGCTGGCGATGCTCGTTCCCGAGGAGCGACGAGGTTGGGCGTCGGGCACGGTTCAGGCAGGAACTTCAACGGGCATGCTGCTCGGCGCCGCCTGCGGCGGGCTGCTCGTCGCAAGTTTCGGGGCCGCGTCCGCCTTCTTGATCAACGCGCTCTCGTTCGTCGTTTCAGCGCTCCTCGTCATCTCGATTCGCGGGCGGTTCCGCGTCGATCTCGAGCAACATGCGGAACACCGCGGCGCGCTCCGGGGCGTTCGTCTTCTCCTCCGCGCGAAGCCGCTTCGGATCTCGACGTACAGCATTGCTCTCGTCGCCCTCGGCCTCGGCATGGCCAACGTCGCGGAGCTCCCGCTGTTCGTCTCGATCGGCGCAGGCAAGATCGGCTTCGGCGTCGCCGTTGCCGCCTGGGCGGGCGGCCAGATAACGGGCGGCCGCCTCGCCTCGAAGGTCGTCGGGCCTCGCCGAGAGCGTCTCGTTCTCATCGCGAGCTGCGCCCTCCTTTCAGCAACCATCGGTCTGGCCGGAGCGATCCCGCTCTTCGCCGTCGTCGCCTTGCTCTTCGTCGCCGCCGGAATCGGCAACACGCTGGCAAACGTCTGCCTGGTCCTTCTCGTGCAGCGCTGGGCGCCCCCACAGGTGCAAAGCCGGGCGCTCGCCGCAATAGAAGCGACCCTGAACACGGCGGTCGGCATCTCACTTCTCGTCGGAGGGTTGCTGCTCGCCCCGCTCGGTGCACGGGGCGTCTACCTGCTCGCCGGCGGACTCGGGGCGGTGGCGACGGCTATGGCGCTCCGGATTCCGCGCGATCGCGCGCCGATCCGGGCCGCGCCAGAAGCGGTGGACGTGGACGCGACGCGCGACGAAGGGCTACAGGCCCGGCGATCGCCACGAACCGTGCCGTCGCTGGTCTAGCGACTCGAGCGAACAGGCCGGATGTCCGGATCACTGGGCACGTATTCGGCAAGCGTCCCATCGTCGCCGCCCCACGAGATCCACAACCGCCCGCAGTTGGAACAGAAAGCGGCAGCGGTCTGCATGTGATGCCGCTTCTCCCAGAGGTCGTTGAGGTCGTCAGGAAGATCAGGCTTCGCAATGAGCAGCCATTCGTCCGACTGCTCTTCGTCTGCCTTCCAGCGAACGGCGGCCCCGCATGTGCAACGAGATTTCGCGATGGCGTCATCTTCCCACGGCATCGTGGCCGCGCCGTCGGGACCAGGAAGATTGCGTGCGCGTCCGTGGGCAGCAGGTCGGCGAGAGTGAGGGAAGCACTCAGCAAGGGACCGCGCGGTGCCGCCGCCTCCGATCTGCCGAGAAACTCGCGAACCAGGTTCGCCTGGCCGAGCCCCGCGTTCGGCTCTGGGTACCGAACCTGGTTCGGTGTTGAACCAGGTTCGCGAGTTTCGATTGCCTCCAGGGTTGCGAGTCTCGCCTGGAGCGTTACGTCAGGCTCGGGCCGTTCGCAGCGCGCGCACGGCGCCGCATGGTAAACGGTTGACGTCGCTTGCCGGAGCGCGACCGGCCGAAGCGCCGGTCGCGCTCTTTTCTTCTCGGCTATGCGGTCGGCTGGACGACGATCAGCGAGTTGCCGTCGGGGTCACGGAGCCAGAACATCGGCGGGATGGCGCCGCCCCACCGCGCGACCTCGTCGTCGACGTCGGCGCCTGCCGCCTTCAACGCGGCGTGATCCGCGTCCACGTCCGACGTGTCGAGGCAGATGCCCGTCTCGCCGCCTCCTGCCTCGGTTCCCTGCGGCGGCGGCGCGAGCGCGATCGTCGTCGGCGCTCCCGGGAGCGCCACCTCGACCCACCGGCCGGCGTCGCCCATCGGGACGTCGACGACCTTCTCGAAGCCGAGCGTGTCGACGTAGAAGTCGATCGCGCGATCGGTGTCGGAGACGGTGACGCAGACACGGCCGACCTGCGTGATGTTCAGCTTGGACTTGACCTTCGACATCGGAGCCTCCTGCTCGTGGATTTACTCCTTCTGACGGCCGAGCCTGGAGAAACTCATCGCGCGTCTACAACTCGCCGGGCGGCGCGTAGCGGTAGAAGCTCTGCCCGAGCCCGGCCTGCACGGCCGAGAACCACACGCTGAGATGATCCTCGAGCGCGCGGGCTTGCTCGAGGCCGCCGACGTAGAGCGGGTCGAAGCCGACGTCGCGGATGAGCTGCTCGGTCACGCCGCGCGCCTCGTCGTCCGTCGCGAAGAACTGTGACGGGCGCACCCGCTGCTTCGCGATCTCGTCATAGAGGACAGCGAAGTTCAGGTTGAACGCCTTTGCAGTCGGGCCGCCGACGATCGACTTCACCTCGTGCGCGAGCGACTCGAATTGCTCGTTCCGCCCCGCGAACGCATTCGTCGCGTCGATCGTGGTCTTGCCGTCGATGCCCGACACCTGGCCGAGCGCTTCCGCGATCGCGCCCGACGGGACCGCGACGAGGATCACCTCGGCGTCGCTCGCGTCACCGCCGTCCCGTCCGATCTCCTGCACGTCGTGGCCCGCCGCGCGCCACAGGCGGCCCAGGCCGCCGCCGATGTTGCCCCTGCCGATGGTCGCGATCTTCATTCGCTTCCCTCCTTTGGACACACCTACCAACGACGACCGCAACGGTAGGCTTCCGCAGCGGATGGCCCGCGAGTTCCCGATGATCATCGACCTGGTCGGCCGGACGCCGATCGTCCGGCTCGATCGGATCTCGCGCGACGTCCCGGCGCAGATCCTCGCCAAGCTCGAGTTCCTGAACCCCGGCGGCTCGAACAAAGACCGTAGCGGGCTCGCGATGATCGAGGCCGCCGAGCGCGACGGCAAGCTCAAGCCGGGCGGGACGATCGTCGAGCCGACGTCCGGAAACACCGGCGTCGGGTTGGCGATGGCCGCCGCCCAGAAGGGCTACCGCTGCATCTTCGTGATGCCCGACAAGATGAGTCAGGAGAAGATCGCGATGCTGCGCGGGTACGGCGCCGAGGTCGTGATCACGCCGACCGCGGTCGACCACGACTCTCCCGAGTCCTACTACTCCGTGTCGTCGCGGCTGGCCGAGGAGATCCCCGGCGGCTTCAAGCCGGACCAGTACTCGAACATGTCGAACCCGGAGGCCCATTATCGGACGACCGGGCCCGAGATCTGGGAACAGACCGCCGGTGAGATCGACGCGATCGTCATCTCCGTCGGGACCGGTGGGACGATCAGCGGCATCGGCAGGTACTTCAAGGAACACGGGCCCGACGTGAAGATCGTCGGCGTCGACCCGGAGGGGTCGGTCTACACGGCGAAGAGCGAGAGCGAGCTCCATCCGTACCTCGTCGAGGGGATCGGCAAGGACACGTGGCCGAAGACGATGGACCCGTCGATCGTCGACGAGTGGATCCGCGTCTCGGACCGCGACTCCTTCCTCGCGGCTCGCCGCCTCGCGCGCGAGGAGGGGCTGCTCGTCGGCGGCTCGTCCGGCTCGACGATCGCCGGGGCGCTCGTGTACGCGCAGCGCCTCCAGCCGGGCGCGCAGGTCCTGACGATCCTGCCCGACTCCGGGCGGTCGTACCTCTCGAAGTTCCTGGACGACAACTGGATGATCGAGCACGGGTTCCTCGAGCGCACGGCGCCCGCGCCCACGGTGCGCGAGCTGCTGCGGGCGAAGGCGGGCGAAACGCCGGCGCTCCTCACGATCTCCGCACACCAGAAGGTCTCGGAGGCGATCGACGTGATGGAGCGCTACTCGATCTCGCAGTTGCCGGTCGTCCGCGACGGCGACGTCTCGTCGCTCAGCGACGTTATCGGGTCGCTGCAGGACCGCGCGCTGCTCGACCTCGTCTTCAAGAACGCGGACGCGCTCCACGAGGACGTTGCGGTGGCGATGCAGGGGCCGCTCACGACCGTCGACGCCGACGAGTCGGTGGACGAGATCGTCACGGCGCTCACCGGCGGCGTGAACGCCGTCGTCGTCGCCGACGGCGGGAAGCCGATCGGCGTCGTCACGCGCTCCGACCTGCTCGAGTATCTCGCGCACTCGCGCTGATGGCGCTGACGTTCGAGGCCGTGATCGGGGTCGGCGCGGGCGGGATCTCGATCCCGTTCGACGTGCGCGAGGTCTTCGGCGCCGCGCGCGTTCCCGTTCGCGCGCGCGTGAACGGCGTCGAGTACCGCACGACGATCGTCCGCATGGGCGGCGAGTGGGTCATCCCGGTGCGTCGCGAGATCCGCGAGCAGGCCGCTGTCGACCTCGGCGACCGCGTCACCGTCGAGCTGGAACGGGACGATGCGCCGCGCGAGGTCGAGTTGCCGCCCGAGTTCGCGGAGCTGCTGGACGACGACGTGCGCGCATTCTTCGACTCGCTGTCCTTCACGCACAGGCGCGAGTACGTCGAGTGGATCACGTCGGCGAAGCGGGAAGACACGCGCCGCCGCCGTCTCGCGAAAGCAGTGGAGATGCTGCGCGACCGGGTCAAGACGCCGGGGTAAAACTCGCGGCTTTGGTGTCTGACACCCGGGCTGCGCAGCGGGCGATAGCGCGATCCGCAAAGGTGTCAGACACCTCTACGCGACGCCCGCGAGAGACGGAGCGCCTACAAGGTGTCAGACACCAGCAGCGTGCTCGCGAGCTCCTCGAGGCCCGTCTGGCGGGCGTCGCCGCCGAACGCGTGGTGGCAGCGCGCGGCGTAGGCGCGCAGGTAGACGCACGCGGCGCGCGCGACGGCGCGCTCCTCCTCCGCGAACGGCGCGCCCCGCTCGGCCTCGTACTCGGCGAGGAAGGCGCGCGATTCGTCCGCGGACGGCCACACGTCGATCTCCTCCTCGAGCTCCTCCGTGTACGTGAAGCTGGCCGCCGCAGTGCCGACGAGCTCCGGCTCCAGCCCGGTCGTGACGCTGTCCCAGTCGTAGACTGCGGTCGGGCGCAGCCCGCGGTCGAAGCGCAGGTGCTTCGCGCTCCAGTCCGTGTGGCCGACGATCTCGGCTCCGACCGGAACGTCGGCGACGGCCCGTGCCGCGGCGGCGATGTCGTCGATCCAGCCGGCGCCGGCCGTCGTCGCCTCGAAATCGAAGAGCGCGTTATGAGGCTTCGGCCAGAGCGCGCCGGCCGGGCGGAGGAACTCGCGGCGTGGGCGTACCCCGGTGGCCGTCGCGAGACGATGGAAGCGCACGAGCTCCCGGGCCATTGCCCGCCGAACCGGAGGCTCGTGCGCGTTGCGAAACTCGCCCGCGTCGAGCCATTCGTCGACCGTCGCCGTTCCGACCCGCCGCAGCGGCCGCGGGGCCGGGTAGCCGCCGGCTGCGAGCCGCGCCTGCAGCTCCTGCACGTCGGCGAAGTACGCCTCGTCGCCGAAAAGCTTGTTCACCTTGATCGCGACGCGCGACCCATCTCGCCGGCGCACCCCGAACAGCGCGCCGACGCTCGCGCCGAAGAAGAAGATCTCCTCGGCTTCCGGCTCGAGCCCCCGGGCTCGAGCGCGAACGGCGTCCGCCTCGAGCGTCCCGAGGACGTCGAGCACGATCGGCGAGTCCGGATAACGTCGCAGGTACGTGTCGACCCCGTCCAACATCGCCTCCCTTCGTCGCATCGCGATCCGCGCGCAGGCGCTCGACGGCAGCGTACGCACCGTCCTCGAGAGCGTCCGGCGCCTCGGTCGCCTGCAGATCGACCCGACCGCGCGCGTCGCGCCGACGCAGCACCTCGTCCTGTGGAGTCGCCTCGGGCGCTACGACACTGCGGAGCTCGGCCGGCTGCTCGCCGCTCGCGAGCTGTACGAGTGGTCGGCCTTCATCTATCCGAAGGAGGCGCTGCCGGCGCTCCGTTCCTTGCAGCGGCGCTGGCCGCCGGGCAACGGCGCCTGGCCGGGCCGCATCCGGGAATGGTTGAAGGCCAACGCGTCGTTCCGGCGTTACGTGTTGCGCGAGCTGGAGCGGAACGGGCCGATGCTCTCGAGGCAGTTCGAGGACCGCGCTGCCGTGCCGTGGCCGAGCAACGGCGTCTGGTGGGGCCCGCGCAGCGTCAGCATCATGCTCGAGCTCCTCGAGGCCCGTGGCGAGATCGCGGTCGTCGGACGCGACGGCAAGCAGCGCCTCTTCGATCTCGCCGAGCGCTGGTACGGCGACACGGCGCCGCTCCCCGCTGCGGAAGCCGACGCGTACTTCGCCGCCGAGCGCCTTCGCTCGCTCGGCGTGGAGCTGCGCCGCGGCGCCTGGCACGTGCATCCCGACGCCGACGACCGGCCCGTCCGGCGCACGACGCTGCTGTCGCCGTTCGACCGGCTCATCCACGACCGCAGGCGCGCCGAAGCGCTGTGGAGCTTCCGGTACCGGATCGAGATCTACGTGCCGAAGGCGCAGCGGAAGTACGGCTACTTCGTGCTGCCCGTCCTGCACAACGACAAGCTCGTCGGGCGCATCGACCCGGCCTTCGATCGCAAGACCGGCGTGCTGCGGATCAACGCGGTGCACTGGGAGGGCAAGCCGGTGCCCATCGAGCGGCCGGTGCGATCGCTCGCCCGCTTCCTCGGCGCCGAGGAGGTCGTATGGCCGTGAGCCTGGCCGCGATCCGGCGCCTCGTCGTCGGGTCGCAGGGATTCGCCGCGCGATTTCGGCGCGCGGACGAAGCGGACGTCGAGGCGGCCATCCGGCGGTTGAGCGCCGTGCAGCTCGATTCGATCTCCACCGTCGACCGCGCGCACCGGCTCACGCTGAGCGCCCGCGTGGGCGCGTTCCCCGCCGGCACGGTGCCGCAGCTCCTGCGCGACGGCCGCGTGTTCGAGTACTGGGCGCACGAGGTCTCGTTGCTGCCGATCGAGCTGTGGCCGCACTTCCATTCCACGATGAACGGCAGCGGCCACTGGGGCATGCACGACCGCGCGCTGCGTCTGCACGCCGATCTCGTCGAGCCGATCCTCGCGCGCATCCGTGACGAAGGCCCGCTCGCGTCGCGCGACTTCGAGGATCGAGGCGGCGGCGGGATGTGGAACTGGAAACCGTCGAAGATGGTGCTCGACGCGCTCTGGGACCGCGGAGTGCTCGCGATCTCGGGCAGGCGGAGCTTCCAGCGTGCCTACGACCTCACGGAGCGCGTGATCCCGAGGCACTGGCTCGACGCGCCGCCCCCGACGGAGGCGGAGACCCTCCGCACCTGGGCGCTGCTGGCCGTCGCCGCCCACGGCGCGCTCACCGAAGCCGCGATCCGAGAGCACTGGCGCCTGAAGGGCGGGCGCGCGCGCCTGCAGCCGCACCTCGACGCGCTCGTCGCGGACGGTCGGCTCGAGGAGCTGGACGTCGACGACGGCGGCACCCCGTTCTACGCCCTGCCGGGGACGGAGCTCGACGGGGATCCCGCGCCGCCCGTGCTCGTATGCCCGTTCGACAACGTGCTCTGGCACCGCCCGCTCCTCGAGCGGCTCTTCGGCTTCAAGCACGTGATCGAGGTGTACAAGCGCGAGCACGAGCGCATGTACGGCTACTACGTGCTGCCGCTCCTCGTGGGCGACCGCTTTCTCGGCCGCGCGGACGTGAAGGCGGACCGCGCGGAGGGGGTGCTGCGAATCCGGCGATTCACGCCCGAGGCGAAGGCGCGCGGCAACGTGGAGGCGAAGCTCGAGAAGGCCGCGGCCCGCCTCGCACGCATCCTCGGACTCGAGCGTGTCGAGCGCGCACCCGGGTAGGCTCAGCCCGTGGAGTTCGAGACGCGCGCAATTCACGCCGGCCAGGAGCCCGATCCGACGACGGGGTCGGTGACCACGCCGATCTACCAGACGTCGACGTACGTGCAGGAGGCGGTCGGCGTCAACAAGGGCTACGACTACGCGCGGGTCGCGAATCCGACGCGCACGGCGCTGCAGATCGCGCTCGCGAGCCTCGAAGAGGCCGCGCACGGCATCGCCTTCAGCTCCGGGCTCGGCGCGACGACGACCATCATGCACCTCGTCGATCCGGGCGAGCGCGTCGCGCTGATCGCCGACGTCTACGGCGGCGTCTATCGCATGACGTCGCAGGTCTACGAGCCGAAGGGCTACGCATTCACCTACGTCCCGGCGAGCGAGTTCGACGACAATCTCGCGTCGTACCTCGGCGAGGACGTGAAGCTCGTGTGGGTCGAGACGCCGTCGAACCCGCTGCTGAACGTCGTCGACATCCGCAAGGCGGCGGACGCGGCGCACGCCGTGGGCGCCTTGCTCGTGGTCGACAACACGTTCGCGACGCCGTACCTCCAGCAGCCGCTCGAGCTCGGCGCCGATGCGGTCGTGCACTCGACGACGAAGTACCTCGGCGGCCACAGCGACGTCATCGGCGGGTTCATCGCGACGAACGACGATGCGCTCGCCGAGCGCCTGTATTTCCTGCAGAAGTCGCTCGGCGCCGTGCCAGGGCCTTTCGACGCCTGGCTCGTGCTGCGCGGGCTCAAGACGCTCGCCGTCCGGATGCGCCAGCACTGCGAGAACGCGCGCCGCGTCGCCGAGTTCCTCGACGGCCACCCCGGCGTGGAGCGCGTCCTCTACCCCGGTCTGCCCAACCATCCGGGCCACGAGGTCGCGCGCCGCCAGATGCGCGATTTCGGCGGGATGGTCTCGTTCCTGACCGACACCGACGAGGAAGCGGTCGAGCTCGTGGCGCGCACGCGGATCTTCCAGCTCGCCGAGTCTCTGGGCGGCGTCGAGAGCCTGATCGAGCATCCCGCCCGCATGACGCACGCCTCGACGGCGGGCGCGCCGTTCGCGCCGCCGGGAAACCTCGTCCGGCTCTCGGTCGGCATCGAGTCGGCGGAGGACCTCCTCGCCGACCTCGAGGCGGCGCTCGTCAGGCGCGCGGCCTCGGCACGCGCGTAGGGGCGCCGTTCGAGGATGGACGGCCTGCGCCTCGTCGACGTGCACTTCGGGGGGACCCGCGAGCAGATCGGCGTCTATGTCGTGGACACGGACGACGGCCTCGCGCTCTTCGACTGCGGGCCGTCCTCCACGCTCGGAGGCCTCGAGGGAGGCCTCGCCGCGCACGGCCTCGCGTTGACCGACATCCGCCACCTGCTGCTCTCGCACATCCACCTCGATCACGCCGGCGCCGCCGGCGCGCTCGTGCGGCGCCACCCGGAGCTCACGGTGTGGGTGTCGGAGATCGGAGCACCGCACCTCGTCGACCCGTCGCGGCTCGAGCGGTCGGCGCGCCGTCTCTACGGCGACGCGTTCGACTCGCTGTGGGGGGAGCTGGTGCCGGTCCCCGAAGCGAACCTGCGAGTCGCGACCGGCAGCGTGCTCGGCTGGGAGTCGTTCCCCACGCAGGGCCATGCGTCGCACCACATCAGCTACTTGAGGGACGGAACGCTGCTGGCGGGCGACGCCGCGGGCGTTCGGATGCCCGGCGCCGGCTACGTCCTCCCCGTGTCCCCGCCGCCGGACATCGACATCGAGGCGTGGCACGGAACCGCCACCGCGATTCGCGCGCGGGAGCCCGACCGCCTCGCGCTCATCCACTTCGGCGTCCACGAGGACGTCCTTGCGCACCTGGACCGGCTGGAGGCGGAGCTCGACCATTGGGCGGCACGCGTGCGCGACGGCATGGACGAGCGCGCGTTCGTCGACGCTGCGCGCGCCGACGCGGGCGGCGATGCCGACCGCTACGACCGCGTCGCGCCGTTCTGGCAGTCGTGGCACGGGCTGAAGCGCTATTGGGAGAAGCGCGCGGCGGCTTGACCGCGCTCGAGCGAATCGAGGCGGAGGGCTACGCCGTCTTCTGCGGGCTCGCCGGCGGGGCGGTGACGCGCCTCGCGGGCGGGCTCTGCCTGAACACTCCGATCCCGGCGGTCGAGCTGAACCGGGTGACGAACGTGACCGACGCGCTCGACCTCGACGCGGTCGAGCGCGTCTTCGGCGGCAAGCCCCATCTCGTCTCTGTACCGCCGTCGGTCGAGCGCCTTCCCGAACGGCTCGAGGCGCGAGGCTACGCGCCCGCCTATGCCTGGATGAAGTTCGAGCGCGGCCCGGAACCCGCGCCACCCGCAGAGAGCATGTTCCGCGTCGAGGATGCAATCGACGCCGGGCTGTTCCTGGCGACCGTCGCCGAGGGCTTCGGCGCACCCGCGGGCGACGCGCCCGAGAGCGGCGTCGCCGACCACCCCGGCTGGCACGCGTTCCTCGCGTGGGACGGCGACGAGCCGGCGGCCGCCGCGGGGCTGTTCGTCGACGGCGACGTCGCCTGGTTCGGCGGCGCGGCGACGCGGCCTGCGTTCCGTCGCCGAGGCGCACAGACGGCGCTGCTCTCCGCACGGATCGAGCGGGCGCGTGAGGCCGGCGCCCGCCGCCTGTGCGTGGAGACGGGCGAGCGCGTGCCCGGGAGGGGCGACCAGTCGTACCGGAACATCCTGCGGGCGGGCTTCCGCGAGGCGTACCTGCGGCCCAACTGGCGCTCGCCGACGTGAGCCGCTGTAGTTCGAAACTCGCGAACCTGGTTCAAGCACCGA
>Ga0136846_1225826_pt1 | contig 14438 bp, 12 predicted proteins | sample HopSoiMetagenom2_FD_96841 | JGI IMG/M metagenome (GOLD analysis project Ga0136846, IMG submission 96841) | Grasslands soil microbial communities from Hopland, California, USA - 2 Assembly 2016 (version 4) | ecosystem: Environmental > Terrestrial > Soil > Grasslands | place: USA: Hopland...
ACACACCGCTGGGAACACGCGAGCGTCCGCGATACTCGTCCTCCGAAGCAGCACTAGACGCACGTCGATCAGCAGATCGAGGGCGCGGTGCCGAAACCCCGCAAGGATGTATCTCGCGCGTCGCGGTAGTGCCTTCATGTCCAGCGCCGAGCGCAACTGCACGGCGATAGACAAGCAGATCCCCCGGATCCTTTTCAGGTCGACGGACTGTTCCTCCGCCGCGCGTAGACGAGCACATCTCGGAAAGGTGGCGTGCGACTTTTGCGCTCGGCCACGCGCTCGGCCGCAGAGACCTGATACGCGAAGCCGTTGTCCCGCAACCGCTCGAGGAAGCGGTCGAGAAAATCGCGCTCGGGGTCGAGGTGATGGTGATACTCGACGATCACCTGGTCGATGCGCGCAAGCGCTCCGGAGTCCGTGAGTTCGCCGAGGATGTCGTCCTCTGCCCCCTCGACGTCGAGCTTCAGCAGGTCGAGCCGGTCGGAGATGAAGCTCGAGAGCCGTCGTTGTGCGACCGCGCTCGCCGAACCGTCCAGCCGACCGGGCCGCGTGCTCATGCGGAAGGTCGCCGGGTCGGCCGGATCTTCGTAGAACGGAACGTCCGCATCCTCACGCCCGAGGGCAACGGGATGGAGCTCCACTCCGTCGACGGTGTTCACCTGGACATTGCGACGAAGCAGGTCGAACGCGCGGCCCGCAGGCTCGAACGCGAGCACGCGCGCGTTCGGATAGAGCGTCTTGAAGAAGAAGACGGACATCCCGATGTTGCTGCCGCCATCGACGATGACCGGGTCCGGCCGCTCCGCGCGGAAGTAGTAGGCGAGCTTCACGAAGATCTCCTGGTGCAGGAACGCGAGCGAGGGCACCGAGAAGCCGGCGACGTCGAAGCGCCCGACGCCGACACGAACGATGCCGGCCTCGCGCTGCACGCGCCCTGCGGCCAGGCGCACCTGCGTCTTCACCGCCTCGGCCGTCCAGCCCGCGGGCACGGGCGCCCCGGCGAGCAGCCGGCGGGTGGCCCTCGCCCCCTGCAGCGCTCGGACGGGGGACGTCACTCAGCCACGGTCTCGGCGATCGCCTCGGCGACACGCTCGGCCGCGCGACCGTCGACGGGCCCGACGACACTCGCCACGACGCGGCGGCGTTCGTCGGCCAGCTCGCGCGGATCGGCAAGGGAGCGCTCGATGCCGGACGTCACCTCGTCGAAGGTGCGGGCGCGCAGGAACGCGCCCGACTCGACGAGCTCGCGGTAGTGCTTCCCGATCACGTTCTTGGACGCCCAGGCCTCGCCGGGCGGCGCTCCTTCGTCGTACAGGACGCAGACGGCGGGCCTGTCGTTCACCAGCGCGTCGAGGAGGATGGTGCCCGCGTTCGCGACGACGCAGTCCCCGTGTTGGAGCAGCGTTGCGAGGCGGTCGAGGTCGGTGTAGCTCGGCTTTTGCACAGCGCTGCCGGCGGCATCGATCGCGGCGGCGAAGCGCTCACGCCAGTCGCGATCGCGCGGATGCGGCCGGAAGAGCAGCTGCGGGGCAGTGGGCGTCGCTGCACGCCAGGCGACGAGGCGCTCGACGAACCGGCCCTCGTACGGCGCGTTCGTCGGTGTGTTCCCCATCACCATGACGACCGGAGCTGTGGGATCGAGCCCGTAGCCCCCGACGATCTCGTCATAGTCTGCGCGCGACCGTGGAACGTGGAAGACGTCGGTCTGCGGCCAGCCGGTTGTCACGATGCGCTCCGGGTCGATCTCGTGAAACTCGACCAGGTCGTCGCGCATGACGTCGTTTTGAACGATGTAGCGGTCGAGGTGCGGCGAGATCACGCCCTTGCCGACGGTGTGATCCCAGCTCGCGACGTAGCCGACAAGCGTCAAACCGAGTCTGCGCGCGGCGACGATGTAGGGCACTGCGTCCTGCATCTGCACGTTGCTGAACACGATTGCCGGTTGCTCTTCACGCAGACGCTGCGCGAGCAGCTTCGGGACGTAGCGGCGCGGCGAGAAGTGCCAGCGCTGCATCGCCGTCTCGACCGACGGCCAGCGCGGCAGCACGCCGACGCGCGACGAGTCGAGCAGCCAGTTCTGGTGGCCCGGCTGCATCCGCTCCGCGTGGAAACCGTGGCGCAAGTTGAGCCGGAGAGCGAGCGGGTAGTAGCCGATCTGGCGGTCGAGCCAGCGATCTGCGCGCCGAACGACTCGCTCCTGCGGCCCCACCTGGGCCGGCGCGAGGTCTTCGCGGAAGAGGATGGTGCGCCCGTTCAACCGGGTCGACCACTCCTCGGTGTCGTCGCGCCTGAAGAGAAAGACCGGTTGCAGACGCGGCCCAAACCGCTGCGACAGACGCTCCGCGATGCCGCAGTCGAGGAAGGTGCGTGCGGAGAGCGGGTCCGCGAGAACGAGCCAGACCGGCCGGTCCGCGTTCACGACCGGCCCGCAGCGACCGCCAGCGCACTTTCGATGCGGAGAGCGAGCGACGCTCCGTCGAGACCATGTGCAGCGAGCGCCTCGGGCGGCGTGCCGCAGGCAGGCCAGCCCTCCACGCCGAATGCCGTCACGGCCACTGCAGTTCCGAGGGAGCGGCGCAGCGCATCTGCAAGACCGCCGACCGGCGAATGGTCCTCGAGCACAAAGAGATCTTCGATCGCGCCGAGCTCGTCGACGAGCCAGTCCGTATCGAAGCGATTCAGCCACGGAAGCGCCACGACCCGCAACTGCACCCCGCGGGCCGTCAGCGCCTCGGCGGCGACCAGCGCTTCGTGCACCATCACCGGCCCGTAGGCGACGAGCGTGGGACCGTCACCGTCGGCGAGGACATGGCCGCGGCCGAACGACGTCTGCCCTGGAAGCTCGATCCGGCGCGGTGACGGCCCGATCGCGAGCCGTATTCCGACGGACTCCTCGGCCTCTTCGACCGCCCAGCGGAGCATCGCCTTCGTCTCCTCGGCGTTGGTCGGTTGCACGAGCGCGACGTTCGGCAGCGCTGCGAGGAGCGAGATGTCGCGAATGCTCTGATGCGACTTGCCGGGGCCGGCCGGGATCAGGCCTGCGTAATGCAGGGCGTACACGACCCTGGTGCGTTCGCTCGCCTGGTTGTAGATCTGCTCGTTCGCGCGCGCTGCCAGAAAGCTCGCAAACGAGTTCACAACCGGGACGAGACCCTGTCGCGCCAGCCCCGCCGCCATCGACACCATGTCCTGCTCGGCGATACCGACCTCGACGAAGCGTTGCGGCTGTTCGACCTCCACTGCTCGGACGCGGCAGTCGGACGAGAGGTCGGCGTCCACGACGACGACATCCGCGCGCGCCTCGACGAGAGCGAGCAACTCTTCACCGTACGCTGCGGCGACGTACTCGTCGGTGACCGCGGCCCGCCTGCGCGAGGGCGTGCCTGACCCTGACTCGGGCTCGCCCTCGAGCGAGCCCTCGACGCGGGCGACCGCGACCGGCTCGAGCACCAAGTCGGGAAGCTCGGCGCGTATTCGGTCGACGAGCTCCGCGTGCGCACGCGCAAATGTCTCGTCGTCGGGAGCTCCGGCGTGCCAACGGTAGAGGCCGTTCCCGTCACGCAACGCCTGCGGATGTTCCATGAACGAGACGCCGCGCCCTTTGATCGTGTGCGCGACCAGCGCCTTGGGAACGTCCGGCGGCGCGGCACGAAACGACGCGAACGCAGCTGCGAGCGCCTGATGATCGTGGCCGTCGCACGTCTCGACGTGCCATCCGAACGCCGCGATCTTCTGCTCCAGATCGCGCAGCGCGAGGATCTCCTCGGTCGGGCGGTCCGACTGCAGCTCGTTGCGGTCGACGACGGCCCAGAGATCGCCGATGCCCTGATGCGCAGCAGCCGCGAAGGCCTCCCAGTTCTGTCCCTCCTGCAGCTCGCCGTCGCCGGTCATCACGACGACTCGGCCGCCGCGACCGAGGTGACGCTTCCCCCATGCCAGGCCGCGCCCCTTGGACAGCCCCATGCCGAGCGAGCCGGAGTTGGCCTCGATGCCCGGGACGCCGATGTCCGGATGGCCGTCGAGGCCGCCGAGGCGCCGGAGCAGAAGAAGGCGCTCCGCGGGGATGACGCCGAGCGCGCTGAGCGCTGCGTAGAGGCCCGGCACGTCATGGCCTTTCGACGAGAAGAAGATGTCGCGATCCGGGTCGTTCCAGCCGACCTGCGCCACGTTCAACTCGCGCCACAGCAGGTGCACCACGATGTCCAGCGAGCTGAAGCTCGACCCGACGTGTCCGGAGCCGGCGCGCTTGACCGCCACGAGCGCATTTGCACGGCACATGTCGGCGAGCAGCGAGAGGTTCCCGTCGGCCCGCTCGAACTCCCGTGAGGGGATCAGGCTGAGCGCGCTCATGTCTCCTGGACCGTAGCCGACCGTTGCCCCCGTGCTGCCGCCACAGCAGCGAGCGCGAAAGCGGGCAGGAACGGGATCGCGTACTCCGCCTGCGGCTCCTGTGAGAGAGCATGAACGAAGAGGACGAGAGCCGCGCCGAACGCGATCACGACGAGTGCGGGCCAACCGGCGGGTCGTCGCCAGATCACGCCGACGAGAGCCAGCACGAGCCAGAAGACCGGCGCCGGCTCGTGCCAGCTGAGCGTGTTCGCCTTGCCTTCGAGTGCGCGCGCGCCGTTCCGAACCGGCAGCTCGGCGTTCCAGTCGCGGATGCGACCGACGAGCTGACGGTAGCGACGTCTCTGCGCGACAGAGCGAAAGACACCGGCCGGGTGCTTGAAGATGCAGCGCTCGATGGCGTCGGAAGGGCACCACACGAAGCCGAACCGCGCGGCCTGCGCCATCGGGGCGAGCGCTTCCGGCGAAGGCCGCGCATGGCCGCCGACCTGAATCACGGCCGGCCCCGGAGGCGGCGGCGGAGCGCGCCGGACGGGCTCGAGCGCGAAGCGGAACCAGAGGAAGTGCCAGAACGTCTGCGCCACCGAGTGGGCGTACCTTCCAGGATGTCGGCGGATCGCCTCGACGGACGCGTCGTACAGCACGCTGTAGTCACTCGAACGTCCGAATTCGCGATCCGACAACGCGATCAGCCGGATGGCTTCGAGATTCGACGGGCTGTCGAGGTAGGTGCGCAGTCCGACGTGCAGGCGCCGGTAGGGCGGGAGCGTGAGCACGTCGCGCTCGATCATCCGGCTCAGCCGGCGCGATGCCGGCCCGTTCTGCGGGTCGATCGTGCGCAGGCTCAGCACCTTGAAGAAGGGAACCCAGGCCTTCCCTCCGCGGGCGACGGTGAAGTCGTCGTACCGGATCGCGTTGACGCCGGCCCACAGCAACAAGGGGACAAGCGTGGCCGCAAGTGCGACGGCGAGACGGCGACCCCGCACTCGCCAGCTGCCGCCCGAGACGAGCGCTGCCGCTGCGGCGGCGAGCACGAGCACCTGCCCCGCGGGCCGGGTGAGCGTGAGCGCGACGGTCGTCAGGCTGAGCCCGACGAGCACCTGCGTCGATGGCGCCAACACGGTCCTGATGACGAAGCCGCACCAGAGCGCGAGCAAGGCGCCGAAGAGGAAGTCGCTCGAGACTTCGTGGAACATCGCCGCGTAGGGCAACAGCGCGAGCGCGACGGCGACGCTCACGAGCGTCGCGACTCGTCCGAACGGCCGGGCGGCCCAGGCCCAACCGACGATCGCCGCCGCGTAGACCACTGACATTGTCGCTTCGAGAAAGCGTGCGCCGCCGATGCTCATCGGAAGACCGGTGACCAGCGGCGTGAGCGGTGTGCGGAAGACCATCACGTCCGAGAAAGTCGGATGTGCATCCCCCAGCTGGAGGTAGTACAGCCAGTAGTCCCACGAGTCGCGCCCGCGTTGCAGCGGCCAGGCGAGCGCCTCCAGCCAGTAGACGGCGACGGCGAGCACGAAGAGCATGAGCGCTCCCCGCCATCCTTCGGCGTACCTCCAGAAGCGGGCGCTCACGCCTGCGCCGGGCACGCCACCCCGACAGCCTCGACGTTGGAGCGGGCATTGAGGACGCGAATGCGGCCGTCGAGCGCCCAGAGCCGCAGGTTGGACAGCGTGCCGCGCGCAATGCTCCGCCCCTGCAGCGCGAGGCCTGGCGGCGTGACGGCGTACCTCGCCCGCACAGGCGCCCCCGCGAGTGTCCGCACGATCCCGTCAGCGCCGAGGCGTGCACTGCGCCCGTCGGTCGTGATCCCGACCGGAACGCCGAGGCGGATGACCGGAGCGATGCGCGCGTTGAAGAACTCCGTCCAGCGGAACGCGCCCGTGTTCACCGACGTGCATCGCGACGACTCGACGAAGACGTCGGTGACCGTCGCGTCGGCCGGGACGGCCGCGTCGACCCACGACCAGGTTCCTGCGCGGTCATCCGCGAACACGTGCAGATCTGCGTCATGCGCGCGCGATTGCCACACGAGCACGGCGTTGGTCGCGAAGACCGCAAGCAGGACGGCGACGATCGACACGCGCCTACCGATGGGGAGAACGGCGAGCCCCGCAGCGCACAATGCCGACGCGACGAGGACGAGACGGAGAACGTTCGGCCGCGAGGGATCGAGCTCGCGTATGCGAGACCACATCGCGGTGGCGACGGCGTCGAACTGCAAATTCGTGTCACGCGCCAGCAGCCGTTCCGGCAGCGTCCCCACAACGAGGGCGGTGAGGACGCCTCCCACCGCGATCATCAGCATCGGGGGCCGGATGCGGGCGTGCAGCCACCACGCGACGAGCACGAGCCAGAGCGGAATGACGTAGAAGAGATAGCGGTCGTGCAGCCGCTCGCCGCCGAACGACGCGCTCGAGAACGCGGCTACGAGCAGAATCGTGACGACGTTGACCGGGACGAAGATGCCGACAAAGGAAACGGCTGGGACCAGCCCGGCGCGGCCCCGCCGCCAGAGGGCGAGCAGTGCCGCGGGCGCGACCACAGCAGGGACCAGGGCAAGGTAGAGGGCGAGGTTCCCGACCGTGTACCAGCTCCAGCGCACGACTTCGACGACGTCATACGACGTGAACACGTCCTCGTAGTCGCGGAGTGAGACGCGCCCGGACCCGAACGCCGCCGCCGCGAGGAGAGCAACGGCCGCGAGCGCGGCGCCCGTGGGCCTCAAGGTGCGGAAGAGCTCGGCGCGAGAACGTCCCTGCTGCGGTGACGCGATCCACCGGAACACCAGTCCGACGGGAAGCGCAACGACCAGCGCAACGAGCTGTGGGCGCGCGAGCGTGGCGAGACCGACCGCGCCCAGCGCCGCGAGCTGCCGCCTTGCGGTCGGCCGTTCGAGCGCAGCGACGAGCGCGAAGAGCGCAAGTGTTCCGGTCAGGTACGCCGCGCTCTCCGTCAGCACCATCCCGGTGTACACGGCAGACGGCACAGCGACCGTCAGGGCGGCGACCGCAACGCTCCAGCTACGGTCGAGGAGACGGCGCGCAAGCAGAAACGCGGGCACGGCGGCCAGCGCGAACAGCAAGGCGTTGAAGACGCGCAGCGCACGGTAGGCGTCGAGCTCGCTGGGCGCCAGCGCGATCACGGGCGCGGCCACGAACGGATACAACGGCCCACGGCCATAGGTCCGGTCGCGCTCCATCGGGCGGTGTCCCTCGGCGACCGAGCGCGTCGCATCCATGTAGATGAGCTCGTCGGCGAAGACCGACGGGCCGCGCAGCAGAGTTCCCAGGCCCGCGTTCGCAAGCGTGCCCGCGATCACGATGGTCGCGAGCGCGGCAACGGGCCACCTCATGCGTGCGCCGGCGGACGCTGCGGGGCGACGAGGTCGACGACCTCTGCGCCCGCACGAAGCTCGTCCGTCTTCCGGCAGAGCATCAGCACTTCGTCGGAATCGGGTCGGTAGTCGATGAACTGCGTCACGTCGCGCCAGCCGGTCCAGGCCAACTCGATCCGCAGAGCGTCGAGGGTCGGCACGGCTTTCGCTTTGCCGGTCCCTGCCTGCCACCGGATCCGCACGGCGGAGTCAGGTCGAGGGTCGATCGTCGTCTCGAGCAGCATCTCGCCGCCGCGCTTCGTCGCCCGGTTGAGCATCCCGAGCAGCGGGAGATGGAAAGCGCTGTGGTAGAGCACGCCGAGAAAGAGAACTGCGTCGAACGGCTCGAGCGTCAGAAGCTCGTCGGCCGCCCGGAGGTCACCGAACACCCACCGGTGCGGCGAACGCAGCTCGTGCTCCCACCGTTCGTGCAAGCCCCGGTCGGCCGCGAAATCGACGAAGACGAGCTCGGCGGGCTTGAGGGCGTCGTCGACCCAGAGCGCATGTGCGCCGTACTTCGGCCCGATCTCCAGTAAGCGCTTGCCGCTCCATTCGCGATCCGCGAGCACGTCCGCGAGACCTTCGGTCGTGAGCGTCAGGTCGACGTCATGAGCGTCGACCGTTGACGCACGCTTGTCACGCACGCGCCGGGGGTCCTCGCGAAATGTCGTGTGCAGGTCGAGTTGCTCGCGATAGTCGTAAAAGGGGACGTAGCTTGCGAGCTTCAGCTTTGCTGCGCTCCAGTCGACCACACGACGCCCGGCGCGCCAGGCGACCGCGCGCGCCGGCGCGGGGACCCTCACGCCGGCCACGGGTGTTCCCGCAGGATCTCCTCGTTCACCTCGACGCCCCACCCTGGGCCCGCGGGGATCGCGAGCACGCCCTCGTCGATCCGCGGCACCGAGGTCGTGAGCTCCTCACGCCACGGAACGTCGTCGACGTCGACTTCGAGCATGCGCACATTGGGGATCGCCGCGCACCACTGAGCGGAGATGTACGTCGCCAGATGGCTGTAGTAGTTGTGCGGTGCGCAGTTGACTTCGAACGTCTCAGCGAGGTCGGCGATCTTCTTCGCCTGGTGGAAGCCGTTCCAGATCACGTCGACCGACGCGACATCCATCGCACCGGCTTCGAAGAACGGACGGAACGCGCGGTTCGTGTAGAGATTCTCGCCGGAGCAGATCGGGATCGCCCCGGCACTGCGAACGGTTGCGAGTGCGACCGGATCGAACGCGTCGACTTCCAGCCACGCCAAGCCGTGGTCCTGAAGCAGGCGCGGGATGCCCCGCACTCCCTCGGTCGCGAGGTTGACGTTGAGGTCGACGATAGGCGCAGCTCGGCCGACGGTGCCCGCTGCGAACGCTTCGAGCAGCCGGACCAGCGCCTGCTACAACTCCGGCGACGGGTTGCGATCCAGGCCGGGCCCGTGAAAGCCCGGCATCACGACCTGCGGGTCGTCTCCGGGCACGACGATGTTGGTCTTGAACGCCGTGAAGCCGCGCGCTACGACCTCACGCCCGAGCGCCGTCACATCCTCGTACGACTCGAGCTTCTTCGTGCCCGTCACATCCCAGGCCCGAGCCCGGGTCGTGCCGCAATGTGACCAGTACACCGCCACGTTGTCGCGCGTCGGCCCGCCGAAGAGCTCGCACACGCTGATCCCCAGTTCCCTGGCCTTGAGGTCGAGCAATGCGTTCTCGATGCCGCCGATCGCTTTCTGGATCACCGAGCCCGGGCTCTGTCTCGTCGCGCGGTAGAGGTCCCAGACGATTCGCTCGACGGCCCGCGGGTCGCGGCCGACGACATGAGGGGAAAGGTCCTCGACGACCCCTGCCAGGCCGCGCGGCGACCCATGCGAGTCGGTCACCTCCGCCCAGCCGACGGCCCCGTCGTCTGTCGTCGCCTTGAGGAAGATCCACGGCCGCCAGCCGGCGTCGCAGAAGAGTGTCTCGAGCTGTTTGACCTTCATCGCAACCGGAGGAGGAGGTTAGTCGGTTGCGCGGAGGCCGTTGCTAGTGTCAGACGCCGTGCAGCAAACCGCCGTTCGCGAGCGCGAGCCAACCGTATCGACCGCGCAAAGCGCACGGCCCGTCTGGCTCGTGCTGGCCGATCCGTTGCCGAGTCGCATCTTCCTCGAGTGCGGGATCGCGCGCGGTTTGCGTGATCGTTTCGGGACGTTGCTGACCCCCGTCTTTCTCGTCTACATGCGCAAGGAATTCGACGGCTGGATGGAGGAGCTCGGCCCGGCGACCGTGCTGCACCCCGAAGACGTCGTGCCGGAGGACGTTCACGGCACGGAACGTTTCTTCAGGCGCGCGGACGGGTGGCTCGACCGGCGCGTCGGGCACTTCCCCCTCGCAATCCGGTTCAACTACCGACACGGCTTTCACCTCGACCGCATGCGCCCGGGCCACCCGTATCCGCTCCTCGACTCGAGCCTCGTCGGTCCCCTGCCGCGTTGGCGTTCCGTCGAGTGGGCGATGCGCAGATGGGTCTGGTCACGCCGCCGCCACGTTCCCCACGCGTTGTTGCAGCGACTGAAGGCCGAGCGGCCGGCGATCGTCCTCAGCACGATTCAGCTCGCGCGCACGGCCCCCTTCGTGGTCGGTGCGCGGCGTCTCGGCCTGCCGCTCGTCGGCTACGTCGAGAGTTGGGACCAGACGGTCGGCAAGAGTGCGATCCCTCCCTTCTTCGACCGTTACATCGTCCAGAACGAAGCGATGCGCGCGGACCTGGTGCGCTACCACGGCATCGAGCCCGGGCGCGTCGTGGTCACCGGCTGGCCGCAGTCCGATCTCTTCATGCGGCCGCGGCCGCGCTCGGCGTACGTCGCCGTGCTCCGCGAGCTCGGGCTCGATCCAGATCAGCCCGTCGTCGTCGTGATGGGGAACACGCCGGCAAACGCGCCGTACGAGGGAGCGTTCGTGGAGAGGCTCGTCGAGTGGCGCGGCTCGACGCCGGACGCGCCGCAACTCCTGTTCCGGCCGCATCCCGCCGACCGACACGAATGGCCGCACCGTTTCCGCGCCGCGATGGATGCCGACGGGTGCGCCGTGCAAGCGCCGAGCTACACCGACATGGAGGTGCTGGCGACGCTGCTGCAGCACGTCGACTGCGTCGTGTCGAACGCCGGCACGATCCTGCTCGACGCCCTCGTCAACGACCGTCCCGCTGTCTGCGTCCTGTACGACGAAGGCGGCTCGTTCGAAGAGTCGTTCGCAGCTCGCAACGTGAGCGGAGAGCACTACCGCGAGCTGATGGCCTCTGCCGCCTTTCAGCGCGCGACGAGCTTCGAAGAAGTCGTTGCCGGCATTCGACGATCGCTGGCTGCACCGCAAGAGCTCGCCGCCGAGCGGCGCAAGGTGGTCGACAAGGTGGTCGGTGATGTCGACGGTCACGCAGCCGACCGCGTCGTCGCGGCCATCGCCGAAGCCGTCGCATGAGCAAGGGCGTCTTCGTGCTCGGCGCCGCGCGTAGCGGCACATCTGCAGTTGCTCGAGTCGTCGGTCTGCTCGGCGTCTCCGCCGGCCGCGAGGACGACCACAAACCTGCAGACGACGACAATCCCCGCGGTTACTGGGAGAGCCGCGAGCTGACGAGCTTGAACCGCCGGCTCCTGGTGGAAGCCGGCGGCGCGCCGTACGGTCCGGCGCCCGCGCTCGCAGACGACTGGTTTCTCGATCCCGGCCTCGACGCCCTGCGCGAAGAGGCCGCTGCGACCCTGCGCCGCGTCTTTCCCACGTCGCCGTGGGTCTGGAAAGACCCACGCACGAGCTTCACCTTGCCTTTCTGGCTCGCGGTCGCCGACGTGGAGCCCGTCGTCGTCCTCGTGTACCGCGACCCGCTCGAGGTCGCGGACTCCCTCGTGCGCCGCGACGACGCTCCGGCCGCCATCACCGTGGCGGTGTGGGAGCGCTCCAATCGGGCCGCGCTCGCCAACGCAGCGGGGCTGCCTGCATTCGTCGTGCGATACGACCGGCTCGTCGAAGATCCAGCTCCCGTTGCGATCGAGCTCGCGGCCTTCTTCCGCAGCCGGGGCCTGAACGTAGCCCACGCCGCAGACGCGGTGCAGACGTTCGTCGATCCCGCGCTCAGACACTCGCGTCCGGACGAAACCCTGTCCGACCTCCTCAGCCGCGAACAGATGGAGCTGCTCACGACACTCGACACCCTGCAGGGGTCGCACTCGGCATTGTCGGCGACCGAGCTGCCACCCGAGACTCCCTGGATCGGAGGACTGCTCGAGGGCGAGCGCAGGACCGGCCTCCTCGACACCCTGCGCCGGAGGCGTCAGGCAGAGCGTGAGTCCGAGCGGCAGATCGCGACGCGGGACTTTCTCGGGCTCGAGCTACGTGTTCATCCGGGCACACCCGCGTGGCGTGCACTGGCCCCGGTGCGGGCCCTGCGGCGGAAGGGTTAGGCCCGCCGCCGCCGCGCGACGAGGTAGCGAAGCGCGCCTCGCAATTCCCGCACGGTCGGCGTCACCGTATGGTCGCGCACGAAGCGCTGGAAGGTGATGCGCGTCCAGCCTTTGAGATACAGCCAGCGCACACGCGGGTCGAGCAGGCACTTGGCGTAGAACGCACCCCGCCCTGCCGCGTATCCCTTCACGACGCGCTGGACTTCCTCCGGTGGACGCCACCCGTGGTGGTGTCGAACGACGATTTCCGGGTCGAAGACGCCGTTCCACCCCGCTGCGGTGACGCGCGTCACGGCATCGCAGTCGTCGCCGACCAGCCCATTTCCGTACGCGAAGATCTCGTCGAAGCCTCCGATCGACTCGAGCACGCCGCGACGAAAACCCATGTTCGCGGTGATGAAGTCGCCGGGGATCAGGAACATGCCCGGGCGAACGTAGAAGCGGTCCGGCCGCCACGCGTTTCCGAGATTGACGTCTGCCGCGTCGTGGCGCACGACCGCGCCGGCAACGAAGCCCAGGCTCTCGTCCGACGCGAACGCATCGGCATAGCGGTCGACGTAGTCGGCCGGCAGGTAGCAGTCGTCGTTCGTGAAGACGACGACCGGTGCCTTCGCGGCCTGCCAGCCGCGGTTCCGCGCGCGCGCGACGCCCGGGGTCGGGTCCGTGACCACCGTCACGGGCACAGGGAAACTCGCCCGCGCACGCTCCAGCACCGAGGGCGTGTCGTCGGTCGAGCCGTTGTCCACGATCACGAGCTCCCACGGTCTCCGCGTCTCGATCGCCGCTGCCTTCGCGAGAAACGTCTCGACGCGGTCGGCGCGGTTGCGCGTGATCAGCGAGACCGAAATCTCCGGCGTGGTCATTCGACCTTCGGGACTCGCACCTTGCCGGCAGCGAGGAGCGCCTCGGCCCGCTCCCAGTCCTCCTCGTCGTCGACGTTGAAACCCTCGTAGCCCTCCGTGAAGAAGGGAGCGACGACCCGTCCCTCGCGTGTGCGGGTCTGCGAAACGACGCGCACCCAGGCGATCTCGAGCGCGCTGTTCTGGACATACACCTCGGGCAGCGCCTGATACTGGCCCGCGTGCCAGGCGACGTCGAGATGCGTCTGGTCGAGCAGCGGACGCATCGTTCGCCCCTCGAGCACCCACATCTTTCCGGGGTGCTGCTTGACTCGCTCGACCGCCCGGACCGAATCGGCCTCGGGAGTTGCGAGCAGCTGCGCGAGTCCTCGTCTGAACGCGTCCGGCCCGCGAAACGGGTTCGTCGCGCGAACGATGGCGAACAGCTCGTACTGCTCCTCGAGCTGACCCAGGACGTGCGTGATCCAGTCGATGTCGGGAGAGGTGGCCGTCGCGTGCTCGGCGGGCCGCAGGCTCGGGACCTCGGCGCCGTAGCGGCGGGCTGTGTCTGCGATCTCCTCACTGTCCGTCGAGCAGACGATGCGGTCGAAGATGTTCGCCTGTCGCGCGGTCGCAACGGCGTATGCGAGCAGAGGATGGCCGGCCAGCGGCCGCACGTTCTTACCGGGCACGCGTTCCGAACCGGAGCGCGCCGGGATCAGGGCGACGGCGCTCGGCATGCTTCCTCCGCCTCGGCGTACAGAGCTTCGAGTGCCGGAGCGTCGACGTCGAGCCGACGTGCCGCACGAACCGCGGCACCGGTGATCGCATCGAGCTCGGACGCACGCCCGGCCGCCACGTCACGTGCAGTGGAGGATGTGAGAGCGGCAGGCATCGCATCGATGATCCCCCACTGATCTTCGGGCTGTAGCGACACGCCTGCAGCAGCTGCGATCGCACACGTCTCCGCGATTGCCGCCTCGAGGCGCGAACGCCATTGCGGGTCGCTGCGAAGATCACCGATGCGGCGCTGCGTGAGCGCCGTCGCGGCCGCAACCGGCGCCTGCCGGGCGAGCTTCTCCCACAGGACGTTCTCCTCACTGCCGTCGACGTGCACGTCGACGCCGGCACGACTGAACAGGTCGACGATCTCGGGGCTGATCTCCCGTGCGAGTGTGACGACGATCCCCGGCGTCGGCTGCACGATCGTCCCGGATTCGTCACGGAACGCCTCGATGCGTCCGATCGTGCCTGCGACCACAGTGCCTTCCAGGCGCGCGCGCAGAACATCGACATGCTCGATGCCGTTGAGCAGGGGAATCACGACGTCTGCCCGTGCCTGGATTCGTTCGATCGCGTCGTCGAGCGAGGGCGCTTTGACCGTGACCAGAAGAAGGTCGACAGGGTCACGAAGCTCCGCGACGACCTGCGGGTGAACGGTCTCGACCTCGGA
>Ga0136846_1222701_pt1 | contig 14436 bp, 18 predicted proteins | sample HopSoiMetagenom2_FD_96841 | JGI IMG/M metagenome (GOLD analysis project Ga0136846, IMG submission 96841) | Grasslands soil microbial communities from Hopland, California, USA - 2 Assembly 2016 (version 4) | ecosystem: Environmental > Terrestrial > Soil > Grasslands | place: USA: Hopland...
CGGTCACGGGTCGCCGAGCCCGCCGGCGCCCGGTGCGTGTCCGCCAGCTCCGCCGTGTCGTGCCCGAGCTGGCGGACGTGACGCGGGCCGGGTCCGGGGTGCTGGTTCGGGAATCCGTCCGATGACGTGCGCGGGGTCGGATCGTCAGTGACGTCCTGGCGGACGCGCACCCCCGGCGCCGGTTCCCCGTGCGGAACCGCGGTTCTGTCGGCGGAACCGCGGGTTCCCCATGTGGAACCGCCGGCGCCCCGGACACGCGGACGGCCCGCCCTACGTCATGTGGAGACGTAAAACGGGTCGTGACGTCATCCCCGGCAGAGCAGGCCGGGACGGGTCAGTCTCGCGGAGGAATCCGGCGCATGGGCCAGAGAGTCGCGCTCGCCTCATTCCAGTAGTCCGCGCACTCCTGCGCTTCCGCTTCGGTGCCGAACGTGTCCTCAGCCAGACCTGTACTCATGAACGGGTCCTGAAACTCCGCCCAGTTCTGTCCGTCGCGGTCACAGATCACTTGCCAGGACATCGGAAGCTCCGGATGCGGTTGGACCGTGAAGCGCGGCGCGGAGTCCTGCTCCGGCCCGTCGATCGGGTCACTCACGCCGTGCCACCCGGCCCCGGGAGCAGACCCGCAGCAACAGCGGCGCGGAGCCAGTCCTTGGCTTCCGAGATCATCGCGTCCGGGTGATTCTTCCCGAGCATGACCCAATCAGTTCGGGACCCGCCGGTCTTGAGCCGGTAGCGTGCGAGCGCCAGTTCCCGGACGCGCGGGTCTGTGAAGTGGACCTGTGCAGCGGCGGCCGGTTTGTAGTGCTTGCCCTCGCTCCACTGTTCATCGCTGACGGGTCCCTCGTGTCCGGTGAGGGTGAAACCCTCTGCGAACAGATCGGGGAGCACGCTCTCTAGAACGTGTGCGTGTCCGTCCGCCACGGAGTCGCCGATACCGGTTGTGCCGGTACTCGTGACGTCTTCGCCGTTCTCCCACAGGTAGACGTCTTCGGTCTGTCCGTCTCGGCCCGTGAGGGTCCAGCGCTCGCGGTATCCGCGCTGCCCGCCGAAACGGTCGGACAGGTAGCCGATGATGAACGGTTCGAAGTCGTCCTCAGTGGGTGGCGGGATGTAGGTCATGATCCGTCCTCTCGTGATGTGATCTGATCGGTGGACGGCGGCCGGGGTCAGTTTGGATGACTCCGGCCGCCGCTTACGCCTCTACCGTGCCGGTCGGGTCTGACGGGTTTAGGTGATCGCCTCCGCGGAGTGGATGACGTGACGCCACCACTTGACGACTTGCCGGGGCTCGGGGCCAGTCAGTAGGAACGCGCGGCATGTGCTGCGCATCCCGCCGTGGTGGGGACGCTCTCCGGTGATGTTTGCCAGGGCTTGACTGCATGCGTAGTCACGCCACTTGACCCGTTCCGCATCGGTTCCGTCCGGCGCTCCGCCCTGGTATCCGGCGTCCCCCTCCGCGGCGTACTTCGCCAACTGGCGCGCGGTGAGCTGACCGGCAAGACCAGCGGTGAGCCGCGCGGCCCACGGCCCGAGCCGCGGACTTGTCGCGAACGGCTCGGTAGCGACCCGGAACCACTCGCGACGGCCCGTGTCGTTGTCGCTGAGCCGTTCCTGAGTCCCGTTGTCTGCCAGACGTCGCAGCTGGCGCCCCAGCTCGGCGAGAGCGCCGGCAGAGCCTTTCCATGTCTCCCACCCGGGTCCGGCGGATGCTTCCCAGAGCCGGGCCAGCATTTCGGAAACCGGGGCGGTACGGGGGGTATTCGATGTGCCACTGCCGATACCGAGTACGAACGCCTGATACGGATGTACGTTCCCGGCGTCGACCAGTTGAGAGCCACGCGGACTGATACCGGGGTACAACCGGACCGCCGGGGCCGATTCTCGATGGAACCCGAGATCTGGAGACCAGCACCAGGAGTCCCGCTGATAGGTCATCGGGAAATCCGGATCCTGTGTCTTGATCCCGGAGAACGGTTGGCACCGGTGGTCGAGGGTGTGGCCCATGATGGGTGTTCCTTCCCGAACGGTCCGGGGCGCCCGGGAGCCTTACTCGGCTTCCCGGGCGCCCCGAGAGTTGCTTATCGGATGGGCTCGAAACTCACGGTGGTGACGTTCTCCAGTGACCACCCCGGAGCTGCGTTGTTGCTTCCGAAGTAGTCGCCCACCACCTCATGCAACAGCGCTGAGAACCGGGCGTCATCCCCGGACAGGAACGCCTCTAGCAACTCTTCCCCGCGCTCGGCGCTGATGTGCTGGCCCAGATACAGGGGCCGCTCTCGCAGATCACTGGAGATCAGCACTTCCGCGGTCACGGTCAGACCGCCGTGTCCGCTGCGGGTACTGCGGGACCCGCGTCCGGTGAGCCGTTCGGCCCGCGCTGTCCGCGGGTTCCCGGTGGAGCCCTTGACCCGCTTCCGGCGCCCCTCCGGGACCAGGGTTTCCCGCAGAGCCCGCGTGAGCCTCTGCGCGGACTGGCCCTTGGGTTCGGCCTGCCCCGACTTCCACCGGCGCAGCGTGGTCCGCGGGATTCCGGTCTGGCGGGACGCCTCCGCCATGCTGCCGTATTTCTTCTCAAGGTGCGCCACTTGCGCCGGGGCCGGTCCGGTTTCCAGTCTGCGGGTACGGCCGGTCAGAGCCTTGTATGCAGCGTCGCTGATGTTCGCCACGTTCATTCACTCCCCTGAGTCGTCCACTGGTCGAACGGGATACCGGCGCCTCGCTTGCATCCGTACTCCCCGAGCTGATCCCCGAGCCGGATCCCGGGCAGTGCCTTGGCAGCCTGCTCCGGAGTCTCGGCCGCGGAGGCGTAGGAGATCTCATCGGTGTTAATCCGCAGCGGAAGCGGACCGGTGGGGACGTCGCTACAGTCTTTGATCCCGGCGTTCGTGTAGACGCGGCGCAGGACCGAACACCACGCCTCATCCCGGATCGCCAGTCCCCAATCGGGACGGCCGATCCGCGTCGACGCCGCTTCAAGCTTGCCGTGCAACGTCTGATAGAGACCCTTCACAGCCTCCCGGACCGCCCGGTCAGACTCGGCCCCGGTCGCGGTGTACGCCTCCGAGACCACCCGGACGAATTCCCGGGTCCCTTCCGTCTGACGTCCCGGCCCGGAGTAGGACTCCAGGATTCGGGGGACCATGCCGAGCTGCACATACGCCTTGAGCACGGGGGCCGTGACCCATCCGATCCCGGTCTGAGACGTCGGGGCCGGCAGACCGGACCAGGGCCATGCGGGGATCTCGATTTTGAACAGCCCGGAGAGTTTCGGGTCATACCGCAGCGGACCGGTGTGGGACAGATCATCAAGGCACAGCCGCACCTCACGGATCGGCTGAAGATAGTTCCGACGTCCGTCGAATTCGTAAACCAGCGGTTGCCCGGCCGCGGCCTCCGCCGGGTTCGGGGCGGACCAGTTCACATCGAGCGGGGCGGTAGACGTCATGATCGGGGCGGTTCCCTGCCAGCGGGGAATCGTGCGCGCGGTCCGGGACAGCAACTCCCGCAGCAACGTGACGGACGTGTTCGCCTGAGTACCCCGGTAGCTGACGCCGGTCACCCGGGCCAGCAACTCGACACGGCGGACCAGCTCAGCCCCGTCGACGCTGGCGCCGGCGCGCACCTCTTCCTTGCTCAGCGGGAACGGGTTCCCCTGAGTGAGCCACGGCAGCACGCACAGCCGCACCGTCCCGTACTCCGGGTGCTGCATGTTCGTCCACGGCCCGACCGTGGGCCGCTTGCTCGGCACAGACTCGGCATGCCACCCGGCATCGGTGAGGACCTTGAACCCGCGGTGCCAGCGGGTCGTCACGCTCGGAGCCTTCCCGGTCAGCCCGTACGCGCCCGGGTCCGTCAGCAATACCAGGACCTCACCGGACACCCCGGCCGCGACAGAGCCCGCCAGCTCGGCAAGACTGCCCGGCGCCGGGAACGTCCCGCCGGGGGTGTGCACGGTCCCGGCGTCGACGTAGACCACGGCCGGAGCCGCCGGAGCCGAGCTGGCGGACGCGGCCCGGCCCCGAGTCGTCTTCCCGCCCGACCGCGGCGCCGGCATCGACGTGACCGACGCGGCCCCGGCCGGGGCGGACAGACCGGACCGACGCGGCCCGGCGATCGGTGCGACGGAGGGTACCGGCGGTTCCGCACGCGGCCCGGGGACCGGTGCGGCCGGGCCGACCAGAGCGGCCCGGCGCCGGTCCGCCGCTTCCGCCAGCGCCAGCGTGTCAGCCTCCGTCAGCCGCCCATCGCGGGTACCGTCCACCAGCGCATCCCACGGAAGTGCGTCAATCGCCTCCGCGCTTTCCGCCGTGTCGATCCGGCCCCGGAAATCGGAGAGCCACGCGGTCAGATCACCATCCGGGGATTCGGTCAGCGTGTCGTCCGGCTCCGCGGGCATGACCAGCTTGTATGCCCGGACGGACTTCCCGTCAGCCTTGATGACGGTCTGCCACTCGTTCCGCCGGCGTGCGGACGCTGCGACGTCGATCATCTTCTTTCGGTCCATCCACTCGCAGACCACGCCGGAATCAACGCCCAGAGCGTCGGTCATCTCCCGCCACGCGCCGGGCAGCACCGCGACCCAGGTCCCGTCATCGGCGAGGATCCCGGCCGCGGTCTGCGCGATCCCGTGCTGAGACAGCGGGGCGCGGCCCGGCTCCGCTCCGCCTCCGATCAGCGAATCTGGCCGGGCACGGTGCCACTCGGCGTACTGGGCTTGTGTGGGCCACTCCGCCGGCGTCGACGCGATCCGGTCCCGGACGTGGTCGATCATCAGCTCGGCATCGTGGGACGGTTCGGCGACGTCGATTTCTCCGGCAGCGAACAGCGCCGCGTCTTGGAACGTGGTCCCGGTCCCGAGCACCGTGTCGAGCATGACCGCCCCGGCAATCGCGTCATGCCAGTGCTGATAGATCGTGCGGGTCACCGTGGCATCGGCCGGGATCGGGAGCCTACCGGCGGCCCACGAGATCAGGTTTTCCACGTCCGTGAGGCTGTACCGGGCCAGGATCAGCCGTCCTACGTGTCCGTGAGCGGTCCGGGCCAGGCTTTGCAGCGCATCGGCGTCCGCGTCGTTGCGGGTGAACGGGGTGTGCAGTTCTAGCAACCGGGCCGGGATCCCGGCCCCGGCCCCGGCGCTGATCCCCGCGGTCAGCATCGAGGCATTCGACGATGAGAACACAGCCCCGGCCCATCCCGCCGTGGTCCGGCCCAAACCATCGGTGGTCCCGATCAGGCGGGAGTTTCCCTCCACCATCGAATAGACCAGCGCCATCCGCTTCAGCGTGTCCAGCGTCGACGCCCCGGCCTCATCCAGGAACGCACCCATCACCCCGAGCCGTCCGAGGTACTGAGGAATCCCCAGAGACGACGCATTCCAGGACTGGACGATTCCCTTACGTCCGGGCGTGCCCGGGTCACCCCACACCGACGCGCACAGCCGGAGCCCGGAGGACTTGCCCTGCCGTGCCTCCCCGGTGAAATTCAACAGCCGAGACTGCCGGTTCAACGGCGCGATGAACGGAGAGAACGCGCTGGTTCCCAGACCCAGCGCGAGACGCGGGGAACCTACGATCTGCTCCGCCCGTGACCGCCACGCCTCTACCGCCGCGGACTCCTCCGACGCGCACACCCCGTATCCCGCGGGCAGCACGTCAGCGCTCAGCGGAGTGTAGTAGCCCGCCGTGTCGACTTGCGGAATCGCTTCGGCGACGTCTTCACAGTCCACGGACTGGACCACGATCGCAGTAGAGATCAGGTCTTTGAGGTTCCGGTCAGTCGGGGCCGGGAACCCAATTACGGACCCGTACTCACCGGCCGCCAGCGTCGCAGCGGACACCCGCTCCCGCGGGGATCCCGGCTCCAGGTCCGCAGCGATCAGGAAATGAGTCGCACACGGACGCCCGTCCCCGTTACGGATGATCACCCTTTGTACGACGTAGGGGACCCGCCACACGGCGCACGGTGCCCGCTGGCCCGAGTGCATCCACAGCCACAGCCCAGGCTCCCCGTCCGGCCCGGTCCCGTGCTCAAGGGTCCAGCTCGGAGACACCTTCGACGTCGGGACAACCCACCCCCCGGCGAGAGTGAAAGACCAGCCCGCGGCCGGACCGACCGGAACAACCACAGCCCCGGACGTCTCGGCGGACGTCTCGGCGGACGTCACAGCCCCGGTCACGCCCGGTCCGCCTTCCGCATCGCCGCGGTGAGGTTTTCCTCAGCGGCCGGGCAGTCGTGCCCGTGGGGGATCGTCTGGACAGTCACCCCGGACGGGACCGGGCCGAACGGGGACCGGGCGCCACACGGGCACTGTCCCCGAGTGGCGAGCAACCGGCGCCGGACAATGCCCTCCCGGACCGCCGGCGGGTCGCACTCGCGGACCGCGTCTCCGATGTAGAGAACGCGCCTCCCGTCCGGGAGCGTGTAGGGGAACATTTCGATACCGCGGGGGGTCGGGCGCTGTCGGCCCGGCCCAGTGCGATGTGACTTGCGCTTCTTCTCACCCATGGCGGGTGGTCCTCTCCGGACTGCCTCCCGTATCATGGGAGGTGGATTGAATCGCGTGGCGTCGGAGTCCTCAGAGCGGCCAACTCTGGGGAGTGGTCTCCGGCGCCTTTCGCGTGCTTACGGGGTCGTACGGCCGTCCGAGGTGATCGGACGGGTCGGGGGAGCTGTGCAGTGGACTACCGCACGGAACGGGGCCGCGCGGCGTATGCGGACAGCGCGGGAGACCGGCGGCCGGATGCCACTGATCGGCAGCGTGACCACAGGTGCAACAAGGGGGCCGGTGCCGGTCCGCAGTACCGACCGGATCAGCGTGTAGAACAGGGCTCGGACCCGGCCCGGGAAACGACGGACGCGACCGCGACGGCCCAGCGAATATCCGCCGAACCGCCAGACAACCCGCATCGTGAATTCGTCCCACTGGGACGGGTCCGGGATCACTTGCCGCTCAGCCCCTTGAGCGGGACGAACACGCCGTCAGCGGTGAAGCTGGCGCCGGAGTCCCGAAGAGTTCTGATCATCGTTGCCACGGTCACGCCGATGACCGCAGCAAGCGCGACGGATGCCAGGATCAGCAGAGCCTCATCTCTGCTGATCATGTGGCATCCGCCCCGGCCGCGTCCGCCGACTCCCGGCCCCGGGACCGTGCGGATAATCCCTTTCTGAACTGCGTAATTCCGCCGGCCACGGTTGAGCCCCAACGGCTCACCGAATTCCGGCAGCGGGATCACTTCACTGTCACCGAACGGGGCCAGGGCTTCGACGGGATCAATGAGAGTTGCAGACATACTTTGCATGCTCCCGCGTTCGGACCCTGATCCGCAACCCAACACGCCCGAAAGTGCGCACCCTGTTGAGGCGCGCTGTCCGCGTCGCCTCAACAGGGTGAGTCGGGCCGTCATGCTGGGCACCTCAGAACAGCGGTTCCATGTCGACGGCCGGAGCCGGCGGAGCGGCCGGCGTCGCCTTGTCGTGCGCGTCGGCGCACTTCGCGCACAACGCGGTGAGCCCGGCCGGGCCGACCCGCACGACATACAGCCGGTACGGGGCTGGGCCGTCGCCGCGGTGCGGGCAGCGGTTTCCGGTCTCGATCGTGTGCCTGTGACCCCCGACGCCGGCGCACTGGCATTGCCACCCGGCCGCCTCAACGGTGCGGGTCCACTCGGGAGTAGCCGCTATGGGCCGGAGCGCGCTCACGACGGGCCGCCCGGACCGCGGTAGAGGTCTGCGAACACCTTCGGGAGCCCGGGGAACCGGGCCGTGATCGCAAGCCACGATGCCGAGTCGATCGACGCCAGACACCCGATCACGCGCGGAACGTCACCGGCGCTGAGTGCCTGTAGCGCCGTTTCCAGATACCACGCGGCGGACAGCTCGATCTCGGGAAGGGCCGGAACGGACACTAGGCCACCTCCTCAGACCAGTAGTACTCCGCCGTGATCACGTCGGGACGCTCACCGGTGGTCGACGGGTCGTCTTCGGCGTAGGCCGAGCCCATGACGAACACGACCCGCGGCCGGACCGGCTCCGGGTCGTCCGGCTCCGGCGTCACGTCCTGGCGGGTCCGCGCGGCCCCGATCGCAGCCACGGCGGAACCGATGGGCAGAAGAGCCCACGGGAGCCCGTGACCGGTCAACACGACACCGAGCGCGGGCGCCGGCGCAGTGGTGACCGCCAGCGTTGCGGCGGCTCGGCGGACGGCCTTACGGCGGTTCTGGGAGCCCATCACAGGTATCCCGTCCCGCCACATCCCTGGCACGGCGTCGGGTCGCCGGAGCGCAGCGCACCCGCGGGCATCCCGGGCAACGTGTCGGGCACCGTGGGAACGACACTTCCTGTTCCCTGGCAAGCGCCGTGGCGGTCCGCGGTTTTCGCGACCACCACAATCAGCCGCTGCGGGATGCTGTCAGACTTCACTCTGATCCCCTCCTCACTCAAGGGGGTTCGGTCCGGTGGCGTTCGAGCGCCGATCGGACGGTTTGACGGACGGGCCGGGGCGTTCACCCTGGCCCGTCCCCGGGGACTCGGGCCGAGCCTCCGTAGCACCGGTCAGATCTCCTCTCTGACCGGACTGCACGGGCGACGGGCTCCGCAGAGCCCGCATCCCGCACGGCCCGATCAGAGGTCGGACTCACCCGGGTTCGCGCGCCGATACGTGATCACGCCCGTGTCACCGGCGTAGACGTGGACATAGGTGGGGACCCCGGCCCCGTCCGAGCCGAACGGGTGGGAGATCTCGACAGTCGCACCGGCCGCGCGGTGCACCGTGACCAGCGCGGTGATGTCGTCAATCCGGATGAACGTCGCGGGCGTGACCGGGTCCGTGTCCGCCTTGCCGAACGTCTCGGCAGTGACGGCCCACACGGTGCCCCGGGAAGTGGTCTCCGTGTCCGTGGCGTCCGCCAGCTCCGGCGCACAGTCGACCGGGTCATGCTCGTGTACCGATGCGCACGCGATCGGGAAAGGCGTGACCGTTTCCACGTCCTCAGCGTCGGCCGGGTCATCGGCCCCGGACTCAGTCACGGCGTCCAAGTGCGGGCACTCAACCAGGGTGAACGGGGAATCCGCGTTGCCGGGCATCTCGTAGTCGTCCCAGAAGAACGGCTCCGCCCCAGGACCCCCGAGCATGAACCCACGGTCTTCGTGCCGACCCACCACGGTGACCGTGCTCACCATGTCCCGATGGCGGAGCACGTCCCCGATGTGGACCAGCACGCGCGGACCGACGAACATTTCCCCGACCAAGAGCGGGGAGATGTTCGACCGGTCCGCAGCACCCCGCAGGGCGGAGGCGCATCCCCGCAGCGCGTTCATGATCTCGGCGTGCGTGCGCTCCGGCGCCTGGCTCCACTCCAGAGGAGAGCCCTGATTGAGAAACGCGCCGAACGTCCGGACCAGATCGGCGGAGTTGACGCCGTTCCGGTCCCCCCGGGTGTCGGCCGGGTCCCCGCAGATCACGGCGTTGAAAGCGCCGTAGAGGGTGACCGGCTCCGGAAGGGCCGCGTTCTGAGCCGGGGTCCGGCCGGGCCGGTCCCGGAGTTCGTTGGTGTGGATCACGGATGCGGTCTCGTCCAACAGGTTCGCGATGCTGCGCTGACGGGGGGTCCGGTCGGTCATGTTCGGGGTCTCCTATGCAGAGTGCGACGATTCACCGAAAGCGTAGCGCATGTATGTTAGTTGCGCTATGTTCGTCTCATGACGGATTCTCTCTACGATCAGGACATGACGAAACCTCGCTACACCTCCACCAACCTCACCCCCGATGCATACGCGGTGGTCCGCCGACTCACGCTGGAACAGTCCATCGCGGTGGGGAAGCGCGTCACCATGTCCGACGTCGTGTTGGCGCTCGGGATGCTGGAAAGCGCGCACACTGCCGAGTTCTCCAAGCTGATCAGAAAGACTAAGGAGACCCCTGATGACCAGCACTGATGACGTCCAGACCCGATCGAGGCCTACGCGGCTTGTGTGGCCCCTGGTGGTCCTGGCGGCCCTGGCTATCTCTTGGTGGAGTCTCTACACCCTGGCTCACACCCAGTACGGCATGCCGTCCTACCTCGCGGCCGTGGTCTCCACGGTCTACGACGGTGGCGCGCTGGTCCTGGCGGACCTGTCCCAGCGGTACGCCCGGAGTCAGGACTCCGGCGCTGGTCCCCGGTTCCTGATGCTGTCCCTGATCGGGGTGTCCGCGTGGCTCAACTGGCGTCACGCCACGATGCTGCATTACTCACTGCCGGGTCAGGTGATGTTCTCCTCTCCGCCGGTCGTGGCCGGCGCCCTGTTCGAGATTGAGCAGCGGTTCACTCACCGGGAAGCGCTCCGGGCGTTCGGCCGGGTGGCGCCGGCGCTGCCGGCGTTCGGCCGGTACGCATGGCTGTTGCACCCGGCCCGGACCATGCACCGGGTTTGGCTGATCACCGCGTCCCGGGTGGACTCGGTTCCGGTCACGGTGATGGACATCTACCCGGCCGCCGCCCCGGCCGGGGACGTCCCCGAGCCGATTGCCCCGGCCGCCGCGCCGGAGCCGGAGCCGGAGCCGGTCTCCGGGAACGTCACGCCGGAGCCGGAGCCGGTCTCCGGGGACGTCGCGGTGTTGCTCGGGGCCGAGCCTCCCGCGTGGGCCGGACTGCCGATTCAGGCAGCGGTAGAGCGTGCGGACGCCACCCTGCCCGGCCGTCAGCGTTCAGCCCGGGAACTGGTCGGAATCCTGGCCAGTGTCGGTATCACCACGACGGAGAGCTACGTCCGGACCGCCCGGCAGCGCATAAGGAACCGCCCGGACGGGACCGTGGTCAACCTGCGCACGGAGCACGGGCCGGACACGGAGCCGGGACCGACTACCGCCACGGCGTAGCGGGGAGTCCACCTCATGAGGATCAGCGCAGACCAGACCTGAATACCAGTGCCCGGCCGAGCATCGAAACTGCCCGGCCGGGCTGACCTCTGACACCGTCTAAGGAGAGACAGAGATCATGACGAAGAGTACCGGTAGGCACGTCATCAAGTTCGTTACCGGGCAGCCGCTCGGGGAGCCCAGGACCGACGCCACGGCGTTCCGGCGCGCTACCCGAATCACCCACCCGTCCGGCCGCGCGTCGACGTGGGCTCACCACTCGCACGCCCGGCGGGCCGCTGTCCGCTTGTCCATCCTGGCCACCTCTGCCGGGGCTACGGCCGGATACCTCACCCACCCCGGGGCCACGGAGGCTACCGCCGGGGTCGTTGCGGCCGGCGCCGTGGCGGAGGGTGCGCGCCGGACCCGCCGGGCCGTCCAGGGCCGCACGCACTACCGCCAGTGGGTCAGGCCGCTGCATCTCGCACTCACCGCGTCTGCGGTCTTGACGCCGCTCGGGATCACCCCGGGTACGCGCCCTGAGACGTACCTCACGGTGCCGGTGGACTACTCGACCAACGATGAGGCAGCGGTCCGGATGGACCTGCCGGAGGGGTTCTCCGGCGGCCCGCTCAAGGATGAGATTGTGCGCATCATCCGGGAAAAGCTCGGCATGGCTGAGACGGTCGTGACATGGCGGGTCGCCGGACATCAGCCCTACGTCACGGTGAGGATCGCCCCACAGCCGCCGGAGCGCGTCAAGTGGGCCGACGTGCTGCACCTGATTGAGGCGGCTCCGGAGTCGGCCCCCATCATCGGCATGACCGCCCGGGGGAAGACCGTATCAATTGACCTCGATGCGGAGGCGCCTCACGTCCTGGTGAGCGCGTCTACCGGGGGCGGGAAGTCCGTGATTATCCGGGTGATCGCCTCACAGCTTATGCATAACGGCGCGCACATGATTGTGCTGGACGCGAAGCGGCATTCCCACCGTTGGGCGCGGGACCTTGAGAACGTCACCTACTGCCGGTCTACCGAGGAAATCCACGATGCTCTTGTCTGGGCAGCGGCGGAGGGTGAGCGGCGCAATGTCCTGGTGGATGACGACGGAGATGAGGCCACGGCCGAACTTCGCCGAATCATCATCGTGGCGGAGGAGATGAATGCGACGATTTCCCGGCTCCAAAGGTACTGGGAATCGGCCCGGGGAAAGGATGACCCGAAAGCCTCCCCGGCCGTAACCGCGCTCGGGGAAGTGCTGTTCATGGGCCGGGCCGTCAAGATGAACGTTCTGGCAGTGGCCCAGATGATGACCGCCCGGACTCTCGGCGGTCCGGAAGCGCGGGAGAATTTCGCGGTCCGTATTCTCGCCAGATACACCCGGAACGCATGGAACATGTTGGTTCCGGAGATTCAGCCGATGCCCCGGGCAAGCCGCCATTCCGGCCGCGTACAGGTCTGCATCGCCGGGGTTGCCACTCCCACACAGGTTCTGTTCCCGAGCGAGCGGGACGCCCGTGAGTGGGCCGCCAGCGGCTTCGGGAGCCACCAGGTGCAGGACGCTGTCCCAACGTCCCAACGTGTCTCAACGGGGTCTGTGCAGGGCGATGAGGGGTCTACTGTCTCGGACACTCGGCGACTGACCCTCGTTCCCGACCTCCCCCCGGAGCCGCCCGAGCTGGCGGGGGTCACGCTCTCCGAAGCGGTCCGGGACGGCGTGCTGACCTGTTCCCTGGACTCCGCGCGGAAGGAATCCACCCGGGACCCTGAGTTCCCGAAGCCGATAGACCGACGCGGCAAGGCAAAGGTCTACGACCCGGCGGACCTCATGCGCTGGCAGCGGAACCGGCCGCGTGCCGTAGGCGAATAGCCGGAGCCGTCAAAGACTGTCCGCCGTGAATAACCACGGCGGACAGTCTTTGTTTTCCGAAACAGCATGCAGACGTGTGAACGTGCGCCGGACCTGTTTTTACGTGCGTAGCATGCGGGAAAATGCCACACTGTTGACCATGCTCCCGATTCTCGCGCTCTCCCCCTGTAATGCATGCGGACACGAAGGTCAGGGGACCCGTGCCAAGGGTGGTAGCTCCGTGCGCTGTACCGGGTGCCGAACCATGCGCCGGGTGCCGGCCGACCGGCCCACCACCGGGGCCGATGACCAGCAAGCCTCAGTGCCTCACCGCGGACGCCCGTTCGCACCCGGGCATCCCTACCGATTCCAGCCCAGCGACACCCCGCCGGCGCCCCGGACCCCACAACGGCGGGAACCGGCCCGGCGCCCGTCCCCCGAGCCTCCTCGGCCGCCCCGGAACCCGGTCCGGCCCGTACCCCTCCAGGCGCCCCAAACGGCCCGCGAGAGCGCTCCGGCGCCGGGGGTCAGCTTTGTGGACCTGCTCCGGAATCTGGGCTCTGGGATGCGTCCGGCCGCCCCGGCTCCGGCACCCCCGGTCCAGACCCGGCCGCCCGTCCGATCGATGCCCCGGGCAGTAGGCCAATATCAGCAGTTCACGCCGTACCGGCCGTGCGAACAATGCCAGGAAGAGCAGAAACGCAACCGGAACGGGCTCTACGCGCCATCTGTCGCGCGAATCGGCGTATGGGTCCAAGACAAGCCGCAGGGAAGCGCGAATGTCTGCGCAGACCATTACGAATATTTCCAAGGACTGACCCAAACACAGAGTTTTACCCGGGTGGTTATTCTCGAACAGCCGATTTCCGCATCCGGATACGTGAATCCGACCGTATGTCATCACCCGTGCGAACGATACGAACCAGAGACAGACGTGTATTTCTGCCCGGACTGTTACAACGCCCGACCGACATACATGTGACATGGTGGCGCATCCCATGAATCACCGGCCCGCCGCAGATGATGCGGACACCGGGCCGGAGGGGCGCCACCGATCGACACGAAAGATACGGGGCCGTTTCGGATGCGGCCCGCCCGGTCCGCTCTTGAATCAGACCGGGCTCCGATGATGCGCGTGTCCGCCACTCCGGCCGCGCGTGCGATGCGGAAGGATGCGCCATGAAGTGCACCCACCCACGGGGCTGCCAGGTCTGGGGGAGTCACCCGAACGATCTGCTACACGAGGGGAAGTCTCCGGCAGAGCGTGACCGCATCCTGCGGACCCTGGCCCAGTGGGTAGAACCCTGCGAGTGCTGCGGGTACGGCACCCTCAACCCGGAAGCGCTCTACTGCCTCGAATGCGGAGACCGGATCGCCCAGTTGGGCGCACTGCCGACCGGACACGAAGAATTCTGACCCGTCCCGGCCTGCTCTGCCGGGGATGACGTCACGGCCCGTTTTACGTCTCCACATGACGTAGGGCGGGCCGTCCGCGTGTCCGGGGCGCCGGCGGTTCCACACGGGGAACCCGCGGTTCCGCCGACAGAACCGCGGTTCCGCACGGGGAACCGGCGCCGGGGGTGCGCGTCCGCCAGGACGTCACTGACGATCCGACCCCGGGCACGTCAGCGGACGGATTCCCGAACCAACACCCCGGACCCGGCCCGCGTCACGTCCGCCAGCTCGGGCACGACACGGCGGAGCTGGCGGACACGCACCGGGCGCCGGCGGGCTCGGCGACCCGTGACCG
>Ga0136846_1214150_pt1 | contig 14430 bp, 11 predicted proteins | sample HopSoiMetagenom2_FD_96841 | JGI IMG/M metagenome (GOLD analysis project Ga0136846, IMG submission 96841) | Grasslands soil microbial communities from Hopland, California, USA - 2 Assembly 2016 (version 4) | ecosystem: Environmental > Terrestrial > Soil > Grasslands | place: USA: Hopland...
CCGCCACCCGGCGGGCCGGGAGGCCGGGGCGGGCCAGGAGGCCCGGCGGGAACGGGGGACACCGGCCGGACCGGGGTCGGGGTGAAGGTCGGCTGCAGGGGCCGCGTCCGGTCCGGGTCGGGCAGTCCGGTCGTCCTGGGTACCCGGCGCCAGCTGGGCGGGGACCCGGGCGCGCCGGGCGTGCCCGGCGCCCCGGGCCCGCGGTGCGGCGAGGTCGGCGGGGCCGGCCACTTCAGCGCCAGCGGCAGCGTCGTCTCGGCCGGGCTCGGGCCGCCACCCGGCATCGGGCCGTCGAGCGGCGGCAGCGGATCCGGGGCCGCGTGCCGGCCGCGCCGTGGCTGACCGGGGTCTTCGTAGCCCGGGTCGTCGTGACCTGGTTCGCCGTACCCCAGGCCGGGTCGCGCCTCGGGGTCAGGCGTCGTCGGCCCAGCGTCGTGCATCGGCCAGGTCATCCGGTGCCTCCGTCGGGTATCGCGCGTCGCTGGTGCCAGTGACGACGCTACCTGGTAGATCCGCCTCTTCGTTGACGAGATTGGTGTCCCCGCGCATCCGCCGCCGGACCCCGCGGAACACCGAGGTCAGGACGAGGACGCCGATCGCGGCCCCGATGAGGAACAAGATGGCCCGCCCGTACCTGGTCGACAGCACGGTGATGGTCCCCACCTTGACGGCCGGCAACGGCGTCCCGTCCGCGGTGGCCAGGCTGACGTGGATGACCGTGGATCCCTGCGGGGCGGCGGAGACGGGCAGCCGGACCAGGGCCGGCTGCCCGGGCGGGATGATCAGCGTGTCCTGGAAGTGGCCGACGGTCAGCTGGGACGTCCGGCTGCGGGTGTTGACCACGCTGACGATGACCTTGACCCGGATGGTCTGGTGCAGCAGGCCGTTCTGCACCGAGAACGGCACCAGCCCGGACGAGCCGCCCATCGGTACCTGGGACGACGCGATGATCTTGATTTTCTTCTCCGCGCCCTCGACATAACTGGACAGGTTGTCGGCGAGCGCCTCCCCCCGCGGCGCCCCGCGGCCGCGCCAGGCCGCCGACTCGGTGGCGATCATGGCCTCGTTCAGGAACTGCGTGTAGCCCTCGCTGGGCTTGTAGAGCATCGACTGGAACCCGGCCAGTTCGGTGCCGACGGTACGGACCCGGTCCAGGTAGGCGGCGCTGAGCTCACCCGGGCTCTTCTTGCTGGACGGCAGCGGCCGCCGGGCCACGCCGCGCTCGGTGTCCGGGGCCGAGCTCAGGCTGGCCAGCGGGGCCGGCGCCAGCCACGGGGCGCTCGCGGTCTCGTTGAGCAGGTCATCGGCGAGCCCCGCGGACGGGCTCCAGTCGTAGGGCGGGGCCACCACGATCGTGCGGGCGGACTCGGGGGCCTCCGCGGCGATCATGGCCGTCTCGGCCAGGAACCGCTGCCGGACGTCGAACTCGGTGCTCCTGGACAGGGTGCCGGTGCTGGTGTCGCCGGCCCGCAGGACCCCGGTCAGGGTGCTGTCGGAGAGCAGCACGTTCACCGTCAGGCCCGCGACCTTCAGCGAGGTCACCGCGTCGTCGGGTGAGAAGCTCCCGGCGGGCAGGGCCGGCAGCTGGCTGCTGGTCAGCACGACCGTGCGAATGTGCTCGGCGGCAGCCAGGTTGGTCAGCACCGACAGGTCCGCGGTCCCCCCGGCCGGCCAGGCGATGTCCGGTCCGGACTTCCCGCCCAGCACGTCGTTCCCGACCGTGCGGCCGAGCCGGTAGGCGCTGGCCAGGTCCTTGGTCAGGCCCTGGTGGACGAGGGCGGCCATGTCCACGTTGGCGTACGGGGTCAGCACGGCCGGCTGAGCCGCCGTGACCTTCCTGAGCGCGGTCAGCCAGCTCGCCGCGGCCGGGCTGGCGGCCTCGGGGGTGGCCCCGACGCAGTTAGCCTGGCCGCCCACCTGATAGTGGGAGGACATGGTGGCCACGTCGCTGAGCAGGGCCGGGTCGATCATCCAGGTCAGGCCGGCGTCTTGATGGCTGGCTCCCGTATCGAGCAGGGCGGACAGGCGGCCGTCGGGGCTCAGGCCCGCCGCCAGGCTGTTGTCGGTCAGCGTGGTGCACGCCTGGTGGTGCGGCTGGTCGACGAGCGGCCAGAGCCAGGAGATCTTCAGCCGGCTCTCCAGGCCCGCCGCCGCCTGCGAGGAGGGCCAGTACGGGAGCAGCGTGCGGTCGGAGGAGAGCACGCCGAGCGTGGCGGCGGCCTGCAGTTCGGCCGTCACCGGGTAGACGCCGAACGTGCTGATGCCTTCGGCGCTGACCTGGAACGAGGTGCTCCAGGAGATGGTCGCCCCGGGAGCCACGCTGGCCGAGACGCCGAACGAGTCCCCCGCTGTGGCCAAGCCGGGGGCCCGGCCGCTCGACAGGTAAGACTTCAGGCCGTCGCGGGTGGTGAAGTGGGTGGCCGAGGTGTCCAGCTGCACCTGGAGCCCGGCCTGGGTCTGGCGGGTGCCGTTGGTGATCGTGCCCCGCACGTTGACCGTGGAGCCGGCCCGGGCGACCCGCGGGTTCATCCCGTTGATGTGGATCGACAGGCCGCTCGCCGCGACTCGTGCGGCGGTGTGCGCGGCCGGGCTGGCCTGTGCCGCCGGAGCGCCTGCGATCGCCGCCAGGGCAGGCGCCGCCGCGAGGGCCGCGGCCGCGACCGCGGCCGCCATGGACAGAGTCCGCCGCCGCAGCGTCGCCGATCGCCAGCCGTCCACACCAGGAATGCTAGTTGTCTGGGATACCCTCGGTGGCCGTGTCCATGAGCAATGAACAGCGCCGGGCGGTCCAGGCGCTGCTGCGTGAGCGAGTGCCCGCCGTGGCCGGGATCGGCCGCCTGTTCGCGCGCCATGGCCACGAGCTCGCCCTGGTCGGCGGCCCGGTCCGGGATGTGCTGCGGGGCGAGCGGCCGAGCGATTTCGACCTCACCACCGACGCGACGCCCGACCAGGTCCTGACGATCACCCGCGGCTGGGCCGACAAGACCTGGACGGTCGGGATCGCCTTCGGCACCGTCGGGCTGCGCAAGGGCGACGCGATCTTCGAGGTCACCACCTACCGCAGCGAGCAGTACGACCGGACCTCACGCCGGCCCGACGTCCAGTACGGCACGTCGCTCGAGGAGGACCTGAGCCGGCGCGACTTCACCGTCAACGCGATGGCAGCCCGGCTGCCCGGTTACGAGTTCATCGACCCGTTCGGTGGATTTGATGGCCTGAAGGAAAAAGTGCTGCGCACCCCCGGCCCGCCCGAGCGGTCGTTCAGCGACGACCCGCTGCGCATCCTGCGCGCGGCCAGGTTCGCGGCCAAGCTCGGCTTCGCCGTCGCGCCCGGGGTCCGCACGGCCATGACCGACCAGGCGGAGCGCCTCGAGATCGTGTCCCCCGAACGGATCACCGCCGAGCTGACCAAGCTGATGCTGACTCCCGACCCGGCCCTCGGCGTCGACGTGCTGGTCCAGACCGGCGTCGCCGATCAGGTGCTGCCCGAGGTGTCCAGGCTCCGGATGGAAGCCGACGAGCACCACCGGCACAAGGACGTCTACCAGCACAGCCTCACCGTGCTGCGGCAGGCCATCGAGCTCGAGCCGCGGTACGGGCTCGAGGGCGACCTGGTCGTCCGGCTGGCCGCGCTGCTGCACGACATCGGCAAGCCGAGGACCCGGGACCTGCTGCCCGACGGGCGGGTCGCGTTCCACCTGCACGAAGTGGTCGGCGAGAAAATGACCAAGCGCAGGCTGACCGCGCTTCGCTTCCCGAACGAGGTGGTGAAGGACGTGTCCCGGCTGGTGGCACTGCACCTGCGATTCCACGGCTACGGGGAGGGTGAGTGGACCGATTCGGCGGTCCGCCGGTACGTGCGCGACGCCGGGCCGCTGCTCTCCCGGCTGCACGTGCTGACCCGGGCCGACTGCACCACCAGGAACCGGGCAAAGGCGGCCCGGCTGGCGGCCGCCTACGACGGGCTCGAGCAGCGCATCAAGGAGCTCAGCGAGCAGGAGGAGCTGGACCGGTTGCGGCCGGAACTCGACGGCAACGCCATCATGGAGGTACTGGGGATCCCTCCGGGCCCGCTGGTGGGGAAGGCTTACGCCTTCCTGCTCGAGCTGCGGATCACCGACGGCGAGCTGGGCCGGGACCGGGTCGTTCAGGAGCTGCTGCGCTGGGCGGCCGCCGAGGGGATCGTGCCGCCGCCGCCCGCGGAGCCGGACGGAGACTGACCCCGGCCCGCGGCCAGCCAGTAGGCGGCCGCGACCACGGCGAAGCCCGCCGCCACCAGGGCGATGAGAAGCGGGGAATGGCCGTTGGCCGGCATGATGGCCACGCTCAGCGCGGCGCCGGCCACGTAGGCGGCGTTGAACATCATGTCGTAGAAGGCGAACACCCGGCCCCGGTAGGCGTCGTCCACCCCTTCCTGCAGGACGGTGACCGCGCAGATGGCCACGCCCTGCCGGGTGAGGTACAGGCAGAAGCCGATGGCCAGGTAGGCGGCCGGAAGGAAGGTCTCGCCCAGGGCGAGGGTCACCACCGAGCTCGCGATGAGCAGCAGCGTGATCCAGGCGGGCTTGGCCATCCGCCTGGTGGCGAGCGGGGTCAGCAGCGCCGCGCAGGCGTAGCCGACCCCGGCCAGGCCCACCAGCAGGCCGAAGTGACCTTCGGCGACGCTGACGCTGGACCGGTAGAAGTAGTTCCGGTAGAGCAGCACCGACATCAGGAACAGCGGGCCGAACAACAGGCTGAAGCCGCCGGTGGCCCCCAGCGCCGCCGCGGGGCCGCGGCGCCGGATGACGTACCGGGCGCCGTCGGCCAGCCCGGCCGCGACCGAGGCGAACTCGCCGGGCAGCGGCCTGCGCGACGGCGGTGCGTCCGGCTGGCCGTCCGGCGACTCGTCCGGCCGGATCGGGCCGAGCCGGCCGCGGGCCATGGTGGCCGCGATCAGGCTGGCGGTCACGTAGCAGGCGCCGCCGGCCAGCAAGGTGACCGCGGCGCCGCGCTCGGTGTTGCCGGTGGCGACGTTGAGGCCCAGCGCGACCACGCCGCCGATGGTCGCCGAGATGCCCCCGATGGTCGGCGATATCGCGTTCGCCACCACCAGCTGGTCCTCGGCCACCACGTGCGGCAGCGCCACCGAGAGCGAGGACAGGAAGAACCGGTTCACGCCCAGGACGAGGAGCACCGCCACGTACAGCAGCGCACCCCGGTTGCCGAGCGCCATCGCCGCCGCCGTCAGCGCCACGAACACCGACCGGAGCAGGGCCGACCGGACCAGGATCTGGCGCCGGGACCAGCGGTCGATGAGAACCCCGGCGAACGGCCCGATCAGCGAGTACGGCAGGTAGAGGACCGCGAAGGCCGCCGCCCCCGCGCCGGGGCTGGGAAATGTGGTCGCGTTGAAGAACACGTAGGTGCCGACGCCGGCGGTGACGATGCCATCACCGGCCTGCGAGACTAGCCGGGTCGCGAACAGCCGACGGAAGTCGCGCCCGGCCAGCACCCCGCGCAAGTCGGCCCAGACGGCTGACTTGGACCCGTTGGCCACGCCCTCCAGCTTAGGGGGGCGCCCTGCTTCGAGGGCACGGCCGCGCTTTCAGGGCACGGCCGCGCCGGGCCGGGCGACGTTACCGGGCGACTTCGCCGCGGATGAACTCCTCGACCAGGTCCCGGCAGATGTCGTCGCCGTACTGCTCCGGCGGCGACTTCATGAAGTACGAGCTGGCCGAGATGACCGGGCCGCCGATGCCCCGGTCCAGGGCGATCTTCGCCGCGCGCACCGCGTCGATGATGACGCCCGCGGAGTTGGGCGAGTCCCACACCTCGAGCTTGTACTCCAGGTTGAGCGGCACGTCGCCGAACGCGCGGCCCTCCAGCCGGACGTAGGCCATCTTCCGGTCGTCCAGCCACGGCACGTGGTCGGACGGGCCGATGTGCACGGCGGCGCGCTCCATCTCGTGCGGGATCTGGGAGGTGACGGCCTGGGTCTTGGAGATCTTCTTCGACTGGAGCCGCTTGCGCTCCAGCATGTTCATGAAGTCCATGTTGCCGCCGAAGTTCAGCTGGTAGGTGCGGAGCAGCTCGACCCCGCGGTCCTCGAACAGCTTGGCCAGCACGCGGTGCGTGATGGTGGCGCCGACCTGGGACTTGATGTCGTCGCCGACGATCGGCACGCCGGCCTCGGTGAACTTGGCCGCCCACTGCGGGTTGGACGCGATGAAGACCGGCAGCGCGTTCACGAACGCCACGCCCGCGTCGATGGCGCACTGGGCGTAGAACTTGGCCGCATCCTCCGAGCCGACCGGGAGATAGCAGACCAGGACGTCAGCACCGGAGTCACGCAGCACCTGGACCACGTCCGCGACGGGCTCGTCGGACTCGGTGATGATCTCCCGGTAGTACTCGCCCAGGCCGTCCAGGGTCGGCCCGCGCTGCACGGTCACGCCGGTCGGCGGTACCTCGGCGATCTTGATGGTGTTGTTCTCGCTCGCGTTGATGGCCTCGGACAGGTCGGAGCCGACCTTCTTGGCGTCCACGTCGAACGCGGCGACCACCTCGAGGTCGCTGATGTGGTACGGACCGAACCGGACATGCATGAGGCCGGGAACCCGGACACCCTCGTCGGCGTCCTTGTAGTACTCCAGCCCCTGCACGAGGGAACTGGCGCAGTTGCCCACGCCCACGATGGCGATGCGCACCTTACCCATCAGGATGACTCCTTCTCCGAAATGTTGTCGTCCGCTCCGGACTGCCCGGCCTCCCGCTCCGACGCGATCAGCTCGTTCAGCCACCGGACTTCCCGCTCCACTGATTCCAGGCCATGCCGGTGCAATTCCTCGGTGTACCGGTCCACCCGCTCCCTGGTCCGCGTGAAGGCCGCTCGGATGGCCTCCATGCGTTCCTCGAGCCTGCTGCGGCGGCCCTCCAGGATCCGGAGCCGCACGTCGGCCCTGGTCAGCCCGAAGAACGCGAAGTGGACGCCGAACCCGTCGTCCTCCCACGTCGCCGGACCGCCCTCGGCCAGGAGTTCCTGCAGCCGTTCCTTGCCGTCGGCGGTCAGCCGGTACACCTTCAGCGACCGGCGTCCTGCCTTGGCTCGTGCCGTGCCGGCCCGGGCGGTGCCGGTCCGGGCGGGCGCCGCGCTAGCCCGGGCTGGCGCCTCCCCGGCCCCCTCGTGCTCCTCCGCGATCAGCCCGGCGGCGAGAAGTTCGTGCAGGCAGGGATACAGCGACCCGTAGGAGAGAGCACGGAACGCGCCTAGCACGGTGTAGAGGCGTTTGCGTAGCTCGTAGCCGTGCATCGGAGTTCCGTGCAGCAGCCCGAGCACGGCTAGCTCAAGTACGCCGGAGCGGTTGCGTCCCACGCTTCCCCCAGAAGTCCGTGGCATCCCTGTTTGCATCGGATCGATGCCTCGCTGCGATACTTCGGTTCGTTAGATCCAACCGTTAGATCGCTGCGATGTATCGAACCGATACATGTGGATACTACGCAGTGGCGTGCCTGCATGCAAGTACGGGCGCTTTACCGCTGGCCGGTAACGCTTTGGCGGCGAAGAAGAGTAGATCTGGGCTCGGCTCACGGCCAGTTCCGACGTACGCTGGCGAATATGACGTCTAGGCGATCCGTCGTGGATTACGGGCTGGCCCGCCGGGCCACCCTCGCGTCCGTGCGTGCCGGGCGCACGACCATCACGGATGTCTGCGACGCTCATCCTTACCTGTTGCGGGCCGCCAAGTTCCACGGCGAGCCCACCGAGGACGCCTGCCCGATCTGCCGGAAGACCAGGCTCACCCACGTGACGTACGTCTACGGGGACGAACTGGGCCAGTACGAGGGACGGGTCAAGCAAAGTCGGGAACTTGCGGAAATGGCGGCCGAATACGGCGAATTCCGGGTCTATGTGGTCGAGGTCTGCCAGAGTTGCGGGTGGAACCACCTTGCTTCCTCTTACGTTCTCGGCACTGGTGAGCCTGCCGTACGCCGGAGGCGGCGTGCGCGGTCCAGCCAGTAACACTGGGCAGCCAGTGAACATGGTCTCCAGGAGGTAACGTTTGTGTCCGGCGGGTTCACCGGACTCCGGGAGCCCGCCCTTCGGGTAGAGGTCGCACTCCGGTAACCGGCGGCCTCCAAGCCACCAGCAGCGAGGACGCGTGAGCAGCAAAGCTGATGACTTTGACGTTCGGTTTCGCGACGCGGGCCCGGCGGGGCATGGCCGCCCGCCGGCCGACGGGGGCTTTCGGGGCAACGCCGCAGATGTCGGCTACGACCTGGGCTATGACGCCCCGGGCTGGGACACGCAGGGTTTCCGCCGCCCGGAAGCGGGCTACGTCGACGCTGCTGATGTCAGTAACAGGCACGAGGCCGGCCGGGTCAGCGGTGGCAGGCATGGCGGCGGTGGCAGGCACGGCGGCGGTGTCGGCACCGCGGTAGCAGGCTCACCGGCCGGCCCGCTGTCGGTCACCCCCCCGACGGCCGGTCCGCTCGGAGCGCAGGAAACCAGCGATATGGGCTGGGACTCCGAGGCGACCGGCCTCTGGACGCCCGAGGCCCCGGTCCGTGGCCGCCGCGCGGTAGGCGGTGGCGGCCCAGGCGGGCCGGGCGGGCCCGGCGGACCACGCGGCCCCCGTGGGCCGCGCGGATTCGGCGGACCGGGGCGTCGTGGCCTGCAGCGGCCCAAGGTCAAGGTCAAGGGCAGCTGGTGGCGGCACTGGACCCTGCGCAAAGTCATCGGCCTCCTGCTCGCCATGGTCGGCGGCATCGTCGTGCTCGGCGCGGCCGCGGTGGTCATGGCCTACGAGCAGACCCCGGTTCCCACCGGGGCGCTCGAGGCGACCGGCTTCACCCAGTCGGTGGTCTACTCCAAGGACGGCACCCTCATCGGCCGGTTCGGCAACACCAACCGGAAGATGGTGAGCTACGCCGACCTGCAGAATGCCCCCGCGATCGTCAACGCGGTGCTCGCCGCCGAGGACAGGAACTTCTACACCGAGGGCGGCATCTCGCCCACCGGCATCGCCCGGGCCGCCTACGAGGACGTCAGCGGCGGCGACGGCTCGCTCCAGGGCGGCTCGACCATCACCCAGGAGTTCGTCCGGCAGTACTACAGCGGCATCGGCACCCAGCAGACGATGAGCCGCAAGATCAAGGAAATCTTCGTGGCCATGAAGGTGGCCAAGGAGAAGTCCAAGCAGTGGATCCTCACCAACTACCTGAACACCATCTACTTCGGTGACGGCGCCTACGGCGTCCAGGCGGCGGCCCAGACGTACTACGGCAAGCCGGTCGGCAAGCTGACCGTGGCGCAGGCCGCGGTGATCGCCGCGATCATCCAGCAGCCGAGCAACTACCCGCTGGCGCAGTACCGCCCCCAGCTGGAGAACCGCTGGCACTACGTGCTCAACGGCATGGTGCAGATGGGCAAGCTGACCCAGCAGCAAGCCGACACCATGAAGTTCCCGCGCCCGGGCAACCACGTGCCGCGGACTCTCGGCAAGGACGTCTGGGATCCCTACGTCATGGACATGGTCCAGAACGAGCTGGGCAGCGTCTACAAGCTCACCAAGTCGCAGATCTACAACGGCGGCTACGTCATCCGCACCTCGCTCGACGACGCCAAGATGTCCGCGCTGTATAAGTCGGTAGCGGGCAACGAGGCGCAGATCGACCAGAGTTCCGTCCCGTTCAACCCGGTGACCATGCACGCGGGCGCGGTGCTCGAGGACCCGGCCACCGGCGCCATCGAGGCCCTGTACCCCGGGCCCGGCCACGCCGGCTATCGCTACAACGGGACCGGCAAGGTCATCACCGCGAAGTACTGCGAGAAGATTCACTGCCAGCTGAACATGGCGCTGACCCGCGAGCAGGTCGGTTCCTCGTTCAAGCCGTACATCCTGGCGCAGGCGGTCAAGGACGGCATGAACGTCCAGACCAGCACCCTCAACGGCTACAACTACCTGCACATCGCGCCCGACAGCTCCCCGACGGTGTACTCGTCAGCCGCTCTTCCGGCCAACTCAGCCGGCTGGTCCCTGCCGGTCGGCAACGATTCGAGCGGGGAGAACGGCCCGTACACGCCGCAGGTCGCGATGGGCGCATCGATCAACACCGCCTACGCCGATCTCTGGCACCGGGTGGCCGGATCGGGCGGCCAGGACGTGCTGAGCATGGCGCAGGACTTCGGCGTGAACATCGAAGCGTCGGGCCTGAAATCGATGGCGAACGAGTACGGCATCGCGCTCGGCCAGGCCTCGCTGACCGTCACCGAGCAGGCCACCATGCTGGCGACGATCGACAACGGCGGTATCTACCACAGCGCCCACGTGGTCACCTCCATCACGCGGTCCGCGGCTCCGTCGATCCCGGTCAAGGTCACCAGCTACCCGGTGTTCAGCTCCAACCCGGAGATCAACGAGCACGAGGCCTCCCAGCTGCAGTACGCGATGTCCCAGGTCGACAACCCGTCCTACGGCACCGCCCCCAACGCCGCGATGAGCAACGGCCAGGAGATCGTCGGTAAGACCGGGACGACCAACAAGGCCCAGTCGGCGTTCTTCCTCGGCGCCATCCCCAGCCAGGCCCTGGCCGTCGCGTTTTTCACCGACAACCAGAGCGACACGACCAAGCAGACGCTGGACGGCCTCGGCGGCATCGCGGGCGGTTTCGGTGGCACCTGGCCGGCCAACATCTGGCACACCTACGCCGAGGACCAGTTCGTGCCGCTGGGCGTCGAGCCGTTCCCCGCCCCGGTCTTCACCGGCGCCACCTGGAACCAGGTTCCGCCGGGCCTGCGCAAGGTGGCGAAGAAGCACAGGAAGCCGAACAAGAACCGTGACGGCAACCCGGGCTTCCCGGTCGGCGACGGCGGTGACGGCGGCAACGGCGGCGGCAACCCCAACCCGTTCCCCACCTACACCTGTGACCCGACCGTCGTGACCTGCACGCCGGGCGACGGCACGCAGAACGCGGCCGCCAACCCGGCCCCCACTCCGGCCGGCGCGGCCGGCGCCGTCGTCATCGGCGTCCCCGCGACGTCCCTGTGGGTCCGCCGTCGCCAGCGCAAGAGAACCCCAGGACGGGGTTAACTGTGGGGGTGGATGCCCCCGGATCGACGAATACGCGGTTCGGTGGCGGAGCCGAGCCGTCCGGCTCCGCCGGTTCCGGCCCCTGGACCTCGCTGACGGCCGCCCTCGGCAGCACGATCGTGCTGCTGTCCGCATCCGTACTCGGCATGGTGCTGGCGTTCGCGGAGAAGTCGCCGTGCCGCGCGGGAGCCTGGAATTCTTACGCCAGCCAGTTCCAGCGTGCCTGCTACACCGACATCTACCCGCTGTACTACGGCGAGGGCCTGTCCGCGGGCCAGGTGCCCTACACCGGCCACAAGGTCGAGTACCCGGTGCTCATCGGCGGCGCCATGCAGGCCGCCGCGTGGCTGGTCAGTCACGTCAGCGACACGGCGATCAGAGGCCGCGAGTTCTTCGACGTGACCGTGCTGCTGCTCGCCATCTGCGCGGTGGTGGGCGTGCTCGCCACCGCGCGGGCGGCCGGCGGCCGGGAGCGGCGCTGGCAGGCGCTCATGGTCGCGCTTTCCCCGGCGCTGATCCTGAGCGCGTTCATCAACTGGGACCTGATCGCGTTCGCGCTCACGGCGCTGGGGATCGCTGCCTGGGCCGCTCGCCGCCCCGCGTGGGCGGGCGTCTTGCTCGGTCTCGCGGCCGCGGTCAAGTTCTACCCGCTGGTGGTCATCGGGCCGCTGCTGGTGCTCTGCCTGCGGGCCGGGCGGATGCGCGACTTCGGCCGGATGCTGGCCGGCGCGGTGATCGCGTGGCTGGTCGTGGACCTGCCGGTGATCATCGCGGCGCCGTCCGGCTGGGCCTACTTCTACACGTTCAGCAAGAACCGGGGCGCCGACTGGGGCGCGATCTGGTACCTGCTGGAGTACCACCACGTGCCCGTGCTCGGTAACTCCGATCTCAGCGTGCTGAACGACCTGTCCACCGCCTTCTTCGTGCTGGCCTGTGCCGCGATCGCGGTGCTCGCGCTGGCCGCCGCCCGCCGTCCGCGCCTGCCGCAGCTGTGCTTCCTGGTTCTCGCGGCCTTCCTGATGACGAACAAGGTCTGGTCTCCGCAGTACATCGTCTGGCTGGTGCCGCTGGCCGTGCTCGCCCGGCCCCGGCTGTGGCCCTACCTGCTCTGGCAGCTCGCCGAGGTCACCTACTTCCTCGCCATCTGGGGATACCTCATCTATGTCTCCATCGCCGGAGGCGCCCAGGTGACCGGCTACCAGGGCATCGGCCCGGGATGGTACTTCGCCGCGCTCCTGTTCCGGTTCCTCACCGTAGGCCTGCTCGCCGCCTACGTGGTGCGGGACGTACTTTCCCCCGAACGGGATAAGGTGCGCGCCCACGGCTACGACGACCCGGCCGGCGGCGTACTCGACGGCGCGGGCGATCAGTTCCGGCTGCGCTGGCCTGCCCTGGCTAAGCGGGCAGGTTCTCCTTTAGCCAGCTGACGTCGGCGGCCAGGCCGCCACCGTCGGCGGGCGTCTCGCAGATGACCGGGGCGCCCGCGGCCCGGACCACGCCGAGCAGCAGGGCGGGGTCGATCGTCCCGGACGCGATGTTGGCGTGCCGGTCCCGGCCCGAGCCGAACTCGTCGCGCGAGTTGTTGCAGTGCACGAGGTCGATCCGGCCGGTGATCGCCTTGATCCGGTCGGCCGCGTCGGCGAGGTCGATGCCGGCCGCGTTGGCGTGGCAGGTGTCCAGGCAGAAGCCCAGGTTCGCGTCTTCGCCGTTACCGGCCACGCCGTCGACGGCCTCCCAGAGCTTGCCGATCGCGTCGAGCGTCCGGGCCAGGGCGCCGTCGCCGCCGGCCGTGTTCTCGATCAGCAGCGGCAGCGGGCGCTCGATGCGCTCCACCGCCTTGCGCCAGTTCTCCAGGCCGGCCTCGGCGTCCGTGCCCGCGGTCACGTGCCCGCCGTGCACGATCAGGCCCTTGGCGCCGACCGCGGCGGCCGCCTTGAGGTGCTGGCCGAGCAGCTTCCGGCTCGGGATCCTGATCCGGTTGTTGCTAGTGGCCACGTTGATCACGTACGGCGCGTGGATATAGATGTCGACTCCGGCCGCGGCGAAGGCGTCCTTGACCGCCGCCGGGTCCCCGCCCGGTATCACCGGGGCCTTCCAGCCCTGCGGATCGCCGAGGAAGAACTGGGCCGCGTCCGCGCCGCAGGCGACGGCCTCGTCCAGCGGGTGCTCGACGTGAAAGTGGGCTCCGATGCGCGCCATGCACCTGAGCCTAATAGGAGCGGTCAGGCGGTGAAGCCGCCCTGGCCCAGCGCGATGGCCAGCCCGACGAAGCCGGCGATGATGCCGGTGACGATCAGGATCCGCTGCTCGCGGGTGGACGAGACCATCTGCACGTAGAGCCCGACCAGGCACGCCACCAGCCCGGTGGCCGTGGTGATCACGATCACCGCGGCGCTGGTATGCGCGTTCCGCACGATCATGCCCAGCGCGAACGACACCAGCCCGATCACCAGCGTGAAGAGCGTCAGGGCGTTCTGGACCGGGTGCGGCTGCCCGTCCGAGTTCAGGATGTTGTGGCGCTGGGTGTTCTGGCTCTGGATGTTCTGTCGCTGACCGGAATCGACAGTGCCTGCCACGGATACCACCTCCTGGCTGTTGTCACCGGGAAGTCTTCCCCCGCGCGGGATCGGGGAACCCACCGGTTTGCTGACGGTGTGCTCCAGGTTGGCCGGGTGTTATGACGTGAGGATCGTCGATCTTGAGGTAGGCTGACGGGGCTGCGGACCACCCGGCTGTTTCGGCGCCGGATTCGTGACCGCGACACCTCCTGCCACGGAAAGACCGTGGCCGCACCAGTCCAGAGGAGGACTCGGGACGCCCATGCGCCATTACGAGATCATGATCATCCTCGACCCTAATCTCGAGGAGCGTACCGTCCAGCCGTCACTTGACCAGTTCATGAAGGTCGTGACCGACGGCGGCGGCAAGGTCGAGAAGACCGACATCTGGGGCAAGCGCCGCTTTGCCTACCCGATCGATAAGAAGCCGGAAGGCTACTACGCGATCGTGGACCTGACCGCCGAGCCGAACACCGTGCTCGAGCTCGACCGTCAGCTCAACCTGAACGAGGGCATCCTGCGGACCAAGGTCACGCGGCCCGACCAGCACTAGCCGGGAACCCTGATCCCTCCCGTCTTCATCATCCGTTTAGATCCGGAGTACCCGATGGCAGCAGGCGACACCCAGATCACGATCGCGGGCAACCTCGTCGATGATCCGGAGCTCCGTTTCACCCCGGCCGGCCAACCCGTGGCCCGGTTCCGGGTGGCGTCCACCCCCCGGTTCCTCGACAAGAACACGAACGAGTGGAAGGACGGCGACAGCCTCTTCCTCACCTGCAACGTGTGGCGGCAGGCGG
>Ga0136846_1235305_pt1 | contig 14430 bp, 12 predicted proteins | sample HopSoiMetagenom2_FD_96841 | JGI IMG/M metagenome (GOLD analysis project Ga0136846, IMG submission 96841) | Grasslands soil microbial communities from Hopland, California, USA - 2 Assembly 2016 (version 4) | ecosystem: Environmental > Terrestrial > Soil > Grasslands | place: USA: Hopland...
CCCCCACCGGGTCGACGACGCACAGGGCCGCCGTGTCCATGGTGTCCGCCAGCAGGCGGCGGGCCCTTCGGACGTCCGCTCCGGCGCATTCGGCGACCATCCGCGCGACGGCCTCCATCTCTCTCCCGTCCTTGAGCCACCGCTGTCCACCGTCCAGGCGGCGCCGGTCGATGGGCCGCAGCAGCCGGGCGGCGTCCAGGACGTCGGCGAGGCGGTGCTGGTCGGGGTCGGCGTAGCGGACGGCGTTGGAGAGCACGGCAACGGTGTGGGTGCGGTCGGCCAGGGCGAGGGTGCGGGCGGCCAGGCGCAGGGATCCCGGACCTGCGCCGAAACGTTTCTCCCCTACGGCTGCGGCTACGGCTACGGCTTCCAGGCGGACCCCCTCCCCGAAGATCTCCTTCCAGGGCGCCAGCAGCTTCGTCGCGACATCCTCCCGGCCCACCGTCAGCGCCCGCACCGGCTCCGAGAGCGGACCGAGCAGCACGGTCAGACCGGGACCGCCGTACTCCCGCAGCGCCTCCCACGGCACCATCACCGGCGCCGCGCCGGACGCCGTACCGACATACGCGGCCGAGGTGATCCGGCACAGCCGCGCCCAGCCCTCCCGGTCCCGTGCGAGCAGCGTGAACCGCAGCGGCGGCTCGACCACATGGGCACCGCCCCGCGCCGGGGTACGGCGCCGCCGGTCCGGGGGCGCCGGCGCGAGGGCGGCCACCGCCAGGTCGACGCCGAAGACCGGCCGCACCCCTTCCTTCGCACAGGCGCGGGCGAACCGCACGGCGCCGGTGACCGTGTCCCGGTCAGTGAGGGCCAGCGTCCCCATGCCACGCTCGGCGGCCCGCCGGGCGAGTTGCTCGGGGTGTGCGGCGCCGTAGCGGGCGGAGTAACCGGACGCGACGTGCAGATGGGCGAAGCCCGTCATGCCGCACCTCCATCACGTCACTCCTTTTCGGCCGCGCAATCGATCGTCAGTTCGATGATCGACCGACAGCTGATTCGCACTTCCGTTCGATTAATTCGTGCACTCTAACCCCATCGGCCCCGGTCAGCGACTGGATCAAGGGCGCGCCACGGGTACCCAAAGGCCACGGATGCCGCCCTGGCGCCCGCATCCAGCCGACCGAAAACAACCGAACAACCCCGCCGAGAACCTGCTGACGACCTAGCCGACGACCTCGCTGACGACCTCGCTGACGACCTCACCGAACGGGTAGCTCCGCCGGACGGACAAGGGCGAGCCCCCGCGCGCGGGTCGCGTGCGGGGGCTCGTCTGCTGCCGGCGGCGCCGACGGCGAGGCCAGGCCGTTACAAGAAAACCGATGGTGCCGTGGGGAGCGGATGCCCTAGAAGACGTTGACGCCGTAGGCGCTCAGGGCCTCCGTGACGGGCTGGAAGAAGGTCGTACCACCGGAGGAGCAGTTGCCGCTGCCGCCAGAGGTCAGACCATAGGCGACGCCACCGTTGGAGTAGAGCGGGCCGCCGGAGTCGCCGGGCTCGGCGCAGACCGTGGTCTGGATCATGCCGTAGACGACATCGCCGCCGCCGTAGTTGACGGTCGCGTTGAGCGCGGTGACCCGGCCGCTGTGGATACCCGTGGTGGAACCGCGACGGTTGACCGTCGTGCCCACGGACGGGGTGGCGGCGCTGGTGATGTCGACGTTGCCGACGCTGCCCGAGATCGAGCTCGTGGGGTAGCTGCTCGCGTACTTGACGATCCCGTAGTCGTTCGTCGGGAAGCTGGAGCCCGAGGTCGCGCCGAGCAGTGCCGTACGACCGGAGTTGGACCACCAGTTGCCCGCGCCGTCGGTGCAGTGACCGGCGGTCAGGAAGTAATAGGTCGAACCGCTGCGGACGTTGAAGCCCAGGGAGCAGCGCCAGCTACTCGCATAGATCGCGTCACCGCCGGAGATCAGCTTGCTGAACCTGCCCGGCGTCCTCTTGATGATGATGGCCTCGGCGGTACTGCCCGCCTGCCGCTTGATCTTCGCGATCTCCGCCTTGGAGACCGTGCTGTCGGCGGTGATGACAACACGGTTCGCCTTGGCGTCGATGGCCCAGGCGGTGCCCGGGATGTCGGCCTTGAGCACCGAGCTGCTCGTGGCGGCGAGCTGGGCGGTGCTGAAGGTGGTGGCGTCGGCGGCGGTCGCGTTGGGAATCGCGACGGCGGCCGTGGCCACGAGTCCGATGCTGACGGCGATCAGCCGGGCCCGTCTCGTGATGCCACTGGTGGGGGTGGTGCGCTTGATCCTCACTTGTCGTTCCTCCACAGGGGAAGTCGGGGGCCCGCGTGGGGTCGGGGCCCGTGAGGCGCAGTCAGGGACCGCTTCGTCCGGACGCGGACATGCTGTGACCCTGACAAGCGCTGGGTGGGAGTATTCGGCCGTTCGACCGGTCGACGCAAGGGCGCCTTTCGGCCTCACACTGCTCAACCCCCCTACGATCCAGAGGGGTTGATCAAGTAACTAGGTGTCCTGGCGGAGATCGTGTTCTCCTGCGGGCGTCGTGCGCCCCTCGGCGTCCGGCGCGGCGGCCCGCAGGAACTCGCTCCAGTGCCTACCGAAGAGTGAGAGGGGCCCATGGGGCGCCGACACCGTCTCGATGCGCCGTTCGTGCCACTGCTGCCACGCCTCGGCGGCCTCCGCCGTCATGAACTCACTCCAGCTCACCCCCTGGAAACACCGTGCGCCGCCATCGGCACACGTGCCCGGACCACGCGTCCTGTGCGTGGCCGTACACCACCTGTATGTCATCTTTACGAGGCCGGCGCTCAGCCAGCCCGTCCATACGGGTCGACCGCACCCAGCCCGCCCGGGGTCGCCTTCCCCGGGACGGTCGGGCGGGCGGACCCTCAGGGCGGAGAGACCGCCGCTCCTCCGCGGCCGTACGGTCGGGACACTCCAGCCCCGAGGGAGCACCTGGGGCCGACCCGGCCCGCCGGTCAGGCCCGCAGGCTCGGCGAGGACGCGCAGCCCGTTCGGATCGCACCCCAAGTCCTGCGCGGCAGCGCGCGGTTCGCCGTTTCTCGCGGGGTGTCGGCGGCTCACTGCTGGGCACACGTACCTGGACGGCGGGCTCGGCGGTCACGGAATCGCTGATCTCGCCGCCGGAGACAAAGGACTGACCTGGTGTCAGCTGCCCCTCGGAGGCGACTGGACCTTTGCCGACCGCCTCTGAGCCTCCGTCAGAAAGCGGGCAGGAGGCCCATTCACCCATACGTCCCAACGGTCACCCATACGCCATGAAGAATCATATTTCACTCTCAGTCAGCAGCCGAACACAACAACACCCTTGCGGTACGGGGGCTCTCGACGAAATGGTTGTGCACCAGTACCGTCACGAAACCCCCGCGCGGCGTCTATTCACTTGGCGCGCCATCCGCATCATGGATGACCATAGGGATGCGGAAAGCATGAGAGACCGCTGTGAGAGGAGGCGTCCATGGGATCGGTACGCAAGGCGAGTGCCTGGCTTGGCCTCGTCGACGACAACGATGACGAGCGTTACTACGACGACGACTACTCCGAGGGAACCGAGCAGCCCGGCGATGCCTGGGTAACGGATCCCCGGGTCAAGGTCGCGGGCGAGGTGGCCGAAGAGAAGGGCCGCCGCATCGGCACGGTCACCCCGGACAGCTTCCGGGACGCCCGCGCCATCGGCGAGCTCTTCCGGGACGGCGTCCCGGTCATCATGAACCTCACCGCCATGGAGGCCGCCGACGCCAAGCGCGTCGTCGACTTCGCCGCAGGCCTCATCTTCGGCCTGCGCGGCTCCATCGAGCGGGTGTCCAACCGCGTGTTCCTGCTGACCCCCGCCGACACGGAGATCATCAGCGGGGAGGCCCAGCCGCATCGGGCGGACGGCTTCTTCAACCAGAGCTGAGCAAGGCCGCTCACCGGCCCCGCCGTCCGTTGTTCAGGTCAGCGGAAGGCGTCAAGTCCGGTGAGCGCCTTGCCCAGCACCAGCTGATGCATCTCGACGGTGCCCTCGTACGTGAGCACCGACTCGAGGTTCGTCGCGTGCCGCATCACCGGGTACTCGAGCGAGATCCCGTTGGCGCCGAGAATCGTCCGGGCCGTACGGCAGATGTCGATGGCCTCTCGTACGTTGTTGAGCTTGCCGAAGCTGACCTGCTCGGGACGCAGGCGGCCGGCGTCCATACGCCGCCCCAGATGGTGGGCGAGCAGAATCCCCTTGTGCAGCTCCACCGCCATGTCGGCGAGCTTGGCCTGCGTCAGCTGGAACCCGCCGATGGGCCGCCCGAACTGCTCGCGCGTCTTCGCGTAGTCGACCGCGGCCTCGAAACAGGACCGGGCCGCCCCCATCGCACCCCAGACGATCCCGTAACGGGCGTGCGACAAACAGCTCAGGGGACCGCGAAGGCCGGTGACGTCCGGCAGTACGGTATCTGCGGGCAGCCGCACGTCGTCGAGCACCAGCTCGCTGGTGACGGAGGCGCGCAGCGACCACTTGTGCTTGATCTCGGGCGCGGAGAACCCGGGGGTGTCGGTGGGCACGACGAAACCCCGGACGCCGTCGTCGGTCTGCGCCCAGACGACGGCCACGCCGGCGACCGACCCGTTGGTGATCCACATCTTCCGCCCGTTGAGCACCCATTCGCCGCCCGCGCCATCACGCTTGGCGTACGTCCGCATACCGGCGGGGTCGGAGCCGTGGTCGGGCTCGGTCAGCCCGAAGCAGCCGATGACGTCGCCGGAGGCCATCCGCGGCAGCCAGTGCCGCTTCTGCTCCTCGCTGCCGAAGGCGTGGATGGCGTACATGGCGAGCGATCCCTGTACGGAGACAAGGGAGCGGATACCGGAGTCGGCGGCCTCCAGCTCCAGACAGGCGAGCCCGTACTGCACGGCGGAAGCACCGGCGCACCCATACCCCTTGAGGGACATCCCGAGGGCGCCGATGCCGCCCAGCTCACGGGCGAGCCCCCTGATGTCCGGCAGCTCACCCTCCTCGAACCACCCGGCGACATGCGGCAGCACGCGGTCCGCCGCCCAGGTCCGCACGGTGTCCCTGATCGCCAGGTCCTCCGCGTCAAGCAGGTCGTCGAGGCCGAGCGGGTCGGCGGGGTCGAAAGGGGGCAACTTCGCGAACACAGCCACAGGAGCCTCCGGCAACTCAAACTAGCACCGCTAGTTACGTGCGGGTGAGGGTACGCCCGTGTACCCGGCCGTACAACCGGGACCAAAGAGCTCCCGCCGTGTCGTCGGCGACCGTCCCGTCGTGGTCCGCCCCGGCCACCCGTCACGCACCCGCGGTCGCCGTTGCTCCCGCACCCCCACAGGAGAGGTCCGCCTCTCAAGTGACCGTCACGGGTGGTGCGGGGGTGGGAGATGTATGACGGTCACACCGAGACGCGTGGCTCCGTCACCCCCCGGGGACCCGGCACCGCGGCCACCTCCCCGCCCCCACACCTCATCACCCTCGGCAACCGCAACGCCATCACCGCCCCCAGCACCAACAACCCCGCGCTCACCAGCAACGTCACATGCAGCCCGTGCACAAACGCGTCCCGAGCCGCCGCCCGCAGGGCAACTCCGGGCGACCCCCCGAGCCGCCCGGCAACCTCGTACGCCTCGCCCAGTGAATGCCCCGCCGCGGCCGACGCCGACGCCGGAACCCCCGGCACCGACCCCACCCCCGGCGCGTACGCCGCGTTCATCACGCTTCCCAGGAGCGCGATCCCGATCCCCGCGCCCAACTGGTACGACGTCTCACCGATCGCCGCCGCCCCGCCCGCCTGCGCCGCCGGAGCCTCGCTCAGCATCGACTCGTACGCCGCGAACAGCGTCGTCTCCAGCCCGAACCCCAGCAGCACGAACCCGGCCAGCAACAACCCCGCGTTGTCCTCGCCGCCCATCGCCGTCAGCATCCCGACCGCCGCCGCGGTGAGACAGAACCCGGCGCACACCATCGCCCTGGGCCCGAACCTCCGCAGCAGCCGCGCCCCCACCAGCCCCGCCGCCATCGCCGCCACCGTCAGCGGCAGCAGCCGTAGCCCGGTCTCCAGCGGTGAAAGCTTCAGCACCAGTTGCAGATACTGTGCCGCGATCAGCTCGAGCCCGACCAGCGCGAGCATCGCCAGCACGATGCACCCCACGGACGTACTGAACGCCGGCCGCGCGAACATCCCCAGGTCCACCAGCGGATGCGTACGCCGCCGCTGCCTGCGTACGAAGAGAGCGAGCAGCGCCGCGCCCACCGCCAGGGGCAGAACGGTGAAAAGGCTTCCGGCCCCGTCCCCGCCGCCCAGCCGTTTCACGCCCAGCACGACCCCGAACAGCCCGGCCGCCGCCGTCAGCGCGCCGATCACGTCCCACGGGCCGTCACTCCGCTCGCCGCGCGACTCGGGCAGCAGCAGCCGCCCGACCGGCAGACTGACCAGCATCAGGGGGATGTTGACGAGGAAGACCGACCCCCACCAGAAGTGCTCCAGCAGGAAGCCGCCGAGCAGCGGACCGACCGCGGCGCCCACAGCGGCCACCGCGCTCCAGACCCCGATCGCCAGCGCCCGTTCGCGCCGGTCGGGAAAGACCTGGCGAAGGATCGAAAGCGTCGCGGGCATGATCATCGCGCCGCCGACGCCCAGCAGCGCCCGCGCGAGGATGAGCGTCTGCGCGCTGCCGGCGAAGGCGGCCATACCGGAGGCGACGCCGAAGAGCCCGTACCCGAGGAGCAGGATCCGTCTGCGGCCGACCCGGTCGCCCAGCGTGCCGAACAGGATCAGCAGCGAGGCGCAGACCAGCGGATAGATGTCGACGATCCAGAGGAGCTCCATCGCACCGGGCCGGAGATCCTCGCTGACGGCGGGCACCGCCACATGCAGCACGGTCGCGTCGACCGCGACGAGCAGCAAACTCGTACAGAGGACGAAGAGGACGACCCAGCGGTTGGCGCTCGCCCCGGCGGCCCGGCGGCGCAGCGCGGCGGCAGCCCTGGTCGTCCCGGACATGTACGTACCTCCAAGGTTCCCTCGCGTTCGGCGGTCCGCGGGGTGGGGACTCCCCGGGGCTCCGGCCGAGGAGGAGCGGTTGTCCTCGGCCGCGCGGCGAAAAGCGAGTGATCCAACAGCGTACGCGAGTTCGCAGCGGCGAAAAGTGGCGGACCTCTCACCCGCTCACGGAACCCATGTGTCCTCCACCACGCGTTTACCACGCATTCTGCGGGCCACACCCTCCGCGCCGGCGACGTTCCGCACGCCGTCGATAATCGACCGGTGACAGCTCTTGATACCCGCCCCCTCCCGGCACTTCCCACGCTCCGCCGTGCCGCGCCCGCCCTCCTCGGGTACGCGGCCGTCCGTGTGCTGGGGCTGCTCACGCTGGCCGTGTGGAGCGCGGCGCGGGACAAGGACGCGTACAAACTGCTCACCGCCCGCTGGGATTCGCTGTGGTACGCCCGGGTCGCCGAGCTCGGCTACGGCTATGCGGTGCGCCTGCCCAACGGCGACGTGCACTCGAACCTCGCCTTCTTCCCGCTGCTGCCCTGGCTGGAGCGGCTCCTGGCGTCCGTCACGCCGATGTCGTACGCGGACGCGGGCTTCGCGGTCAGCGCTGTCGCCTCGCTCGCCGCCGCCTGGGGCGTGTTCGCGGTCACGGATCACGTCCATGGTCGCCGCGCCGGCCTCTTCGCCGTGCTGCTGTGGGCGGTGCTGCCGGTCGGGATCGTCCAGTCGATGGCGTACAGCGAGTCGCTGTTCACGGCCCTGGCCGCCTGGTCCCTGTACGCGGTCCTCACCGGCCGCTGGCTGACGGCCGGCACGCTGGCCCTGCTGGCCGGGCTGACCCGCCCGGTGGGACTCGCGGCGGTGGCGGCGGTGTGGGCGGCGGCCATCGCCTCGTCCACACCCGGCCGGCGCCGCGTCCTCGGCATGCTGATCGCACCGCTCGGCGCCGCCGGTTACGTCCTGTGGGTCGGCCACCGCACCGGCAAGGGCCCCCTCGGCTACCTGGACGTCCAGGCCGGCTGGCGCAACGGTTTCGACGGCGGCGCCGCCTTCGCCCGCTTCGTCGCCGACAAGTTCACGTCCTTCCCCTCGGCACTGGCCGGGGTCGGGCTGATCGTCGGCGTGGGCCTGGTGATCTGGCTGTACGTCACCTGTGTACGGCAGCGCCAGCCGTTGCCGCTGCTGGTGTACGCGGGGGTCGTCACCGCCCTCGCCCTGTGCGCGTCGAGCTACTTCGGCTCGAAACCACGCCTGTTGCTGCCCGCCTTCCCCCTACTGCTGCCGCTCGCCCTGGCGTTGGCCCGGCTGCGTACCTCCAGGTCGGTGCTGGTGACGGGTGTGGTCGCGGTGTCCTCGGCGGTCTACGGGGCGTTCTGGCTGAACGGCTCCGGTCCGCCCTGACCGACCTCTGGGCGAATTCCGGACAACGGCCCGGTGAACCATTTCGAAAGGGCGGTAAAACAGCGCCGCCTCATGATCAATGGAAATGAAGGAAGACCCGCACGTCGAATAGGGATTCCAGTGAATTAAACATCATCCTGAGATCAATCCCACATCACATCGTCATTACAAAGACGCGGATTGGGCGGAGGACTGAGCTCACTCGCTGTAACGTCGATTGGGTGCGTACCGAACGAAACCTTGCCCGTCTGGACCGGGTGTTCGCGAGGCTGGACCGGGAACCGGACCGGCCGACCCTCGACGTGCCGAAAATGAGCCGGCACAGGATCGTGCTCCTTGCCGCGACCCTGGCCTTCTACCTCGCCACCGTGTGGGCCGTAGTGATCACCTCGTGGCTGGTCCGGCTCGACTGGCAGGTCATGTTCTTCCGGCCGTACCAGCAGTGGCCCGAGATCCACGCGTTCCTCGACTACTACGTGGTGCTCGGCCAGCGCGGCCCCACGGCCGTGATGATCGCGGCCTGGCTGGGCTGGCGCGCCTGGCGCCAGCACACGCTGCGCCCGCTGCTCGTGTTCGGCGCGGCACTGCTGCTGCTCAACGTCACGGTCGGTGCCGCCAAGATCGGCATGGGCCGCCTCGGACCGCACTACGCGACGACCATCGGCTCGAACGAGATGGGCATGGGCGGGGACATATTCCCCAGCGGTCACACCGCGAACGCCGTGGTGACCTGGGGCATCCTGGCCTATCTGGCCTCGACCCCGGGGACCAGGCGCTGGCTGTCCGCGAGTTCGGCGCTGATGTCGCTCGGCGTCGGCCTCACCACGGTGTACCTGGGCACGCACTGGCTGAGCGATGTCGTCCTGGGCTGGGTCGCGGGTCTGCTGGTCCTGCTGGCACTGCCGTGGTGCGAGCCGCTGATCACCCGCGCCGAGACCTGGCTGCTGGACCTGCGCGACCGCAGGCGCGCCCGTGGCCCCGGCACCTCGCCCGTACCGGCCTCGGTCGGCACGGCGGCACTGCTCAAACCTCCCGCGACGGCCGAGGAGGAGGCGACGGCCCGCGAGAACACCACCCCGGCGGCCCGCTCGTCCCGGCCGCCCGCGCACCCCGCACACCTGGCCCCGGGGCCGCACGCGAGCCGCTCGGAGCGGACCCCGGTCACCCCGGCCGGAAGCCGCCGCCCACCGCACTCGGACCGCGCCCCGCGCGCCACGGGCACCCCGTCGCCCCGCCCCCTGCCCGGCAACAGCTGAGGGGCGGGAGGCGCGCCGAGACCGGCGTTCAGCCCTTCCAGCAGCGTGTCACCGTGCCGCCGGTGACCTCGAAGTTGAGCCGCCCCGCCCGGTACTCCATGGTGATGATCGCCCCGGGCGGCAGCGACCGCACCGCCGACCAGCCGCGTTCCTTGGCGAGCCGCTCGGCCCGCGCGGAGTCGAGGCCGACATAGGTGTCCGGATTGTCCTGGGGTTCCTCGGACCTGGGATTCGGTGCCATGCACGCCACGGTAGGCGCCCACCGACGGCCGGGGAAGCCCGGACCCCCGCACCACGCGTCACTCGGTACGCACCCGGTCACGCTTCCGTCACAGCCGGAAGGGCGGTCACCCGTCCTTCCCGCAGCCATTCGAACGTAATTCGCCATCTCTTCGCGGGCCCCTGATAAACCCCGCCCGGGAAGGCCGGACCGGTAACTCCCGGCCGGCGAATTCCACCGGCCGGCCACACCGCCGCACCTTACCCGTCTCTTACACACGTCATACGTGCTGATGCCACGCGTCTTCGCGTCATCTCGTCGGCAGAGCACATAAAACACCCACGACTTCTCCACGCGACCCCCGCATCGCACCTGCATACGGAGCCATGCCCATACCTGCCCTGCATACCGGGCCCTGCGTACCGGGCCTCATACGGGCCTTGATACCGGGCCCTCATGAAGCCTCCCCCGAGCCTCTTCCGGTGCGCTGCGACCGCGTCATCGCACGGGACAGCCGGTCCCGGGAGATCCTGATCGCGTCGACGAGCTCCGGGGGCTCCAGCACCTCGAACTCGAAGCCCATCACCATGACATGGATGACCATCACATCGAGGCTCGCGGCCCCGGTACGCAGCAGACAGGCCTCCTCGCCGTCCGGTTCCAGCGTCCCGGCGGAGGGCGAGATCCGCTCGGCGGCCTCCTCGATGGGCGCCAGCAGCCGGACGACGGCGTGCGAGGCGTACACGCGCGTGGAGACGCCTTGGGAGACGTAGGCGGCCAGATCGTCGGCGGGGGGCGTACGAGGGATGAAGCGCGGTCCGTGCGGCGGCTTCGGCGTGATGCGGTCCACCCGGAACGTACGCCAGTCGGCGCGGTCGACGTCCCAGGCGACCAGGTACCAGCGCCGCTCGGTGCACACCAGCCGGTGCGGCTCGACGGTACGGCGGGACACGGCCCCCTCGTGCGCCCGGTACTCGAAGCGCAGTCGCTCCGTGTCCCGGCAGAGGTGGGCGAGTTCGGTGAGGACGGCCGGGTCGACCGCGGAGGGCAGCGACCCGCGCAGCATCGGCACGGTGAAGGCGTTCAGGGCGCCGACCCTTCGGCGAAGCCGGTCGGGCAGTACCTGTTCGAGCTTGGCCAGCGCCCGTACGGAGGTCTCGCCGATGCCCTCGATGCCCTGTGCGGCCGCGGTCCGCAGCCCGACGGCCACGGCGACGGCCTCGTCGTCGTCCAGCAGCAGCGGCGGCAGTTCGGCGCCGGCCCCGAGCCGGTAGCCGCCACCGGTGCCCGGACTGGCGTCCACGGGATAGCCCAGCTCGCGCAGCCGGTCCACGTCCCGGCGGACGGTACGCGGGGTCACCCCCAGGCGGCCCGCCAGGTCGGCGCCGGACCATTCGCGGTGGGCCTGGAGCAGCGAGAGCAGACGCAGCAGCCGTGCCGAGGTCTCCAACATGGCCCCGAGTCTGCCAGCGATCGAGGACAACCACTGTCCGCAAGGGTCAGGCCGGTATGCCCAACCGCGGTATGTCGAAGCAGTCGCCGTTCAAGTCCCCCTGGGACAACCCTGGACGCCTACCCGCCATTGAAGGCGCTTCTGTCGCGCTGTGCCCCACCCGGTCCGGGGACGGGGTGGGGCACAGCACCTGAAGCGGGGGGAGCGGCTCAGAAGTCGAGCTTCTGTCCGGGCACGATCAGGTCGGGACTGCCGCCGATGACGGCCCTGTTGGCGGCGTAGATGTGCTGCCAGGTGGTCGTGTACCGGGCGGCGATGCCGCTCAGGGTGTCGCCGACGCGGACGGTGTAGTCGCCCCGGGACGCGCTGCGGCCCGTGTGGGCCGGCGAACGCTCCGGTGCCTTCGACGGAGCGTTCGACGACGCGGACTCACCGGAACCGGTCGTATTCCTGACCGACCGCTCGGTGGACGACTTGGTCGACTTCTTCGTCGACTTGGTGGTGGCCGAACCGGAGCCCGAGTCGGTGCCCGACACGGCGGGAGCACTCCCGCCGGCCCCGGCGCGCGCCGAACAGGTCGGCCACGCGCCCCAGCCCTGGGCGCCCTGGACCTTGGTGGCGACGGCGATCTGCTGGGACCTGCTGGCCCCGTCGGCGGTGGCCGCGTAGGCCGTGCCGCCGTAGGCGCGCCAGGTGCCGGCGGAGAACTGGAGTCCTCCGTAGTAGCCGTTGCCGGTGTTGATGTGCCAGTTCCCGCCGCTCTCGCACTGGGCGATGCGGTCCCACACCCCGCTGTCCGCCGCCGCGGCGTTGCCGGTCGCGGCCATCAGGCCGAGCGGGGCGAGCAGTGCCGCCCCGGCGAGGACCGCCGTCTTGCGTGACTTGCGGGTGTAACTATCGGCACATTCGGACATGTAGATCCCTCTCCACAGACCCGGGCTCCCCGTGGCCGGGGCGCGTCGGCCGCGCATGAACGCGGTCGGCACGCTCCGCCCCGTCCGTCGGTGGTGGTGCTGCGCGGTGTCTGGTTCTGCGCGGCCGACGGACCTACCCAAGCGGTGCTAGGTGCACACGGCGGAGGAATCTATGGACCCTGACGAGCCGATATCAACCAACTCCCTGTTGTCCCAGGCCAGTTCAGGGTTACCGCAGGTATCAGCGATTTCCGGACACCCACTTAATTCGTGCATTTCACGATTTATGAACCAGCTACTCGGACAAACTGTGAGTCAGTTCACCAAACCAACTTCCGTAACCTGCCCGTTACTTGACATGGAGTGGCCAATTCCGCACCCAGCGTGACCGTCCGCGCGGGATGGTTCGATTCTGTTCGCCGTGCAGCGTGACCCCGGCCACAGATCGCACGTTGTCATCTTCATGAGCCTGGGCTGTCCGGGTTCACCGGCCGGGGGCGACCCGGCCCCGCCACGCACCGCATCCCGAGGGAGCCACCCGTGCCGCGCATGCTCGATGTCAGCGACGAGGTCCGCGCCGAGATCGGCGACGAAGAAGCCGACCGGCTGCTCGCCGGCGACAACGCACCGGGCAGTTACGACTGCACGTCCTGCCGCACGCCGGGCGACTCCGCCCAGGAGCGCACCAGCACCGTCCTCTTCATCGGGGACGAGACCGCCGTCCTCGCCTTCGCCCACGCGGGCTGCCTGCCGTCGCAGGTCGTCCAGGTCACCGAGGAGCAGCTCCAGGGTGCGGTCCGCTCCATCAACGCCGACGAGGAGGCCCCGATGGCCGCGCCCGAGCAGGCAGTGCTGGGGGTCACCAGCGGACTGGTCCTGATCGAGGGCGAGTTGCACCCCGCTCTGGTCGTCGAACCGACCGCCCCGATCGTCCGCCCCGGCGCGACCGGCGCCGGCGACGACTTCCTGCCGCTCCTCATCGAGCAGGGCTTCATGCCGCTCACCGTACTGACGGAGGTGCCGCCCGTGCTGCACGGCTGGTCGGTGCTGCTCGCGGCGGGCCAGCTGCACGCCGTACTCCAGCCGGGCCCGAACGGCGGCTCCCCGGTCGCCTGGTGGCAGGCGCACCAGCCGCTCCAGGTCACCGAGAGCTGGCGCGCCGCCGCCAACAAGCACCAGCAGGTACTGGTGTTCGCGGCACCGGTCGGCTCGATCGGCCGCCAGCCCCGCGAGGACCTGCTGCGGGACGCCCTGGACAAGGCGGCGGGTATCGGGAAGCTGGTCGCCGGCGCGCTGCCTCTGGCGGGGACCTGAGTGCTGTTGCCGCTGACGGATACGGGGGCGCTGTAGACCGGGGGTACTTCAGAGAGTTGGCGACCACCGGTTGAGTGTGGCTGGTCGCGCCCACGCGGCGGAGCCGCACATGTCACAGCCCCGCGCCCCTTTGCGGCGCTCTGCGCGCCCCGCAAAGTCCGGTCACCGGCCGCATCCGTTGGGCGGCGGGGTCGTTTGGACGTATGTGCACACCTACGATGTCCCCCGCCGCCAGTCCTACCAGTCGATCCCGTCCGCGCGGTCGACCCAGGACTACCTCAGCGGCCCATCGGCCACGCCGATCTACGACGCGTTGTACGCGGAGTACGGCAAGTCCTTCCGTTCGCTGCCGGGTGACCGCAGCGGCGAGGACGAGCTGAACTTCGCGGCGTTCAGGGCCAACCCGAACGGCCTCGCCTCGTACGGCGGCTCGTTCGGCTCGAACTCGGGCTCGTACAGCGCCTACAGCGCGGGGGCGCTCAGCGCGCGCAACGGCGGTCAGAGCGGTGGTCAGCAGTCCGTGTGGCAGCGGGTCGGACAACTCGACACGCAGCAGGGACAGCCGGCGACCCCGACTCCGACCGCCGTATGGCCGACGAGCGGACGGCAGCAGCACTACACCGGGATGACCCACATCCCGGCGGCGCTGCCACCGGGCCCGCGCCGGGCCCTGTGAGCACCACCTGTATGTGACTGAGGGCGGCTCCACCCGGAGCCGCCCTCAGTCACATACGCACGGACGACGTACGACTACGTCGTCCTGCTACTTCTTCCTGCCGCGCTTCTCACGCACCCGCACCGAGATGTGGATGGGCGTGCCGTCGAAGCCGAACTCCTCGCGCAGCCGGCGCTCCACGAAACGGCGGTAGCCGGCCTCGATGAAGCCGGAGGCGAAGAGCACGAACCGCGGCGGC
>Ga0136846_1237496_pt1 | contig 14430 bp, 9 predicted proteins | sample HopSoiMetagenom2_FD_96841 | JGI IMG/M metagenome (GOLD analysis project Ga0136846, IMG submission 96841) | Grasslands soil microbial communities from Hopland, California, USA - 2 Assembly 2016 (version 4) | ecosystem: Environmental > Terrestrial > Soil > Grasslands | place: USA: Hopland...
ACCGAGACACCGCAGGGCGTGCAGCATCACGTCGCGCAAAAGGACGTGCACGACTTCGCCTTTGCCGCCTGGGACGGGTTCCGCGTCCTCGAGGGCGAGTCCAGCCCGGAAGCGGGGGAGCAGGGCGCCGTCCACGTGAAGGTGGTCTACCCGGACGAGTACGCCGAGTCGGCGCGCATCGCGTTGCGCTCCACGCAGGACTCGCTGGCCTACTTCGGCCGCACGCTGGGACCGTATCCGTACCCGCAGGTCACCGTCGTCGTCCCGCCCTGGAACGCCATCGAGTCGGGCGGCATGGAGTACGAGACCTTCTTCACCACCGTGGGCGCGCTGGGTCCGCCGCTGTTGCAGGGCGTCCGCTTCGTCACCGTCCACGAGTTCGGCCACGGCTACTTCATGGGCCTGCTCGCCACCAACGAGTTCGAGGAGCCCTTCCTCGACGAAGGCCTGAACGAGCTCTGGGACGCGCGCATGCTGCGGGACGAGCCGATCCAGTTCCCGGCACCGGGGCTGCTCGGCGCGTTGGGCCTGCGCACGCCGCCCCTGCGTCTCTTCGACCTCGAGCGCAGCGGCACCCAGCGCTTCCAGGCCGACCCCATCGCCGGCAACTCCTGGGACCGCTGGTCGCGCGGGAGCTACGGCCTCGTGTATTCGCGCACCGCGGTGGTCTTCCACGATCTCGAGCAGCGGCTCGGCGGCGACGTGCTCGAGCGGGGCTTCCGCGAGTACTACCGGCGCTGGCGCTTCCGCCATCCTTCCACCGCCGACTTCGAGCAGGCGCTGGTCGACGCCGGCGGCGAGCAGGTGCGCCGCTTCTTCGCCGAGCAGGTCTACGCCAACAACCCCGTGGACGATCGCATCGAGGGGATCGAGACCCGCGAGCTGGTGCCGCTGCCCGGCACCTCCGTGCAGGCGGGCGGCCTGCGCGTGGAGCTGGACGAGGCCCAGGCCCACGAGCAGGAGCGCAACGCGCGCGAGGCATTCAAGAAGGCGCACCCGGGCGCGAAGCCCGAAGACCCTGGGCCGTTCCCCTGGCAATCCGCCGTTCGCGCGCGCAGGTATGGCGCGGAGGTGTCCCAGACGCTGATGGTCCAGTTCGACGGGGGCGGCACCGAGGCCCTGGCGTGGCCGGCCGGCGAGCGATGGCACCGGTGGGTCTTCGAAAAGCCGGTGAGGGTGGCGTCGGCGCGGCTCGATCCGGAGCGCAAGATATTGCTCGATCTGGACAAGCTCGACGACGGCAAGACGCGCGAAGCCGCGCCGGCCGCCTCGCGCCGCTGGACGCTGGAGTTCGGCGCATGGTGCGGGCTGCTCCTCTCGATGCTGGAGGCGCTGTGATCACCCCGCGCCTCTTCCGCCGGGCGCTCCGGCGCAGCCTGCAGTGGCGGCTGCTTCTGCTCTGGTGGGCCTCGCTGGTGCTGCCGTCCGTCATCGCGGCCGTGCCCGTCTTTGCCTTCCTGCGGCGGCAGCTGGACCACGCGCCGGAAGCCGCGCGGTCGGTGGCGTTCGTCGACGGCGCCACCCTGATCGAGCTCGTGCGCCAGCTCGGCGAGAATGGGGTCTCGACCTCCATCGGTTTCGCATCCGTCGCCGCGGCGCTGCTGGTCATGGCGATCTCGCCGTTCGTGGCGGCCGCCACCCTCGCGGCTGCCCGCGCCGACGAACCGCCCGGCCTCGGGCGCCTGCTGGCGGGCGCGGGCGAGCTGTACGGGAGGATGCTGCGGACGCTGCTCGCAGGCCTCCTGCCGGTGGGATTGGGCGCGGGTCTCGCCGCCGGCGCGTTGCGGCTGGCGGTGCGAGCCACAGAGCGATCCGTCACCGAGGGGGCTGCGAACCGCGCCCTGATCCTGGGGACCTGCGCGGGCGCGCTGGCGTTCTTCGTCTGTCATCTGACAGTCGACGCCGCGCGCGCGCAGTTCGCCGCCGGTCCCGGGCGCCGCTCGGCCGTGCTCGCGCTCTGGGCGGGCATCCGCCTTTTGATCCGCCGACCGCTGCGCGCAGCCGCCTTGGGCGGGTTGGGCGCGCTCCTGGGCGTCGGGGGCGCGCTTGGGCTGATGGCGCTACGGCTCCGGATCGTCCAGGCGGGTCCCGCCTCGATCGGGCTCGCCTGGCTGCTTGCCCAGGCGGCGCACCTCCTGGTGGGCTGGGGCCGCGCGGCGCGCATCTTCGGGCTGGCGGAGCTGGCGCAGGCCGACGCGGCGGATCGGGAGCGCTCCGGCTTCCGCATGGAGCCGCCCGCCGGCAGCCCCACGCCCGCGCAAGTCATACATTCGACGACTCTTTCCGCACTGGAGCCCCCAAGGTCTGGCGCGTCGCGCTAGAATCCCCTTTTTTGGGAGGCTCCGGGCTTTGCCCGGAGCCGGGCGGAGGGCGCAGCCCGTAGCATTTGGAGGAGGCTCCTGGCTTTGCCCGGAGCCGGGCGGAGGGCGCAGCCCGTAGCATTTGGAGGAGGCTTCCGGGCTTTGCCCGGAGCCGGGCGGAGGGCGCAGCCCGTAGCATTTGGAGGAGGCAACGCGACCGTGCAGGATAGGTACGACGCGAAAGAGATCGAGCCACGCTGGCAGGATCACTGGGCAAAGAACGACCTGTTCCGGGCCGGCACCCGGCCGGGAGCGCCCAAGAAGTACGTCCTCGCCATGCTGCCGTACCCCTCCGGCGAGATGCACATGGGGCACGCGCGGGTCTACTCGATCACCGACGTGCTCGCCCGCTATGCGCGCAAGCGCGGCTTCGACGTCCTGCACCCCTTCGGCTGGGACTCGTTCGGCTTGCCCGCGGAGAACGCCGCCATCAAGGAGGGCGTGCATCCCGCGATCCGCACCCCGAAGAACATCCAGAGCTTCAAGCAGGACGTGATCTCGCTGGGCATCTCGGTGGACTGGTCCACGGAGATCGCCACCTCCGACCCCGCGTACTACCGCTGGAACCAGTGGTTCTTCCTCCGCATGCTGGAGCGCGGGCTGGTCTACCGCCGCCGCGCCAAGGTGAACTTCTGTCCGAGTTGCAACACGGTGCTCGCCAACGAGCAGGTGGAGGAAGGGCGCTGTTGGCGCTGCGGCAGCGTGGTCGTCGAGCGGGAGATCCCCGAGTGGGCCTTCCGCATCACCGCCTACGCCGACAAGCTCCTGGAGGGCCTGCAGCGCATCGACTGGCCCGAGCGCGTGGTCGCCATGCAGCGCAACTGGATCGGGCGCTCCGACGGCCTGGAGATCGAGTTCCCGCTCAAGGGCAAGAAGGGCACGGCGTTCCGGGTCTTCACCACCCGCGCCGACACCATCTTCGGCGCCACCTACGTGGCGGCGGCCCCCGACCACCCGCTGGTGCGGGAAATGGCGCCGGCGGCGAAGAAGGCCGAGTTGCAAGCCTTCGCGGAGAAGGTGCGCCGCGCCGCGAAGGAGGTGGGCGAGGGCGCCCAGGCCGCCGAGAAGGAGGGAATCGACACCGGCATCCGCGCCAAGAACCCCTTCACCGGCAAGGAGGTTCCGGTCTGGGTGGCGAACTTCGTCCTCTCCGGCTACGGCACGGGCGCGGTGATGGCGGTGCCGGCGCACGACCAGCGCGACCACGAGTTCGCGTTGAAGTACGGGCTGCCCATCACCCCGGTGGTGCGTCCCGAAACGGAGGCCGACGGCTCTGCCGGTGGCCGGGCGGAGGCCGCAGGCCGCAGCATTGGAGGCGATAGCGAGCCGGCCAGGGACAAGGCGTACACCGACTACGGCGTGCTCTTCGACTCCGGCGAGTTCACCGGCATGCCCTCGGAGCAGGCGCGGCTGGCCATCGCCGCCGAGGCGCAGCGCCGCGGCATCGGCCAGCCCGCGGTCAACTACCACCTGCGCGACTGGGGCGTCTCCCGCCAGCGCTACTGGGGCACGCCCATCCCCATCGTCTACTGCCCCAAGGACGATCCGGAGGGGAAGGGCATCCCGGTGCCCGACTCGCAACTGCCCGTGAGGCTGCCCGACATCGACGTCAAGGAAGTGCTCACCGGCATGGGCGAGCCGCCGCTGGCCAAGGTGGCGTCCTGGGTGAACACCACCTGCCCCATCTGCGGCGGTCCGGCGCGCCGCGAGGCGGAGACGATGGACACCTTCGTCGACTCCACCTGGTACTGGGCGCGCTACCTCGATCCGCACAACTCCAGGGAGCCCTTCTCGCGCGAGCAGGCCGACCGCTGGATGCCCATCGACGTGTACGTCGGCGGGCCCGAGCACGCCGTGCTGCACCTGCTCTACTTCCGCTTCTGGACCAAGGTGATGCAGGAGCTGGGGTTGTGCTCGGTGGACGAGCCGGCGCAGAAGCTGGTCACCCAGGGCATCGTCAAGGGCCGCGACGGCGAGAAGATGTCCAAGTCCAAGGGCAACGTGGTCTCGCCGCGGGAGATCATCTCCGAGTACGGCGCGGACACGGCGCGGCTCTTCATCCTCTTCGCGGCGCCCGCGGAGAAGGACATGGACTGGTCCGACGAGCAGGTGCAGGGTCAGCACCGGTTCCTCGGCCGCATCTGGCGGCTGATCCACGGCTCGTTGCCGAAGATCGCCGGCGTCTCGGGCGCAAACGGGACCGCCGACGAGCTGCGCCGCCGGACGCACAAGACCATCCTCCGCGTGACGCAACAGCTGGAGCGGCTGCAGTTCAACACCGCCATCTCCTCGCTGATGGAGCTGTCCAACGCCGCCACCGACTGGACGGGCGACGCAGCCTCGCTGCGCGAGTGCCTGGAGGTGCTGGTGCAGCTCCTGGCTCCCTTCGCGCCGCACATCTCCTCCGAGCTGTGGCGCGAGTTGGGCCGCTCCGACGAGCTCTCGCTGCGGCACTGGCCCGAGGCGGATCCTGCGCTGGTGGTGGACGACGCCTACCAGATCGCGGTGCAGGTCAACGGCAAGCTGCGCGGCGAGGTGCAGGTGGCGGCGACCGCGAACGACAGCGAGATCCGGGAGACCGCCTCGAGGGATCCCAAGGTTGCGGGGTATCTGCAGGGGAAGACGATCAAGAAGGTGGTGGTCATCCCCAAGCGGCTGGTCAACTTCGTGGTCGCCTAGGGAACTGCGTGAACGTGGCGTGTCCACATGCACGAGCAGGCGCACGTCCACCAGCACTTGCACGTCTCGGAGCTCTTCTTCTCCTCGCAGCCTGCGGCTACGCTCCCGTCCGCGGCAAGCCGGCGTCGGGCCTTCGCGTCGCTGCCGTCAAGAACGACACGGCCCAGGCCGAAGCGGGCGGCATCTTCTCGACGGAGCTGCGCCGCGAGCTGGCCGGCCGGAACCGGCTGGAGCCCGACTCTTCCGCGGCGCCCGAGCTGAGCGCGGAGCTGACCGTGCTGACATCGGCCCCCTCGGGCCTCGGAGCTGAGGGAGGTGCGGCGTCGTTCCGCATCTCCGCGCGGCTTTACGTCCAGGCCGGTGGTTTCTACGACACGCTGGGAGGCAGCGAGGACTACCTCGTCGGCGTGGACATCCTGGGCACGGAGGCGAATCGCCGCGCGGCGCTCCGGCGCCTGGCCCGGGCGCTGGCCGTCGAGGCCATCGAGCGCTACGACGTCAGCGAGCGGATGCGCTAGGCGCTGGCTACTGCTTCGTGGCGGGCGGCTGGTTGGCCGCCTTGGTCAGGCGCGAGATGCGGCGGGCGGCCTGGCCCTTGTGGATCACACCCTTGGAAGCGGCCTTCGCGATCTGGCGGATGGCGGCGGAAAGCTCCGTCTTGGTCCTGGTCGCGTCTCCCGAGGCGCTCGCCTCGCGGAACTTGCGCACGCTGGTGCGCAGCGTGGAGAGCACGTGGGTATTGCGGGCCCGGTGCTTTTGCGCCTGGCGGTTCTGCTTCTCTGCCGAACGGGTATTGGCCACGAAATGCTCCAGAAAACTTCGTTGAAGGGCGGACGCAGATAGCACCCGCGCAGGTAGGTGTCAACGCGACTCTCAGCCGATGGAAGGCAAATCCGGACCACAGGTTGTCCACGGCTCGGGGAAAGCCATTTTCGCGCTGTGTCCGTAACGCCACCGATGGATTTTTCAAACCTGAAAACAGCACCGAAGCGTCGGATATCACAGTGGTTTTATTTTCATGGCGCGCCGCCCGATCATTTTTTTCCAGCCTCCGCAACGGATTGTTTTGCAGCGACAGAAACGTTTTCCACAGCCTTCCCACAGCCTGCGCACGCCTGTGGGTAAGGGTCGGCGCCGCGCGTCAACTTGCGGACTTTTCGTGCTCCTTGGCCGCATTCCAGAGCGCGTCCATCTCCTCCAGCGTGGATTCGCCGGGCGAGCTGCCGCGTTCGGCCAGCTTCGATTCGATGAAATGAAATCGGGATTCGAATCTCCGCAATGTCCCGCGCAGCGCTTCCTCAGGGTGTACCTTCACCCACCTGCCCAGGTTGGCGATGGCGAAGAGCAGGTCGCCGAGCTCCTGCTCCACGCGATCGCGGGCCCCGGACCGCAGCGCTTCCTCCAGTTCCCCGAGCTCCTCATGCACCTTGGCCAGCACGCCTTCCTGGTCGGGCCAGTCGAAGCCTACCGCCGCTGCCTTCTCCGTCATCCGCTCGCCGCGCACCAGCGCGGGCAGCGCGACCGGCACGCCGCCGATGGCGCTCCGCTCCGCCTGGCCCTTTTCCCTGCGCTCCTCTGCCTTGATCCTCTCCCAGTTCCTCACCACCTCCCTGGACCCGCTGACCGACGCGTCGCCGAAGACGTGCGGATGGCGGCGGGTCAGCTTGTCGGAGATGGCGTCGCACACCTGCGCGAAGTCGAACTTGCCCTCCTCGCGGGCGATGCGGGCCTGGAAAACCACCTGGAAGAGCAGATCGCCCAGCTCCTCGCGATGGTGCTGCGCGTCGTCGCTCTCGATGGCCTCGATGACCTCGTGGGCCTCCTCCAGCAGATATGGGGTCAGCGTCTTCAGCGTCTGCTCGCGGTCCCATGGACAGCCGCCTGGATCGCGCAGCCGGTCCATGATCTCGAGCAGCCGCCGGATCGCCTTTTCGGGGTCGGACATGGGCGGCGGCATACCACATCGAGGCGCGGAATCAGGGGCGGATTCCTTGCTGGGAAAGCGCCCCACCGTCTAGGATGGCGCCGTGACTTCCCGAGGTTTTTTCGCGCTCGCCCGCGGCTTTTTGTGCGCCGCGGCACTGCTGGTGACGGCGCCGATCCTGGCCGATGAAACTCCGCAGCCGCCGCCCCCCGCTTCCGCGGAAGAGCCCAAGGCAGAGCCCGTCAAGCTCTCTTCCGTTCCCGCGGTCGCGGCGGGCAACCGTGCGGTCAGCCTGCCCGGCGAGAAGAGCGGCGACATCCAGGCGCACTGGAGCGCACGCCGCGACTACGTGCGCGACCGCGACGAGCGCCGCGCCGACGACGAGGAGCAGCGGGTCCGCGCGCTCAAGGACGAGCTGGGCATCGAGAACCTCTTCTCCATCGGCGCTGCCCTGGTGCGGGAGAGCCAGGCCGCGCGCGCTGCCGAGGCGGCCGAGGTCGCGGTGCAGCGGTGCAAGCTGGCCGTGGAGTTCGCGCCGGCGCTGCCTGAGGCCCACACCTGCCTGGCGCGCGCGCTCGTCGCGGAGAATCCTTCGGCGCTCAAGCCGGCGTTGGCGGAGCTTTCGGCGGCAGCTTCCGCGGCGCTGCGCGATCCGCGCGTCTCGCGCGCCTTGCTCGCCAACGTCCTGGGCGTCCTCTTCGCGGGCCTGCTGGCGGCAGGCGCCATCTTCACCCTGGTGCTGTTCCTGCGCTACGCGAGGCTCTACGCGCACGACGTCCACCACCTGTTCCCCGCGGGCGCGCGAAGGTGGCAGACCCGGATCCTCGCAGCCGTGCTGCTGCTCTTGCCGGTGCTGCTGCAGCTGGGCCCGCTGCCGCTGCTCTTCACCGCGCTCCTGGCTTGCGCGCTCTACGCCGGAACCGCGGAGCTGGTGGTCTCGCTGGCGTTCCTGGGTGTGCTGGCGGCGTCACCGCTCGCGGCCGAGGCCATCGGCCGGGTAGCGGCCTACGGCGGGCCCGCCGCCGACGTGTGGCTTGTCGAGCACGGCGAAGGCACCGGGCCCGAGATCGGGCGGCTGCAGAAGCGGGCCGACGAAGGCGATCTGGCGGTCAACTTCGCGCTCGGGCGCAAGGCGAAGCGCGACGGCGAGCTGGACGCCGCGGCACGCCTCTACCAGCGCGCGCTGGAGGTGAAGGACGCAAGCCCTGCCGGCCTCGCGGCGCTGCGCAACAACCTCGGCAACGTCCAACTGTTGCAAGGCGAGACGGCCAAGGCCATCGCCCAGTACCAGCAGGCCGTCGACCTGCGCGAGAACCTGGCGGCGTCCCACTTCAACCTCAGCCGCGCGCTGGCGATGGGCGGGGTGGACACGCTGGAGAAGGTCCAGGCCGAGCAGACGCGGGCGCTGGAGCTGGACCGCGCGGCGGTGGACGCGTTCACCGGCGGCTCGCTCCAGGCCAACCGCCGCGCCAACCGGTTCCTGATGGACGTGCCGCTCGACGCCGCGCAGCTCGCCCCGCTGCTCTCGCGCGAGGAGCAGGTGGCCGCGCCCATCGCCGACGAGGCGCGCGCCTGGCTGGCGGGGGGCCTGTCGCCGGTTTTCGCCATCGCGCTGCCGCTCATCGCGGCCGCGCTTCTGCTGGCGCTCCACCTCGCGGGCGGCCGTCTCCGTCCCAGCGGACGGTGCGATCGCTGCGGCCGCGAGGTGTGCAAGCGCTGCGATCCCGACGCGCGGCCCGCCGAAGCGCTGTGCGCGCAATGCGTGAACGTCTTCATCCGCCGCAGCGGCGTGGACGCGGCGGAGCGGGTGCGCAAGGAGTTCGCGGTGCAGGCCTGGCATCGCCGCCGGCGCCTCGCGGCCCGGCTCCTGGCGCTGGTCTCGGGAGCCGGGCACGTGATGCTCGGCTACCCGCTGCGCGGAGCCCTGTTCTTGCTGGTGAGCGGCTCGCTCCTGGCCAGCATCGTGCTCTGGAGCGGCCTCACCCACCACCCCATCGCGGTGGGCAGCGGAGTCTCCTGGGTCAGGGTCGGCGCCACCGCTGCCGCGGTCATCGCCGTCTACGCCTTCTGCCTGCGGGATCTGGTGTTGCGCCAGCGCGCCGAGGAGGGGACGTAATGGCCCTCTCCGGAACCCTGAAGGACTTCGGCATCGCCGACATCCTCCAGCTCATCGGCCACCAGACCAAGACCGGCCGGCTGACGCTCAAGAACGGCCAGGACGAGGTGGAGGTCTTCTTCGTCGACGGCACCGTCATCTTCGCCAGCGAGAAGGCGCGCAACTCGAAGAACCTGCTCGGCAACCTCCTGCTCCGCGCGGATCTATTGAGCCAGGAGCAACTCGACGAGGCCTTGCAGACCCAGCAGCGCACGCTCAAGCGGCTGGGAGACGTGCTGGTGGAGAGCGGCGCCGTCACGCGGACCCAGCTGGCGCAGATCATGCGATTGCAGACCACCGAGACGCTCTTCAAGCTCTTCGCCTGGAAGAACGGCTCGTACGAGTTCTCGCAGGAGGAGGTGGACCCGGCGCAGAGCACCTTCGAGCCAGTGCGCGCCGAGAGCATCCTGCTGGAAGGCTTCCGGCGGATGGACGAGTGGCCGGCGCTGCGCAAGAAGGTGCCCGGGTCCGACGTCACCTTCGAGGCGCTCGAGGAGCTGGACACCCGCGACCTGCCCTCCATCGACGGGGTCAGCGCCGGGGAGGAAGAGGACGACGGCAAGCCGACCGCGCGGCACAAGCTCGTCTACCGGCTGGCGGTGGGCGGCAAGGACGTGCAGCACGTGGCCGACGCTTCCCGCCTGGGCGAGTTCGAGGCGCTCAAGGCCCTCAACGACCTGATCGAGTGGGGCTTCCTCAAGGCGGTGCCGCCGGCCCGTGGCGCCAAGGCGCTGGCGCACGGGATCAGCAAGGGCGGACGCTCGCTGGCGAGAACCGGAGCGCTCGTCCGCCTGGGCCTGACGCTGGCCTTCTTCGTCGCCACGCTGGTGGTGGTGAGGATCGTGGCACCCAGCCTGGGATCGGCGCAGGCCGAAACCCCTGCGGCCCGTGGCGCCTTGGCCCGGGTGCTGGCCCGCAGCCAGCTGGTCCGGCTGGAGAGCGCGCTCGCGCTGTACCGCACCGAGCACGGCGAATATCCCCCGGCGCTGCATGCGCTGGTGGAAGGGCAGCTGCTGACGGAGCAGGACCTCCGCTACCCGTATCCGGAGCCGTACTACTACAAACGGACCGCGCAAGGGTTTGTCTTGCTGCCGCCGCTTGATTAGATCTGACGCACGAGCCCTGGGGGGCCGAAGGGGAGTCATTGGGAGAACCTTCCGCGCGACTGGAGCTGCTGGACAACGATGGTGCAAGGACGCTCGCCGGCGGGCGCAGCGAGAACCTCAAGCTGATCGAGCAGAGGTTCGGGGTCCATATCGGACAGCGAGGGAACGTCTTCCTCATCTCGGGTGAGCCGGGAAAGGTCGCGCTCGCGGAGAAGCTGCTGGCGAGCCTCAACGAGCTGATCCAGCGCAAGTACCCGCTAGGGCTCGAGGACGTGGAGCAGGCGAGCAAGGTGATGCTGGCCGACCCCAACGCCGACCTCAAGGACATCTTCCTCGACACCGTCTACGTCACCAACCGGAACCGGCCGGTGACGCCCAAGGGCTTCGCCCAGAAGGCGTACATCGACGCCATCCGGAAGCACGACATCGTCTTCGGCATCGGGCCCGCCGGCACAGGCAAGACGTACCTGGCCATGGCCATGGCGGTGGCTGCGCTGGTGGAACGCCGCGTGAAGCGCATCGTGCTCTGCAGGCCCGCCGTGGAGGCCGGCGAGAAGCTGGGCTTCTTGCCCGGCGACCTGGCCGAGAAGGTCTCGCCCTACTTGCGGCCGCTCTACGACGCGCTGCACGATCTGATGGACATCGATCGCGCGCAGGACATGATCGAGAGCGGCACGGTGGAGGTGGCGCCGCTGGCCTTCATGCGCGGCCGCACCCTCAACGACGCCTTCGTCATCCTCGACGAGGCGCAGAACACCACCACCGAGCAGATGAAGATGTTCCTCACCCGCCTGGGCTTCGGCTCCAAGGCGGTGATCACCGGCGACCGCACGCAGGTGGACCTGCCGTCGGGCAAGGCCTCCGGAATGATGGACGCCATGCAGATCCTCAAGGACATCGAGGGAATCCGCTTCTGCGAGTTCACCGACCGCGACGTGGTCCGCCACCCGCTGGTGCAGGAAGTCGTGCGCGCCTACGACGTGGCGCAAGCCAGACGGGAAGCGGAGCAAGCCGCGAAGAAGCCGCAGTAAATTCGGGGACACCTTACGTAATTCGTCGTATCGTGTCCCCGAATTTGGCTTGCCGTTGACTCATCTCGCCATGGGCTGCATAACGCCCGGATGCTGCCTGCCCTGATCCTCGTCGCCGCTGCGCACGGATCGCTGAACTTCATCGAGGACGACCACCAGAAGGCCGTCGCCACGGCGCGTGCCCAGCACAAGCCGCTCTTCGTCGATTTCTGGGCCACCTGGTGCCACTCCTGCCTCTCCATGCAGCGGTTCGTGCTCAGCGACCCAGGGTTGAAGCCGGTGGCCGACGCTTTGGTGTGGAGCTCGGTGGAGACCGAGCGGGAGGCCAACAAGGCGGTGGTGGAGAAGTACCCGCTGGACGCCTGGCCGACGTTCCTCATCGTCGATCCGCAGAGCGGCGCGGTGCTCGGGCGCTTCCTTGGATCTGGCACCGTGCAGGACATCCGCGCCTTCGTGCAGGACGGCGTGCACGCGTATCAGGCCAAGGGCAAGCCCGCCGACGCGGCCACGGCCGCGCAGCGCGAAGGGGACGCGGCGCGAAATCGGGGAAATCACGCCGCCACGGCCGCCGCCTACGGGCGCGCGCTGCAGTCGAGCAAGCCGTCGGATCCGCAGCGCCCCGAGCGTCTCAACCTCTACATGACGGCGTTGCGCCGGACGAAGGATCACCGGACCTGCGTGGAGACGGGGCTGCGCGAGGCGCGCAACACGCCGTCCACCGCGCTTGGCGTCGATTTCCAGGCCAACGCGTTCAGCTGCGCCCAGGAGCTGCCCAAGGACGACGCAGCGGCAGGGAAGATGAAGGACCTGGCCGCAGCGCGGGTGCGGGAGATCCTCGCCGACAAGGGCGCGCAGCTCTCGGCGGACGATCGCAGCGACGCGCTGGCCAGCCTCGCCGAGATGTCGGACGTGGCCGGCAAGCATGAGGAGGCGGTGGAGGCGATGCGGCAGCGGGCCACGGTGCTGGAGAAGGCGGCCGCGGCCGCGCCGGACGCGACCATGGCGTCCACCTTCGACCCGCATCGCACCGACACATACCTGTACTTGAAGGAGCCGCAGAAGGCGGAGCAACTGCTGGCGGCGCGCGAGAAGGAGATGCCGGACGACTACAACCCGGCCGCGCGGCTCGCGCGCGTGTACTTCGAGCAGAAGAAGCTTCCCGAGGCAGAAGCGGCCATCGATCGCGCTCTCGCCAAGATGGACCGCGGGCAGCGCCGCGTAGGAATCCTCGGCCTCAAGGCGAAGATCCTGACAGCGCAAGGAAAGCCGGTGACGGCGGTGTTGCGGGAGCAGCTGGACGTGCTGCGCTCGCTGCCCGCGCCCCAGCGCCGTCCGGAGATGGAAGCGGACATCGAGCGCAAGCTGGGCAGCGCCAGCCGATAAGAGACAGGGCCGGGGGTTTGCTGGTAGTTTCGCGGCCATGCAGCAAGGCGTCCCTCCGCTCACAACGCGGATCCTCCGGCACCGCCCGCTGCGGCAGGCGCTGGCCTTGTCGCTCCTCGGGCTGGTCGCGGTCAGCGCTGCCTTCCTGTTGACGCCCTCCCGTTTCACTCCGGCAATCCCGGAGGACGAGGCGTTGGGAACGCTCTTCTCCGGCACGCTGAAGGCGAACCGCGACTACGACGTCCTCGATCCGGACACCACCGCCGAGAAACGCGACGAGGCGGCCCGCTCGGTGTGGCCGGTCTACGACTACGACGCCGGCGCCGCCGAGATCCTCCAGCGCCGCATCGCCGATGCCTTCGGCGGCGCGCGCGACGCCCTGCAGAAGTGGCGGCAGAAGTCGCCGGCGCGCGCGGTCCGGCAGCAGCGCGACACCAAGCCTGACCCCGAGTCGTACAAGTTCCTCCTCGGCGAGCGCGACGAGTTCTGGAAAGCGCTCCAGGCCGTGGTGGACGACGAGGACTATGCTGAGCTGGCGCGGGCCGGGTTCGATCCGGCGGTGGAGCGGGCGGTGGTGCGGCTGGCGAGTCTCGCCGCCCAAGGCTTCGTCGTCGAGGAGCGCGGGCTTCTGGCCGCCGATCGCGAGCGCGGCATCATCGTCCGCACCCTCGGGCAAGACGGGGCCTCTGGCGCCAGGACCGGGACGCCCGAGCAGGCCATCCGCGACATCGACCGCATCCAGGACCTGCAGCAGGCGCGGCTCGCGGTCGATCGCATCGCCGCGGCGCAGTTCGGCGATCTGCCGCCGCGGCAGCTGCGCGCCGTCGCGCAGGTGGTGCGCCGCGCACTGCGGCCCAACCTCGCCTACGACGACGCGGAGACGCGCAGGCGGCAGGACACCAAGCGCGCGCAGGTCAAGGACGTGCTCCTCCAGGTGCGCAAGGGAGAGAAGATCATCGGCGACGGCGAGCAGGTCACCAAGACGCACCTGCTCGTCTTCCACGCGCTGCGCGCCGCGGGCAGGGCGGGCGAGGCGGACCAGGTGCGCTGGGGCGGCGGACTCTTCGCCATGCTCCTCTGCGCGGCCGTGTTCGAGTTCGGCCGGCGCAACGTGCGCAAGTTCCGCCCGCGCAGCCGCGACGTGGTGTTGCTGGCCGGCCTGCTCATCGGACAGCTCTTCCTGGTCAAGGGCTCGCTGCTCGGGGCGGACGCGCTCCACGATCTGGTGCGCGAGTCGCTTCCGGCGCAGTTCTCCGCCTACGTGGCGCAGGCGCTGCCTGCGGCCATTCCCTGGGCGCTCGGGTCGCTCCTGGTGCGGTTTCTGCTCAACAGCGAGGCCGCGCTGCTCTGGACCGCGGTCTTCGCGCCGCTCTGCGGCCTCCTGGCCGGCGGATCGCTCCAGACCGCGGTGGCCGCGCTGGTGGCGGGAGTGGTGGCCGCCGATCGCATCGGCCATGCCGGCAGCAAGGGCGCCGTGTTCCGCGCCGGCACCTTCACCGGCCTCGCCACCGCGGTGGTGCTGGCGTCGTTCGCCATGTTCCAGGGGCGCTTCTGGTCGCTGGAAACCCTCTCCACCGTTCTGGGCGGCGTGGTGGGGGGCGCGATCATCCTGCCCCTGCTCGCGCTGGCCGTCTCGCCCCTGCTCGAGGCGCTCTTCGGCTACGTCACCGACATCGAGCTGCTCAAGCTCACCAACCTCAACCACCCCATGCTCAAGGACCTGATCGTGCAGGCTCCGGGCACGTACCACCACGGCATCGTCATCGGGCAGCTGGTGGAGGCGGCGGCAAAG
>Ga0136846_1235365_pt1 | contig 14429 bp, 13 predicted proteins | sample HopSoiMetagenom2_FD_96841 | JGI IMG/M metagenome (GOLD analysis project Ga0136846, IMG submission 96841) | Grasslands soil microbial communities from Hopland, California, USA - 2 Assembly 2016 (version 4) | ecosystem: Environmental > Terrestrial > Soil > Grasslands | place: USA: Hopland...
CGGTGACCTGCCCGGTGACCTGCTGCGGCGGCGTGCCCAGGGAGAGGTACGGCGCCACGCCCGACCTCAAGGGGCGCGGGGAACTGCGCGATCGGCCCCCGCCGGCCGGCTGCCGACAAACTGCCCCAGGCCGGAGGCAACAGGCAGCCACGACCTGCTGTCCGTCCAGGTCAGAGCAGTCCAACGCGATGCCCGTCCGGTGAGGCGCAGACCGAATCCCGGCCCCTCGAACGGGCCGATCGTGTTGGTACGGCGGTCCACAACCGGCCATGGAGCCACAATCGCGTCCGCTTCCGCGAAGAAACGGTCGGACTGGCCGCCCTCGACGGCCAACGAATCCGCACTGCGCAGCGCCAGCGCCCTGCTCGCGTTGATCAGCGGGCCGGTCTCGGCGACCTGGACGCCGATCTGGAAACCCAGGCCCTCGGCACGGGCGTACTCGGTCAGCCGGGCCGAGGCGAGCAGCCCGCCGTTCTTGGACACCCGTACGTTCACCGCGTCGCACGCCCCGGCGGCCACCGCGGCACGCGCGTCCGCCGCCGTGCACACCGACTCGTCGAGCAGGACGCGGACGCCCGTCGCCCGGCGCAGCGCACGCAGGTCGGCCCAGGAGCGGCGGGGGAGCGGTTCCTCGACGAGGTCCACGCCGGCCTCGCGCAGCCGGTGCGCGTACGGCGCGGCCGTCCGGGGCGTCCAGCTCATGTTGGCGTCCACCATCACCGGCACGTCCGCGCCGAGCCGGTGCCTGATCGCGGCCACCGTGCGGACGTCCCGCTCGATGTCGTCGGACGCCTTCACCTTCACGAAGTGGAAGGGCCCGCGCGTGTCGAGGAACTCTTCGACCCCGATGCTCAGATCCAGCACCTGGGAGACGGGCAGGGACAGCAGCTCGGATCCTCCCGGATACAGCAACTCTCCGGCAGGGATGGCCAGCTGACGGAACAACAGATCCAGTACGGCCGTCTCCAGCAGGCACACCAGGTTGGTGCCGGGCGCTGCCCCCAGGGTGTGGGTGAACAGTTCGGGGAACGTCGACTCGAAGCCGTCGGCGCGGAGTCGGTCGGCGAGGTCCGCCGGTGGAGTCGTGCGCAGACGTCCGAACAGGGCGTGCAGCGGCACCCGTTGGAGTGCTTCCGTCACGCTGTCGGTCGTCTCGCCGGTGACGTACGAGCGGGGGGCGCACCCCCCGATGCCGGTCGCGTCGTCGACACTCAGGCGCAGGACCAGGCTGTCGCTGGCGCGGCGGCGGGCCGCCGGGTGGTCGAAGCCGACGCGCATCGGCAGCGCCACCCGGTACAGCCGCGCCTCAGACGCCACGGTCCAGCCCCTGCAGCAGGGTGTGCGTGGACGTCCAGTCGACCAGGCTGCGGCTGACGTCCGTGTAGAAGAGATAGTGCCGGTCGGTGGGGAACTGGACGAGAAGACCGCCGTCGGAGAACAGCTCCTGGAAGACCTCGCGGGTCGCGTCGAGATCGACGATCGGATCGGTCAGTCCGGACACGAACGCGGCTGGTATGTCCGGGAGTTGAGGCCGGTCAGGGGAGAGGTAGAGCTCTTCGAGGGCCAGCAGGACCGCTCGCGAACGGCGGGTCAGGGTGCGGGCCGCCAGGTCGTCGTTGTCGATGAACTCCCGGTAGCGGGGATCGTCGGTGAAGTCCGCCGACCTCAGCCCCGCGTCCCACGGCTCCGTCCCGGTCTCGGCGGCCAGCGCCGCTCGCTCCTCCTCGCCGAGCACCGCGTGCAGCCGACCCAGCCAGGTCGAGCAGAAGACGGTGGCGTCGTAGCGGACGGCGAAGTCGGGATGGTGGAGAAGGGCGGCCAGGAAGGAACCGCCCAGGCAGTGCCCGAACAGGGTCAACGGGACGTCGTCGCCGATCAGTTCACGGACGTGGGTGATCGCGGCCACGTAGTCCGCGAGGATCGTGGCGACGTCCGGCACGTCCTGGCGTTCGCCGCCGCTGATGCCGCTGCCGCGCCGGTCGAGCACGAAGAAGGCGATGTCGTTGTCGGCGAACTGCGGCCCCACCTCCCACAGCCAGCCCGCGTGGGGCTGCAGCCCGTGGAAGTAGAAGACCGCGCCCTTGGTCTCACCGCGCGGACGCCACAGATGCAGCGCGAGGTCGGTTCCGCCCACGGAGAGCGTGATGATCTCCCGGCGTACGTTCTGCGGCGGCCTCTTGGTCTCGATCACCGGGATACTCCCGCCCCGCCGACCAGGTCGGCGACGAAATCGGTGTCCTTCTGGAAGGGGCTGTACTTGTACTGGGTGGTGTTGCCGCGCTGGCGCCGGGACTCGGTGTACGCGGCGATGGTGTCGTGGCCCACGGTGTGGAACTCCAGCGGGCCGAGGCGTCCGCTGGTGCGCTTGCCGGCGTACTCGATGTTGATGGTGGCGAGCGCCCGGTCCACCGCGTCGGACAGCCGGTGGTCCAACTCGGGGCCGGGGTGCGGGGCTTCGCCGACCATGAGGTAGTGCGGGGGCTCGGCCCAGCGGGGCCCGCAGAGATAGAGGCCGCCCTCGATGCCGTACGCGGCCAGCGCCTGTTCCACCGCCTGGGTGACCTGGGCCTCGGTGATCTTCTCGCCGGTGAAGGAGTGGAAGACGTCGTCGCGGTGCACGAAGTGGATCCACGGGACGCCGTCGGCGACCCGGTCGACGCGGTAGATGTCGCCGCTCCACAGCCGGTAGAGGCCGTTGGCCTGCGTCATGATCAGGTGGTAGTCGCGGCCCGCCTCGACCTCGTCGAACAGCAGCGTCTCGACCCGCTCACCCGCGTCCAGGAGCTTGCCCAGTTCGATCTCCGCCGGTACGAACTCGAAGAACGCCTGGTTGACGGCGAGCGGCTGGCTGTCGAGCGGGGGCGACCGGGAGCGTGGTGACACCTTCCGTACCGCGGCTCATGAAGGGCATCGCGCGCACTCCGGGCAGCACCGCGTCCAGCTTCGACCGGTAGAGCCCGGCGGAGGAGGACAGCCAGCAGCTGTAGGCGCCCAGCGAGGGCCATACGTCCTTGAGGGTGAACTCGCCCTGGTCCAGGACCGATTGGAGATGCGCGGCGGCCTCGGGATCGGGATCTCCGTACGGCCGCCCCTCCATGGTGCCGGCGGCCAGGTCGCGCACCAGGTCGCGGCCGTGCTCGGCGATCAGGTCGCGCCGTTTCTCGGCCCCGGTCAGGCCCTGGTCCGCAACACCGCCGCAGGCATCAACTACATCGACGTCTACTACCGCGACGGCACCTATCCCGCCGAACCCCCCTTCACCCCGGGCCAGGAGGCCGCCGGTGTGGTGGAGGCCGTGGGGGAGGGGGCGAGCACGTTCGCGCCGGGTGCGCGAGTCGCGTACGCGTCCCAACTGGGCACCTACGCCGAGTACACGGTGGTCCCCGAGGACAAGCTGATCCCGGTCCCCGACGGCGTCGACCTGACCGAGGCGGCCGCCGTGACACTCCAGGGCCTCGCCGCGTACTACCTCACCCACGAGACGCACCCCGTCGCCGAGGGCGAGACGGTGGTCGTCCTGGCGGCGGCGGGGGGCCTCGGCCGCCTCCTGGTCCAACTGGCCGCCGCCCGTGGGGCCGTCGTCGTGGCGATCGCCTCCACTCCCGAGAAGGAAGCGGTCGCCCGCCGGGCAGGCGCCCACCACACCTTCGGATACGACAAGTTCGACGACGCGGTACGGGAAGTGACGGACGGTCAGGGAGCGCGCGTGGTCTACGACTCGGTCGGCGCCACGACCCACCTCACCAGCCTGCGCGCCCTCGGCCGCCGGGGCACACTCGCGCTGTGCGGTCTGTCCAGCGGGCCCGTGCCGCTGCTGGACATCTAACTCCTGCGCGGCGGCTCGTTGTTCCTGACCCGCCCCACGATGAAGGACTACGTGTATGACGCCCCCACGCTCCGCGCGGCCGGCGGCACCGTCTTCGGCCACCTGGCCTCCGGAGTGCTGAAGCCGCTGCTGCACGCGGTACTCCCGCTCGCGGACGCGGCCGAGGCGCACCGCCTCCTGGAGAGCCGCGCCACCACGGGCAAGCTCTTGCTGACGCCCTGACCCGAACGCCCCTCACTTGCCCCAACGCACCACCAACACCCGCAACTTCACCACTCCGGGAGCACACATGGCCGAGGCGAGCAGCCCTCACCTCCTCTTCGTCGGCGGCGCGGGAAACGCCACCCTCGGGGTGGACGTCGTAGAGACGGCCCTCCGCGAGGCCCAGGCCCGTGGCCTGCGCATCCATGTCACCAACCAGGAAGCCACGTTGGCGGCCACCCCCACGGTCAGCGCCCTGGCCGACACCGTCTCGGCCGTCGACTTCTCCGTACGCGGCGAGAGCGCCGCGTGGGTACGCGAGAGGATCGCGGCCGGGGACCAGTACGAAGTCGTGTTCGGCGTACGGGAGATGGCGCAGGAAGCCGTCGCCGAGGTCGCCGACGCGCTCGGCCTGCCCGGCAACGCGCCGGACGCGGTCCACCGCGTCCGCACCAAGGACGAGGCCCGCGCCCACCTCACCGCCGAGGGCTTCCTCCAGCCGGCCTTCCGGGTCTGCGTGGACGAGAAGGAGGCCCGTGACTTCCTGGCCGCCTCCACAGGCCCCTGGGTGGTGAAACCGCGCGACGCGATGGGCAGCGAGGGCGTCACCCGCATCGAGTCCGCGACCGAGCTGGCGGCGGCCCTGGAGTTCCTGCCGGGCAACGACACCGAGGGTGTGTCGTTCATCGTCGAGGAGTTCGTGGAGGGCCCGGAGTACAGCGCGGAGGGCGTGTTCATGGACGGCGCCCCGCACGTCCTGGCGCTGACCTCGAAGGAACTGCTTCCGCCGCCCAACTTCTTCGAGATCGAGTACGTCATCCCGGCGATCCTCCCGGACGAGACGGCCGCCGAGATCGAGAAGCAGGTGGTGGCCGCCCTGACGGCCCTGGAACTGCGGTTCGGCCAGTTCCACGTCGAGCTGTGGTGGACCGAGCGGGGCGTGGTCCTCGGCGAGGTCCACGTACGCAACGCGGGCGGCTGGATCCACCGCATGCTGCCGCACGTCATCCCCGGCCTGGAGTGGTTCGGCCTGGTCTACGACGACGTCCTGGGCCGACCGGTCGACAAGGCCGCGCTGAAGCCCGTACGGGGCTCCGCGATCCGTTTCCTCGTCCCACCCCCCGGCCGCCTGACGGCGATCGAGGGCTGGGACGAGGTTCTGGCCCACCCCGCCCTGATCCACGCCGAGTTGGCGATCGCCCCCGGCGCGGTCGTCGCCGAGCACCGCTCGGTGTGGAACCGCGTCGGCCACATCGCGGTCGGCGCGGACACCCCGGAGGAGGCGCGGGCACTGGCCCGGAAGCTGGAGGCGGGCGTGCGGTTCGTGACGGAACCGGCGGAGTAGGACGCGGGAGGCCGGCTAGACGGTCTCGACCTCGTAGAAGCAGAGGTGGTCCTTTATCCGGGCCACCTCAGGCTTCGGTTCGGGATACCCCCAGACGAGATCGTCCGCGTCCGGGAGGGACCAGTAGGACGCCGTGCCCTTGAACGGGCAGTACGTGTGGGTCTCGGAGGGCGCCAGCAGGTCGAGGCGGACGTCCGTCGCGGGGAAGTAGTACCGCGGGGGACAGCCCGTCTCGCGCAGGACGAGGGCCTGCTCGCTCTCGGCGAGCACCTGGCCGCCGTGGACGGCCCGTACGCGCGCGGTGTGCTGCTCGATGGTGATCGTGTGTCCGTCGGTCATGTCGAAAGAGCGTTCGCCAGGCTTGATTTGTTCCCGGATCGACCCCCGATCGGCATGCGAACGGCCCGTGATCCCCTGTGATCCGCCCGCGTACGGTGACGGCATGAACATCTGTGTCTTCCTCTCCGCCGCCGACCTGGACGACCGCTACACGCGCCCCGCGCGGGAGTTCGCGGAACTGCTCGGCAAGGGCGGCCACACCCTGGTCTGGGGCGGCTCGGACGTCGGCCTGATGAAGGTGGTCGCCGACGGAGTCCAGGAGGCGGGCGGCCGGCTCCTGGGCGTCTCGGTGGACTTCCTCGCGGCCAAGGCACGGCCGGGCGCCGACGAGATGGTGATCGCGCGGGACCTCGGGGAACGCAAGCGGCTGCTGCTGGAGAAGGCGGACGCCGTCGTGATCATGGTCGGCGGCACCGGAACGCTCGACGAGGCCACGGAGATCCTGGAGCTGAAGAAGCACGGCAGGACGGACATGCCGGTGGTGCTGCTGAACACCGCGGGCTTCTACGACGGTCTGAAGGAGCAGTTCCGCCGGATGGAGACCGAGGGGTTCCTGCCGCGCCCGCTCACCGACCTCATGTTCTTCGCGGAGGAGCCGGTGGGGGCGCTGGCGTACCTGGAGGAGAGCCAGGGCACGGTGTGACGGCCCGTCCCGTGATGCGAGCATGGCGGGCATGGCTACACATGTGATCACCGGGGCGGGGTCGGGCATCGGAGCGGCGGTCGCGCGACGGCTGCACGCGCGCGGGGACGAACTCGTGCTGCACGCGCGTGACGCGGGGCGGGCGAAGGAACTGGCGGCGGAGTTCCCGGGGGCGCGGACGCTGGTGGGCGACCTGGCCGACCCGGAACGCCTCTCCTGGGCGTTCTCCCACCAGACGCTGCCCGAGCGGGTGGACTCCCTGATGCACATCGCGGGCGTGGTCGATCTCGGCCCGGTCGGCGAACTGACCCCCAAGACCTGGCGCCACCAGCTGAACGTCAACCTGATCGCCCCCGCCGAACTGACCCGCCACTTCCTGCCGCAACTCCGGGTCTGCCAGGGCCAGGTGATCTTCGTCAACTCCGGGGCCGGGCTGAACGCGGGCGCCGACTGGTCCGCGTACGCCGCGTCCAAGCACGGCCTCAAGGCCCTCGCGGACTCCTTGCGCCAGGAGGAACACGGGGCGGGGGTGCGGGTGACGACGGTGTATCCGGGGCGGACGGCGAGTCCGATGCAGGCGAAGGTGCACCAGCAGGAGGGCAAGGAGTACGACCCGTCGAAGTGGATCGACCCGGAGTCGGTGGCGACAACAATCCTGCTGACCCTGGACCTCCCCAGGGACGCGGAAATCAACGACGTGACGGTACGCCCAGGCAGGTGACCCCACCCCTGGGGGCTGCCGCCCCCAGACCCCCTTCGCGCTGAACGCGCTCGTCCTCAAACGCCGGACGGGCTGAACTACTCAGCCTCTCCGGCGTTTGAGGAGCGGGGGTTCGGGGGCAGCGCCTCCGAGGACGGGACGGGACGGGAAGGGGCAGCGGGGGCGAGAAACCATAGGCTGCCCCACGTGAACGCGAACCCCACCTTCGGCCCCGCCACCGGCATCGGTTCCCTCCCCGGCGGCGACGCCAGAGAAGCCGTCAAGGCAGCCACCGGCACCTTCGAAAACTTCCCCTTCCTGCCCGAACTCCCCGCCCGCGGCCCCGGCGCCGACATGATCGGCCGCACCACCGGACTGCTCGTCGAGATGTACGCCCGCGTGGAACCCAGCGGCTGGCGCCTCGGCGACCGCCCGGGCCGGGACACCAAGCGGGCCCGTTCCTGGCTCGGCGAGGACGTCGACGCCCTGGAGGAGTTCACCCAGGGGTACGAGGGCCAGGTGAAGGTGCAGGCGGTGGGCCCCTGGACGCTGGCCGCCGGCCTGGAGCTCAGGAACGGCGAGCTGGCCCTCTCCGACCTCGGCGCCTGCCGCGACCTCGCCGGCTCCCTCGCCGAAGGCATCCGCCTCCACCTCGACGACCTGCGCCGCCGCATCCCCGGCGCCCAACTCGTCCTGCAGCTCGACGAACCGTCCCTCATGGCCGTACTGCGCGGCCACGTGAGGTCCGCCAGCGGCTACCGCACCCACCGCGCCCCCGACCGTCAGATGGTCGAGGCGACCCTCCGGGAGGTCGTCGGGGCGGCCGGTGGCGGGCCGGTCGTGGTCCATTCCTGCGCGCCGGACGTCCCGTTCGCCCTGCTCCGCAGGGCCGGCGCCGCCGGTGTCTCCTTCGACTTCTCTCTCCTCACCGAACGTGACGACGACGCGATCGGTGAGGCGGTGGAAGGCGGTACGAGGCTCTTCGCCGGTGTCGTCCCGGGCACGGACGGTCCGTTGTCAGACCCTGCCGGTAGCGTCAGTGGTGTCAGGACGTTGTGGCACAGGCTGGGGCTGCATCCGGGGCTTCTCGCGGAGGCGGTCACCATCACGCCGTCGTGCGGACTCGCGGGCGCTTCCCCGCAGTACGCATGGAAGGCGCTCGCCCACTGCGTCCAGGCGGCGAGATCACTCGCGGACAACCCAGAGTAACGGGAGGACAACACGGTGGCCGGCGAACAGCACGCACAGTCCACATCGGTGCCCGCCGAGACGCGCGACAGGCACGCCCAGCTCGCCGAGCGCGTCGAGGAACACCGCTTCCGGTACTACGTGAACGACGCTCCTGTCGTCAGCGACGCGGAGTTCGACAAGCTGCTGCGCACCCTGGAGGCGCTGGAGGAGGAGTATCCGGAGCTGCGCACGCCCGACTCCCCGACCCAGAAGGTCTCGGGGGCGTACGAGACGGAGTTCACCTCCGTCGAGCACCGCTCGCGCATGCTCTCTCTGGACAACGCCTTCGACGACCTGGAACTGGCGGCGTGGGCGGAGCGCGTCCACAAGGACGTCGGGGCCTCGGACCACCACTTCCTGTGCGAGCTGAAGGTCGACGGCCTCGCCGTCAACCTGACGTACGAGAACGGGCGGCTCACGCGCGCGGCGACCCGTGGCGACGGCCGTACCGGCGAGGACATCACGCCCAACGTGCGGACGATCGCCGAGATCCCGGACCGGCTGAAAGGCGACCACGTCCCCGGCCTGGTGGAGATCCGCGGCGAGGTCTACTTCCCGATGGAGAAGTTCGAGGAGCTGAACGCCCGCCTGGTGGAGGGCGGCGACAAGCCGTTCGCCAACCCGCGCAACGCGGCGGCCGGTTCCCTCCGCCAGAAGGATCCGCGCGTCACCGCGACGCGCCCGCTGCACATGGTGGTCCACGGCATCGGCGCCCTGGAGGGCTTCGACCCGCTGACCCGTCTCTCCGAGGCGTACACCCTGCTGCACGAGTGGGGCCTGCCGACCACGCGGTACGCGAAGCAGGTCGACGACCTCGACGGCGTACGGGAGTTCATCGCGTTCTACGGCGAGAACCGGCACTCCGTGGAGCACGAGATCGACGGGGTCGTCGTGAAGCTCGACGAGGTCCCGCTGCAGGGCCGCCTCGGCTCGACCTCGCGCGCCCCGCGCTGGGCGATCGCGTGGAAGTACGCGCCGGAGGAGGTCAACACCAAGCTCATCAACATCCGCGTGGGAGTGGGGCGTACGGGCAGGGTCACGCCGTACGCGCAGGTGGAGCCGGTGACGGTGGCCGGCTCGGAGGTCGAGTTCGCCACGCTGCACAACCAGGACGTCGTCAAGGCCAAGGGCGTCCTCATCGGCGACACCGTGGTGCTGCGCAAGGCCGGGGACGTCATCCCGGAGATCCTCGGCCCGGTCGCCGACCTGCGCGACGGCACGGAGAAGGCCTTCGAGATGCCCGCCGAGTGCCCCGAGTGCGGTACGCCGCTGCGGCCCATGAAGGAGGCCGATGTCGACCTGCGCTGCCCCAACGGGCAGAGCTGTCCCGCCCAGTTGAGGGAACGCCTGTTCTACCTCGCTGGGCGCAAGTGCCTGGACATCGAGAACTTCGGTTACGTGGCAGCGGCAGCGCTCACCAAGCCGCTGGAGCCGGCCGAGCCGCCGCTCATCGACGAGGGCGACCTCTTCGACCTCACCATCGAGCGGCTGCTGCCCATCAAGGCGTACGTCCTGGACCAGGACAGCGGGCTGCCCAAGCGCGACCCGAAGACGGGCGAGGAGAAGATCGCCACGGTCTTCGCCAACCAGGAGGGCGAACCCAGGAAGAACGCGGTGTCGATGCTCGCCAACATCGCCGCCGCCAAGGACCGACCGCTCGCCCGGATCATCACCGGTCTGTCGATCCGGCACGTCGGGCCGGTCGCCGCCGAGGCACTGGCCCGTGAATTCCGCTCGATCGAGCGCATCGAGCAGGCCTCCGAGGAGGAACTGGCCACCACGGACGGGGTCGGCCCGATCATCGCGGCCTCGCTCAAGGAGTGGTTCGCGGTGGACTGGCACCAGGAGATCCTGCGCAAGTGGCGGGCCGCCGGAGTGCGGATGGAGGAGGAAGGCTCCGGCGAGGACGAGGGGCCGCGCCCGCTCGAAGGGCTCACCGTCGTCGTGACCGGCACCCTTGAACACCACACCCGGGACGGCGCGAAGGAGGCGCTGCAGAGCCGTGGAGCAAAGGTGACCGGTTCTGTTTCGAAGAAGACGTCCTTCGTGGTTGTGGGCGACAATCCTGGATCGAAGTTCGACAAGGCCATGCAGTTGAAGGTGCCTGTTCTGAACGAGGACGGCTTCGCCGTCCTGCTCGAACAGGGGCCCGAGGCAGCGGCCGAAGCAGCGCTTCCGAACGAGGAGTAGGGGTTGAACACCACCCGATCGGCGCATACCAGATGCATACGGGTGGCTGGGTCGCATTCGGGCAACCATCGACGACCGCTGCCCGTGGAGGCCTTCTGCGGCCTACTGTTGACGTAAGCGCCTGCCGTGTCCGGACGCGGTTTCGGACGCGGTGCCGTTGAGGGTCGACGGACAGCGGACCGCGTGGCGTGGGCACCGCCGGCTGTGAGAGGGACGGGAATGGAACCGACCGATAGCGCCGCCCCTCCCTCTCGGCTGCGCGGAGGCCGGATGTCCGGCCTCTGGCGCCGGAGTTCCGGCCTCCTCACGGGCCGTCCCGAGCCCGGCCGGGAAGAGGGCGTGGTCCGCCGGACGGCCCGCTTCCTGGAACGGGCGGGCATCGGCGTGCGGACGGCCGGCCCGGCGGGCAGGGGCGGGACAGGCGGCACCGGTCAGCGCATCGTCGCCGACAGCAGGGTGTCGACCCCGCTGACGGCCCACCTCACCGCCGAGGAACGCGTCGCCCATCTGCACGCCCATGACCCCGCCCGTCAGCTGACCTGGCCCGCGCTGCCCGCGGCGGTCGTCGCGTCGGCCGGGTTCGTCCTCGGCGCCGGCTTCTACCGCGGCCTCACCGGCCACAGCGCGCTCTTCCCCTCCGGCACCGTCGGCTGGGCGCTCGCCGTGCTCACCGGCGTCATCGTCGGCCACCTCGTCGCCCTCGGCCGCGCCCGCTGGTGGGGCGGCACCGGCTCCGGCTCCGCCCTCACCCTCTCCGTACTGCTGCTGTACGGGTGGGAGGCGGCCGGCATGGTCAGCCTCACCGTCGTCGTCCTGGTCGGCATAGCCCGGCGCCACCGCTGGCGGCAGGGCGTCCTGCACGGCTCGGTGGACATTCTCGGCATCGGCGCCGGCGCGCTGGTGCTCGCCGCGTTCGGCCGGGTCCCGTCGGTCGAGACACCGTGGAACCCGCAGACCTGGAGCGTCTACACGGCACCCGAGGTGATGCTGGTCGCGGTCACGTACCTCGCGCTCACCCGCACCCTGGTCTGGTATCTGCACACCCCGCGCGGCGGACTGCCCACGGTCGCCCATTCCGCCCTGGTCAGGCAGGGTCTGGTCGCGATCGCGCTGCTCGCCATCGCGCCCCTGATCTGCGTCGTCGCCATCGCCCTGCCGATTCTGCTGCCCCTGTTCGCCATCCCACTCATCGCCCTCGACTCCACCCTGTGGATAGCCAGGGCCAGGGCCGAGGAACAGTTGCGCGACCCGCTGACCGGACTGCCCAACAGACAGTGGCTCCTGGAACGGACCTGGACGGCCCTCGACGATGCCGAACGCATCGATGCGCGGGCCGCGCTGATGCTCATAGACCTGGACCGCTTCCGGTCCGTCAACGACACACTCGGCCACCTCGCGGGCGACCGACTCCTCCTCCAGATAGCGGACCGGCTGCGTCTCGCCCTGCCGCGCGGCGCGGAGGCCGCGCGGCTCGGCGGCGACGAGTTCGCCGTGTTACTGCCGGTCGTCGACTCCACGACGTCCGCCACCCGCGTCGCCCGCAACCTGGTCACCGTGCTCGGCTCCCCGCTCGACCTCGACGGACTCACCCTCGTCCTGGAGGCCAGCGCGGGCCTCGCCGTCTTCCCCGACCACGCACTCGACGCGGAGGGACTGCTGCGGCGCGCCGATGTCGCCATGTACCAGGCGAAGCGGGACCGTACGGGCGTCGAGGTGTACGAGATCAAGCGGGACTCCAACACCCCGGACCGGCTGGGTCTGCTGGGCGACCTGCGGCGCGCGCTCGACGCGCACGAGGTCGAGCTGCACTACCAGCCCAAGGTGCGCTTCGACGGGCAGGTCGCCGGTCTGGAGGCGCTGGTGCGGTGGGTACACCCGGAGCGAGGGAAGGTACCGCCGGACGAGTTCATAGCCATCGCCGAATCGTCCGGGCTGATGCCGCACCTCACGGAATACGTGCTGGAGAGGGCGCTCGAACAGGTCGCGAAGTGGCGCGCCCAGGGGCTGTTCGTCCCGGTCGCCGTCAACGTCTCCCCGCGTGACGTCCACACCCCAGGCTTCGCCGGTTCCGTCGCCGCGCGGCTGGCCCGCCACGAGGTCCCGCCCGGGGCGCTCCAGCTGGAGATAACCGAACACGTGCTCCTCGAGGACCCGCAGAAGGCCGCGGACACCCTGGCCGCGCTGACCGCGCACGGCGTGAAGATGTCGCTGGACGACTTCGGAACCGGGTACTCGTCGCTGGTGCATCTGCGGCGGCTGCCGGTGAGTGAGCTGAAGATCGACCGGTCGTTCGTGGCGCGGCTGGCGGTGGACACGGAGGACTCGGAGATCGTGCGGTGCACGGTGGACCTCGCGCATTCCCTGGGGCTGCTCGTGGTCGCCGAGGGTGTCGAGGACGACGAGACGTGGGAACGGTTGCGGGACATGGGGTGTGACGCGGTGCAGGGGTGGCTCGTCGCCGCGGCGATGCCTCCCGAGGAGGCCACCGCGTGGTTGCTGGCGCGGGGGACTCGTGGGTGGCAGCGGCCTCGGGCGGCTCTGCCGGCCGCGGAATCCTAGGGAGATCTCCCACCCGCGCACGACCCGTTCACCGCCCGTCATGAGGCTGACGTCGCCTGTGGGGGTTGCCCACCGTCGGCGGCGTCACGCGCGCTGAAAACAAACCCGTGCGCCGGGCGTCTCCCCTGCCCCCTAGGATTGGGGCCAAAACCACACCGCACTCACCCAGAGGATCGCTGCATGCCTGGCATCACGCGCGAGGAGGTCGCCCACCTCGCACGGCTGGCGCGTCTGGAGCTGAAGGGCGAAGAGCTCGACCACTTCGCAGGCCAGCTCGACGACATCATCGGCGCGGTCGCCCGCGTCAGCGAGGTCGCCGACCAAGACGTACCGCCGACCTCGCACCCGCTGCCGCTGACGAACGTCATGCGCGCGGACGAGGTCCGTCCGTCGCTCACCCCCGAGCAGGCGCTTTCCGGCGCCCCCGCCCAGGAGCAGCAGCGTTTCAAGGTGCCGCAGATCCTGGGGGAGGACTAATCACCATGACGGACAACAGCAACGTCACCATCATCCGGCTCACCGCCGCCGAGACCGCCGCGAAGATCGCCTCCGGCGAGCTCACGGCCGTCCAGGTCACCGAGGCCCACCTCGCCCGGATCGAGGCCGTCGACGAGAAGGTGCACGCCTTCCTGCACGTCGACCGGGAGGGCGCCCTCGCCCAGGCCCGTGCCGTGGACGCGAAGCGCGAGCGCGGGGAGACGCTGGGCCCGCTGGCCGGCGTACCCCTCGCGCTCAAGGACATCTTCACCACCGAGGGGATGCCGACCACCGTCGGTTCCAAGATCCTCGAAGGGTGGATCCCGCCGTACGACGCGACCCTCACCAAGCGGCTGAAGGCCGCCGACGTCGTCATCCTCGGCAAGACCAACATGGACGAGTTCGCCATGGGGTCCAGCACCGAGAACAGCGCGTACGGGCCGACGGGCAACCCGTGGGACCTCACCCGCATCCCCGGTGGCTCAGGTGGCGGGTCCTCCGCCGCGCTCGCCTCCTTCCAGGCGCCGCTGGCCATCGGTACGGACACCGGCGGTTCCATCCGCCAGCCCGCCTCCGTCACCGGCACGGTCGGCGTCAAGCCGACGTACGGGGCCGTGTCGCGGTACGGCATGGTCGCCTTCTCGTCCTCCCTCGACCAGGGCGGGCCCTGCGCCCGTACGGTCCTGGACGCGGCGCTCCTGCACGAGGTCATCGCCGGGCACGACCCGCTCGACTCGACCTCGATCGACGCGCCGGTCCCGCCGGTCGTCGAGGCCGCCCGCAACGGCAGCGTCGAGGGCATGCGCGTCGGTGTCGTGAAGCAGTTCCGCGGCGAGGGCTACCAGGCCGGCGTCATCCAGCGCTTCGACGAGTCGGTGGCCCTCCTCAAGGAGCTGGGCGCCGAGATCGTCGAGCTGGA
>Ga0136846_1235347_pt1 | contig 14428 bp, 15 predicted proteins | sample HopSoiMetagenom2_FD_96841 | JGI IMG/M metagenome (GOLD analysis project Ga0136846, IMG submission 96841) | Grasslands soil microbial communities from Hopland, California, USA - 2 Assembly 2016 (version 4) | ecosystem: Environmental > Terrestrial > Soil > Grasslands | place: USA: Hopland...
CCGACGGGGCGCGGCATGCGACCCGGCACGCATGGTGGACGCGGTGCGCCCGCGAGTCACGCACCGACTGAGGGGCGCAGGATGAACGTGCCGATCGACGGGACGACGGCGGGACTTTCGGAGGATCGTCCGCAGGTTCAGCCCCTCCACCAGCCCCACCAGCGGCCCCTCGACCGGCCCGTCGATCCGGCGGAGGCGTACCTGCGGGAGGTTGCCCTCTTCGTCGCTCTCCACCTGCACCGCGCCCCTGGTGTCCTGTGGCCGGAACACGACCATCCGCTGCTCGACGACCGGGCGGAGGGCGAGGCGGGCGGTGAGGCGGACGACGGGGCGGAGGACGGCGAGGACCCGGCGGCGACGTCCGATCTGGAGGCGCTCGCCGCGCAGATCGCCGCCGCGACCGGACTCGCGGCCCGCCCGGGCCTCGGCGGCGTCCCGCCCGGCCATCTGCTGGTCCATCAGATCGCGGGCGCGGCCACCTGGACCATCGTCGGCGCCGACGGCGACGGGCATGACGCCTCACTCCGCTACCGCCTGCGCGCGGGCGAGGTGCTGTACGTCCCCGGCGGCTGGTCACGTACCGCCGAGCCCGCCGGCGACGCCCGCTGGACGGTCGTCGTCCTCACCCCGGAGGGGCCGGACGGGCCGGACCGGCCGATGGCGGGCTGATGGGCCGATGACGGGCTGATGGGCTGAACTGCGAGGCCCCACCCACGTATGGAACGAGGCGCCCCGCGGGGCGCCTCGTTCCATACGTTCACCGTGTGCCGCGCGCCGGTCAGCCGCCCCAGGAGGTGTCGGTCGGGGGCTTCGGCCTGTTCGCGCCGCTGCTGATTGTGCCGCTCGACATCGAGGGAAGGGGCAGCCGGCCGTCCGCCGTGATCCGGGTGGTGGCGCCGTCCGGCAGTGCGGTCGTCGTCGCGGTCCCCGTCAGGACGGCGGTGAAGATCGCGGCCCCCGTGCATATGGCCAGTACAAGACGCTTCGTCATGTTTGTTCCCCCAGTGAGGTGTTGGATCGCCCCGGGTGGTCATGCCCGGGTTGTTCGGTCGTTGCCTTGCAGAACCAACCTTGCCGCCGGGACCGCCTCGTATCGATCAGGTCGACCGCTCATCAAGCTGCCTGACTCTAAAGTGAGGGGCGACGAACCTCCGTATTCGGTACGGAACGGTCAGCGGCCGGAGGGTTTCGGGGTGGCCGCACCTCCAACTCCCGCCACACGGGGAACACCAGAGGCGTCAGAGTGACCCCGAGATAGACCACCCCGGTCGCCAGCAGCGCGGGCGTCAGACCCCAGCCGTCCAGTACCGGCCCCGCGCCCAGCATCCCCAGCGGCGTGGCTGCCAGAGCGCAGGCGGTGAGCATGCCGAAGACCCGGCCGCGCACCTTTTCGGGCACCCGCTCGTAGGCGACGGACATCAGCAGCGGGGCGAGTGCCCCCGACCCCAGACCCGACAGGGCGAGCAGCGACAGCAGGGCCCAGTGCGGCGGCCCGGCGGCGAGGGTCGCGCACCGCACCGCGCCGACCAGGAGGAACGCGCCGACGAACAGGGCCCGGCGCGGCAGCCGGCGCCCGACCCGGACGTACAGGGCCGCCCCCAGCAGGGCGCCCACCCCGATGGCGGTGACCATCGCCCCGAACAGCGCGCTGTTGTCCAGCACCCGGGTCGACGAATTCGCCGACTTCCTCCGGGAGGGGCGCTCGGGCATCCGCGCCCTGCCGGCCGACGAGCGCCGGCAACTGGCGCCCGACCCCGAATCCGACAAGGGACCCACCGGGGAGCGGCCCAGCGGTGGCTTCCTGAACGACGTCGACCGGTTCGACGCCGCCTTCTTCTCGGTGTCACCCAAGGAAGCCCCGTACATCGACCCCCAGCAGCGCCTCGCCCTGGAGACTGCCTGGGAGGCGCTGGAGCACGCGGGCATCGACCCCACCTCCCTGCGGCACGGCGACACCGGCGTGTTCATGGGCGTCACCACCCTCGACTACATCTTCGAATCCACCGACCTCGAGTCCGCCGATGTGGACGCCTACCTCGCACCGGGGCTGACCCACAGCGCCGTGTCGGGCCGGCTGTCGTACTTCCTGGGACTGCGCGGGCCGTGCATGACCGTCGACACCACCTGCTCCCCGTCCCTCACCGCGACCCACCTCGCCGTGCGGGCCCTGCGCGGCGTGACGGGCACCATCGCGTCGATCGTCCTGGAGGAGGCGCCGCCCTCCCCGGCCGCGCCCGAGCAACCCGAGCCGGCCGTCGACGAGCGTCCCGGCGAGCTGCTCACCCTCTCCGCCAAGAGCCGCAAGTCGCTGCGCAGGCTCGCCGAACGCCATCTCGACCATCTCGCGAGCAACCCGGACCTGGCGGTGGCCGACCTGTGCCGCTCCCGTCAGCCGCTCCGCCGCCGGTGGTTCACGACGTCCGGCGCTGACCCCAACGCCCTTTACCAGGTCTTCCTGTTCCCGCATGCCGGCGGCACCGCCTCCATGTACCAGGCGTGGGCCGCCACCCTGCCGTCCAGCATGGACGTACGCACCCTGCAACTGCCAGGGCGTCAGGAGAGGCTGGACGAGAAGCCGTTCCATGACGTGACACCGCTGCTGGAGGCGCTTCAGGAGGCGTTCGAGGCCGAACTCGACGGCAGGCCTTACCTGTTGTTCGGGCACAGCTTCGGCGGGCTCCTCGCCTACCGGCTGTCCGTGGCCGCCGAGGACGCCGGCATTCCGCTTCCCACGCTCCTCGCGGTCTCCGGCTGGGCCCCTGGACTGAGATCGTCCGAAGAGCTGGAGGCCGTCGCCGGGATGTCCGACGACGCGCTGCTGGCCCGGGTGGCGGAGCTGGGCCTGATGCCGGAGGGCACGACGCTCGACCCGGCCACACTGTCCACGATCATGCCCGCCATGCGCGGTGACTTCCTCGTGGCCGGCAGCGTCAAGAACGACGGAGCCCTGGTGCCCTGTCCGGTTGCCGCCTACTGCGGCACCGCTGATCCGATCGTCCGACCCCAGGACATGGCCGGCTGGGCGGAACTCTCCACTGACTTCCTCGGCGTCACGGAGTTCCCCGGCGGTCACTTCTACCACTTCGACCACGCAGCCGCAGTCCACCACGGCCTGGACCGCCAACTGCGCCGACTGGCCACGCAGGTGTGAGGACACCGAGGGCACCCGGGCCGGGACCGGAACGAATGCGCGGAGTGTTGGTACTGTCGCTTGCTGCAGCTAATGTTCTTCAATGATCACCCAGTTACTGCGGTCGCCTGGTACCCCCGACGTCGGAGTGCTGTTGCGCAGATGGCGTGACCGACGCGGGGTCAGCCAGCTCGAACTAGCATCTCGAGCCGGCAGCTCTGCCCGGCATATCAGCTTCATCGAGACCGGCCGGGCCAGACCCAGCCACACCCTGCTGATGCGGTTCGCCGAGCAGTTGGACGTGCCCGTACGCGAACGCAACGCCCTTCTGATCGCCGCCGGGTTCGCCCCGGTCTTTTCCGAGACCCCGCTGAACGACCCGACGATGGAGAGGTTCAGCGGCGAACTCGACCGCCTGCTCGCCGTTCACGAACCGAATCCGGCTCTCGTCCACGACGGCCTCTACAACGTTGTGGGCGCCAACCGCACGCTGCTCGCGCTGATCTCGGGCGTAGCCGGCCATCTGCTGAAGCCGCCCATCAACACCATGCGCCTGACGCTTCACCCGGAAGGCCTGGCTCCCCGGATACTCAACTTCGCCCAGTGGCGCGCCCATCTGCTGGGGCAGATGGAACGGCAGATCTCGGTGACCGGCTCGGCAGCCCTGGCCGACCTCTATCAGGAGGTGGCCGCCCATCCCGTCCCCGACGGAGAGCCCGTGCTGCCGGCCGCCTACGCGCTGCCGCTGTACATCGAGTGGGAGGGGCGGCAGCTGTCGTTCATCTCTATGGTGACGACCTTCAACACCCCGCTGGACGTGACCGTTTCCGAGCTGGCGATCGAGACTTTCCTGCCCTCGAACCCGGAGACGGCCGCCGCCCTGCGCGAGATGTCGGCTGAGGTCAGGCCCCCGGAACCCGGTCCAGGAAGCCGCTGACGGTGATGATGCGGCCGTCGTCGGCCAGCGTGATGACGTCGGAACCGCCGGCCGGGGAAGAGCCGTCGGCCTTCGACACAAGGTCCCACGAGAAGCGGGCGATGTTGTGGTTGCCGTCCACCGACCCCTTCATCCGGAACTCGAAGCCCGGGAACTGGGCCTGAGCGCCGGCGATCGCGGCGGCGAGGCCCTGGTGGCCCGCCACGTCGGCCAGCGGATCGGTGTAGGTGGCGTCCTCCGTGAAGGCGTCGGACACGGCCTTGGCGATCGCCTCGTCCCCCTCGGCGTTCCAGGCCGCGAAGTAGCGCTCGGCCGCGGTTGCATACGTCGACATGGAGTTCTCCTCAGTTGTGGTTCGTAGCCGCGGTGTCGGCGCGGCCGCGTGATCACTGTGCAGGGCGCGGGGGGCGCCAGTCGATTACCCGTCAGGTAATCGTCGCCCGAGTGAACGGTCCGAGAGCAGACGGCGCCGGCTCTCGGACCGCTCACTTGCGCTGTTTCGCGAGGCCCGACCGCAGGACGTACGCCGCCCACGGCGTACGTCGGCCAGGCCCCGTGCCGGGTCGGTACGGCCGCGCCGGAGGCGCCGCGCTATCGCCGCAGCGGCGACCGGCGACAGGCCGAGGGCGGGATACCCGGCCGGTGCCCAGCCCTCGGCCGTACGCGTCACGCCAGGTCCCGCCGTGCGTCGCCCACCGCTCCTCGTCGCCCACCGACACGAACCGGTGCGGCGGCAGGAACTCCTTCGCCCGGCTCTCGTCCGGGCCGACCGTGATCGTGGCGTAGAACCCGGGCGTCACCGCGCCCTCGGGGCGTCCCGCCTCGGCCCGCGACGACTCCAGCCGCCGCCAGGCCGCCCCGTACGCCTCGGCTGACGGCAGGAACGGCAGCCACCCGTCGTACAGCCGGGCCACCCGGTCCAGCACCCGGGGCGTGTCACTGCCCGCCAGCCAGGGGGGGACCGCCCGGCCGGGGCGGGCGGGGCAGCCGGTTGAGCTGCCCCGCCTGCCAGTACCGTCCGCTGAACGCCTCGTCCCCCGCTTCACCCCAGGCGGTCCGCCACAGCGCGACGGTCTCGTCGAGCCGTCCGGCACGCCCCGCGAACGACGCGCCCACGGCAGCGAACTCGGCCTCGGTCTCGGGGACCGGGAAACCCGACCCCAGACCCATGATGAGCCGGCCCTGGCAGACATGGTCGAGGCTGCTCACCATGTTGGCCCCGATGAGGGGATGCCGGAGCGCCGGCGTGAGTGCGGCGGTCCCGAGCGTGATGGATCGTGTCACCGCGCCGGCGGCGGACAGCACCACCAGCGGGTCGAGCCGGGGCCGTGCGGTCAGCGAGTCGCCCGTCCATAACGAGTCGAAGCCGAGTCCCTCCGCCTGGCGGGCGAACTCCAGCAGCGGAGAGGCGGTGAAGTCGCCGAGGATGGCCTGCTCACGGGTCGGCAGCAGGACACCGAGACGGGCGGACTGATCGGAGATCGCCATCGCGTGCCTCTCTTCTAGGGGGCTCTCAGGATCTGGACAATGCCGCTCACGGATCCAAACACCGGCCCCTCACGCGCGACTGACCTGCGCCTGAGAGCGGCAGCCGCGGTAATGGCCGGGCAGTCACAGGCAACGGGAGGCGCGAGGAACGCCGCTTTGCCCCGCTGCCACTGCTGGGCAGGGGTAGTTCAGCCTGTCCGGCGTTTGAGGACGAGGCCCCTTCAGGGCCGAAGCGGGGGCCTGGGGGCGGCAGCCCCCAGGGACGGGAAGGGGCGGCGGGGGCGAGGAAAGCCGCCCGCCGGGGCTCCCGTCCGGGACGGCTTCGATGACGGCTTCGATGTTCCTACTGGCCCGGCCGCGCCCGCCGTCCCCACAGCAGGCCGCGTGGTTCGGGCGGCGGCGGGGTGCCCGCCCTGAGCGGCCAGGCGAGCAGCATGCCCGCGAGGAAGCCGACGATGTGGGCGGCGTACGCGACGGTGCCGGCCTCGGTGACGCCCTCGCCGGACGAGTACACCGCCTGAAGGACGAACCAGAAGCCCAGCACCAGCCAGGCCGGCAGCCGCAGCGGCAGGAAGACCAGGAACGGTACGAGGACCCACACCCGGACCTTCGGGAACAGCACCAGATACGCGCCCAGGACACCGGCGATGGCCCCGGAGGCGCCGATCAGGGGGTCGGTCGAGTCGGCGTTGACGAGCGCGAAGCCGTACGACGCCGCGTAGCCGCAGGTGACGTAGAACAGGACGAAGCGCACGTGGCCGAGGCGGTCCTCGATGTTGTTGCCGAAGATCAGCAGGAACAGCATGTTGCCCAGCAGGTGCAGCCAGCCGCCGTGCAGGAACATCGCCGTCAGCACGGACAGCGGCGGCGACTTGTCGTAGCCCGGCGGGGCGACCACGCAGCCCGGCCCTCCCGTGCCGATCCCGACGTCGCCCGTCGGGACCAGGCGCGGCAGCTGGTGGTGGATCAGCTCCTGGGGCACCGCCGCGTAGTGGTCCAGGAAGGCATGGAGATGGCACAGCTGTGCCAGATGGCTCTCGCCCGTCACCGAACCCGCCCCGCCGGGCATGGTGAGGAACACGAGGACGTTGGCGGCGATGAGCGCGTACGTGACCCAGGGGGTGCGCCTCGCGGGGTTCACGTCATGGACGGGGATGACCACAAGGAAGTACTGCCCCCGATATGTCGTACGAATCGGTGAACACGGTCGCCCGTGTGTCCGTATCTGTCCTCGACGTCCGCGACACGACGAAGGCGGGCGCGGGGACGACGTGAGGAACAGGCGATGAACGACCGAGTTACTCCTCCGACGCAGTCGGTACAGGCTCTGCCGAACGGAGAAGCCGAACTCGCGCTGGTGGTCCACCTGCCCTGGGAGGACGTGGCCCGGCTCGGCCAGGAGGCGGGGCGGCTGGCCACCCAGATGCAGCGTCCGGTGACGCTCGACGAGGCGGTGAGCCACCGGCTGCGGTCCAGTGGACTGGGCGCCCACGCGAAGCCGCCGCAGTCGCAGCAGGTGCCGTCGGTCTCGGCGTCGGCGTCCGTGTCGGCGCTGCCGTCCCGGCCGCCGGGGGAGCAGGCCCGGCAGGCGATCGACCGGATCAACGGGACGGCGTAGCACCGCGGGCATGCTGGTGCGCTGCCGGGCGCGGGTCCGTCGCGGCTCGTCGCGCGGTTCCTCGCGCCCCCGGGCAGCCCCTAGCGCGAGCTGGCCCGTACCGCCGCTGTCGCTTTCCTCGCGGCGACCAGTACGGGGTCCCAGACCGGGGAGAACGGTGGGGCGTAGCCCAGGTCCAGGGCTGTCATCTGCTCCACCGTCATGCCCGCCGTGAGGGCCACCGCCGCGATGTCGACCCGCTTCGCCGCGCCCTCCCGGCCGACGATCTGGACGCCGAGGAGGCGGCCCGTGCGGTGTTCGGCGAGCATCTTGACCGTCATCAAGGCCGCGCCGGGGTAGTAGCCCGCACGGCTCGTCGACTCGATGGTGACCGACTCGAAGCGGAGGCCCGCCCGGTCCGCGTCCTTCTCCCGCAGACCGGTGCGGGCGATCTCCAGATCGCACACCTTGCTCACGGCGGTGCCGACGACGCCGGGGAAGGTGGCGTAGCCACCGCCCACGTTCGCGCCGATGACCTGGCCGTGCTTGTTGGCGTGCGTGCCCAGGGCGATGTGCCGTTCCCGGCCGGAGACAAGGTCCAGGACCTCCACACAGTCACCGCCCGCCCAGATGTTCTCGTGCCCGCGCACCCGCATCGCCAGGTCGGTGAGCAGGCCGCCGTGGTCGCCCACGGGCAGGCCCGCCGCCCGTGCGAGCGTCGTCTCGGGGCGGACGCCGATGCCGAGCACGACCACGTCCGCCGGGTACTCGGCGTCCTCGGTGGCCACCGCGCGCACCCGGCCGTCGTCGCCGGTGAGCAGCTTGGTGACCTCGGCGTCGTTCACCATGGTGATGCCGAGACCCTCCATCGCCTCGTGCACCAGGCGGCCCATGTCCGGGTCGAGGGTGGACATCGGTTCCGCGCCGCGGTTGACGACCGTCACCTCGTAGCCGCGTGTGATGAGCGCCTCGGCCATCTCCACGCCGATGTAGCCCGCGCCGACCACGACCGCGCGGCGGCCCGCGGTGGTGGCCAGGGTGTCCAGGAGAGCCTGGCCGTCGTCCAGGGTCTGTACGCCGTGGACCCCGGGGGCGTCGACACCCGGCAGGGTGGGGCGGATTGGGCGGGCACCCGTGGCGATCACCAGTTTGTCGTACGAGGTCCATGACTCGGCGCCTGTTTCGAGGGCACGCGCGCGTACCCGGCCGCCCGCCACGTCGATCTCCATGACCTCCGTGCGCATCCGCAGGTCGATGTCGCGCTCCCGGTGCTCCTCGGCCGAGCGGGCGATCAGCCGGTCCCGGTCCGGGACGTCGCCGCTCACCCAGTAGGGGATGCCGCACGCCGAGTAGGAGGTGAAGTTGCCGCGTTCGAACGCCACGATCTCCAGTTCGCCGGGCCCCTTCAGCCGGCGTGCCTGCGACGCGGCGGACATGCCCGCCGCGTCGCCGCCGATCACCACCAGACGTTCGGTCCCACGCTGCGTGTCGCTCGTACGGCCATCGCTCATGCTCATAACAACACGCTACGGGGGCCCCGCATTTCAGGCTTGACCGGAGTCGATCAGTCCCTGGCCGGAGTCGGTCAGTCCTGGTCCGGGTCGCTCGGCCGGGCCGGGGGAGCGGTCGGCAGGGAGGCCGACGGTGCCGGGGCCGTGGCCGTTTCCGGGGTGGGGCGCTGCCGGCCGGTGCGGGTGAGGCGCAGCCAGGCGAACACCAGCAGGGCCGCCATCGCGGCGAACGGCAGGATCGCGGCGAGCGTCACCACGATCCAGCGCAGCATCGTCACGAAGGCGTTCCAGCCGCCCGCGAGGGCGTCCAGGAAGCCCGGGTCGTCGTCCTCGTCGGACACCTTGGCCGGGTTCTGCGAGAGGGACAGGTTGATCGTGGCCAGGGAGGTGCGGTCCTTCAGGGTGGCCCGGCGGGCGAGCAGCGACTCCAGATCGGCCTGACGGCTGCTCAACTCGCCCTCCAGGGTGACCACATCGGAGAGTTTGGTGGCCTTGTCCATCAGCTCGCGGATGCGGTTCACGCTCGCGCGCTGTGTGGTGACGCGGCTCTCCACGTCGACGACCTGATCAGTGACGTCCTTCGCCTCCGCCTCCCGGTGCAGGAGCTTGCCGGTGCCCTCCAGCGCGTCCAGCACCCGCTCGTAGTCGGCCACCGGCACCCGCAGGACGACGTCCGTGCTCTCGCCGCCCTCCTCCTCGTCCAGGGTCGTCGTCTCGCTGCCGACGAACCCGCCCGCGTTCTCCGTGGTGGCCCGCACCTTGGCCAAGGCCTTCGGTACGTCCTTGACCTGCACGGACACCGACACGGTACGGATGATGTGCGGGCCGGTGGCCGTCTGGGGCGCCGCACTGGCCTGGGCGCCGCCGCCCTTGCCACCGGGCTTGCTGTAGGACCCGGCCTGGTCCGACAGGGCGTCGGGGGCCGCTCCCTTCCCGGCGGCGCCCGAGTCGCTGGTCGTGCCGGCGTCGTTCGCGCCGGCGCCGCAACCGGTGAGCGCGAGGGACGCGGCGAGAAGGATGCCCGCCAGGGCCTGAACGGGACGTGTACGGCTTGTGCGCAGGGTGTTCATGGTGCGGATTCCCCCCGAGGGCTGTCGTTTGGGCCGTCGTGGTGCACGACTGACGCTCCTTCGACGCCCGAAGGGGCCAGGACGTTGGCCGGTTATGGTCCCGAAGAGGTCACGGTCGGGACGCGCGCCGGACACCGGGGGCGCCGTGCGCCGACGGGAGTGTCAGTGCGGTCTGAGAAGGTGGTCGCATGAGCGCAGTGGAGGCACGTGCGGGTGCCGGGCATGTCGTCGTCATCGGGGGCGGGATCGCGGGTCTGGCCGCCGCCCACCGACTGCTGGACCGGGGTGTGAGAGTCACGGTCCTGGAGGCGTCCGACCGTCTCGGCGGCAAGCTGCTGCCCGGCGAGATCGCGGGCGCCCGGGTCGATCTCGGCGCCGAGTCGATGCTCGCGCGCAGACCCGAAGCCGTGGCGCTGGCCCGCGAGGTGGGCCTCGACGACCACCTTCAGGCGCCCGCCACCTCGACGGCCTCGATCTGGACCCGGGGCGCCCTGCGGCCCTTTCCCAAGGGGCATGTCATGGGCGTCCCCGGCAGCGCCTCCGCCCTGGCCGGCGTCCTCTCCGACGAGGGGCTGGCCCGTATCGGGCGCGACGCCGACCTGCCGCGCACGGAGGTCGGGGACGACGTGGCGGTGGGGGAGTTCGTCGCCGCGCGCCTCGGCCGCGAGGTCGTCGACCGGCTGGTGGAACCGCTGCTGGGCGGGGTGTACGCGGGCGACGCGTACCGCATCTCGATGCGCTCGGCCGTACCCCAGCTCTTCGAGGTCGCCAAGCGGCACACGTCCCTGACGGAAGGGGTACGCGGCATCCAGGCCCGGCTGGCCGCCGCCCCCCAGCAGGGCGGCTCCGTCTTCATGGGCATCCAGGGAGGCGTGGGCCAGCTCCCGCTCGCCGTCGCGCGAGCGGTGCGCGCGCGGGGCGGCGAGATCGTCACCGGGGCACCCGTGACCGAGCTGCGCCGCACGGCCGGGACCTCGGCGGCGTGGCGGGTCGTCGCCGGTGAGCGGGTGCTCGACGTGGACGGGGTGGTCGTCGCCGTCCCGACCCCGGTGGCCGCCGGACTCCTGCGCGCCGAGGCACCGGCCGCCGCGGCCGAACTCGCCGGCGTGGAGTACGCGTCGATGGCCCTGATCACCCTCGCCTACCGCCGCGCCGACGTCACCCTTCCCGAGGGCAGCGGCTTCCTGGTGCCGCCCGTCGACGGACGCACCATCAAGGCGTCCACGTTCGCCTCCCAGAAATGGGGCTGGATCGCCGAGGAGAACCCGGACCTGCTGGTCCTGCGGACCTCCGTGGGCCGGTACGCAGAGACGGAGATCCTCCAGCGCCCCGACGCCGACCTGGTCGACGTCTCACGCCACGACCTCGAGGAGGCGACCGGACTGACGGCGGCCCCCGTCGAGACCCGCGTCACCCGCTGGGACGACGGCCTGCCCCAGTACCCCGTCGGCCACCACGCGCGCGTGGACCGGATCCGCGACCACCTCGCCAAGCTACCCGGCCTCGCCGTGTGCGGCGCCGCGTACGACGGGGTCGGCATCCCCGCCTGCATCGCGAGCGCGTACGTGGCGGTGGACGCCCTGGAGGCGGGCCCGGTGCGAAGCGCGAGGGGCGGAGCGGGAGAATAGGCCCATGAGTGACGACGCCCCCACCACCGACGCGGCCCGCATCCCGAACAAGGGCAAGCTGGCCAAGGACCTCAACGAGGTCATCCGCTACACCCTGTGGTCCGTCTTCAAGCTGAAGGACCTCCTGCCCGAGGACCGCACGGGCTACGCCGACGAGGTCCAGGAGCTGTTCGACCAGCTCGCCGCGAAGGACGTGACGGTCCGCGGCACGTACGACGTGTCGGGTCTGCGCGCCGACGCCGACCTGATGATCTGGTGGCACGCCGAGACCGCGGACCAGCTCCAGGAGGCGTACAACCTCTTCCGCCGCACCCGACTGGGCCGCGCCCTGGAGCCGGTGTGGTCGAACATGGCGCTGCACCGCCCCGCCGAGTTCAACCGCTCGCACATCCCCGCGTTCCTGGCCGACGAGACGCCCCGGAACTACGTCAGCGTCTACCCGTTCGTGCGCTCGTACGACTGGTATCTGCTGCCCGACGAGGACCGCCGCCGGATGCTCGCCGACCACGGCAAGATGGCCCGCGGCTACCCGGACGTGCGGGCCAACACGGTCGCCTCGTTCTCCCTCGGCGACTACGAGTGGCTGCTGGCCTTCGAGGCCGACGAGCTGTACCGCATCGTCGACCTCATGCGCCATCTGCGCGCCTCCGAGGCCCGTATGCACGTCCGCGAAGAGGTCCCGTTCTACACCGGTCGCCGTAAGTCGGTCGCCGAGCTGGTCGAGGGGCTCGCCTGATCGAGGCGGTGCTCTGCGGCGGCCGGGGGGGCCGGGGGTTGCCCCCGGGAGATGCGGCACCGGTCGCCGTAAGCCGGTCACCGAACTGGTCGAAGCGCTCGCCTGACGGCTCCCGCCCGCCTCAGGCCGCCTGGGCCGCCTTTCCCTTCCGGGCACGGTCGACCCGGGCCGCGGGCCGCGGCTCCGCGTGCGGGGCGCAGTCCGCGCTCCGCCCCGGCAGGCGGCCCGCCAGCAGATACGCGTCCAGGTAGTCGTTGACACACTGGTTCGGGCCGCCGGCGATGCCGTGCGTGCCCGAGCCCCGCTCGGTCACCAGGGCCGAGCCGGGCAGCCGGCGCCGCAGTTCCAGAGCGCCCGCGTACGGCGTCGCCGCGTCCCGTTCGGCCGCCAGGATCAGCACCGGCGGCAGATCGCCCGGACCGGTCCGCACGTCGAGAGGGGTCTGCCGGGGCGCCGGCCAGTAGGCGCACGGCAGGTTCATCCACGCGTTGTCCCAGGTCTCGAAGGGCGCCGTGCGCGCGAGCCGCGTGTTGTCCCGGTCCCAGACCTGCCAACTCGTCGGCCAAGGCGCGTCGTTGCACTCGACGGCCGTGTAGACCGCGTTGCCGTTCTCCGCCTCGACGGCCGCCTCCGTCACTGGCGCCGCCTGGTCGACCAGCGGCTGCGGATCGCCCTTGAGGTAGGCGGCCAGGGCGTGGGCGCGGTGCGGCCAGTAGTCGTCGTAGTACCCCGCCTGCAGGAACGCGCCCTGCAACTGGCCCGGGCCCACCTTCCCGCCGGCCGGCTCGACGGTGAGTCGCGCCGCCGCCTTCTCGTAGCTGCGCAGCACCGCCTCGGGCGTGGCGCCCAGCCCGTACACGTCGTTGTGCCGCGCGACCCACGCCCGGAGGTCCGCCCAGCGGTTCTCGAACGCGGCCGACTGGTCGAGGTTGTCGCTGTACCAGATCTGGCTCGGGTCCGGGTTCACCACCGAGTCGAACACCATCCGCCGTACGTGCGAGGGGAACAGCGTCGCGTACAGCGCCCCGAAGTAGGTGCCGTACGAGGCGCCCATGAAGGTCAGCCGGTGCTCGCCGAGCGCGGCGCGCAGGACGTCCAGGTCACGGGCGTTGTTGAGGGAGTGGTAGTGGCGCAGCGCGTCGCCCGAACGCTCGGCGCACCCCCGCGCGTACGCCTTCGCCTCGGCGACGCGCTCCATCTTGTACGACGGGGAGGGGTGCGTCGGCGCCTGCGTGGGCCCCTTGAAGAAGCGCTTCGGGTCCTTGCAGGAGATCGACGCCGAGCGGGCCACCCCGCGCGGGGCGTACCCGACCAGGTCGTACGCCCCCGCGATGCGCTTCCACTCCGGGATGGCCCCGATCATCGGGAAGAACATGCCGGAGGCGCCGGGGCCGCCCGGGTTGTAGACGAGGGCGCCCTGGTGGGGGACCTTGTGCTCGGGGTCGCGCGGGTCCTTGCCGGTCGCCGCGGTCCGGCTGACGGTGAGCTTGATCTGCCTGCCGTCGGGGTGGGCGTAGTCGAGCGGCACGGTGACGGTGCCGCAGCGCACGGTGTCGGGCAGCTCCTCCTCGGCCGCGCACTTCCCGAAGCGGATACCGGCCACCCCGGCGCGCGCGGCGGCCAGCACGGAACCCCGGAACTCGGCGGAGCCGGGGCCTCCCGGGCGGTCGGGCAGGCCGGGGGCGCTGTCCGCCGGGGCGGCGGCCAGAGTGGTCAGCAGCAAGGACCCGGCAGCCGTGTAGAGGGCGGCAGTTCGCATCGCGTATCCCTTCGGTGGCAACGGAAGGGATGTTTCGGGCGCCGCTCGGCGAAGGCAAGCACTGGCCGCCCGTGTCGCCGCGAGCACTCCTGTGCGCCCCCGCACACTCCCGGGGCGCCGGGCAGGCGGGGGCTGCGGTCAACGGAGCCGTTCGCGCGGGGTGTGCGGTGTCTCCCGGTGCGCGAAGGCCGCGCGCAGGCCGGGTTCGCCGACCGCGCGGACGCCGAGTACGGCGACGGAGGTCAGGTACGTCCGTTCGTCGCCGGCGCCGTGGGGGCCGCTGGTCCTGGTCCGCCGGGTCAGGGCGGTGAGGAGGCGCTGCCCGGCCGGTGACGCCCAGCGCGAGTACGGGTGGACCTCGATCCGGGCGATGGCGAGGCAGCTCAGGGTGAGGACGAGGGGGAGCGCGAACCAGAGGGCGACCAGGTCGCGCGGCACGGTGCCCCGCCCCGGCACCAGCAGGGCGACCGCGCCCAGCGCGACGACGGCCAGCGCGTGGGACCGCACCTGGCGGACCGCGAAGGCGATCCGGCGCCTGGCCCCGTCGGGTGCGGCGAGGCCCGCCGCGACGA
>Ga0136846_1219780_pt1 | contig 14426 bp, 11 predicted proteins | sample HopSoiMetagenom2_FD_96841 | JGI IMG/M metagenome (GOLD analysis project Ga0136846, IMG submission 96841) | Grasslands soil microbial communities from Hopland, California, USA - 2 Assembly 2016 (version 4) | ecosystem: Environmental > Terrestrial > Soil > Grasslands | place: USA: Hopland...
ATCCCGGAAGATTTCTCCGCGTGTCTGCCCTACCGCTACGGCTTTGGCGTAAATGCCGAAGATCCTACGCAGATCGATCTCACCGAGACGCACGCTTTCGTCGCGCTCTGCGGTGAGCTCGGTGTGAAAGTGCTCAACACCTCCGCCGGTTCGCCCTACTACACGCCGCACTTGCAGCGTCCCGCGGCGTTTCCGCCGAGCGACGGCTACCAGCCGGCCTACGATCCGCTCGTCGACGTCGAGCGCCAGCTCCAGGTCGTGCGCCAGATCAAGGCGCGTGCGCCGAAGGATCTCTACATCATCGGCTCCGGCTATACTTACCTGCAGGAGTTCCTGCCCAATGTCGCGCAATCCATCGTGCGCCAAAGCTGGGCCGACGCGATCGGGCTCGGTCGCGCGGTGCTCTCCTATCCCGCGATGCTCGCCGATGCCATCCAAGGGCGCACCATGGAAAAGAAATTCATCTGCCGCACTTTCAGCGAATGCACCACGGCCCCGCGCAATGGCCTGATCAGTGGCTGCTACCCGCTCGACAAATATTACACTCAGAAACCCGAGTTTCAGAAGTTGAAGGAAATCAAGAAATCCATCGGCGGTTAATCCCATCCCTCGTTTCCCCATGACAACCCGACTGCTCCCCCTCCTCGCCACTCTGCTCTGCACCGTCCTGCCGCTCCGCTCGGAGGACGACCCACTCGCGCCATGGCGCAACGGCGTGAATATTCACCCCGTCGCGCCCGACCAGCAGCGGCACTCGATCCACTCCTACTTCAACACCTGCCCGGAAAGTCCCGATGGCAAGTGGCTGCTCTTCTTCACCTCCACCGCGGCTGACGGTCAGCATGGCGAAGTGCGCATCCGCAATCGCGCCTCGGGAGAAGAGCGAGTGCTCGCAGACAATCTCGACGTGGAAGACGCACACCGCGCGGCCTGTCAGCAGTGGGTCTCCAATGGCAAGCGCGTGGTCTACCATGGCGAACGGAATGGCGAGTGGTTCGTTGGCGTGGTTGATGTCGAGTCCGGCAAGGAAACCCAGCACGTCACCGGCCGGCTCTCCTGCTGGGGACAGCCGAATGGCGATCTCGTGCCGCTATACGGCCCGCATTGGAATCCCGGCGAACATCGCGATCTCGAGCTGCTCAACGTCGCCACGGGCGAAATCAAAACGGTGGCCACCGCCGAGGCGGCAAAGGCGGCGTATCCCGAGTGGTTCGCGAAACAATATGGCGACCAGCCAGTATCGATCTTCTTTCCCATCCTGAGTCCCGACGCCTCGAAGGTTTTCTTCAAGCTGGCGAGCAACGGTCACTCCAACGGCAACCCGCGCAGCAAGGGCGCGAGCGAGCGCGAGGGTCTTATCTGCTATAGCATCGCGGAGAAACGCTTTCTCTTCCTGCGCCCCAGCTGGGGTCATCCCGCTTGGTGTCCGGATGGCACGACGATTGTCAATGTGGCCTTCAGCCTCACCGACAGCAATACCGGCAAGGAGCATCGTGTGCCCGGCCTGCCCGTCTGCCGCGGCGATCATCCGTCATCGAGCCCTGACGGCAAATTGCTCATCACCGATTCCACGATGGATAGATTCGGTGGCAAGAACACCGAATGGGGTATCTTCGTCGCAAATGCGCAGGGCAATGATCATGTGATCATCGATCAATTCGACAACTCGCACGGCGCGAAATCGTGGCGCGTTTCGCACCCGCACCCGGTCTTCAGCCCGGACGGCAAGCGCATCTATTTCAACGTGAGCAGCGGCCAGTGGACCCAGCTTTACGTGGCCGAACGTCAGTAAATATTCGCATGCAAGAACTCATCTCCGATCCCCGCGACCTCACTCCACAGACCCCCTGGCAGCAGACGAAATGGGCCTGGGTGGGTGAAGAAGAGATCGTCGACCACAAGACCAAGGCGCGCCTGTGCGCGGCAGCTCTACTCCCCTTTCGCGACGGGCAACCGGACTGGGCTGGCTTCGCCGAAAGTATTCGCTGGATGCAAGCGGCGGCGGATCGGTATGGCGTCGAGCTCGTCATCGTCCTCAATGCGGACACTGGTTACATCTTCGATCTCGACGATGCGATGTATGCCGAGGTGTTGCGTCGGTTTCGTGCGGAATTTCCCGCGACGAAATTCATCGCCGGTGTCACGGCGCGCGGCGCGGAAAACGACACCACGTTTCAAGCCGAGCGCTATCGGAAGCTGATCGACATCGTACAGGAGCACGAGAACTGCGAGGTAATGCTCATGACCTCGCGCTGGTTGAACGCACTCGATCCCGAGCGCCGGCGCGATGCCTATTACGAGATTGCCGAGTGGCTCATCCGCCCGGGTATCGTGCATGCGCTCGAGCCGGCATTTGTCCCGTGGGCCACGCCATACGAGCCGTGGCTGCTCTGGCAACTCGCGCAGCATCCAAAATTTGTCGGCGGCAAAATCTCCACTCTGGATGAGCCCCACTTCCTCTACTGGGCGGCGATGTGCAAGGATCTGCGCCTCGATTTCGCGCCACACAGCGGAGATGACTTCGGCATCGCCACGGCCATCAAGGTCGGGCTACCGCTGCTGATCGGCGCTGCCGTGAGCGGCGCGCCGCTCATCTGCGCGGCGAAGGACATGTGGCTGAATGACGATGTGCCCGGGAAGAAATTTCCCACGGGCACCGGCCGCTTCGACACGCGCGTCTACAAGCTCTTCGAAGCCTTCCAATCGCTCGAAGACCAGGTCTTCCGCCTCGATGCTCGTATGAGCGCTTCACCTTACAAGCACAGCACCGCCCACGTGCTGCACACGCTTGGTCTTATCGCATCACCCGAATCGCATCCCGCGTGCAAGGATCTCCGTGGGACGGATGAAGCCGCGCGCATGGAAGAGGCCCTCCGCCGGGCGAAGCGCATGGCGGAGAAACTGGCAATTCCCGGTTTCGGTTCCTGACCTTCCATCACGGAGTCATCCCAACCAAAAGGGCGAATCCGACAGCGGCCTAGGTAGTGTTTACGAATTAGGCAGAGCGCGTGAGTCGCTTGCGTTTTGGAGTGCGGTAGTCCTCTACCGCTTTCGAATGCAAGTTCCCAAAGCGCCAGAGGACAGGCGCACTCCAAAACGCAGGCGACTCACCTTGCCGGTTAGAATTCGTAAACACTACCTAGCCCTGTGGAGGCGGTGTATTACCGGCGCGCATCTTGCGATAGGTCGCCAGAGCCATGAGCGGGAAATTGTTCCGATACATGTCGTAGCGCAAATAGAAGACGCGAGGGAATCCGGTGCCGGTAACCTCGGGTTCAACCCAGCTTCCATCCGCGGTCTGCGTGGAGACAAGATACTCCACACCGAGGCGAATGGACTTGCGATCGAGCGCGGCAGGCTCGGTGGGATCCGCGGCGGCGATGAGGCCCATGAGAGCCCACGCCGTCTGCGAAGCGGTGCTCGGCCCCTTGCCCTTCAGCGTGGGGTCGTCGTAGCTGGCGCAGGTTTCACCCCAGCCGCCGTCTTCATTCTGGCAGCTCTCCAGCCAATCGCGCGCCCGCACGATCCACTGCTGGCGCATGTCTTCGCCGATGGCACGCAGACCACGCAGCACCTGCCACGTGCCATAAATGTAATTGACACCCCAGCGGCCGTACCACGAGCCGTCGTCCTCTTGCGTATCGCGCAGGAATTTCAGCGCGCGCTGCACGACGGTGCACTCGCGATCGTAATCGATGTAGCCGAGCAACTCCAGGACGCGGCCGGTAAGATCGCTGCAAGTGGGATCGAGAATCGCGTTGTGATCGGCAAAAGGCACATCTTCCAGCCAGCCTTGGGTCACATCCTTATCAAAGGCCGCCCAGCCGCCATCCTTGCACTGGAAGCTCAGCAACCACTTCAGCGCGCGCTCGAAGCGCTCCTGAACCTCCACCGGCGCCGATTGGTCGCGCGTGCCGGCACGAGCCAGCGCGGCCAGCACCATCATCGTGTCGTCCGTGTCGGGATAGTAATCGTTGTTGAACTCAAAAGCCCAGCCACTCGGCTCGACGCCCGGATCTTTCACACACCAGTCGCCCTTCGTCCGCACTTCCTTTGACCCCAACCACGCGACGGCGCTCGCGATCTTCGGCTCCTGCGGATCCAGGCCGCTCTCGAGCAGGGCTACGAGGTTGATCGCCGTATCCCACACGGGCGAGAGGCACGGCTGAATGCGGAAATCCTGCGGATCGTCGACAAACAGCCCCGCGAAATCGTTCTTCGCCTTCACGTAGAGCGGATGCTCACGCGAATAGCGCAGCGTGCGCAGCGCGATCATGGAATTGAGCATCGCTGGGAAAATGGCCGCGAGACCATCGCTCCCCTGCCCCATGCGCTCCGTCATCCACGCCTCGGCACGCGCCAGGGCGACCCGTTTCCACGGCTTCCATGGCAGGCTGTGCAGCACCTTGATGATCCGATCGCAGATGAGGAAGAAATTCGGCCACGAGAGCCGCGGCTTTTGCCAGCCGAGGCCGAGGTCGCTCTCCTCCGAACCGATGGGATACAGCTCATGCAGTTGCTTGTCCGCCGGCAGATGCTTCGTGGGCTTGTAGTGATTGAGAATGGCCAGCGGCATGAGCATGGCGCGGCTCCACGAGGACACCTCGTAGATATCGAAGAAAAACCAGCGCGGCATGAGCATGATCTCCACCGGTACCGTGGGCAGGAATTGCCAGGGAAATTGCCCGAGGAGCGCGAGGTAAAGCTTCGCGTAGGTATTCATCTTCGGAATGCCGCCGAGACGCAGGATGCAGGCGCGCGCTTCCTGCATCCACGGTTGCGTGGGCGCGTGACCGGCCAGCTTCAGGGCAAAGTAGGCCTTCACCGTGGCGTTCACGTCACTGGGGCCTCCCTCGTAGATGTTCCAGCCGCCATCCTCGAGCTGGCGGCGGCGGACGTGGGCGACGCATTTCTCCTCGATCACGGGATCGATCTCATCGGCCCAGTGCATGAAGAGGACGTAGTCCGAGCAGAGAGTGCTATCGACAAAAAGTTCGCCGCACCAGTAGCCATCGGAATGTTGCAAGCGCAGCAGGTTCTGCTGCGCCCGGCGAATCGCCACATCGAGTCGGTTCTGTGTCGACCCCGTCGGGGTTTCGGTAAATATCACGGGCTCAGTCTGTCGTGAGCGGGCATGAAAACGCAAAGCGGAATTTGCACCCGATGAGGGCATAAGGGCGGCTCACCGTGAAATCCCGGCGAGAAGCCGGTCCCGATAGCCGGTCCGCTTACAGGTAGATGCGAATCATCTGTCGCCAGTAGCGGAAGCGATGCGCATTGCCACACCATGAGTGCAATTCATGGTCGATCTTTTTCTCCGTAAGCGCGCGGCTGAACTCGACATTGTTTTCGTAAAACGGGTCCTCATCGCCCACCGCGAAAGTGTAGCGCACGCGGCGGATCGCCTTCAGCCGCTTGCGATCTTCCAGCGCCGGCACGAAGTGGCTTGGCACGATCTCGCGAAGAGCGTCGCTGTAAAATCCGTAGAAGAGCGAGTGATAGTGTGCGGTGTGCAGAGTGAGATCGAATCGCCCGCTGAAGGCCAGCACGCGGTCGAAATGCTGTGGATGCCGCAGCGCAATCGTCACTGCATGATACGCCCCGAGGCTGCATCCATGGGCGATGAGCGGCGACCGCGGATTCGTCTTTGCCGAAAAGGGCAGCACCTCCTCCAGCACATACCGTTCATACTGCAGATGCCGTTCGATGCGCTCCTCTGGAGTCTTCTCAAAGCAATAGAGGCTCTCCTCATCCCGTCCATCCACACACACCACCTGGACATTTCCCGCTTCCATGTGGTGTCGCAGCGAATGGATCATCCCGTGATCTTCGTATTCGTAAAAGCGCGCCTTGCGCGAGGGGAAGACGAGCAGACGCGGCCCCGCTGTGCCGAATGTGAGCAATTCCATCTCACGCCCGAGTGCCGGACTATGCCATTTGTGATATTCGCGGTTCACAGGGTGTATGGACGACAGCGTGACAGATCTGACTCCTGCTCTGCAATCCGTCTGCGTCCTTCCGAGCGTTTCTTTGCCGTTGTTTACAAGAGTGCCACGTGCCGGCCCTAGGCGAAGACAGCTTTGATCGCAGCATTCACCTCTGGTGGCGCTGGCAATTGATAACCGTAAAAGGTCTTTGAGGTGATGCCCATTACTTCGCCATCCAGCTTCGTCACCGTCCCCACCCAAGCGCCCTCCGGCAAAGTCCCCGTCGTGCGACGGACAAACTCCACATGAGGGAGTGCCATGTTCCAGGAAAAGTGAGCGACCACACCATCCATCACCATCACGAGGATTGTGTCTCCGTCACGCATTGGGACTGTCTCCGCTTGCATCGATCCTCGCGTGGTTGATATCCGGCGGCCGTAGACCGCCGCTACAGCGTTTGTCTTAGGAGCACGCTTCCGCCGGCTTCGGCGCAGGCGCGGCATCCTTGCCGGTGAGATGGCCGTTGCCACACGTCACGCCGTTATAGGCTTCGACGTCTGCGTTCGGGTTCCCCACGGGCTTCTTGCCGAAGTTGAACTTGATCGTCTTCCACGTGTCGCCGGGCTTGGACTGAAGACCCAAGGCCGCGGTCGGCTCGTAGCCGCAGTTCATCATGCAATTCTCGCACCGCGGGTCACGCGCCACTCCATCGACCACGCCCACCTTGTCCCAATTGGTCTGCTCCAGCATCTCGCGATAGGTGGAGTAGTGGCCATTCGTCATCAGATAGCACGGGCCTTTCCAACCGCGCACATTGCGCGTGGGAATCGCCCAAGCCGAACACGTGAGATCGCGCTTGCCGGCGAGGAATTCCAGATAGACCGGCGTCCCGAAAATCGGATACTTCGCGCCCCACTCCTCCACCTTGGCGAACTTCTCAATCGTCATTTTGCGGGTGAGGAAGAAATTCTCCGGCGCAATGCCGAGGCGCTTCACCATGTCGGCCTTGGCCGCATCGTATTCGTAGCCGGGCGCGATCGTGTGACCATCGAGGCCGAGCGTGCCGAGATAGGCAAAGAGATCCTCGATCTCCTTCACTTCCGTCTCCTTGTAGACCGTCGTATTCGTCGCCACCTGGTAGCCGAGCACCTTCGCCATACGCATCGCGAGGACGGCTTCCTTGAAGACGCCTTCGCGCTCGACAATGAGATCATGCGTGCGCTCGAGACCGTCGAGGTGCACGTTCCAATACATCCACTGCGTGGGAGCGATGACCGGCGCGGCCGCATCCTTCGGCCCCTTGCGCACTTCCTCAGCGTCTTTCGCCGAGATGAGCTCTTCGCTCAGCAGAATCTGCAGCTTCGCCTCCGCCGTCTGTGCATTGCGGGTAAAGAGCGAGGCCAGGTAGGCGCGCATCTTCTTCCGCATGAACATGGCGTTCGTGCAGACATAGACGATACGCTTCTGCACGAGCAGGCCGTTCACCAGCGCCTCGATCTCCGGGTAAATGAGCGGTTCACCGCCGCAGATGGACACCATCGGAGCTTCACACTCCACGGCCGCGCCGAGGCAGTCCTGGAGAGGCATCACATTCTTCAGCGAAGTAGAATACTCGCGAATGCGCCCGCAACCGGTGCACGTGAGGTTGCACGTGTGGAGCGGTTCCAGTTGAAGGACCGTGGCGAACTTCTTCTCGCCCTTAAGTTTTTTGCCAATGATATAGGCGGCAATTTTAGCCGTCAGAGCGAGCGGAAATCTCATGCAATGGGCCGACTGATATACGCGGACATCGGAGAAAGGCAATCATGTTAAGCCCCTTAAGGAAAAATAAGGGCGCGACCGTGATCGTCCAAAAGAGAGGCTCTGAGAAAAGACGAATGATCTGATAACAATTTTGTCATCTCGCAGGCAGTGTGTGAGACGGCGACCCTTCTGCTGCTCGCTTTAAAAATTTACCACGAAGGCGAAGACACGAAGTTTGGAAGCAGTAGGCGTAATCCCTTTCCTCCTTCGCGTCTTCGTGCCTTCGTGGTGAAAATTCCCGGTCAGAGTTTCGGAATCCGATTGAGCGTGTAGTAGGCGTCCGCGTGGTCCAGAGGCGCGCCAGTGGCGGAACGTACGCCGTCACAGTGCAATTCGTGCACGTAGAGCTCACGACGGCCGTCCACTTTCAGGTGCACGTGCAGGTGATCGTCGCTCACCGTCGCGCTGGTGATGGCGTTCGGTTGCATCTCGATTTCGTCACTGCCGTAGGCGCCGGAATAGAAATACGTGAAATTCTTCATCGAGTAGGAGGCCAGGTTGCCCGCCGCAGCCGCGTCCACAGGCTGAGTGAAGACGAGCTCGAAGCCATCCGGCAATGCATGCATCTCGCGAATGGCGAAGGGCGTCGTGCCATTCCACCGCACGCGCTGCAAGCCGTACGATTTCGTGCCGAGCGACGACCAGCCGCGGCTCGTCATGCCCACCATCAGACTGCCATCCGGCGCGAAGAGCAGGCGCACAACGCCCGAGGCAAATCCGCTGAGAAACGGGAATGCCGCCCCCTGGTATTCGCCACCGACCTTCTCCATGAAGACGCGGCTCACCTTTGCATCGGTGAATTCCGCGACCATCATCTGCCCATCGAAGGGACCGAACTTGCCGCCGGCATTACATACCGCCAGGTCTGTTCCGCTGCGTCCCATCTTCACGTAGGGCAGCCACACGGCCGGCGTTCGCATTTCCGGCAGCGCATGCACGGCTTCAGGATACGACATCTTTTCCGGCACCTTCGCGGAGAGCTTCAACGGCGACGTGGGCAGATCCTGCGAGGCGATGCCTTCGGGGTTCAGGAAAAACGCCCCTTCGCGCAGATGGTAGATCGGCGTGGATGGAATCCAGGTCCCCTGCTGGTCCACGCAAAACATATCGCCTGCGACATTTGCCCCGAGCCCGCACGGTGAGCGCATCCCGGCGCACATCGGGCGAAATTCCCCATACGATGAGATGGTTCCCGCCCAACCGCGCCAGGGCGCTTTGTTATTCTCGCGATCGCCGATGTCCACATTGAGCGAAACCCACAGGTTGCCGTGTCCATCGCGACGCGGTCCGTAGGCGTAGCCGTGATACGCGCCGGAGACATTCCAGCCATTCCCTGCAGTAAGATATTCATCGGCCGCACCATCGCCATCCGTGTCGCGCAGTCGGGTCATTTCCGTCCGTTGCATGACGAGCAGGCCATCGCCATCCCACAGTGCCCCGAGCGGCTCGTGCAGGCCCGAGGCGAAGAGCTGATACTTCACCTGATCCGGCGCGCCAAGCACACCGTCGAGCGTCCACACCTCGCCCTTGCGAATCGCCACCGCGAGCTTGCCTTGCGGCGTCCAGTCCATGCCGCTGACTTCCAGCGCGATCCCCTCGCCCGGCTTCCACTCCTTGCTGCGCGAAGCGGAGGGTGAATTTGCGGTGAGAATATCGACGATCTCGTATGGCTCGGCAGCTAGAGCAACCGCAGCCGACGCGAAACAAGTGAGTGCAATGAATGACGTTTTCATTTCCACAAATAGGTGAAGCTGCGATGACCGGGCGCGCTGCCGGGATCTTCCGAAACGCTCACTCCGGCAGGATGCGTGATCGGCAATTTCAGCGCCGGCGATTTCCAAACAACGATGCGCCGCAATCCATTCTCGATTCCATCGAAACGCTCCTCCACCGCCACACCATCGACGGAATAAAGGAACGTCGGCACCCCACTCTTATCGAGCCGATAGCCGCCGAAGCGCAGATGCGCCTGGCTCACGGGCGCCGGTGGCCACTGGACGATGGCGTCGCCCGGCGGCTTTTCAAAAGGGGCGAAGCGCGAGAACCACGTGTTGTAAGCGTCGAAGAATTTCCCCTTCCACGCCAGCGCCGGGCGCGCGTTCTTGCCATCGTAGGCGAGAGGTACGCCGGTCGGGAACCCGACGAGAATGGCGTGCGTGCCAGCGCCTTCCATAAAGGTGCGCTGCACGATCGGACGGTCCTTTGGGATGAGTTCGAAAGCGCTGCCACCCAGCGCTGGAAAGCCTTCGGGCTCGCCGTTCGCGCTTTTGGCGAAGGAATAGATCGAGGCGATCTGCCGATCGGTGTCGCCATCGAGGATCTCGCGATTCGAGGATTTCCCTTCCGGCCAAAAGGACGGCATGAGCGTCGCCGGGCGATACGCCGCGGGATTCACGAGATACTCCCGCAACCACTCCGGCCGAATGCGCTGACCGAGATTGCTGAGATCGAGCGCCTGGATGCCGAGCGCAGCGTGCTCGCCGAAGCGGTGGCAAGTAATGCAGCCGATGCCTCCCTGCGTGCCCATGAGCTTGCGTCCCGCGGTGTCGTCGCCGCCGGGCAATCGCGTCGCATCCTTCGCTTCGGTCTTCGCCAGCAAGGCGCCAAGCGGTGCGGTCGCGCTGCCGAAGATCGGCATCTTTGTCTGCAGATAGGGGCGCACGCGGTTTTCGCCGGCGAGCACCTTGGCGAGCCATTCGGGCTGCAACTTACGACCGACACCGGTAAGCGGTGGCGGGTAGCGGCCGGTGTCGCCGAGATTGTGATCACCGAGAAAGTAAGCTTTGCGCGCCACGTCCGGACCGCCGCGGCCATCGCGGTCGTGGCAGGCGAGGCAGTTCAGCGACTCCAGCGTCAGCGTTGCGATTTGTGCAGGCGATGCCTTCTGTTCGCGCTGCGCGAGGTAGAACTTCAATGCTGTCCGCTGGCTCTCGGCGAGATCATAGCGTGGGACGCCGGATGCGACCTGCGGCGCAAGGCAGCCGCCTTCGCTGTGTTGCAACGCGACGGGCTTTGCCAACACTTCTTGCGGCAATCGATGGCAGGACGCACAGCGCGCCGACGCCACGATGGTGCGCCCGCGCTCTGCCAAAGCCTTGTCCGCCTTGAAGGGTTCCAGACCTGGAGCCGTTTTTCCCTCGCTCGATTCGTAGTGCAGAAGATAGCCGGCGATGTCCACCGCATCGTCCGTCTCCATTGCCGTTTTAGGCATACGCCCGTCGGTGCGCACCCTCAACGGATCCAGGATATATGCCGCCAGCGTGGTGAGCACCCATTTCTCACCGAGGTTTGGAAAGCTGACCGAACGGTAGGTGTATTCTGCATCCTTCGGCACGCCTTCGGGTGGCGTGAAATCCGCCTGCGGTGCGTGACACGCCACGCAACCAAAAGTATGAAAGAGCTCCCCACCCCGCACTGCGTTCACATGCCCGGCGGGTTTGGTCTTCGCCGCCGATTCCACCTTGAGAGAGCCGAGATAATTCACGACTGCCTCGATGTCCTCGGGCTTGTCCGCGGCGAGCAATTGCGGCATCGCGGAGCCTCCGTGAGCAGCCGCGGGATTTGGCAAAAACTTCTTTAACCACTCCGCCTGCACCCGCCGGGTCACACCGGCCAACTCCGGTCCACGCCGCGCAGGGAGGCCTGTCTCACCGCCGTGGCAGTTTGCGCAGCCGAGTTCATTGTAGAGGAGGCGTCCGCCCTCCGCTGTTGGCACGTCTTTATGAAAGCGGTCGAAGCCGACCACCAGCGGCTCTGCGTGAAGCGTCACCGCCACCAGGAGCAACGCAAAGAGAAACACGGAGCGCTGTTTCATCACGCGATCTCTTTCAGGCAATCCTCCACAAAGGCCCGCGACTTGTTCACCGCCGCCGTCACCTCCGCCGTGGTCGGAAGGATCGGCACACCACGCGGAGTGGGATGCATGAAGAGCGAGACCACGCCGGAGAAACGAATGTCCCGCATCGCCTTCAAGGCCGGCCGATAATCCAGCGCGCCACCAAAGCCGGGCATCTGCTGCATCTCGATTTCCTTCGCGACCTTTTTGCTGATGCCCTCGGAGTGTTCCTGGAAATAGATAAAGGGCAATTGTGCCGCACCGAGATCGCGGATGAGCGCCGGAATCTGATCCTGCCACTCATGTAAGTGATGAAAGGCCAGCGCCACGCCGAGCGCAGACGAGCGATTGAACTCCGCGAAGTAGCGGAGCGAATCCGGATGATAGAGCGCGGTGTTGCTGTGATTCTCGATCGCAATCGTCACTCCCAGCTCTTCCGCCCTGGCGACGTGCGGCTTCATGTCCTCCATGAATTTCCGGATCGCCGCCTTCGCCTCGGCACCTTCGGGATTCTTCGGTCCGGAACTGCCGCAGAGCACAATCTTTCCACCGAGCTTCTTCAGCCACGCCATCTCTTCCTGCAGCTTCATCGGCCCGAGCGGATAACGAGTACTCACACCCAGCTTGGTATGATTTTTCTCCAGCAATGCGGCAAAAGCCTCGTCACCCATTTCCGTGATTTGCTCACGCTGGTTGCCGTGCACCTTGCACCAGATGTCGATCGATTCGCATCCCGCCTTCGAGACCTCGGGCAGAATCGCGTCCAGCGGTGTCTCACCATAGAGCGCGGAGGAAAGGACGTAGCGCAACCGGAATGGCTCCGGCGCTGCAATAGCCGATCCTGCGGCTGCAGCGCCGAGCGTGTACAGAAATGTCCTGCGTGTGATCATGGGAGAAACCTCTCTTGGTAATTTAAGATCAGCGCTGCGCGTCGAGCATCTTGATCCACGGGGCCACGAAATGGCCGCTGTCGTGGTAGGTGCGCCCGCTCACCATGTGGCGGTCGATGACGCACGGTTCATTCACATAGATGCCGCCGCAGATCTCGAGGTCGAACTTGCACTTCGCTACCGTGGCCATGCGCAGTCCTTTCACGATTCCCGCCCGTGCCGGGATTTCCACGCCGTGGCACACGCTGGCCATCGGCTTTTTGTTCTCCCAAAACCAGCGCGTGATGCGCAGCAGATCCTCGTCTTCGCGGATGTATTCCGGAGCGCGTCCGCCGCTGAAAAAGATGCCCGCGTATTCCTCGGGTTTGATGTCTTTGAACGCGATCTCCGCGTCGATGGTGTAGCCCTCCCACTCCTTCGTGATCGTCCAGCCCGGCTTGATCTCGTGCAGCACCATCTGGTATTTGCGCTTCTCCGGCGCAGCGACCACTGGCTGGTAGCCACCTTCGATCAGGCGGTAGTAGGGGTAGAGGGTATCCACGGTTTCGGTGGCATCGCCGACAATGACGAGAACTTGGGGCTTCATGTAGCGGGCAGCCTATTGACTTTGCGGTATTAGTCACTGCGAGTATGGTGCAGACTTCCTCAGGTTTTTCGTCACCCGTTTTTCACTCTTTCATGCCCTCCCGCCGTCGAATCCCCCGAGTCGCCCTGCTGATCGAGACCACGCGCACCTACACGCGCGAACTCCTGGCGGGCGTGCGTCGCTACCTCGCCGCGCACGGCCCATGGTCCACCTATCTCGAGTTGCGTTCGCTCGACTCCTCGCCACCGGCCTGGCTTCGCGACTGGGATGGCGACGGCATTCTTTCCCGCACGTTCACCCCTCAAATGGCCAAATTCATCGAGGCCACCGGGCTACCGGCAATTGAACTGCGCACGATCAATTTCGGCGGAGACCGCCCCTACGTCGGCATGGACAACCGGCTCATCGGCCGGTCGGTCGCCGAGCATTTTCACGAGCGCGGCTACCGGCAATTTGCCACCTACAGCCTCCATACCGAGGGCTTCTTCATCGAACGCATGCGAAATTTCGTCACCGCCGTAGAGGGCCTCGGCGGCCGCTGCTCGGTGCTGCCCGAGACCACCTCCGACAGCGCGGCGGACTGGGAGAAGAGCCAGGCCCGCCTCGTCGCGTGGCTCAAGGAATTACCAAAACCCGTGGGCATCTTCGCGGCCAATGATCAACTCGGCGTGCGCCTGCTCGAGGCCTGCCAGCGCGCCGGCGTGGCCGTGCCCGAGGAAGTCGCCGTGGTCGGCGCGGAAAACGAGGAGACGCTCTGCACCTTTGCCACGCCCCCGATGTCCAGCGTGCGCTACGATGGGCACACCGTGGGCTACATCGCCGCGGAAATGCTCGACCGCCTTATGCGCGGCCAGCGACTGCGCCGGAAATCCGTGCTCGTCCCCCCGCCCGGCATCGTCGTGCGCCACTCTTCCGATAGCCTGGTGATCAACGATCCTTTCATCGCCCACGCGGCGCGCCTCATCCGCGAAAACGCCCTCAGCGGGCTGAACGTCGACCAACTTTGCGGCAAGCTCAATGCCTCGCGCAGCACGCTCGACCGGCGCATGAAAGCCGCGCTCAAACGGACCCCGAAAGAAGAAATCCTGCGCGTGCGTTTCCGTGAAGTGGAGCGGCTGCTGCGCGAGACCGATCTCACCATCGAAACCATCGCCGCGCAGACTGGATTTGCCCACAGCCACTATCTTCAGGCCGCCTTCAAAGAAACTCACGGCACTACGCCCGGCGAATGGCGACGCGCACAGATATTCGCCGCGGTGTCATCCGCTGGGACGAAGGCGATCCGGCGATAGCGGTCCAGCATCGATCCGCGGCACCTTCGCTGAAGAAAATGGGGCGCTTGTGATGGCCAGCGTAAATGCGGCCCGAATGGAAACCAACCCGCC